>Ga0256839_1001024_pt1 | contig 34875 bp, 22 predicted proteins | sample 354166metaG_FD_185968 | JGI IMG/M metagenome (GOLD analysis project Ga0256839, IMG submission 185968) | Hydrothermal vent microbial communities from Mid Atlantic Ridge, Atlantic Ocean - 354-166 | ecosystem: Environmental > Aquatic > Marine > Hydrothermal vents | place: Atlantic Ocean: Mid...
GCGGTGTTTTCCCGCAGCGTTTTCAGCAGGTAATAGGCAAAAACCGAATGACCGTCAAAGCCGTCATCCGATACCGGCTCCAGCCCGCCGCTTGTCAGGGCCTGCCGGCTGTTTTTGGCGAGGGCTTGCTGCATATAGGCATCGTTTTTGCCTATGCTTTGCGGGGCTTCACGATGTTTGAAAAAGTCACCTGAAAAACAGGAATCAGAGATAACCAGCACATGCCGCGCGGCCAGGCGGGCCAGATAGGCCTTGATGGTTTCATTCAGGATCGAGCCATGCAGGGTGTCTTTGCGGGCGTCCACCGGTGCCCAGGCTCCCATTTCAGAAAAGCTGTCAACGCTGCCATGACCGGCAAAATAGATCAGCAGCGAATCCGCCTCATCCAGCGCTTTTTCGCCGTTTTTGCCATAAGCCCGAAAGGCACGGTCAATATTTTCGGCCGTAGCGGATTCGTTCCAAAGCTCTGTCACGCGGCTCTTGGCAAAGCCGTAATGGGTGACCAGCACATCACGAAGGGTTTTGGCATCGTTAACGGCGGTTTTGAGCGGGTCGAAATGGATGTATTCATCTATGCCGATCACCAGCAAATGATAATCACCCCGCCCCGCACTGCGGGGAGGCTGTGGTGGTGGGACGGAGCGGGTGTCTCGGGTCATTTTTCGGGTCCTGCTGAAATGTGCTTTGGTGGTTTTCAATTTTCCTGGTTTTGAAGTCGCCGTTTTAGCTTTTCCAAGTTACTACATGCTGCGTCGCACCCCATGTCGCAGGCTTTAGCGTAGAGCTCCATAGCTTTGGCGTTGCGCTGAGCGCTGGTTCCAGCTACTCCGAGGTTGTTCGCATACATCATTCCTAGGAAGTTGAATCCATCAGCATTCCCCATTTCGCAGGCTTTTAAAAAACAATTAACTGCTTTGGATGCGAGTTCCGGATTTTTTGTCTGCTGGCAGTCTGTCATGTAGCGCCATCCTACCATCACACACGTATCTGCATCGCCTAACTCGCAAGCCCTAGCATAAAACTCGTAGGCTTTTGAGACGTCGCTTTCTACCATTCCCAATCTGGATTCGTCGCACATCATCCCAGCCGATTGGCAACATAATATATCGCCTAAGTCGCAACCTTTTGAGTAGAGCGCCAATGCTTTTTTGTGACGTAGGTATTTACTTTCATCAACGCCAATAATACCTTCATTGAATTCGTAAGCGGTCCCAAGAAAATAAAACCCGTCGGGATCACCGCTCTCGCAAGCTTCGGCATATTTGCGGACATGCGCATCCTCGCTCTCTTTGGCTTTAGATATGATCTCAAGTAAAAGTGGCGAAAGGGTGGGTAGAAAATAATCTTGCCGCAGCACCTGCGGCACCTTTTTTACTATGGGCAGCGGGGCCGTATAGCGGGCGAGGTTGATGTCGACCCCGCCTTTCATTTCCAAAAACGGATCTTGGGCACTGTGTACTTCTTGCTGCGCGGTGAGCGGGGTTTTTGCCTGCACATAATCCACCAGCTCTGACAGGCGGGTTTTGCCCATTTTAAGGGCATCGAGCATATGGGCGGTAAAAATGCCCTGTTCGCGGGAATCCCATTCAAAGGCGCGCTGGCCTTCGCTGCAGGCGCTTAGCACGGCTGTGGTGGCCAAGCCTTTGCTCTGGCTGGCGCAGTGAGACTGGATATCGCGGGCAGCGGCGGCATAATGCGCCTGCGCGCCGGCTTCCAGCTCCGGCAGGGCCGAATCACGCCCTATGCTGCGGTTTTGGCAGCAATCGAGAATCATCACGGTATTTCGCGCCCCGACCTGACGCAGGGTTTCGTTAACAATCCCCAAAGGAATGGCGGTGCGGGCGAGGTCGGTATTGGTGGTGCTGATGCTGCAAAGGTAGCGGTGATTTCCATCTTGCGAGAAGCCGTGGCCCCAAAACCCGAAGATCAGGAGATCCAGATCTTTCAACAATAACAAGGCGTCCAGCTGGTTTTTTATGTAATCCCGCTCGACTCTCAACCCGCCCTCAACACCGCATTGCATGAGGGTGATATCGTCAGAATCAAACCCGCATTCCGCTTCCAGTGCGGCCTTGAAGGCCGTTGCATCATTGCGCGCATAGGACAGGGGTGCCAGCGGGTGGTAGGTGTTAATTCCGATTAATAAGGCGTGGCACTTCATGGTGATTCCTACGACTACTTAATAGCAATAGATACTAAACGATACCATAAGTCAACAATACTAGCGTATTCGCACCATATGATAACAACCGATAAAAATAGGTAGACAAAGCCAGTAATATAGATATATTGACAATAAGCGATGACACGGGTTGCGGATTGCACTATTGATTAACAATAGCCCGAAGGCGGGCAAAAGCAACCACAGGAAGAAGCAATGTCTGGCAAGGATGACAGAGTTATGGGAATTGAAGGTTTGGCCAAGTATCTGAACTTGTCGAAATCAACGGTATACAAGCTGGCCCAGGAGGGCTCTTTGCCGAGTCAGAAGGTGGGAAAGCATTGGCGGTTTCGGCAGGAGACCGTAAACCGCTGGCTTGATGGCGAGCTGGCGGGCAAGTCGACGGTGGGGGTGGTTCGCCCCGCGCAGGCGCCAGAGCCGGCGGCAGCAGAGTCTGCAGGAGGGCTTTTGCTCGATAGCTTTGACAACCGTCTCACCAAGGCCCAAATCGAGAAGCTCAAGGGGCGCTGGATCGAAACGGTTGACCAGTTTTTCTCCATTGCATCAACGCAGGCGGGCGCAGCGGGTCTGGCGGCATTGCTGGGCATGTCGAATGAGGAATTTTCGCCATGGCTGACGGCTTTTGAAGAAGATATTTTGTCGGACAAGGGTGCCGCAACAAAAGATGAAGGTGGTGGTGGGTGAAGATATCCGGGTTCACATCGCTATCTGCGCCCGGCGTTGGCCTGCTTTCTGATGGTCAGAAGGCTGTATTGGCCTCGTTGTGGGTCGAGAATGTAGAGGAGGCGGTGAGCCTCGTTGCTGCTGTCGAGCATGCGAATGTGGAATCGGAGGTTTTGGTGCCGATACGGGCCGCGTTGGCGCCGTTTATGCTGGCACTGCCTGAGGAGGAGCTTGCACGATGGGGGAGTGCGCTGCATCCGCCTGCGCTCGGGTGTCGTGTGGAGCCGGAGACGATGGCTGCTTATGCCGCAACGGGCCGCGTGACGGCGGGGCGGGCTTCCAGCGGGATGTCCGAGGCACCGCTGCCGGTCAGTGTGCGGTTGATGGACCGGCTGGGACCGGTCAAGGCGCAGGGGGAGCGCGGCACATGTGTGGCGTTTACTCTGGTTGGGTTGCGCGAGTATTTGCTGGAAAAGCCGGTCCGGCTTAGCGAGCAGCATATGTATTGGGGTTGCAAGCAGCGCGACGGCTTTGAGGGCGAGGCTGGTTCAACCATTCATGATGGCCTGTCCGCGCTGCGGGCTTTTGGTGTCTGCCCTGAAGCGGACTGGCCCTATAGTGATGCGGTGATTGCGCATAACGAGTCCCATGGGCCGGTGCCCGCTCAGGCTGCAAAATCAGCGAAGGGTTTCCGGATGCAATATACCACGGCCGTTTCGCGCAGCAATGTAGTTGATATCAAACAGGTTTTGGCCGGAGTTGATGCGCAAGAAGGCATGCCGGTGGCCATATCTGTTCTGGTTTTCAACAGCTGGCTGCATTCCTACGCTACACAGCAAACCGGAAAAATAACCATGCCATTGCCCGGAGAAGAGCCGCAAGGCGGCCATGCGATGCTCGTGGTCGGGTATCAGGAAGATACATCTGCCCCCGGCGGGGGTTATCTGATTTTGCGCAATAGCTGGTCAAGCGAGTGGGCGGGCCATTCACCCGAAGCGCCGGGCCATGCGGTAATGCCCTATGGCTATTACGAGAGGTTTGCGATGGAGGCTTATTCCGGGGAGGTTCGCGCGGTCGCTTCCCCGCAAGAGCTTGCAGAAACGGGGCTGCAATTTCTGACTTTGGAGGAGGATGCGCGTGACAAATACGGCAAGCTTTTGCGTGCGGGTTGCAAGGTTGTGGTCGACCCGCGAGATGGTGCCAGCTTTTTGAAGGCGTCTCCAGCGAATATTGCTGAATTTTCTACCCATGCCAATGCTAACTAAATCGGAGTCCTTATGAAATCTCTCATTGACCTGATCCGGAAATTGCTCAGGCTCGGGCCTGCAAATCCGGCGCAAGCCAGCCTTGAAAAGCTAGAGCTGATCAAGCAGAGCAATATGGATAGCCTTGAGGCGCTGAAGGACCAGATCCGCGATCTGGTGGCGCGGATTGGCCAGAAAAAGGCCGAGCTTGATGACACCAAGATCCCCGCGCTTCGCAATACGATCGAGCGTGAAATCGGCGAGCTTTTGAATGAAGTGGAGCGGTTTAGAACCCGCGAGGATTATATTGTCCGCAATATCACACGCATTTCCAAGCTGGTAGAGAAACTCCTGCAAAATCAGATTGCGCGGGAGCAGGGTGTATCTGAAGGCATAATAGAAGATACCACCCTTGATACCGAAGAAGTGTTGGCCAGCATGGAAGAGGAAGACAGGGCCATGGAGCAGATGGAAAGCCGCAGATACAGGCCGCTGAATGCTTTAGAGGCCGAACCGGCCCGCGAGGCGGAGATTTCACTCGAGGCGCGGTTGCGCGAAGTCGGTATTGGGGAGGACGCAGCTAGGCCCGGGAAAAAGCCGAATTTGGACGTCGAAGAATAGGCAACAAACATTGCGCAACGGGAGGATAATGAAATGGCATTTAATAAAATTTTCAAAAGTCAGAAAGATCGGGTCCGGGAAGAAAAACGCAAAATTCTCCGTGCCACTAATCAGTTACAACGGGGTATTGACCAATGTAATCGAAAGGCCGATTTTTTCAGGGCTGAAATGGAAAAATCCCTCAAGCTTGCAAAGAAATACGCGGCTGAGGGCAATCGTGATATGGCCCGGAGTATTGCTAATAAAATCAGGTCTCACAAAATTCGCATTGCGAAAGTGGAAATGAATGCCGCTGTGATGGATAAGCGAAAGCTGCAGGTGGATATGGCCGGCACCCAAAAGGAATTTACCGAAGCCATCGGCCAGTTGAACGAGCTGGTTAAATTAGACCCGAATGCCTTTATGGATGTTGTGGACGATGAAGCAAAACTGGCCGAGGACCAAACCGAAATCGATACGTTATGGGAGCAGCTTTACACGCAAGACATGGCAGAGGTGGAATTTGCCGGTGGGCCGATTGAAAGTGTTGACGAGATTCTGAGCAATTTGGAGGCGGAGGTCAGTGCGGAAATTGGCGGAACCGTGTCTGAGACCGGACAGCGTGACCGGGAGGCGCAGCTTAGCAAGATCAATGCGGGCATAGAAAATATCGAAAAGCTGATGGAGAAAAACAAGTGACTTTGTTGACCGACAAAAAGGCCGAGCAGGAAAAGCTTGCCGAAATCGCGTTGCAAAGCAAGGATTTCAAGGCCGCTTTCTTGCATACTGCATATGCGGCCAAGCTGGCATACAAGCTGGCCGCAGCAACGGAGGGGGTTGTTTCCCAAGCCTATATAAAAAATGGTGGAAGGCTGGCCGATGCGGCCGGAAAATTGCAAAAAGCCAGTAAAAACCAGCAGGCCGAGCAGGAGAGAACACTGGAGGGGACGGATAAAGACGCGGTGCAAACCAGCCAGTGGCAGATGACCAGAAAGCCGGATGTGCGCCTTGATGATGTGGCGGGGTTGACGGAGGTGAAGGCCGCTTTGCAACAGGATGCGATTTTGCCCTTCGAGTATCCCGAAGTTTATGAGCGCTACAAGCTGGCTGGCGGCGGCGGGGTGCTTATGTATGGCCCGCCCGGCACGGGTAAAACCTTTATTGCCAAGGCGGTAGCCGGGGAGCTGAAGGCTGCGTTTTTCTCGGTGGATCCTTCGCAGATCAAGGGAAAATATGTGGGCGAGACCGAAAAGAACATGCGCGCCCTTTTTGAAGCGGCGAGACAGCACGAGCGGGCGGTTATCTTCTTTGACGAGGTGCATTCGCTTTTGCCCAGGCAGCGTGGCACCGGGGTAAATGCTGTCACGATGTTTTTAACCATGATGGACGGGATCACCAGTGATAGCGGTAAAACCATTTTGCTGGTTCTCGGGGCGACGAATCATCCCGATATGATGGACCCTGCTACTTTGCGTTCCGGACGCTTCAGTAAGCACATTTATGTGGGGCTGCCCGATATCGAGGCCCGGGAGTCCATCGCGAAATATTGCTTTCGGGATGTTCCATTGGACGGCGGGTTTCCATTTGCGGAGGCGGCCGCACGTATGCAGGGGTTCAGCGGGGCCGATGTGGCAGCGGTTTGTAAGAAAACAAAAGCCGCTGTGGCTATGCGGGATATTCGGGAATCCGCCAATGGGCGGGTATCTGGCGAGGATTTTTTCGAGGCTATATCGGGTTTTACACCAACGGTAACCGAAAAAGATGTGGCTAAATTCAATGAGTGGCGCGGCAAAAGCTAAGTGCGGTAAAGCTGCGAGTGACGAGTATTTCTATGGATGAAGACGGCAAAACACAAGGCGATGACCCGGGGATTGTAGATCACGGCAAAGAAATGCCGGCCAATTCGGAGGACTCCGCACAAGCTGATGATACCCCGACCGATGATGTTTTGGAGGGAGACGTGCCTGATGTCACGGTGCCGCTTGAAGATGCGCAGGACGATGGATTTGATGATGAATATATGGAAGATGAATCCTGGGAAGATGATTCATATTGGGATTTTGACAGGCTTTCTGCGGATATCGACCAGTTCACCGGGCGCTCGGAGTGGAGTTTGAATTTGGAGCCAAGCCCGGCAGACCGGGAAATGCTGGCGCGCATTATATCCGGGACTGGCCTTTGTATTGTGCCCGATATGCACGACAAAGAGCGAGAATTACTGATGAGGTGGCTCTCCAGCATGGCCGAAAGCCAGCAAATATTCTGCGCCCGTCCGCTGGAAGGGGCCAGAACGTCGGAAATGGTACTGCTCTCGCAAATGGTTGCGTGGCACAATGACCAACAAAGCACGCGCGCGTCTGCCTGCTATGTAGTTGATCCGCACGAGCATCCAATTTTTATCAGCGATACCGAAATGGCAAATTTCCTTGCGGAGCTGAAAAAAGCCGGCATTTGCATTTTGCTTTTCTCGCGTGGCAACAGCCACGCAAGCTTGAAAAACAGAGGCGCAACACTGTGGCGTCCGGATTTCTACAGCTATTGGTGGCGCTGCTTTACCGAAGCGTTTTTCGAGGTGGAAAGCCCGGATGTGGTCGAAGGCGAGTTTGAGCGTGCGGCGGGGCTTTTGGAAGCCAAGCGCCCGAGCTTGCTAGGCCGCGCCCCGACGCGGGCGAAAATATTGCGGCTCCGGCGGTTGATTTTGGAGTCTCCGGAGATTCCGGATCGGGAGAGTGATCTTGGGGATGCGATCCAGCAGGTGATGGATGCGTTTGAAGCGCGCCCGAGCGCTGATGGCTCCCGCCTGCGAGAAGCCCATAACGAGGTGTTCCGGATTTCACCGGACCAGATGGCACAAATGCGCGAGAAAGGAGGAGGAAAGGCGCTTCTGGAGCCCGAAGCCACGGCGCTGTTTGTGGCATGGAACTGTTTGAAAAACAACGAAGGCAAGCCCGTACAGTTGATGGATTTCGAAGAGGTTTTCTCCATCCAGCTTCGGAATATGGAGGCTGAACAAAAAGCAATTATGGCCAATGCCGCGCGGGAAAATCCGGGCGGGAAAAACAAAAAAAAGGACCGCCCGAGCTTTGATGCAGGGCAATATTTGCGGCATCGTTTATTTGCCAGCCAGGGCGATATGATGCTCGAATATATCGGATTGGACGTAAATTCCTGCCCGGTAAAAGGTAAGCAGATCACGTTTCGCCATCCGGACCTGCTTGACCATCTGGAAGATATTTTCAACCGCCGCCGTGCCAATTATGCGGCCGCCCAGATAGACCGGTTTTTTGTAGATCAGAAAATATGGGAAGACGGGCAAAGCCGCCTCGGGGCTTATGCCAATATGCTTATGGTTCTGAAATTCAGACAATACGGGCCGATCTCGGACCTCAATGTGGCCAAGCGCTGCGTTGATGAAATTTTGAAAGATTTCAAGCCGGGTCCGGATGAGAGCCAGAGCCACAAAGCCGGTAGCAGGTCGGCGGAGAGGCGTCGCTACAAGGTGCTGGAAAAACGCTATCTGCGGGTGGTCGAGTTTCTCATGCTCTGGTTTGACGAGCAACAAAAGCTTGCGCCGGATGCGGTGGAAGAGACGGCCCGCGCATTCAAGGATTTTGTAACCTTGCTGTCAAAGCAGTTGATGAAGCGCGGGGGATGGCTGGATTTCGTATTTCTGTTTATGCATATTGCGCGGCATCGGCCCGAACTGATTGATGTGTCGGCTATATTGCGTATGGTAAACGAGCGTGCGCCTTTTGCGACCAAGTGGGACATCCTCAGCATTGTGGAAACCGAGGCTCGCAAGCAGACTGGCAACGAGCTGCAATACCGGATTTTCCGGTTTTTGGTCTCCGATATTGCCAAAACCGTGGATGACAAGCGGCATCTGGGTGTTTTTCGAGATGCGTTTCTTGCGGGGCTGGCGCTCAGGGTTATTCCGGCGGGGGTGCGGCGGTTAAAAGCAGTGGATTATGAAAAAGGCAGCCTGCAATTATCGGATGCGATGCTGGAACAGATCATAACAGCGAAAGATGGAATAACGGATCTCGTTGCGGTAATGACAGCGCCGCGGGTTCGCAACTATTTGCAGAACCTTTTGAACCGGAAACGTAGAAACGAAGTTTTGGACTGGTTTACCTTGCAGGAATTCATGCGCATCGAAGAAATGTGTTATGCGATGCAGATCAAGCCGTTAGAGCGTGCAAAAGACAGTAAATCCGATCAGAAATCCCACGAGGATTTTCATGAAGACCTTTACCGCGCCTATATGGAAGAGGTGCGGGAAATGACCACGCTGGTGGAGGGTCTGCCGGTTCTTAGCCGCGTCAATACGCGCAATACTGGCGGGAGCGCTGTTGGGACGGCACGGGCGCGGGTAGTTAAAATGAAGCGTGGCGGATCGGATTTGATTATTCCGGTATTACGCAAACATTTTGAAAAATCAAAGCAGCTGGACAGCCTGAATAGCCTGAACCTGCTGGTTTTTGTGGAATTGCATGGCGTATTGCTCAGCGTGGGGCGCACGGAGATTGCCGGGGAGATACTGGAGGCCCTTAACGTCGCGAAGGTCGCAGCTTCAGGGGCTGAGGAGCAGCGCGAGATTCGCGGCTTCAGCAAAGCGTTTGACGCCCGCATTAAGGCGGCAAAGCTTGTGCAGAAACGAGGGTTGGTGGCCATGGTGAAAAATACGCGACACGAGTTGAAAACGGGGAAGGTCTCGACGGAATATTGCACGGCTTTCGAGGCATATTTGCGAAAAAGATACGGATATATTGACAATTTTACGCTTCGAGGAACAAGCGTCAGGAGGACAGAATGAAGATTGCAGAACCATTGGACCGTCTTATTACTGCTGTATCTGAAGAAAGCAAAATGGGGCGTAATGAAGTGTGCTTCAAAATGAGCGGTAATAAGCGTGGCACGGTAAGTGTGGCACCTCATTTTGCACAAAAAAAGGGATTACTTTCAGTTTTTACGCGCGGCAAAGGACCAACTCGTTACATCCGTATTGCCACAGGGCGGACGGTGGATATTTTAGATATGGATGTGGATTGCCAGGATGTTCAATCACAGGTTGAATATCGGATTACACTCCGGTTCGATGCTCAGACACCTGAAAAGGACAACTGGAACGCTCTGCAAAAAATGGTCGAGGTGTTTGCAGATACCATTCCGGATTTGTCCTTGCGGGGTAGAGATGACCCGGATTCCGGGCCGTCTCGCCGCTTCAGAGATGAAATGCACCAGTGGCTGGCGACCCGTTACCGCAGTGGCGACCGGATCAAAACATCCGAAGAGTGGCGTCTGGCGCAGGCCTTACAGATAGACGCGTATATCGCGCAAGAATACGGGCTTGATATCAAGGTCAAGCTCACCATCAAAACCCTGTCCCAAAAGCGCCTTGGGCCGGTTGAGGCAAAGGTTGATACCAATGCCTGCGATAGCAAGATTGCAATAAGCTTGCCGCTGAAGGTTGGATGCGAGCTTATGGACGGCAAGAAAGACCTGTTTGAAGCCGTAACTTTTTCTGAATCGGATTTGCAGGCTTTGATCGAGCGCCGCGTGGACAGGTTTATTCGGGATCAGGTCACCTTGCAGCAATTTCGCTTTGAAAATGCGTGGCTCGACGATATGCGCGAGAGCATCGAAAAGGATTTGCAGGCCAAAGGGCGCACGATTACCAGCTTTATTGTCGAGCACTCGCCGGCATCGGCCGATTATGAGATGGGGCCGATCAATGTAAAAACCGAGCCGGTTGCGTTTATTCCATCGGGTTGGGATGAGGGTAACACGATCAATTTCATTTCCAATGCCCAGGTTCACGTTAACAATGCGGCTATCCACGAACCTCTGTATGAAGCCAGTGATTTCAATAAAATGAAGCCCTACCTTCATGATTGGTTCACCAAGGCTTTGAATACCGCAATTCATGATTGCCTGCACCGGATCCATGACAAAAACGTGGGCTACGCGACTTTGCTGACCGATTGGGACAGCACTTTCCAGAAAAATATCCGGACCATGCTGGAAGGCATGGCAAAAGAGGCCGGGCTGGTTGCGGATGCGATTATTTCCAATCCCGAGCGCCCGGAGGTCAAGCTTCCTCAAGGGGTCTGGATTCATATTCCGGTGGAAAATAGCGAAAGGCAGATGTTCTCGGGTAGCGAGGGGGGGATTGTGGCGAAAAAATTTGCCTCCATGACCCCGTCTATGAATTTCGAGCTAGCCATCGATGCCCATGTGAAAATCAGGAATTTTGCCGATATCAAGGATATCCTGAATCAGACAACCGATGCACTGGCTTATATCAGAGAGCAATTGATAGAACCCGCCGTGCGGCATGTGTGTCAGGATACCGATACGGTACGATATTACAGTGCTTTTGAATTTGTGCCCGCTGGCGAGACCGGAATTTCGTTTACGGAAATGGTCGAGCGTAAAGTTCGGGAGGCGCTGATAGCCAAAAATATTCAGCTTCTTTCCTTGCGGTTGCGGCGCGCCGATGAACATATTTGGGAGAAATATACCCGCATTACCGGCAATCCGCCACAGCGGGTCGAGTTTTACATCAAACCTTTGGTTCGGGGTGCCGGAATACAGGATGTCTCCAGTCGGGTGTCGGTGAGCTTTGATCTGAATATAACGGGCATGTGCGAGGATGGCGCCGGTTGGGGGCAATTTGTGCCGCTGATCTGGCCGGATGAAGTGGAAGAATCACGATCATATTATCAACCGGTATATGACAAGGTGAAGGATACAATTTCGGAGAAGTTTCACGCCGGAGATATAGATTCTATAAAATATGCCGAATTCAGTGCCGAAGATAAAAAAGAATTCGAGCTTCTGCTCAACCGCTATGTAAATGATATTCTTGACAAGAATTTCGGTTTACGGGGCGAGGCGATTTCTATCAAGCGGGATCTGAGTGATCAGGAGCAGATTTACATCGAGAATTTCCAACATACGATAGAACACAAGCGGCGGCTGATGCAGGCAGAGCAGGCGAAAGATATCCACCAGCTCGATGCGGACGTTAAAGTTAATGCTGTGCAACAAGGGGCACGCATCACCGATGCCCGTGAAGAGTCAGATACCCGCATGCCCGGATATGATTTTGGCCAGCCTGGTGACACCCTGAAAATCGAGGATTTCGATAGTCTTGATTTTAAGGGCCGCGAGCCAGGGAAAGGCCTGCCATCGCATGACGGTGCGAAGGAAACCCCGCCGCCGGAGCCCGAAGCCCCTTCAGCGCCCGAGGGAGAGGTTTATGAAATGCCCCCTGAAGATAAAGGAAAACCCTAACTATGGTCACCGGTATTCATTGGAAAGACGGCTTTGATGAAGCGTCGAACCTGCTGGCCGGTATTCTTGACTTTGCGATTACAAGTCTGGAAGCCCCGGTAGAGGGCAAGGTCTTTTTCCCGACGCTGGAGGCTTTGATTACGCCAATGCTTGATTGCAGCGCCGAGGAGCGGCAGGCCGTTATGAAAACGGCCGGGCTAAGCAGCGCGCCCCATCGGGCTTTTTTAAGCGTTCCCGGCCTCGGTATGGGGCTGGTGCGTGAAAAGACAGAGAGCAAAAAAACGGCGCGGGCAAATGCTATTCCGCAAGAGGTTTTGTGGGCCATTGCCGGTGCCGGCGTGGCGGGCACACAAGGCCAGCGCGCGCGGGCAATACGGGTTTCAGGCTGGGTGCAGTCCAGGTTTTTGTTATCCGGGGCGCGTCTTGTCACGGATCTTGCCGATTTGCGCACGCTCTGGACCATAATTGCCACTGTGGCGCGAAGCCAGAAACTGGCCGCGCATCCCGGTATTGCGGAGCTGGAAAGCATGGCAACGCTGATGGCGGCTAAACATCCGGTGCCGCAGATGGTCGACCAGCTGGTTTGCTGCGAAATTGCCCGTGCGCTCATGGTCGGGCGCGGGGTGCCGTCTGCGCACCCGCTGATGGCGTGTCCGTTGATTGCCGCGCCGCGCTACGGGCTTGAATACAGCCCGGAGAACGCGCAGTCCAAAGGCGAGCCGGGCGCAACGTTCCAGAAGGTTCCAACCGATTTGGAACCCTATATTTTCTTTCGGAAAGAGGTTTGACCCATGTTCAATACTGCGGCCCTTTCAAAGTTTTTTACCAAGCATAAATCTACCCTGAAGCGGCTGGAAAAGGTTCGGGGCCACCTTGAAAGCCGGATTTACAACGGGGAAATCGCGATCAATGCGATATTTCTTGCGGCGCTGACCGATGTGCCTTGTTTGCTTTTTGGCCCGCCCGGTGTGGCCAAATCCAAACTGATCCGCAATTTTTGCGAAATCACAGGGGTTTCCAATGCAGAAGCGGCGGAAGAGCGTAAATATTTCGAGTATTTGCTCACTCCGTTTACCGAGCCGACCGAGCTTTTCGGGTCTTTCAGACTGCAAAAAACTGAGACCGGAGAGCAACAACTTATGCGGGTGGAAACCGGCATGTTGCATAATTGCGAGGTGGCATTTCTTGACGAGGTGTTTAACGGGTCAAGTGCGATTTTGAACAGCTTGCTGGCCCTGATTAACGAAAAGCGATTTCATGACCGTGGCGAGATTAAAAAGAGCCGGCTAAAGCTGGTTTTCGGGGCGACAAATGACCTGCCGACCAGTGAAAGCCTCCGGGCTGTTTTCGATCGGTTTGTGGTGCGGGCCTATATGGACAACGTGGAGCCGGAAGCGGTTGAATACCGGAAATATTTTGATAGTGCGTTCAAGGCGCAGCGCAACTTCACACCTAAAGAATGTGATTATGAGCTGCTGGACGATATCCAGATATTGCGGGATGACTATCTGGCTCTGGAAAAAGGGAATGACCCCAAAAAAAGCCTTTTCGATTTTGATTCCGAAGAGGGACGGAAATTTCTGGAAAATCTTGGTTATATTGTGGATAATTGCCGTGGTGGTCTGGGGCGCGCGAACGCATACGGAAGTTTTTCAAACCGTCGCGTTTTTCAAATGCTGCGTGCCCTCACCATGCAGCGGCTCATGCGGGCGGCGCGGCAGGGTAGCGTGATCGGAGGGGGGCCGCCTCTTATTCGTGAAGATTACAGTATAATTGTGGCGCATTTTCTGGATGTTAAGGAGCCGCTCCCGAGCACCGAGGTCGACAAACTTCTTGATCTCCCTAACGGTCAGGTGATTGCAGGAGCCAAATCTTGAAACACGAGGTTATGGGAGCGACATTCTGGACACCGGTTATTGCGCAAAGGCGCAGGGCGGGGGCGGCGAATTTTGACCTTGAGATGGCCATATTGCGGCTCCTGCACTCGAATGGATATGGCGCGCCGATAGAAACGGTTTTTGATTTTGCGGCGTGGCTCCAAAGGAAAGGCAGTGCAGGCCAATATTGGGAAAATGCGTTCCAGCAGCTCTTTTCCGGCATGGATTTACGGAAAATTCGCAGTTCCGTCTCGATGGTGGAGCGGCGAATGCGAGAGAATCCGTTTCAAGCTGTCCGGTTGTTTTTATTGCCGGTAGTCCAGCGTGTATTGGCCAAGACAGAAAAAAACATTCTGCTTTCGAGGAGTGATAAAACCAGCCACCATAACAAAGGTGATTATCAGAAATATAGTGATGCGTTTCAGGCAACGCTGGCAACGCTGTTGCCCGAAAGCAACGAGCCCCCTGCAACCAAGGTCAATGATGAAAGCACCGTAGCGTGGCGGCGGGCCATGATCCTGCGGCTGATTCAATATACTCATCTCGAGGATTTGTCGGAAGACCCGGGCGGTCCGTGCCTTCCGGATATGCTGGCGGCAGAGCTGTTTCTGGCGGCCGAACGATTGCAGGTTGCATCAAGGCCGGACAAAGCCATTCCACGGCTTGCCCGAGAAGGGACCGTGCGACGTAGTTCCCGCTACCAGCAAGACGGCATTGCGGGAATACGCCACGCCTCTCCCGGAGAGGACCCGTCATCAATGTTGCAGCATCAGATGGTGAATGCATTCGAAGTGCTGGTAGAGCAGATCGAAAACGAAGGGTTTATTGCGTATGACCGCCCGCCGCCTTTGCCGGAGAAACGCTGTTTTATGTTTGCGGCTCTGGCGGCTGACATGGCTGAAGGCCGTGGGCTGAGCCTGCTGCGCGCCGCATGGTGGCTGGCCTGCCAATGGGCTGAAATGATACTGTGCGAGCAAGATTCCAGGGTTGATTTTGCCTGGTTGCAAACCACAAACGGCTTTTCCGGGCGAGGGAGTTTTGTGCGCTCCCCGGAAAAATTCATGCGGATGCGTCCGGGCGATACCGGCGCGCGCTATCTTGCACAATGTGAGGGGATTGGTGCGCCTTTCAGGGCAGGACGGCAGAAAACAGCCCTCTCCGAAGGGCGAACCAGACCCCTTTGTCCGGACAATTTGGTGGGTTTATTGAGAGATGAAGGCCTTCAGGTGATAGGAGATGGAGGGATGCAGGTTGCGGCCATGATTTTGTCGGTTCAGGAGGCAACCGGAGACAGGGCAGATGAACATACGAGCGTGTGGCGCGATGAAATTACCGGACAGGGAGGCGAAATGCCGTTGGTTCTGTCTGTCACTATTAACGCTGCACAAGGGAGGCACAGGCTGGCTTTCGGGGCGGAAGAGCCGGTGCTGGTCTGTGATGATTTCGAGGAAGCCGCGCAGCAAGCTGTGAAAATTGCCAACCGGTTGATAGAAGAAATGATGAAAGTTATCCGCAATGAGTAATGCGCTGCGCACCCCTCGCCTGTCCGACCCGTCTTTTGTCATGCAGGCTGTCGCCAATTTTGGTGACCCCGCAGAACTGGTTCCGCTCGGTATTACGGTAGATGCCTCCACGCGAGGCTGGGTGATTATGATGCGGGCCAACCGCAAAACCCAGCCGGTGATTTCGGCGCTTTGTGCCGCGCTGGCTCTCAAAGAAGAGGCGTTGGATCGCATTGACGACTCAGAGCGGAATGCGACAGGGGTGCGCAGTTTGGGGCAGGAAATGCTCTCCCATGTTATTCATCGTGACTGGGTGAATGAAGGGGATGCCGTGGCCCGCCACGGGGAAAAAATAATAGCAGCGCGGCATATGGAAAACGAAGCGCTGGCGGCATTGCTTGACAAAATAAATGTGCATGCGACCAACTGCCGTGCTGCCCGTTTCGGGGCGGATATGGTTGATGGTTTTACGCTTTTCCACCTGCGGGACGATCCGGCGCGAGGCTCTACCTTACAGGCTTTTCTAAAGGCGTATTCGGGTCTGGAGGTGCCGGTTTTAAGTGCGTATCATACCGAGTTTGGCACCGTATTTCTGCCTAAAGCCCCGCCACGGGAGGCTCTGGGCGCCGTGGCTCATATTATGAACCGCGCCCCCGAGCTTTTCGGCTTTGCAGCCAAGGGATTTTCTGACGCCCCGTCAGCTATGCTTTTCGCTTTGGTGGAAAATGACACGAGTGAAGGAAAAAGCACACATGGAAGGGATATGTGCCTTGATTTGCGTCATAGCCGCTTTTTCGGCAGCCAGGCTTTTGCAGAGCATATCCGCCCGGTCATGATTACAGCAATGCCCAGTGCTGACCCGGAAAAAAGCATTGAAGACCTCGGGCGGCAATTGCGAAACAGTAAAGGCACTTTTGCGCATGCTTTGCAATTGCGTGAAAATCAGGACGAGCTGCTGGCCAGAGATACGCTGACGGATCTATCTATTTTGAAAAGCGAGCGCAAAGCGCTTGACCTGCAAATCCGCCATATTCATGCCGGCCTTCCCGCTCAGGTGGTTCTCATTCGTGTCGGGGATGAAGGGCTGGAAACGGTGATTCATTTTTTGCGCGGACTGGTTTCCCGGAATGATAGCTGGAAAGGGGTTTCCTACAAACTGGAGCAAAACTCCAGCGTCCCCGAAAAACGTCGCCATGTATTCCATTTCTCGCCGGAGCTTGCAAAGGAGATTTCGATCTATGCGCGGCTGCAGGGCAAGGCGGATATCGAGTGGTTTCGTGGAGATCAGGCCTGGACACAGATTTATGGCGCGTTTTCACGTTTTCAAATCCTTGTGCCGTGGAAAACAGCGCTCCACCCTTTACCCCATTCCTGGGAAGCGGACCAGATAGATGGTTATTTGGCCGAAATGGTAGCGCTTTGGAGCGGCGAAAAAATCCGGCTTCCGGCAGGCAAAGAGCATGTATTGGTATTTTACCCCCAAACCGGAGAGAGCGGCAGCCCGTTGGCGGTTGATGTTTATATGGAGGGTGATTTCAGACCCATTGAAGGCCGCACGATTACATGGCTGAATGCGGTTCAGGCGCAACTTACGCTGCCATCTGATAAGAGCGAGGTTTTGGAAGCGGAAGTTTTAGAAGCGGAAGTTTTAGAAACGGACGCGGAAATCGCAAGCAAGCGGGCATTAAAGGCCGAGCAAATTAAGGCGGTTTTGGTGGCTCAGGAAAAGGAAATGCTGGCCTATGGCCGCGATGCGGTTGCGGCAATATTTGACGGAATAGAAAAAGCTGTGGGTGATATCGTGGCGCAGATGGAAGATCGCATAAGCCTTATTCAGGAGTTGGAAACAGCTGCCAAGGATATGGAGCGAAAATATCAGGCTGCAAGCGGGCGGCTATCGGGCATTCATCGGAAAGACCGGCAGTTTGCTCGAAAAGCCAAGTCCGAAACTGCGCGTGATGTGCGGGAAATGACCGCTTTCATGGATGAACTGGAACGGCGGGAGAAGGCTTCGGACGCTGCGATTGCCCGCACGACAATGCGGATTCAGGCGATGCATTCCAATATTGCCGCTATGAAAGCACAACTGAAATGGTGGAGCAATGACTGACACCCCGCCAAAACCGGATAGTTTGCGCGCTGGCTTTACTTATAATGGTAATGTTTCGGACGCATTGGCGCATTTTGAAAGCGAAAACCAGAAGGTGGAAAATGCACTTTCCAACCTTTCACAACATGAGAAATCTTTTATTGAAGCCCGAAAAGAAGTGTTGGGCAAGATTGTAAAAACTCGCCGCCGGCAAAGCTGGCGCTTGAGGCGGGGGTCTTTATGGCTGCGCTGGCTCGGGATGCAGCGCATAATGGTTGAGCTGCGTATCTTCTTGACCAATATTCTGTCTTTATTTCTATTTTTTATTGGTTGGTTGATCATGGTGGCGATCACTTTGGCAACAATCGCCTTCGGGATCTATCTGTTTGTGCAAATTATCGAGGCGCTTGTTAATGGATAACCATCCGCTAAATACCTCGTTGAACAACGATGATTTCAACCCGACGTCGCGCATCACTTGGTTGACAGCGCCGGCGAAAAAATCAGCGGCGCGCTGGTTGTTTACTGGAAGGCAAACCAGGTGGATTTTTTTGGGGCTGGCCGCAATTGGGGGAAGTGCAGTATTAATGATTTGGCCCGTTTTGCCGGCCAATAGTCCGGCCTGGCCGATTTATTGGCTGCACGACACCATTGTTTCTCCTGTCGTCGGACGAATTTTTCTTCGGTATTCGCCTTATCCCGAACTGATCATTGCCAGCCTCGTAATGCTTGCCCTGTTTGCCTTGTATGCGCGCAGCTTTGCCGGAGATATGCACCGCCTTGCAACCAACAGGGCGTTGAGGTCTGCCGGGTTCAAGAATATTTTGATAAAATGGGCAAGTGCCCGCCGGAAAGACAGTTACCTGCAAGCTTTGGTGGAGCGGCGATTCCGGGAGGTTTTCCAGCAATGGGCTGGCACAAAAACGCCACAAAGTTTCAACGCTGTTCAAGAATCCGCACATTTCGCCATGGCCATGATCTCCAAAACCTGCGCCGCTGGAGACCGTAACGCCGATATGGCATTGGCGGGCATTGCTGCGCGCTTGATTGTGGCGCAGTGGTTAACCGGAAAGCCATGGCCTTCCACCGATGACCGGCTTGCAAAACAGCTTGCCGATAATGGCAAAGACCTGAGCAAAAGCGTTCTGGCGCTTGCGGGACATGCAGCCCGGCCAAAAGACGGAGAGGAAAAGCTCAATTCTTTCTGGGCGCGCGGAAATATGTGGCCGAAAAATGAGCGCTCACAATATTGGGAAACCCTGTGCTGGCTTGCTTTGGTTCACGGGTTGCGTCAAGAAGACAGCTATTTGCTTCACCACTTCCTGACATTGCTGGCGGAATACGGGTTTTTGGCGGATTCTTCATTGGCAGAAGGGCAGGAGACTTCAGACAGCTTCAGCATAGACCCTGCATTATGGCTATGCCTTGAGCCGGTACAGCTTGAGCTTGGCACCGGCCCGGGTGCCGAGGCAATCCTGTCGATACGAAAGGAATTGATGCAGGAGGTGGGCCCATGAAATGGCCATTCCCTCCCTTTGATGAGGAAAACGGTTTGCCACGCCATGGGATGGACCGCTGGTTTGCCCGACGAACAAAAAACCTGCGGTTTGTCAACCGGCTGGATCCGGTTTGGGGAGCGATTGCGCTTTTGCTCATAATCGCGGTTATGCTGGTGATCGGCATTGGCGGGTTGCTATATCCGGAGCCTGAGAAAACGGTGCGCGTAGAAGATAGGCGTATTTTGCAATCCTTTACCGATCCCGATGATTGCTTCGTTAGTGCCGCACCAACGGCAAATGGCCAATTGCTGGTTTCTCTGTCGCGTGCGGCACGCTGCCGGAGCGATATCGCTTCTGGCGGGGTCACTTTATATGATCCTATTTGGCGCGTTTTTTCCCCCCAAACCCTGCCTTTCGCCGATGACGAAGGCTATTCGCTTTCCGATACAATCGGCAATGTTGCCAACTCGGTCTGGATTAGAGGCGATCAGGACGGGCTTGCACGCTGGACAGAAGGCCGCTGGGCTGTTTGGGCCTCCCAGACTTCGATGCAAATTGGCGAGCGATTGTCGATGGATCGCGATATTGTTGCGACAGCGCAAACGAAAAATGATGGTGAATCCATGTTTGCTACAAGGACCGGCGCATTTTCTGTTTACGATACGTCCGACTCGAGATGGCAAAACTATGGATACTTGCCGGGGACCGGCACGGTAAGCGCGCTGGAGTGGAGCGACAAAGGGGTGTGGGTCGCTCGTGGCTCGGGATTATGGTTTGCGGATTTTAGCCTGGGCGCAGGTCTGGGCGAGCCTCGCCAGATTTCCAGAGATCCGGTGTTAAGCCTTGACTTGACGGAGCAAGGCGAAGCTGTGGTGTTATATTCGAAAGCCTGTGAAGGACAGCCTTCGAGAGTGGCTGTGGAGCGCGGGGGCTGTCAGGCTCTGGTGCGCTATACCAGCGACGCACGACGCTATTACGCAATGCTGGATACAACGGCGGCTCCGAGATTGCTCGATTCCCGTGCTGTGCAATTTGTTGCGGCAATCGGTGCCGAGCTGGTGTTGGCGGGAAAAAATGGTATATGGCGCTATAACACCACGACCAGAAGCTGGACCCGTCCGGAAAAGCGCAGCGTAACGGTTCTGGAAACCGGCCCTGATGGCACCATAGCCTATGGCGGACGTGGCTGGATTGCAATGCAGGCACCCCTGATGCGTACCACCGTTACTTCCAGCTTCCCGAACCAGAGCCGGACGAGTGTTATGGTATCTTTTGACAGCCGGAACCGTCCGTTATTCACGGATAATCAAGGCGCCCTTATCCGGCTTGAACGATCCGGCACACTGGCTTTTCTATTTGAGCCAACCGCACCGGGGGCTATCGAAAGCATGTTTGTGGCCAGCAGCCCCACCCATGATTATTTTATCGGTGAGTCGGGGCAGGTGGCGCTTGACCGGGAAACGCGAAGCTATACGAGGGCAGGTTCCAATTCGCAATTGTCAAGCATGGCAAATGCTACGCTCTATGCCCAACTGGGCTCATTGGCGCTTGGATTTGTGCCTACAGGCACAACGGACCGCGGGAGCCTTGTAGTCTTTGATATGTCTACCCCGTCTTTATCGGTTTCGCGCCCGGTCGAGAGCGCAAAAGGCCTGACATTGGCAACAGAAGCACAAGCCTTTTTTACCGATCGTTTGGGTCGGCTTTTTGGGGGCCGGATCAATTTTCGCCAACCATCCGGCATATCGGTAGAGGGTTTGATGCCTGCACAGCCCAATACCGGCCCGGGAGAGCGCCAGGTCGACGATGTGACAAGGCTTGGTGACCGTTTTGTTCTGAGCGGCGCATGGGGAATCCGGATTTATAATCCCGTTACACGAGGCTGGGAAACGGTTTCCTCGATCGACACCCGAACGGTTGCCGATCTGGGGCAGGGCGGAAAGATATTGTCGGTAGGCAAAGATGGCATATTGCGGACGTATCAACCCTCGTCAGACCGCTGGCTGGCAAGCACCGTTATTCCGAACAGGCCGCTGGCTTTCAATAGCGAGCGCGATATTCTTGACACTCTCGTTTCCCCGCTTGGCCAAATTGTATTTTTGGCGAAAACGGAAAATGGTGGTGTATTGCAGGTATACGACCCTCGGACACGCCGGATCGTGTATACATCTAATATAAACGCTGGCGCGGTGACCAATGGTAAAATCCTGACATTCATATCCGGGCAAAACTGGATGCTGCGCTTGGGAGCGCGGGCCTTCACAGCCGATGGTGCCTTGCCTCTGGCACCTGCCAGCCGCGGTGTGGTTTCCGGCTGGGCTGAATCCGGCAAAGTGTTTGTGACCGTCGAGCAAGACCAGCGGACCGGATTGAAATTCCTGCATCGGCGCCAGATTGGAAACGATCGCTCCACGTGCCTTTATCGCGCGAACACTATTGATGCTTCCCCGCAGCTTGATGCGTTTATGCCTTCGCAAAACAGGCTGGTAACCGTAACCGAACAAGGTGTTTGGCTGAATAATTTATCCACACGCAGGTGGAATAAAGTCAACCTGCCGGCCTCGTCGTATCAGGTTGGCATGTCTGGCAATATGTTATGGGCGCGCTCGACCGGGCGGCGGGCGGCCAATCTGGTATACCGGATCGATCCGCAAGCCGCCCCCGCATATGACAGCTGTGACCCGAATGCCACAGGCATTGCAAGCGTTGCTTTTGAAAATGCTGTTATCCTGCCGGAAAATGGTACCGTTTACCGGATAACTTCTGTTCAAGATGGCGGCTCTCCCCAGGTTGTCAAAGAAACCATCGGAGGGCGGGCAAGCGTGCAGCTTGCACCTGCCGGCGCGCCACCGGGTGCGGGAGCTCCCTTGCGAAGCTTTGTGCACGAGGCCACGAACTCACTGTGGCTTGCCTATCCCGGGGCATTGGCGCGTTATGAGTTTCGCGCACGGAAATGGACGCAATTTCCGTTGCCCCGCAGTCGGGATTGGTCGCAAGTGTTGATCGAAACCGGAGAGGGTACGCTGGAGGGCAAGCTGGTTGCCAGCTACATCGCCGATGCAGGGTGGATTCAACTTCGGGTGCCCTATGGCGCTGGATCCGCGAGTGAAATGGAAGTGTTTGACCGTGAAATCGTTAATCCTGGCCCTGTGCCGGGTGGGCGATTGGCCGGAAATCTGCAAGAAATCAGGCAATCGGCATCGGCGCTGTATTTCAGGTTTCCCGACCGGATTGTCAGCATGAACCGGCGTAACCGTTCCTGGAACCCGGCTTGGCCGATCGCCGATGAAAATGCCGAAATGGCCATTATAAACAATCGGTTTATGGTTTATGCGCCTTCCCTGAATCGTCTGTATTTTCAGCGGGGCCGCGGCACCGTTGGCATTGGTGCGGCGTTGCGGGAGGTTGTAGTGCCCGAGGGGCAAGTGCCAATGATTGATCGTGACGGGTTGATAAGCTGGATTGCGGCTGATGGTGCGTTAGTATCCTGCAGCGCGGCGGCGATCTGCCAAAACGTGGTAAATCCGGTGCCCGAGATCGATTTGCGTGGTGTGTCCTCTATCCGGCAACTTGGCGAGGATTTTCTTCTCGCCGGGGATGACGGGCTGGGTATTGTGGTAACGCGAGACCCTGACCAACGATTCCGGCGACTCACGCAAGGCGCAAAGCCGCTGACGGGGCAAAATACGCTTGGCCGGTTGCGCACAGAAACTATCGGGGTGCTGCGCCGATCAAAAAATGGCGAAAACCTGTTTATGGCCAGTCCGTCAAGCGGCTTTTGGGTGGTTGATGGGCCAATGCCTCCCTTCTTGCCTACTATGAACAAAGCTACATCATTCGGGCTGAGCGGGGTATTTAATCCGGATGACAACTTGTATATTGACACCAGCAAGCAGTTGGTTGGCGAGGATGGTATAATCGGGCCGCTTCCGGCAGGAATTTCCGGTCAGGATATCATGGCCATTGGGCGTTTTGGCGATGACTACTGGTTTCAAACCCTTGACCGCATTCAGGTTTTTTCTCCGGATTGCATTTCTCCAGATGTTGTGGTGGATGTGCCGGAAGATCCCGAACAGGACATCGAGGCTCCCGCGCGTTGCATAGAACGTGACTTTCCGACCTTGGAGGGTCAGATAATTGCTTATATTGAAGCCGGGAACTCTGGGCAGAATTTCATCGCCATACTTCAGGATGGTTCAGCGCAGAGCTTTGATGGCCGTTGGCAGCAAATCCGCCCTGCCTTTCAACTTCCGCTGGCTACAATACAGGACTTTTTACAAGCCACTACCTTTGTTCGGCCAGACGGGAAGCGCAGTTTTTTTGCGCCATTATCCGTTGAGGAAAGCGTGGACGGGTCCCGATTTACGGTTGTCGAGCCCAAACCGGGCGGTACGAACCGGCGGCGCAGCTATGTCGCGTTTCAAGCCGGTACACTGGCAGCCCTCGATCTTGGATGGTTGCGTTTTGATGCGGCCCGCAAAGTGTTGGTTTTGGGCCGTGGGGAACAGAAAAGCGAGATGCCTCTCGACGCAGCCTTCAACTCTGACCAGCGGTTTTTAGCGTTTGCGTGGTCTGCACCGGCCCCGCAGCCTGACGGGACGGTGATTGTGGCCCTGCAGGATGGGCAGCTACGGCTGCAAAATCCGGCTAGCCAATCATCTCTGGTTACAGCAGCCTATGTCAGGCAGCGCGGTATCTTGGATGCAGCGGTGGTGCCGGATACAGGTGGCCATTGGCAAGGTCCGCGCTTTTTGCCATTTCAGGCAGAAAATACCCTGTTGTCGCCTGAGAGGCTCTATCAAAAAGAAGCATTTTCCATCCTGCAAGATCGGCGCGAGACCGGCGTGCGCCTGCGCCACGGGGTTAACCGCGTGCTGGACCGGGCAGGCTTCTTGTGGGACCGGTTCAATGATATCGGACTGGGGCCAAATTTGGAAGTAATTTTGCAAACCGCCCTTGGGCCTGTGGAAATGGATGCCCCTGAAGCCGCACTTTTTGAGGGTATGGTGGCCTGGAGTGCTGACACGCTGGATGTGATAGAGGCTGCGACGGAACGCCGCCTGCCGGAAAACAAATTCGAATGGAGACAGGATCGTCGTAATGGCATTGCCTCCCTTACTCGGGATACGCTGTTTTCGGCAATTTATGCCAATGGCACCCTCTCCGTCTCGACCTTGGCAGGATTTGGCCAGCGGCGCGGATTTGGTCCTGTTGCTACGCTTGATAATGCCGCCGACCCAGTCGACTTGCTATTGTCACGCGGAGATGAGCCGCTCGTTTACGGCCTTTTGAATGGCGATGTAATGATTGCCAATGAGCAGTCCGGGCTTGAGATTGCGGATCCGGCGATAGCCGCAGAGGTGATGCAGCTTGAAGCGTGGCGGGTGGGGCCGTTATTTGCCCGTGCGAAAAATAGCGGTCGCACGCAGTTCGAGGTGCGACTGGCTGAAACCGGCGGGCAAGAAAGCCCGGCAATCGGGCCATCCCGTAGATTTTTGTTTGATTCATTCCTGCAGGCGCGGTTCGCACCAGATCAAGCGCTTTATCTGGTGAGCAATGCCGGGTTGATGCGCTCTGCTAGCCGCAGTCCGGATCTGGCAGGAATGGAATTGTTAAGCAGCAATACGGGAAACAGGAGCTATGACCTCGTAACACGTGAGAATGATCTTTATGTTCTGGCCCGCAAGCATGGCCGGCCGGTGGGCTGTGAGCAGATTTCAGAAAGCGGACAAAGGCAGTGTGATGTGCAAATGCCACTACTGTCGATGGTGCAGACGACCTTATCCGATGATCGGGGCCTGACGGCTAAAGCAGGCGAAACCGGGTGGGTTTTTTCAGCTTCGGACCCCGATACCAGCATGAATCGCAGGGTTAGCCTTGAAAACGGCAGGTTTTCTTTTGATCGGATACAGGCGGTCGCGGTTTGTAATGGCGCGTTTTTTATGATCAACCGTGATGGCGATGTATTGCGAGCGCCATCTGCCACGCGCTGGCCGCAGGCCCGGTTTGTTGAAAGGCAGCCGGCTGACAGTCGGTTGTTTTGCAAGTCTGACAGGCCGATAGATCCTTTACCCGACGGGCTGTGGCTCCAGCGGCCCGATGGAATTTGGCTTAATTTGCCGGCTGATGGAGAGAGGTTCCGGCGCGCAGCTCCGGAATACGGCCGGCTGGCCAGCCAGGTTTTTTCCATTCGCGCTTCGAGCCGAGTATCAGCTATCAGGCGCAGTGATGAAAATGGGGGGCTATCCCAAACGGGAACCCGGGCGCTCCAGATTACCCAGCGATTCGGGGCGGGAGCGCTCGCGCCTGTCACCACTGTTTTTTCAAAAGGACCAGCCCTTGAAATAGACACTCCGACAGGGTTTTTCGGCGCCGGGCAGCGGATTTGGGCAATTACGCCAGACGGGATTGTCGATTATGGGCCGGAAGATCGAAGTGTCGCCTATTTCACACCGGAACGTGCTCCGCGGGTCCGGCTGCCGGCTGGATGCGTGGTTGGCTCTGCCCGTCGTGTAAGTGTAAGCGAAACAGAGCTGTATTGCGAAAATGGAACAATGGTGCGGGCTGGCGTGACGGGCGGCGCACTTTCCCTTTCAGCACCCAGCTTCGCGCTTGCAACATGGACAGCCCGCTCGGGGCAGGTTTCGGTAAGCAGTGATCGGCAGGGCATCCAGCATCTGGCCTTAAGTGGTCAGAAAATATCACCCGCGATAACAACGGGCGGCTTCCCGTTTGATTCTGTTCGCCAAGTCCTTATTGGCGGAGATGGGGGGTATAATCTGATAACAGGCATCGGGTGGTGGGGGTTTAGTTCCAGCGGGGTTTCGCTTGCCGAAAATGGCGGGAACAGCATAGCGCTTCAGCGCAGCTTGTTGCTGCGCCTTGGTCGGCCGGAGTTGGTGCAGGCTGCTGAAGTCAACGAAACTCTTGACCCTTACGGACTTTGCTTGGCGTCCGAAAACAGCACGGTGGTTGATATCTCTATCACCGAAGACGGGTACACGGCGGCGCTCTCGCGCAACAGGGTTTGCGAGCCGTATCTGGGGCGAGATAGGTTACGTTCTTTTCACAAAACAAGTGATGGACGGTTTTTTTCGCGGCTATGGATAGGTGGTCAGCGAAACCGTATTGATTCATTGGTGAACGGACGATTTGACAGCGATCGCATCCTGGAACTGCCCAATGCACAATATATTTCCGGCGAGATGGAAGCCGGAGACGGGCTTTGTGCGCCGACAGCCCTTGCTGGCGTTTCGGTCTGGGGAAATTCGACATCCCAGCGCGGGCGCGTATTTTCCGGAGCTTGTGGCCCGCTTTTGCCAATTGCCCCGATTTATGTGGATAACAACTATTTTGCCGTTTTTTCCGGAGCTTTATACAGGCGCGAATGAAGCGGTTACTGCAAAAATGCCAGTGGTGGCAAAGCGGTAAATAATGCCGGGGCAAGCATAGTTTGATCATTTCCAGCTCAATCTGACGGGTCGATGAAAATTGTGATATAGTGGTTTTGACAAATGCGGGAATCGCCATGGGAAATTACAGGTTTTGTCCGGTGTCAAACGGCCTGCTCCCATGGAAATGATTTTCGCGACAGCCGAAACCGGAGAGAATATGCGTATTATTTCCCTGATTGCCTTGTTTTTTGCCAGTGCGCTATGGGCGCAAGAGCGAGAGCCAAACAACCTTTTGGGGCAAAAATCCCCCTATTTGCTTCAGCATGTATATAATGCGGTTGATTGGTATCCATGGGATGAGCCGGCTTTTGCCAAGGCTCGCGCCGAAGGCAAGCCGATATTCTTGTCGGTCGGGTATGCTTCTTGTCACTGGTGCAGGGTGATGGCGGAGGAAAGTTTTGAAGATGACGCAGTGGGGGCCTTTCTGAACGATAATTTTGTTTCGATCAAGCTGGATCGCGAGGAACGCCCCGATCTTGACGAACAGTTCATGCTGGTTACACGAACCGCAACCGGAACGGCGGGCTGGCCGAATTCGGTATTTCTCACACCGGAAGGGGATCCCTTTTATGCTGGCGGCTATTACACCAGAGATACGTTTTTATCGCTGCTGGTAGAGCTTGAGCAGCGCTGGCGCGAGGATCGTGAAACAATAGATGCCACGGCAGCCTCGCTGGGCGGCGTGGTGCGGGAATATCTTGGGCGAAAGGCACAGGCAAAACCGCTGACGCCGGAGCTTGCGCTCGAGGTTTCCCGGCAAATGCTGTCCGGAATGGATGATTTTAACGGCGGCTTCGGGGTGGCCCCGAAATTTCCGAAGGAATCAGGCTTGTTGTTTCTGCTGGATCAGGCCGAGCGGAATATGGATACTGCGTTGCTGGAGGCCGTGCAGCTTGCGGCCGAGGGAATGGTGAATGGCGGCATTCATGATCAGGCCGGTGGCGGCTTCCATCGTTATGCGGTGGATAATGAATGGGCGGTGCCGCATTTCGAGAAGATGCTCTATAATCAGGCCCTGATCGGACGTTTGCTGATGCGGCTGGATGGCCTGCAGCCCAACGAGGCCTTTGCCCGCGCCGCCATTCGCACCTTTGACTATGTGCTGCGCGATCTTCAGGCCACCGGAGGCGGGTTTTATGCCTCCGAGGATGCCGATACCCTTGATGAAAACGGCGAATACAAAGAGGGGTATTTCTATCTCTGGACGCCGGATGAAATTCGCGCTGTGGCGGGCGGGGAGGCGGAGTTTCTGATCTCGGCGCTGAATGTGGAAGAGAACGGCAATTTTGAAGGTTCCAGCACCCTGCGCCTGAGCTATTTTGACGGTGACCGCGCACGGCTGGATCGCGGGCTGGAGCTGCTGCGATTGGCGCGCATGGCCCGCACCCCGCCCAACAAGGATGAAAAAATCCTGATGGGCTGGAATGGCGAAATGATTATCACGCTGGCGGCGGCGGCAAAGGCATATGGGCGGCCCGAATATCTGGCGGCGGCGCAGGCCTCGGCGCGATTTATCATGGACAACATGCGCAATGGTGACGGGTATTTCCGCGCCTATATCGCGGGCGAGGCCAGCATCGAGGCGCAATTGCCCGATTATGCCGGCTTTGGCCGTGCGCTGGTGGCGCTGCATGATGCCGACCCGGCAGCTGGCTGGCTGGCAGAGGCCCGGCGCATTGCCCGTTATATGCGGTCGAATTTCCAGGAGGATAGCGGAATATTCCGCATGAATGAACAGGCCGAGGGGCTGGGGGCGTTTATTCCGGTGGATGATGGCGAGGTGGCTTCGGGCAACGCGCAGGCACAATGGCTGCTGAGCGCTTTGGCGCGACGGGGAGAAGATGCGGAATTTGTGCAACAGGCGGATGCGCTGGCGGATCTCCTTTCGGGAAGCGCCCTTGGCCTGCCCGAGAAACGCGCGGCGGGCTTGGCGGCAGTGGATGCGCAGAATCGCGGTGATCTTGGTCCGTTGCGGGCGGTGTCCAACGGGGCGGTTCTGGTGCAGGCGGAGTATGACCGGGCAGCAGGCGTGGTGAATTTTACCATTTCGGTGGCCGAGGGTTGGCATATCAACGCCCATGAACCGCTGGAAGATTATTTCATCCCGACCTCGCTCCGGGTAAACGGCGAGGCGCTGGGTCCGGAGGCCTATCCCGAGCCGCTGATCACCACGCTTGCCTTTAACCGCGATACCCCGCTGGCGTTATATGATGGTGAACTCCGTCTGAGCGCGCCGGTTGGAGAGGGGGCGAATGTGGTGGTTCTGGTGCTACAATCCTGCAGTGATGAAATATGCCTTGCACCGCAGGATATCAGCTTTGGCTTTTGGTAGGTCGCGGGGTTAAACCTCCATGCAGATATATTTCATTTCCAGATAATCCTCTACGCCATGATGGGAGCCTTCGCGACCGAGGCCGGATTGCTTGACCCCGCCAAAGGGGGCGACTTCGGTGGAAATCAGGCCGGTATTCACCCCGACCATGCCATATTCCAGCGCTTCGGCCACCCGCCATACGCGGCTCAGGTTATTGGCATAGAAATAGCTGGCGAGGCCAAAAACGGTGTCATTGGCCTGCTCGATTACATCCGCCTCGTCGGTGAAGCGGAAAAGCGGTGCAACGGGGCCGAAGGTTTCGTCATTGGTGACGATCATATCGCGGGTAACGCCTGTGAGGATGGTTGGCTCGAAAAACGTGCCGCCAAGCGCGTGACGATGGCCGCCGGCGGTGACAGTGGCACCTTTGGCTGTGGCGTCTGCAATATGTGCTTCCACCTTTTCCACGGCGGCCCGGGTGATCAGCGGTCCTGCAACAGTGCCCGCTTCAAAGCCGTCGCCGACCTTCATCTTGCCCACGGCCTCGCCCATTTTGGCGGCAAATTCGTCATATACCGCATCCTGCACATAAATCCGGTTGGCACAAACGCAGGTCTGGCCGTTATTGCGGTATTTGGCAATCATCGCCCCTTCCACGGCGGCATCCAGATCTGCATCGTCAAACACGATGAAGGGGGCGTTGCCACCCAGCTCCATACTCATTTTCATCACCCGCGAAGCCCCTTGCGCCAGCAATATCCGACCCACCTGTGTGGAGCCGGTAAAGGTGAGCTTGCGCACCTTGTCGTTAGACGTGAATTCTTTGCCGATGTCAGCCGCAGCAGAGGATGGCACCACCGAGAACACCCCTTTGGGCACCCCTGCCCGCTCGGCCAGCAGGGCCATGGCGAGGGCTGAAAGCGGGGTTTCGGGGGCGGGTTTGGCGACGAATGCACAGCCCACGGCCAGCGCAGGGCCGGCCTTGCGCGCGATCATCGCATTCGGGAAATTCCACGGGGTGATCGAGGCCACCACCCCTACGGGCTGTTTCAGCACGACAATGCGCTTGCTTGGCTGATGGCCCGGAATGGTCTCGCCGTAAACCCGCTTGGCTTCTTCGGAAAACCACTCGATAAAGCTGGCCCCATAAAGGATTTCGCCCTTGGCCTCGGGCAGGGGCTTGCCCATTTCTGCGGTGAGAATCGCGCCCAGATCATCGGCATTTTCCACCATCAGCTCATACCACTTGCGCAGAACCGCTGCACGCTCCTTGCCGGTGCGCGCGGCCCATGGTTTTTGCGCGATATAGGCGGCGTCAATGGCGCGGGTGGTTTCGGCCACCCCGCAATCGGCGACTTGCGCGACCACATCGCCGCGTGCGGGGTTGGTGACATCAAGGGTATTTCCTCGGTCGCTATCTACCCATTCACCGGCAATAAAGGCCTTGGTGACAAGCAGGGAAGGGTCTTTTAGCCTGCTGGCGAGTTCGGTTTTGTCTAGCATCGGAGCCTCCGTAAGTATTCGGGTGCAGGATGCGGGGGCGGGGGCGGTTTCGCAAGGGGTATTGGTTCCGAAGAAGCAAAATACCCGCGTTGGTGGTGGGCTATAACACCACCCTACCGGAGCTGGCGCGTGGCCTCGCCAATCGCTATGCCCGCCGATACCGCCACATTCAGCGATCGCCCGCCTCCGGGCATGGGAATGAGCAGGCGGGCATCGCAGGCCTGGGCCACCTCGCCGGGCACCCCGGCGCTCTCGCGGCCAAGCATTATGGTATCTCCTGCCCGAAAGTTGAAATCCCATAGCGGGCTGGCGGCTTTGGTGGTCATGAGAATCAGGCGGCCGGTGCGTTGGGCCTGAAATGCCTCCCACGAAGCATGGCGGGTGATATCGGCGATATCGGCGTAATCCATCGCCGAACGGCGCAGGGCCTTGACCGAAAACGGGAATCCGCATGGCTCGATTACGTCTATTCCCGCGTCAAAACAGGCGGCAAGGCGAATCATACTGCCCAGATTGGGCGCTATATCCGGCTGAAAAGCTGCGATTCGAAGATTTTGGGGCAATATTTTCACTTTCTTTAGGCATGCGGCGCAAAGTCCGCTGGACCGCGCGCCCACTCGGGTGTATTCGTTTCGGGCAATGCCTGCAATCTGCGGGCCTAAAATGTATATCTGCCCGAAACCGGGCAACAACAAGGGGGGACGTCCATTGTCTCACGCAGAAGATTCAGGTTCGCGCCGCGATTTCCTATATGTCGCGACCGCCTCCACCGGCGCGGTGGCTCTCGGGGCTGCCGTCTGGCCGCTGGTCGATCAAATGAATGCCAGTGCCGATGTGCAGGCGCTTGCTTCCAAAGAGGTTGATATTTCCGGTGTTGAAGTGGGCACACAAATTTCGGTCAAGTGGCTTGGCAAGCCGGTTTTCATCCGTCATCGCACAGACGAGGAAATCGAAGCCAGCCGCAACACCCCGCTGGAAGATCTGAAAGATCCGACCTCGCAAAACAACGCGAAATGGGAAACCGATGCATCCGATGCCAACCGCGCGCTGGATGAAGAAGGCAAATGGCTGGTGATGGTCGGGGTTTGCACCCATCTGGGTTGTATCCCGCTTGGCGGAGCCTCGGGCGAATTTGGCGGCTGGTTCTGCCCTTGCCACGGTTCGCACTATGATACGGCTGGCCGCATTCGCAAGGGGCCTGCCCCGCTCAATCTTTTGGTGCCGGAAGCCGCGTTTCTGTCCGACACCGTAATTAAACTAGGCTAAGGGAGAACATCATGGGTGGTATCCCACACGATAAATACGAGCCAAAGACCAAATCGGAAAAATGGCTCCACTCGCGTCTTCCTATTGTAGGGCTGATCTATGATACAATCATGATCCCGACGCCGAAAAACCTGAACTGGATGTGGATCTGGGGCATTGTGCTGGCCTTTGCGCTGGTGATCCAGATCGTAACCGGCATCATTCTGGCCATGCACTATACGCCGAATGTAAACCTGGCTTTCCAGTCGGTCGAACATATCATGCGCAATGTGAATGGCGGCTGGCTGCTTCGCTATGTGCATATGAACGGCGCAACGCTTTTCTTTATTGCGGTATATCTGCATATTTTCCGTGGCCTGTATTACGGTTCCTATAAATCCCCGCGCGAGGTGACATGGATCATCGGCATGCTGATCTATCTGGCGATGATGGCTACCGGCTTTCTGGGCTATGTGCTTCCATGGGGGCAAATGTCCTTCTGGGGCGCAACGGTAATTACCGGCCTGTTTGGTGCCATTCCCGGAGTTGGTGAAAGCATTCAGGCATGGCTGCTTGGCGGACCATCGGTGGATAACCCCACCTTGAACCGCTTTTTCTCGCTGCATTATTTGCTGCCCTTTGTGATTGTGGCGCTGGTTGCCCTGCATATCTGGGCCTTTCACACTACCGGCAACAGCAACCCGACAGGGGTCGAGGTTCGCCGTGGCTCCAAGGAAGAGGCTGAAAAAGACACCCTGCCTTTCTGGCCTTACTTTGTGATCAAGGACTTTTATGCGCTGGTTGTGGTGTTGGTGGTATTTGCTGCGGTTGTCGGTTTCATGCCGAATTACTTTGGCCACCCGGATAACTACATCATGGCCGATCCGCTGAAAACACCGGCGGAGATTGTGCCGGAATGGTATTATCTGCCTTTCTACGCAATTTTGCGCGCCTTTACCGATGATGTATGGGCGGTGCAAATCGCCTCCCTCTTCTCGGGCGGGATCATTGATGCAAAATTCTTTGGTGTGATCGCGATGTTCGGTTCGATCTTTGTGATGGCTCTGGTTCCATGGCTGGATACTTCCAAAGTGCGTTCGGGCCGTTATCGCCCGGCGTTCCGGTTTTTCTTCTGGATCCTGGCGTTTGACTTCATGTTCCTGATGTGGCTGGGCGCCCGCCCCGCAACCGAACCCTATTCAAGCCTCGCGCTTGTAGGCACGACCTACTGGTTCGCCTATTTCCTGGTTATCCTGCCGCTGCTGGGGGTGTTTGAACGCCCGCAAACGCCGCCGGATACGATCGAAGCGGACTTTGATAGCCACTATCCGCCAAAACCGGCCGAATAAGCTCATACGAGAGGACATTTATAATGTTTACAAGAACACTCCTTTCCGCCGTCCTGGCGCTGGGCCTCGGCACCGCAAGCTATGGTGAGGGAAACAAGCCTAAAATCGATGATATTGCTTTCAGCTTTGAAGGCGTATTCGGTAAATTCGAAGAAGCGCAGCTTCAGCGCGGATTGCAGGTATTTACCGAGGTCTGTGCCGCGTGCCACGGGCTGAATCTGCTCTATTACCGCAATCTCGGAGATGAAGGCGGGCCGGGCATGGCCGAGGACCAGGTAAAGGCCTATGCGGCGCAATTCGAGGTCTTTGATCCTGAAATCGACGATTACCGCCCTGCGATTCCGCCGGATAATTTCGGCAGCAGCAGCATGGCAACCGCACCGGATCTTTCACTGATGGCCAAAGCGCGCAAGGGGTTTTCCGGCCCCTACGGGCTGGGATTGAATCAGCTTTTCCGCGGGCTTGGTGGCCCTGAATATATCGCGGCGTTTTTGTCATCCTATACCGGCGAAGAAAAAGAAGAGGCAGGCATGCTTCTATACGAGAACACCGCCTTTTATGGTGGCTGGACCTCCATGCCCCCACCGCTTTTTGACGAGCAGGTAGAATTCGAGCCAGCACATAAAAACACTGTTGAATCTATGTCTGAAGACGTAGCCGCCTTTTTGATGTGGACGGCGGAGCCTAAGCTGATGCAGCGCAAACAAGCCGGTCTTGTGGCGGTGTTGTTCCTCAGTTTTCTGGCGGTCATGCTTTATCTGACCAACAAGAAAATCTGGGCAAAAGCCAAGCGTAAAGACTAGGTTCTTCACGATATTTTAGAAAAGGCGGTCTTTCGAGGCCGCCTTTTTTTCATTTATAGCATGGGTGAGCTGCCTAAATAGGCGGCCAGCGCAGGCGATGGTTTGCGAAAAAATGCGCCTGTTTCCACCGGTGACCGGGCCTTTTCTTCATCCACATACACAACATTTTCGGCAATATGGCGGGCATCTTCAGGTGCGTGGGTCACCAGTAGCAGAGTTGCGCCCAGCTCCGCGCGGAGGCTTTCAACCAGCTTCAGCATATCCTGCCGCAAGCCCGGACCAAGCGCTGCAAAGGGTTCATCCAGCAGTAATAGCGGCTTTTTGCGCAATATTGTGCGGGCCAGCGCGGCCCGCTGCATCTGCCCGCCTGAAAGCGCGCGCGGATAATCAGCCCCTCGCCCCGCAAGGCCCACCCGCGCCAGCGCGGCCTCAACGGTAAGGCGCTCGGGTTTGGACAGCTTGAAATCCGTTCTCAATCCCAGCCCGACATTTTGTTGCAGGGTTAAGTGCGGAAACAGGTTATGCGCTTGAAACATAATCGAAACGGGGCGTTTGGCCGGGGGGAGGTCTGAAATATCCTCGCCCTGCCACCACACCCGCCCTTGCGGCTTGATAAATCCGGACAAGGCCAAAAGCAAAGTGGATTTCCCACCGCCGGAGGGGCCGATAATGGCGGTGGTGCTGTCTGGCGGCACAGCAAAATTGGCGGATAGCGCGAAATCACCCTGATTTATGAATAGCTTTTCAAGCTTCAGCACGTTGGCCTCCCTTGTCAAAAAGATAGAATAGCCCAAAGCTGCTAGCCACCAGTATCAGCGCTGTGCCTGCGGCGGCTTCCATCTGATAGCTGCCCATCTGCCGAAACATCATCAAAGGCAGGGTTTGTATATCGGGCGGGGCAAACAGGGTGATGACGCCAAGGTCCCCCATGGAAAGCGCGGCGGCCAGCCCGGTGGCAAAGCCCAGCTCGGGGCGGATTTGCGGCAGGGTAATATGCCGAAATCGCACCCAGCCGCGCAGGCCCAGCCCGTCAGCGATTCGCCCGTAATTTTCTCGGGTGCGGGCAATGGCGGGCCGCAATATACGCAGCATCAGCGGCAGGCTCAGCGCGGCGTTCGCCAAGGCCGTGATCGGCAGAGCGAGGCGAAACGGGCTGAAAAACGGGTTGACCAGAATGAATAACCCAGTGCCGATCACAAAGGGAGAAGCGGCAAGTAGCAACAATACAAAAGCCTCGATCCGGTTGCCCTGC
>Ga0256839_1001025_pt1 | contig 34871 bp, 38 predicted proteins | sample 354166metaG_FD_185968 | JGI IMG/M metagenome (GOLD analysis project Ga0256839, IMG submission 185968) | Hydrothermal vent microbial communities from Mid Atlantic Ridge, Atlantic Ocean - 354-166 | ecosystem: Environmental > Aquatic > Marine > Hydrothermal vents | place: Atlantic Ocean: Mid...
ATGGAAATTATGTGGTCGTCATGATTGAAGACACCGCAGAGGCCACCTTCAAACAGCTTATCGTTGAGGAAGGCCGTCAGTACCTGAAGGCGCTGAATCCGGAGTGGCCGAACCCGATCATCGAGGTTGATCAGAATGCCCGGATTTGTGGAGTCGTGGTGTTTAAGGGGGAGATGGTTTGATGTGAAATTTCATACGCCAACACTTATGATTGGCTTCAGCATCTTCATAATCCGGTACATCTTGTATAATTTTCGATGACAAACTTTCGTAGTTCAAAAAGGAAATGCATCCTCGAAAGAACTTGGGGAAACACGAGAATGACATGGTCAAGTCCTAGCGGACACCCCAGTTAAGCCACATTGGCCAGTTGGCCGTTTTTCTCGAAATCGTTCGGGCTTTGGTAACCCAGATAGGAATGAAGCCGATGGCTGTTATAGAACATCACAATGTAGTCAATGATGTCCCGCCGGGCTTCATCCCGCGTCTGGTAACTCCGCCAGTATATCCGTTCCGATTTCAGGGAACCAAAAAAGCTTTCTACCACGGCATTGTCCCAACAGTCACCCTTCCGGCTCATGCTGCCTTCGATGCCGTAGGCCTTGAGCAGGCGCCGAAAGGCTCGACTGGCATACTGGACGCCACGATCCGAATGATGGATCAACTGCCCGGGTTTTGGCCGTCGGCGCCACAGCGCCATGCGCAAGGCGTCACAGGCCAGGGAGGCGGTCAACCGTCTGCCCATCGACCAGCCCACCACCTTGCGGGCATACAGGTCGATGACCACCGCCAGGTACAACCAACCCTCGCGAGTCCAGACGTAGGTGATGTCCGAGACCCAAACCCGGTTGGGGGCCGGCACCTGGAAGTCCCGCGCCAGCCGGTTCGGAAACACCGGATGGGCATGACGGCTGTCCGTCGTTACCCGATAGCGTCGGCGGTAGCGGACCCAGATGCTCGCTTCCCGCATCAGGCTCCGCGCCTGGTAGCGACCCACCGGATACCCCAGTGCTCGCAGCCCCTTGGCCATGCGCCGGGAGCCGTAGGTATGATCCGAGGCCTCGGCCAGGCGCCTCACACAGGCCAGCTTTTCCTGCCGCTCCGGGTCCGGCTCCCGTTCCCTTCGTCGCAAATACTCATAGAATCCGCCTCGACTGACGCCCAGCAACCGGCAAAGCAGCTTCACCGGGTAGGCCTTCCTCTCCTGGGCAATGAACTGATATCTCAGTCCGACTCTTTCGCGAAGAAGGCCGTCGCTTTTTTTAGGATCTCCCGTTCCAGCTTGAGCTGCCGGTTCTCGGCTCGCAGCCGGCGCAGTTCCTCCTGTTCTGGAGTCAACTTGCCATTGCCTCGGAAGGCTTGGCCCTCATCAGCCTCGTATTCCTTGACCCACCGCCTGAGCATATTCGCGTTGATGCCCAGGCTTCGGGCGGCTTCCGCCTTGCTGCATCCGTGTTCCGTTACCAGCCGGATGGCATCCAGCTTGAATTCTTTTGTATAGCGTTTTCTCGTTGTCATCTCTCACCTCAGTTTCAGGGATTATCCCTTAACTGAGGTGTCCGGTGGAATTAGGCCACGTCAGAATCTACTTGACGGAACCACACTCGCCCGCCATACATTCCCAACCCCAACGATTGGCGCAATACTTTGTGCGCTGTATCAAGATGGCGAGGAAGAGTAGATATAAAACCAACTGGAAACCAAAGCCAAGACCGTATTTACAACATCTTATATTGCTCATTACTAGAGGCATTAGCTAAGGACTTTTCTCCCCATTCTGTGGCAAAGTAAACTGCCTTTCACTACGCCATACACGGACGATACGTACTCGTTTCGATTCATGCCTGTACACGATACGAAACGGTGGTTCAATAAGCTCCCTCAGAAACTGCTGGTCAAATTCAGGTACGATCCTGCCCATTTCCGGGTGGTCGCGTAGCGCTTCTATCCGCTCAACAATCTTTCTGATAACCCTAATCCCTACGTCAGGTACACCTTGTTCGGTATACCACTGCTTAATCTCTTCCAGATCCGTTACCGCAGATTCCGCGAACCGGATAATTACAGTTGGCATTGATTACTTTAGACCTAGTCGCGCTTTCGCTTCATCAAGTGACATTTCCCGCCCCGACTCAAGATCTACCAATCCCGTTACAACAGATCGCATAAATACACGTTCCTCCTCGGCCATCTCATAGTCTGAGACAGACTGCACCACCGCAATTCCACGCCCACGGCTAGTCAACAGCACCGGCCGATGAGCCTCTGCTGCATGCCTAACAACTCTGCCAGGATTGACCTTCAAATCCGTGAGCGGGACAACGTCTTCAGAGAATTTAATGGGCATAATCGATACTCCAAATGGGGTTTTAGTGGTCTAATATTAGCACCAGTTAAGAGCACCATCTACAAGAACCTTCAGCCCGCTTAATCAAAACAAGGAACAAGCCCAAAGAAACCAGTAATAACCCATTTACCCGCTTGCTAAACATTTTTCCTTTGCTCAATAAATTGGCTCCGTGCTAAAGTTTTGGCATGAACATTATCATCACCCTAAATAGCACATGGCTACCCGCCTTTCACCGTTTTTCTCACAGACCCGCTGTTAGTATGAAATACGTATCAATACATTGCGGAGCATGTGAACTCATAAGGCAAACGATAACCGCATATCAGCCCACACTTTGGACTGCGTATGTCTGAGCATTACCCGATCCGAATCGAAAGAAAGCCGGCGGTGCTAAACCGAACAGGGATGAGCCACGCGACCCTCTACAGGCGAATCAGTGAAGGTTTGTTCCCTCCCGGGGTTTCCCTTGGCAATCGCTCTGTCGGCTGGCTGGCTCATGAAGTAGACACGATGTTAAATGCCTTTGCCTCGGGAAAAACTACGGAGGAACTTCAAGCCGTGGTAAAACTTCTCATTGAAAGGCGACAGACCCCTGCAGACTAATTGAGTATATATCAGTCACCGTAGAAAAAATCCAGATTTCGATTCAGTATTGAACAAGCTTTTTATGCATACTCCATTCTTGAATATACGAGGCTGGAATCAAAAGTCGATCTCCACAGGTTCATTAATCCCGAGCTTCCACTTGGTATTTCTTTCACACAGCACGGCGAGTGATTCAGTCAACCCTTTTACGGAAGGATCCAGAAGCTTCATCGATTTGGCCTTCCTGGCGAACGATTCCAACGCCTTGGCCTGGCGTGCATGCCCCGCATGGTCCAGCAGATACCCAAGCCGGCGCACAGCGGAATTCTCATAAATCGCAGCGGCTTTCGCCAGTTTGCGTGGATCGGCCTTTGCGCCGATGTCATGAGCAATCTGGGCAACACCATTGATGCCTGCTGCCTGATGAAAATAGCGGGCGCAATCCAGAAGAGTCAGTTCCACACCCGCCACCTTTGCAAAACCCGCCTCACTTTTCATTTGCGAAAGCCAATCAGGCAAATTGGTTTTGGCAAAGGCTGCCGGGGCCTGGTAAATGAACTGGAGCCGGTGGCGGCCAATATCGAATGCCCGCAGCTGCTTCGGAGCGATCACCTGAAAGACCATAACTGCCTGATGCGAGGAACCATGGAAAGCGGCTGCCCGCAACAAAGAAATCCGATAGTCGAGGCCCAGGTATTTCATCAATGGATCGATCCAGCGAACCGGATCGGGCGCCCCGGCTACCCTGTCCTCTGGCCGCAGGATCAGATAAAAACCACGACGGGGACTCACCAGCCGCTGTTTCCTGGCCAATCGGCGAGCAGCGGCAACGAAAGCGTCCGAACTCAAGCCAAGCGCATCCAGTGCCTCTTCCCGAGAGAACCAGGCACGGCCGCGAGAAAGCAGCTCATCAATATAGTGCTCAACGGAAACCATTCCCCGTTTATATGCGAAAATCGACAAAATAGCAAGTATTTTGCATATGATTGGGGAATGGTGATACACCAAACACAACATTAGCCGGCTTGGTGTCAGAAAGGGCCTGAGGTCGGAAATGGCCTGGAATGGAAGGGGCTTGGAATGGAAAGCCCTGCCCGAAAGGGCTAGATGCACAAAGGGAACCCATCGCTACTGTCTCATCTATCCACACATTGAGAGCCTGCACCAGAAAAATGATTGCCAGTCCCTATCCGTGAAACTCAGTCATCGACGATAGAATCCAGATGATCTGCCCACTTCTGTAGCCAGTGACGGCACTCCTCTTCATACTGGTGCAAATCGTAGGTTCCCTCAATCCCTTTGCGAGAATGCCCCAAAATGGCTTCGGCCACTGCGTTCGGACATCGCAGACGTGACAGGCCCGTCCGTACACTTCTGCGCAAATCGTGAGGAGTCCAGGGCGCAAGATCTACCATAGTATTACTTCGCCTCATACGCCAGGCCTGCTCGGTGAGTTGTTTTTGCTGGATAGGCAGCCGTGTTTTCTGCGATGGGAACAGGTAGTCTCCTGTCGCAAGACGAAGTGCCGTTAAAAATTCCACCGCCTGGCGGGGTAATTGCACATAGCGTTCTACACCTGTCTTACTCTCTCTTATATGAAAAGTCTGTTTCTCCAGGTCGATATCCTGCCAGGCTGCATTGCAAACCTCGCCAGTTCGACACCCTGTCCATAAGGCAAATCGAAGAACATTCTTCTGTGTCGCCGTATAGCTGGAACCCGGCAGCCATTTCAGCAGCGTCGCCAATTCCTTATCGGAAAGAACTCTTTTCCCGCGTTGTGAAGTGAGCCGCACCCTAGCCTGTCTGAGACTTGCTTTGGCAAGGACTGCCGGATTTGCAAATTCATCGGAGAAATGACCCAGGCCAATGGCAAACTCGTAGGCAGCGGTAAGTTCCCGCAGTACATTTCCTGCTTGAACATTTGCCCCACGCTGAACGATGGCCATGATCATATCCACGACTGCTTTTCGCGTGACGGTGTTGGCAGGCATCTTGCCAAGCGTGGGAATCACATCGCCATAGAGGGTTCTGCGCGTCTCCGACTGCCCCTTCGGTTTACGCGCACCGGCAATAACCTGCCCATTTGGCGACTTTCTGTCTTCAATATATTGTGTCAGATAGAGCTCGACCAAATCCTCCACGGTAAACCGTTTTTCCGCCTCCAGCCGCTCCTGTTCCTGCTTTTGCTCCCGCTCCCGCTGTTTCTGCTCTTTTGCCTCGGTAGCCGGACAGCGGCCCTGGCGGCGAAGCTGCTTCAACTCCTGGAGTTTCAATCTCGCTTCGGCCAGGGAGATTTCCGGGAAATGACCAATTTTCACCTGAACAAGCTTTGAGGTGACCGGACTGGTATAGCGATAGAAAAATGTTTTGACTCCAGTCACCCCACATTTCACTCGCAAACCTGTGTTTTCTCCTGTGTCGGCTTTAATTTTATCGCCAGGTTTCATTACTTCTACTGTCCTGGATGATAAAGGTTTGGTAACCTGTAATGTTTGCATGGAAACCCTCATGGCGTTGGTTTTCAGCGATTCGACTGCAAAAAAGTGTAACTTGTTAGCTGGAGCAAAATTTACCCGAACAAAAGTTACACTTCAAGTTACACTTTTTTGCGGGATTGGATGGTATTTTATGAGATTCCCCGAGACAGCATGAGACGATCAAAAAAGAAAAAATGCTTGAAAATCAACAAGTAAAACAATGTAACAGCATGATTTCGGAAAAGAAAAAAAACGAGCACACACCTATGATGCAGCAGTATCTGCGTATCAAAGCCGAACACCCGGACATCCTGCTGTTCTACCGCATGGGCGACTTCTACGAGCTGTTTTTCGACGATGCACGCAAGGCAGCAAAGCTGCTCGATATCACCTTGACACAGCGCGGCAAATCGAATGGCGAACCCATTGCGATGGCAGGCATTCCCTACCACGCCGCCGAGGGCTATCTTGCGCGCCTGGTGAAGCTGGGCGAGTCGGTTGCCATCTGCGAGCAGATCGGCGATCCCGCGACCAGCAAAGGGCCGGTCGAGCGCAAGGTGGTACGCATCGTCACGCCCGGCACCATCACCGAGGAAGCACTGCTCGAAGAGCGACGTGACAACCTGCTGTGTGCTGTGAGCAGTAGCGCCAACAGCTCACCTCGCTATGGCCTGGCGATACTCGATCTCAGCAGCGGCCGCTTCAGCGTCGAAGAGATCGCAGGAGAGGACGCATTGCTCGGCGAGCTAGAGCGACTGCGCCCCGCCGAACTGTTGATCGACGAACAACAGGAACTGCCAGGCCAACCCAACGGCATCACCCGCCGCCCACCCTGGCATTTCGAACTCGATTCGTCGCGGCAACTGTTGACGCGCCAGTTCCAGGTGCAAGACCTGGCCGGATTCGGCTGCGAAGAGATGGATCTGGCCATCCGCGCCGCTGGCGCCCTGCTGCAATATGTCAGCGAAACCCAGCATGGCGAGCTGCCACACATTACTGGCCTCAGCGTCGAGCATCGCGAACATGGGATCATCATCGATGCCGCCAGCCGCCGCAATCTCGAACTCGACACCAACCTGCAGGGCGGCCAGGAACATACGTTGACCTGGGCACTCGACAGCACCGTGACCGCGATGGGCGGTCGCTGCCTACGACGCTGGGTGAACCGCCCGATCCGCGACATCGGCGCCCTACAAGAACGTTACCAGTTCATCGACGCCTTACTGCAGGAACGCAGCTTTGAGTCGCTGCGCGACAGCCTGCGCCAGATCGCCGACATCGAACGCATCCTCGCTCGCGTGGCATTGGGCTCGGCCCGGCCCCGCGATCTCGCGGCATTGCGTGATTCACTGACGATGCTACCCGATATCCGCAGCCGGCTAGGCGAGCTCAGTAGTGCGCTGGCCACCGAGCTTTTCGCCGCCATCGGCGATCACAGCGAGGTAGTTGCGCTGCTGACAAGCGCCATCATCGACAATCCACCTGTGCTGATCCGCGACGGCGGCGTACTCGCCAGCGGCTATGACAGCGAACTCGACGAGCTGCGAGCGCTCAGCGAGAACGCCGATCAGTTTTTGCTCGACCTGGAACAACGGGAACGGGAACGTACCGGGCTATCGACCCTGAAAGTCGCCTACAACCGCGTACACGGCTACTACATCGAAATCTCCAAGGCACAATCTGCCGCCGCCCCGGATGACTACCAGCGACGCCAGACACTGAAAAATGCCGAACGCTACATCACGCCCGAACTCAAGGCCTTCGAGGACAAAGTGCTGTCCGCCCGGGAACGCGCGCTGGCACGGGAAAAAGCGCTCTACGACGCGCTACTGGGCGAGCTGCTCCCACCCCTGCCGGCACTGCAACAAACGGCTAACGCGCTGGCGCAACTCGATGTACTCTGCTGTCTTGCCGAGCGCGCCGAACGCCACCACTACTGCATGCCGACGCTGCGCGAAGATACGCAGATCGATATTCGCGCCAGCCGCCACCCCGTCATTGAACAGGTATTGGACGAACCCTTCATTCCCAACGACATCGTCATGCACGACAGTCGCCGCATGCTGGTCATCACTGGCCCCAACATGGGCGGCAAATCCACCTACATGCGGCAGACCGCGCTGGTGATCCTGATGGCGCACATCGGCAGCTTCGTACCCGCCGACAGCGCGGTCATCGGTAGTTTCGACCGCATCTTCACACGCATTGGCGCCTCAGACGATCTCGCCTCGGGACGCTCCACCTTCATGGTGGAAATGACCGAGGCGGCCAACATCCTCAACAATGCCACGCCACAAAGCCTGGTACTGATGGATGAGATTGGCCGGGGCACGTCCACATTCGACGGCCTCTCACTGGCCTGGGCATGCGCCGAACATCTCGCCGGCCACAATCGCGCCTTCACCCTGTTTGCCACCCACTACTTCGAGCTGACCTCGCTGCCAGAAAGCTGCCCCGATGTTTGCAATGTGCATATCGACGCCATCGAGCACGGTGACAGCATCGTATTCCTGCATGCCGTCAAGGATGGCGCTGCCAACCAGAGTTATGGCCTGCAGGTCGCACAACTGGCTGGCGTGCCTCGCAGCGTCATCCAATCTGCGCGCCGGCGGCTCAAGCTGCTGGAGCAAGGCAGCATCCGGCAGCAGGAATCCCCCCAGCTCGGATTGCCATTGGAAACCGAGCCGGAACCCAACCCGGTGCTCGAACTGCTGCAACAACTCGACCCCGACGAACTCAGCCCGCGCCAGGCGCATGACTGGCTCTATCAACTCAAGGAGAAATTATGACCTACGTCGTCACCGATAATTGTATTCTCTGCAAATACACCGACTGCGTCGAAGTCTGCCCTGTCGACTGCTTTCACGAAGGGCCGAACTTCCTCGTCATCGATCCCGACGAATGCATCGATTGCGAACTCTGCGTGCCCGAATGTCCGGCAGAAGCGATCTTCCCTGAAGAAGAACTCGCCGATGACCAGATGCAGTTTCTCGAACTCAATGCCGAGCTCGCCCGCGAGTGGCCCGTCATCACCGAGAAAAAAGATCCGCTCCCCGACGCTGAGGAATGGGATGGCAAGCCGAACAAGTTGCAATATCTCGAGCGATAGCTCCACCGCCGCCGAACTTGAGTGGCTGTAACGCGGCGCAGCAAGGACAGAAGCGCCAGCAGCGTCAATGGCAGCGCAGCTATGGCACCCGTGCCATAGACACCCACACCGTAGCTGAGTGAATCATTACCGGCGCCTACCCCTAGATCGCGCCCCCGATCTTCCAGCGCGATGGCAGAGAGGTCAGCGTCGTCATATGGCCCGAGGCTCAGTAGCCAGCGCCCAGTATCAGCATCGAACAAATCCACCCGCAGATCATAGTAACCTCGCGGATAGCCCGAATCGAGCACCGTCGTCAGGGCGATCTCGTTGCTAAACAGGGACCACGACAGGCGAAAATCGCCGCTCCGATGGACGATATGCCACGGCCCATTCTCATAGCTGACATAGAGCTTCAGATAGACCCACTCAACAGCACCACCTGCCTTGACACCCAGGCGCAGTTCGAAGGCGTGATAGTAGCCATCGCCATCATCATCGAAGCGAGGGAGAACAGTGATATTGGAGGCGATCAGATCGTGCGGATAACTTGGGTAGAACCAACTGCTTCGTGGCTGGACATCAGGACGTGAATCAAGAGCGGCCGGCGCGACCACATCTGGCAGCACAGCCGACAGATTCGGCTGCGTGCCCATCACATGAAGAGCGCTGCGGGATTGGCGCTGGGACAAGTCTGCCGCTTCGACCTGCACCAAGGCAGTACAAACAACCGCGAACAGACTGAGGCATATACGGAAAAAACTGATCATGACGGCCACCGCTGCTTGTTTCAGCCATATTGAAACGCGGCGGCGCTGAACAAGCACTGAAAAAGCCCCGCAAGCGGGGCTTTTCAATGACGTCTAAACCCCTGGCGACAGCTTGATGTCCGTTTCTCCCGGATAAACCATCTGCCCCTTCAGACGCCAGGCATCGGCCTCCGATTCGAGCTGTACATACCATTTACCAGGGATCAACTGCTCAATATCGACACGCGCCTGCCCGTTCGGCGACAACGTCCTGATTTCGAACGCCTGATCATGTTCCTTACGGGTAGCATGCAGAAAAACCAGTTTCAATGGCAATTCGATGTTGCCACCATTGACTTGAACCACCAACGCGCGATCCCCGGGCAACAGCCCAACAAACGAGGAGATGCCCAGCTCGGCCGCCTTGCGATCGCGATCGAGCGACTGGTTGATCATCAGCCCATCCTTGTAGTAATCATCGGACACCAATCCATCCTCCGACTTGATGGCCAGCACAATGGTGATGGTACAGGCAATGATGGTCAACAAGGGGACCGCTATCAAGAACCAGGTCCATGGATATCGATACCATGGCTTGGTATCCAGCGTCTGATCAATACTCATTCTCTTTACTTACCTCCGAGGCCCGAGGAATCGGGACTTCTGTTCATCTTTCAGGTTCGGGTCATTCAACGATTCGATATGGAACATTATATCGTTACTGGCCTCAGGTACATTGGCAGGATCCACCTGAACCTGAACAACCTTTGTCAGTACCTCGCCCGAATCTACCGGAAACGTATTGTCCTTGCCAAGCAACTCGATACCCTCAAGGCCTGACACGCTAATCGTGAAGTCATGCTTTTTCGTGTCCATGTTTACCACTTTCAGCACATAGACATTTTCAAGCATGCCCTCACCATTCTCCCGGTAGAGCGTGTTGCGATCGCGCATAACGTCGAGTTCCAATGGAATCCGCGACGCCACCGAGTAGAACAGCCCGCCAATCAATGCCACGAGCACCGCAGCATAAATGAAGGTCCGCAGCCTGAAAATGTGGGTCTTTTTGCCCTCCAGCTCATTCTCGGTAGTGTAACGTATCAGACCCTTGGGGTACCCCATTTTCTCCATCACCGGATCACAGGCGTCGATACAGGCAGCACAGGCAATACACTGATATTGCAGTCCATCACGGATATCGATACCAGTAGGACAGACCTGCACACACAACGAGCAATCGACACAGTCGCCAAGCCCAAGCTCGCGCGGATCGACTCCCTTCTTGCGCTTACCGCGTGGCTCTCCACGCTTCGCATCGTAGGAAATAATCAAGGTATCCCGGTCGAACATCGCACTCTGGAAGCGTGCGTACGGACACATATAGATACACACTTGCTCGCGCATCATCGCGCCAAGCCCCCAGGTCGCGAGCGCATAGAAGAAGACCCAGAAGGTCGCCCAGCCACTGGCATTGAATGTCAGCAGATCAGTACCGAGCTGACGGATCGGAGTGAAATAGCCGGTAAATGTAAAGCCGGTCCACAGCGCAAGCAGAATCCACAGAAAATGCTTTGACCCTTTTTTAATCCACTTCTGTGTCGTCCACGGCGCCTTGTCCAGCTTGATCTGCTGCGGGCGATCACCTTCGATCCAATACTCGATCCACATAAAGGCTTCGGTCCACACCGTTTGCGGACAGGCGTAGCCACACCAAAGACGACCAGCCAATGCGGTGACGAAAAACAGCAAATAGGCCGCAATAATCAGCAGCAACGCCAGATAGAAGGCATCCTGAGGAAAAAAGGTGATGCCAAAGATGTGAAACATCCTGGCTGGCAGGTCGAGCAACACCGCCTGATGCCCGTCATACATCAACCAGGGCGTAACATAAAAGATGCCCAACAATACGACCGCCGCAATAATCCTAAGCCTGGCGAACGTCCCATGCGCCCGTCGTGCATAGATCTTTTTGCGCTTCTCGTAGAATTCGATCGGCTGCTCGGAATTCTTTTCCTGGCCTTGCTGTTGCTGCTTGTCAGTGCTCATCTACTATTCCAATAGGGTTCAGAGGCAGTCTTCCGGGCGGCCCGGTACACTGCAAGATAGTCTGGTTGGAAAATAACTTGTAACGTGATACGGAGCTTATAGCAACCACAGCACTAGCAGCGATGCGATATCTCAATAATGAAGCGCTGGATTATTGAACCCAAAGAACAAAAAAAGCCCCGGGATAACCCAGGGCTTTCTCGAGTCCAGCTAGAGCCTGATTCGCTTACTTCTGCGACAGGCTGTAGACGTAAGCGGCGAGCAAGCGCACCTTATCCTCACCCAAAAAGTCCTTAAAAGCCGGCATCTGGCCCTGGCGCCCATTGCGAATCGACTCTTCGATAGATGCCATCGTCGAGCCGTAAACCCAAACCTTGTCGGTCAGGTTGGGAGCTCCCAACGCCTCGTTACCGGTGCCGTCAGGCATGTGGCAGGCAGCACAAGCAGCTGCATATTTCTCCTTGCCCGCTTCGGCAAGCGCCGGATCAACATCACGACCACTCAAGCTGGCAACATAGGCCGCAACCTGCTTGACGCCCTCGTCACCCCCCAAAGCCGGCCCCAGCGCGGGCATTACGCCTGCACGGCCGTTGAGGATAGAGGCCTCAATTTGCTCGGGCGAACCGCCAAACATCCATGCATCGTCAGCAAGGCTGGGGAAACCGGGAGCGCCTCCCGCATCGGAGCCATGACAAAGCGCACAGTAGTTGAGGTAGAGACGGCGACCAATATCCAATGCTTCAGCGTCTTTTGCCAGCGTCGGAATATCCTGACTGGCAAATTTCTGGAAGATCGGACCATATTGCTCGTCGGCGCTCTTGATCTCGGCCTCCCACTGATTTTCCTGAGTCCAACCAAGGAAACCCTTGAAATTACCGAGGCCAGGATAGAGTGCGAGGTAGGCGAGGGCAAAAATGATCGTACCGTAGAACAACCACAACCACCAACGCGGTAGCGGGTTATTCAGTTCTTCAAGGCCATCCCAGCTGTGTCCGGTGACATCGCCTTCGGCAGCCTCGCCGGGACGCGATTTCATCGTCCACTTGATCAGCCAGTAGCAGGCCAAGATATTGACGACGGTGATAACTATTATCCACCAACTCCAGAAGCTGCTCATTTTTTTATCTCCTCAAGTGTTCTCTGGTTCAGACGCTCATCTTCTTCATCGAAAATCAGATTGGCAGCTTCTGAAAAACGCTGTTTCTGACGCTTGCCATATGCCCAGAAACACACCCCCAGGAATGCGATCAGTGCCAAAACGGTTGAAATACCTCGAAAATCATTGATATCCATGGATCACCTCGCAGACTGAAGAGCGGTACCGAGCACCTGAAGGTACGCAATCAGCGCGTCGAGCTCTGTCTTGCCTTCGAGCTGAGATTCAGCCGCAGCAATCTCTTCGGCAGAGTACCGGTCACCCTGCCCCAAGGAATTGCCTAGTAGATTCATCACCTCCATCTTTTTCTTGATATGGCTTTTATCCACTGGCGTTTTGTCCAGCCAAGGATAAGCCGGCATATTCGACTCCGGCACAACGGAACGCGGATCGATCATGTGGCGGCGATGCCACTCATCGCTGTAGCGACCACCCACCCGGTGCAAATCTGGCCCGGTACGCTTCGATCCCCATAGAAACGGGTGATCGTAGACAAATTCACCCGCAACGGAATAATGTCCATAACGCTCGGTTTCCGCACGAAATGGGCGAATCATCTGCGAATGACAGTTGTTGCAACCTTCACGGATATAGATATCACGTCCTTCCAGCTGCAGCGCGGTATAGGGTTTCAGGCCTTCCACCGGCTCCGTGACATTCTTGACGAAATAGAGCGGGACAATCTCGACCAAGGCACCCAGGCTGACCACAATCAGGATCAGAACGCCCATCAGACCGATGTTCTTTTCGATTACTTCATGATTCATCTCTGATATCTCCTTCAATTACGCAGGTTCGGCGACAGGAGCATCAACCGACTCACCGGCCTTGATCGTCTTCCAGGCGTTGTAAGCCATGATGAACATGCCCAGGAAGAATAAGGTTCCGCCGATCAGACGAACCACGTAGAACGGATACGATTGCTCAATGGACTGGATGAAGCTGTAGGTCAGCGTTCCATCTGCATTGACAGCACGCCACATCAGGCCTTGCATAACCCCAGCGATCCACAACGCTGCAATATAGAGCACGACACCAATGGTCGAAATCCAGAAATGCCACTCGATGAGCCTGGTGCTGTACATCTGCTCACGTGCGAACAGTTTTGGCAACAGCGCGTAAGTGGAGCCAATGGTCACCATGGCAACCCAGCCCAGCGCGCCGGCATGAACGTGACCGATGGTCCAGTCAGTGTAGTGCGACAGTGCGTTAACCGTCTTCACCGACATCATTGGCCCTTCGAAAGTGGACATGCCGTAGAAAGACAGGGAAACAATGAGGAAACGGATGATTGGATCGTCCCGCAGTTTGTGCCATGCACCCGACAACGTCATGATGCCGTTGATCATGCCACCCCAGGAAGGCGCTAGCAGAATCAGGGAGAACACCATACCAATGCTTTGCGTCCAGTCAGGCAGCGCAGTGTAGTGCAGGTGGTGAGGACCCGCCCACATATAGGTTGAGATCAGCGCCCAAAAGTGCACGATTGACAGGCGATAGGAGTAAACAGGACGGCCAGCCTGCTTCGGGATGAAGTAGTACATCATGCCGAGAAAACCGGCGGTGAGAAAAAAGCCTACTGCGTTATGGCCATACCACCACTGCACCATGGCATCGATGGTCCCCGGATAGATCGAATAGGAGCGCGTCATCGAATAGGGGATTTCCAGATTATTGACGATGTGCAGCAGCGCGATAGTGAGAATAAATGCGCCATAAAACCAGTTGGCAACATAGATATGCTTGGTCTTCCGCTTCATGATCGTGCCAAAGAACACGATAGCGTAAGCAACCCACACAACCGTGATCAGTATATCAATCGGCCACTCTAGCTCGGCATATTCTTTGGATGACGTCAGCCCCAGAGGTAAGGTAATCGCCGCGAGCACAATAACCAGGGTCCAGCCCCAGAAAACAAAACCCGCCAGACCATTGGCAAACAATCGCGTCTGACAGGTTCTTTGCACCACGTAGAGCGACGTGCCGATCAACGCCGAACCACCGAACGCAAAAATGACTGCATTGGTATGCAGTGGCCGCAAACGGCCATAGGTCAGCCAGGGAATCTCGAAATTCAGTGCCGGCCAGATCAGCTGTGCTGCTATGAGCACCCCGACCAGCATGCCGACAATTCCCCAGACTATCGTCATAATGGTGAATTGTCGTACAACCTTATAGTTGTATGTTGTTGCAGTAGACATAGTCTCTCCTCTAGGTCCCGCATTTAAAGATGACAAACCGAAAATCAAAGGCACGCTGTTTTCAACCCGCCTAATCATATTACAATATGCAAAATCGTGCTGTGGCACTCCATGATCTTTGTCAACTACACGCAGAACGATCTTGCCGACGAATGGTCAACCCAAGTGCCTGGCAACGACAACAACAGAGTCGGGCTTGCAGGCGACGGCACCCCAACCTTGTCCAGACTCGCCAATGCAGCAGGGCCAGCGCTCGTCAGCAGTGACGCCACCCAGAGCAAGCAGCGAATGCCACCACCGTGGCTCGCCCCATTAGGGCAACTACCAGGCACCAACAGAGAATGCGCATGAGCCACTCCCGAAAAGTCATCAGCATCCACGAACTGAAAGTTTCTTGCGGCGACTGCAGCCTGTCGGAAATCTGCCTGCCACATGGGCTCAACCAGGAAGAACTAAACGAACTCGATGCGCTGATTCTGCACAAGCCACGTATCGAGCAAGGCGAAGTCCTGTTCCGTAGTGGCGACCCGATGCACCATCTCTATGCCGTCCGGTCGGGTGCATTCAAGGCGGTGCTCTCTTCTAACGAAGGCGCTGAGCAAATCACCGGATTCTATCTCTCCGGTGAGTTGATGGGGCTCGACGGCTTTGGTGACGACGTCCACCAGTGCACCATGGTTGCGCTGGAAACATCGACGGTCTGCGCCATCGATATTGACGAGCTGGAAAAACTGAGTACACGGGCACCCGGATTGCGCCGGCAACTGCGCCACCTGATCGGTGCCGAAATCAATCACGACCATCGTAACCTACTGGCACTCGGCCAACTCAAGGGCGAGGAAAGACTGGCAGCCTTCCTGCTCAACATCTCCCGACGCCTGAAAAAACGTGGCTTTTCACCTTACGAATTCAATCTACCAATGGCGCGGCATGACCTGGCCAACTATCTCGGTCTCGCGGTCGAAACACTGAGCCGCATGTTTTCACGCATGATCGATGCCGATCTCATCGAAACCAACCGCCGCCACGTCAAACTACTGAACACCAAGGCACTGTGTGAGCTTGCCCAGTACGACTGCCCGCGGGAAAGCCACCACGCCTCCTCCTGAGATCACTACCCGGCACGACCAGACGTAACACTCCTTTACCTGTACACGCTTACCCCTCAAAGCATGGTGGTATAGAGTCGATGCATCTGCACACAACCACGATAGGGGAATAGACATGGATCTGATGAAACTGGCCACGGAAATGATGATGAGCAAAATCGGGAGCGATACCACCGCTTCCGACTCGATCACCTCTATTCTTGGCAAACTGCTCTCTTCGGATAATGGCGGCAACGGCCTGGGCAATATCGTCAACGCAATGCAGGAAAAAGGCCTTGGCTCAATCGTTGAATCATGGCTCGGCGACGGTGACAACGCCGAGATAGCGCCGGAACAGCTGCGTGAAGTGGTCGGCAGCGACACTATCGCAGCAATGGCAGCCGACGTCGGCACCGATGAAGACTCGATTCTGGATACCCTGAAGGACGCCCTGCCCCAGATCATTGATAAATCGAGCAGCGGCGGCTCGCTGCTGGACAATCTTGGAGGCCTCGATGGCGCGCTGGACATGGCCAAAAAGTGGCTCGGCTAATCCTCGCATCGGGAAGGTGAGCGGGCGCTCAACGCCCCTCGATGAGGGCCAGCGTTTTCTCTAGCGCCTCCGACTCACCCTCCAGCAACAGCACATCACCGGGACGCAAATGGGTATCCATCAGCTTTCCCGGCACACGAATCGGGCCACGCTGGACATTCGCCAGCCTGACGCCATGGCGGTCCAGCGCCAGCTCCCAAGGCGTTTTGCCAATCGCATCGTGATGATCCTGAATAACAAACGCGCGTACTTCCCGAGGATAGTCGAGTGATTGTTCTCGCGCCGCCTGCGCATCCGAATCATGGAAGAAAACGCGCAGTGGCGCATAATCTTCAGCGCGAATCGCATTGAGGGCGGCCTCAACCTTCGATGGTGGCAGATCAAGCAAGATCATTAGCTGGCCCGCAAATGCCAGACTGGCCTCCAAGCCTTCAGGAAACACCACAGCGCCTGCAGCCACCAGGGCTTCGTCATCACGACCGGTAATACTGCGCACGATCACCGGTCGGTCGAAACCCAGGCCACGGGCATATTTGACGATACGCTCTGCCACCTGTGCGTCGCTGATGGTAATCGCCAGTGCAGCGGCATGCTCCAACCTTGCAGCCCGCAATACCCCGGGCTGCAAGGCGTTGCCGAAGATTACCGCCTCGCCCGCGGCCGCAGCCTGACGAACACGCTCGGGATCGAGATCGAGCGCCAGCGTCTCGACCCCTTCTGCCGCAACGACTCTCGCCACGTTCTGACCCAGCCTGCCATAACCACAGATCACGACATGATGGTGGAAGTCGCCACCCAAGGCTGCCACCTGGGCCTCAACGGGCAACGGCTCAGCCGTGTTCCCCGCCGGGAGCAAGCGAGCCGCGATCTGCCGGTTGTAACGCAGCAGCAATGGCGCCAGCAACATACTGAGAATCACGCCTGCCAACAACGGTTGAGCAACACCGGCACTCAGCAACCCAAGCGTCATTGCCATCGACACAACCAGCAAACCAAACTCGCCGCCCTGCGCCAAACTGACAGCAGTACGAATGCCATCTGACAGCGAATAGCCAAACACGCGTACCAATGGTGCCAGCAGCAACGGCTTCAGCAGCAATGCGACCGCAACAATCGCCACGACAGCAGAGAAACTTTCGAGAAATACGGCTGGGTCCAGTTGGATGCCGATGGAGATAAAAAACAGCCCCAGCATCAAATCCCGAAACGGTCGTATATCAGCCTCGATCTGGTGGCGAAACTCGGTCTCACCCAGCAACATGCCAGCCATGAATGCACCCAGCGTTGGTGACAATCCGGCAAGATGGGAAACGGCAGCAGCCGACAGCGCCAGCAGTAACGCCGTCAACATGAACAATTCCAGCGAACGCGTTGCCGCCACCCAGTGCAACACCGGTGGCAAGACGTAGCGCCCTGCCGCTAACAATCCAACAAATACCAACGCGCCTTTCGTCAACGCCAGTAGCAGCGCGCCGCCCAATGCCTGTGGATTGGCCGCCAGTACCGGCAGTATCACCAGGATGGGCACGGCAGCAAGATCCTGGAACAGCAGAATCGCCGTCGCAAGGCGACCATGGGTTGCCGGTAGCTCCATCTGCTCACCGAGCTGCTTCAAGACGATGGCTGTCGACGACATCGCCAATGCGGTACCGACAATCAGCGCCTCGCTGACCGCCAGATCAGCCAGCCACGCCAGCCCGCCGATGACCACCGCTGTCAGCAGCACCTGAGCACTACCCAAGCCCAGCACCAGCCTTTTCGCCGCCAGCAGCCGCGACAGGGAAAACTCCAGCCCGATGGTGAACATCAACAGCACCACGCCCACCTCGGACAACAGGCGGATGGCATCGCCATCGTGCAACCAGCCAAATGCAGCCGGCCCGACCAATACGCCGGTCAACAGATAACCAATAATGGGCGACAGGCGAAAACGCTGGCACAAAGCAACCAGCAACGTACCCACCCCCAGCACAATCACCCACTGCAGCGCTGCATCATGTTCCATTGTCCCTCCTCAATACTCCCGCCACGCGACCCGGTGAGATAGCCTGGAGCAAGTTTCTTGCCAGCAGATGCGTATCACTGCGCTGCGACAACATCGCGACACCAGCGCCGGCCATATCGACCGGCATGACACGGGCGGGGCGGCCAACTTGACCGCCCGCGGCGAAATCAGCCAGTGCTACCCGCTCTGATTCAGCTTGCGTCGCAGCGTCCGTTCACCAATGCCTAGCAGCTTGGCGGCCTTGCCACGGTGGTAGTCTGCCTCCTTGAGCGCGGCGTCGATCAGCAACCATTCGGCATCGGCGAGAGTCGTGCCTTTGGGGATCAACACGCCATCGGCTGCGGCAGGCGCCGCTGCGGCATTGGGCAGCAGTGGCGAAATCAGCCTTGCACTGATCTCGCGGACGCCTTCGGGGAGACGAACGGCCAGCCGTGTCATCACATTTCTCAATTCCCGTACATTGCCGGGCCAGGGGTGACGGCGCAGTAACGCCAACGCATCTTCGGTTAGCACAGGTGCTGGCTCTTTGCGCCCCATGTCGCGTAAGCTGTTGTCGAGAAAGCGCTGCGCCAGCAGTGCGATATCCAGCGGCCTGTCACGCAACGGCGGCAGATTAATTTCGAACACGTTCAAGCGAAACAGCAGATCCTGTCGGAACAGGCCGGATTCGATCCGCTCTTCCAGCGGGCGGTGCGTCGCCGCGACGACTCGCACATCGACCGGAATACCGCGCTCGCCACCAATGCGATAGACCATGCCTTCTTCGAGCACACGCAGCAGGCTGACCTGAGCTGCCGGCGGCATGTCACCAATCTCGTCCAGAAACAGCGTACCGCCATTGGCTTGTTCGAAGCGGCCGCGATGCATGCGGCTCGCACCGGTGAACGCGCCTTTTTCATAGCCGAACAGCTCGGCCTCAAGCATGGTATCGGGAATGGCGCCGCTATTGATGGCAACGAATGGCTCCTGCGATCTGTTGCCAAGACCATGCAGCGCACGCGCAACCAGCTCCTTGCCGGTACCCGTCTCACCCTGGATCAACACCGGCTCATCACTCGCAGCGAAGCGGGGCAGGTCTTTCAGTGCTTCTGCCATGGCAGGGTCAGCCATCAGCAGATAGGGTTCCAGCATCGCGGCAATACCGCCACGCGCCTGATTCGCTCCAAGATCGTCAACCAACTGCGCGGCCAACTGCAACGGGTCAACCGGCTTTTCAAAATAGTGGCGTGCACCGTGGCGCAATGCTTCCACCGCGTTGTCGATACTGCCGTGCCCGGTAATCATATAGAACGCGCCAGCCGGGTTCTGTCGCAGATAGTCGGGTAACAAGTCCAGCCCAGTGCCATCTTTGAGCTGAAGATCAGCCAGCACCGCATCGGGGCTGCTGTCTCGCAGTACCTGGCGCGCCTCGCGCAAACTACCCACACCGACCACGTCGGCGCCAAGCTTTTTCAACACGCGCGCGAGACTGCGGACGATGGCGGCATCATCATCGAGCAGCAGCAACAACAGCCCCGTCAGATCGGGGAGTCTTTTTTCAGCTTCTTCCACCACTCGGGCATCTCCTGCGGTTGAATGGGTAGCAACATCGTCACCCGTGCTCCACCACCTTCCCGGTTGGCGATGGCGACCTTGCCGCGATGCGCGGCGACCACGCGCTGCACAATGGCCAAGCCAAGGCCGTTGCCATCCTCACGCGTGGTGTAGAACGCATCGAACAGCCGGGGCAAATGCGCCTTCGAGATACCGCGACCGCGATCCTCGACCACCATCTCGACCTCATTGCCCAGACGCCGCACCCGTAACACAACATCGCCTTGGCGTTGACCACTTTGCGCCGCATTGAGCAGCACATTCAGCAGTGCATCCTGAACCGAAGCAGCGCGCCAGATGGGTTGCGGCAGCTGCGGTTCGACATCGACCCGAATCGTCAACCCCTGCACCTGGGCTGTCGGCTGGGCCTGCCGAACAGCGGCATCAACCAGTGCTGCCACATCCACCGGCGCAAAATCACTGTCATGGCGGCGGGTGAGATTGAGAAACGCGCTCAACTTGTCGTTCAAGGTGACGATATCCCGGTCCAGCTCTTGGGCGATATCGGCAGCATCATCGGGCGCCAGCAGCAACGCCCGCGCATTGGCGCGCAACGCCATCAGCGGATTGCGCAAATCATGTACCAGTGAGGCGGCCATTTCCGTCAGCGACGCCCGCTGATAGATTTCCTGAAACTCGCTTTCGACGCGGCGCGTCATGCGCATTGCATACAGTGCGATCAGCAACGCCACCAGGATGCTCAGGCCACCCGCGAATGCAAACATCAACACCGCTTTGCGGATGCGCGACAGTTCGTGATCGAGGCTTGCTATCAACGCCGCACGATCAAAGCCGAAATCAAGCCTGACCAGCGGCGCGGCCTCATCACTCAGATCGAATCGGATCACGAATGATTCACCATTTTCACGATCAAACCGCTGATGCGGCCCCGCTTCGGCAGCGGTAGCTGTGGCACCACTGGGCAACGGCGCAACGATGCTGGCCTGCCGCCCTTCACTGTCGAACTGATAACCGGCGTGGGTATCCCTGACCGCGACTGAACGCAGAGAAGGCAGCCCGCTGAACAAAGCCGAAACATCGTCTTGCAACCAGGTTTCGTTCCGCTGCGCCATGACATCCGTCTTGCCCAGTTTTTCCACCAGTGGGGAAACCTGCGCCACGAGTTGATCCATCAGCATGCGCAGCTCGGCGCTGCGCGCTTGCGAGTAGAGCCACAAGCCACCCCCACCGACAACCAGTAGATAGAGCGTAAACAGGGCGCCAAAGGGAATGACGATCAGGCGCGTAATGGCAAAATTGGAGCGGATCATTGGGAATCAGTCGTTGGCAGCTTTCCCGGCGCCGTCCGCCTGCTCCCAGTCCTTGCGCAACAGCGGTAGTTTTTCACGCCAGCCCTTGGCATCGCCATAGTCGATAAACTTTTCCACGCGATGATGCGGATCAGGCGTTCGACGTGCATGCCGGATCGGGCACCAGTATTGCTCAGTGCGCGCAGTGATCTCTCGTGCATAAGCAATAACGCCATTGCCATAGCCACAATAGACACAGTTGAGCTTTTCGACCGCATTGAGATAAGCCAGATGATGACGATCGATGACCACATGGTCACGGCGACGCACCCGCGGAATACGGTAAACGCGAAAACAGATGTGCTGATAGAGCGTGAACGTCACGTCAACGAGCATCAATGGTACGACCATGGCGTAGATGATGGGGGCGGTCAGCAGCGTCAACAAGTTCGCCTGCGTCAGATACTGCCACAGCCCTGTCCGATACTGACGTTGCAGCCGCCGCATATTCTTTTCGAACACGACCCGGCCACGGCGCAACTGGTACTTGAATTCCTTGCGCCGCCGCGTCAGCAGGCGATCGAATTCCTGCTCCAGATCCTTTTGCGTGGCATGTAGACGGTCGAGCAGTTCATCAAGCCGGAAGTTGTCGGCCATGGCATTCTCCAGGAGTGTAGCTAGCCCACCAAGTCATTCAGATACTGGAACAGCGCTCGCGACGACTTTGGTGGCTTGTTGGCTGCGGCTTCACGGCCCGCATTTCGAATCAACTGGCGAAGATGCTGGCGCTCGGCGGCGGGGTATTGCGCGATGATGTCATTGAGCAAGGCATCATCGCCGGCCAGCAACCGGTCGCGCCACTCTTCCAGCTGGTGCAGACGGGCCACCTCATCACGGTGCGGCTGATCGATCTGGTCCAGCGCGTCACGAATGGCATCGACTTCCTCAGCGCCCAGCGGTCGCATGAGTTTCTCGATAAAAATGAATTGCCGCTTGAGCGCGCCTTTTTTCAGGCGGCGTGCCAGCACGATGGCATCACGCAGCGTGTCGTCGATGGGTACCTCGTCGAGCCGCGATGGATGCAGTGCTGCCAGCCGTTTGCCAAGCGCCCGCAAGGCCAGCATGTCACGCTTGATCGCTGTCTTGTTGGGGCGCTCGGCGTAGACAGGCAGCTCTTCGGCATCATCGTCTTCGTGGTATATTGGATTGTCTTCTCTATTCATCTTCCCATGCCCGATTCAGCAACCTGCAACACACCGCCATGACACCAGAGCAACTGATCGCTCGCCTGAAGAACCAGCCGGAATCCGTCGATTTCGAAGATGTGATGGCAGTTATCAACCAACATTACCACTATTCTCCCGTCGGCTTCAGCAACGGCATCGGCGGCGACAGGTTGTACAACGAAGCCGGCAGCAACGAAGGCTCCTGCAAGATCTTTGCCTTTGCGCGTCTGCACGATCTGGATGTCGCCACCACGCTGGCTTGTTTCGGTCGATTCTACCGTGATGATGTGCTGCGACAGCCAACGGGCGACAACCACGGCAATATCCGCCGCTTCATGAAATACGGCTGGGATGGCATTAACTTCGATGCCCCCGCGTTGACCCCGAAGCTACTCGCTGGCGAGTAACCGTTCAGCTTGCGGGGCATTTAAGGCAGCCTCTCTGCCCGGTAGCCGTTGCAACAAGGCGCTGCGCCCCCGCACATCCTTGACGGCTTTGCCGAAATACCCTCGCAGCGTCTTTTTCAAATACCCTTTCACCCGTTTTTCCGGTATCGACTTGAGCACCGAAAAGATGGCCAGCGCATAGGTAACATCATGCTGGGACAGATAGTTTTCCCGTTCTACAGCAGCCGGCGAACAGCTGCCACAGCCCGCGCGGAAGTTGTACGCGTCGTTGGCGAAGATCACGCCAAAACCCATGAACACAGCCAGCAACTCGGTCACGTGAGGCCAGTTTTCCAGACCACCCGGCGGTGCTTCGGTCGCCATGCTGCCCAGATGGTGCGCCAGCGTATGGGCAAAACTGGAAATAATGGTTTCAGGATTACCGAGCATGCCTTCGTTGTAGATGATTGGCAGGTGATGCTCAGGGGCAACATCGGCCGGCACGATGCCGCCCTTGCCGCGCAGATCACCTTCGATCTGTACCTTCGGCGCTTCCAGCGTGTTGCAAGCATGCTGCTCGATCAACCGTGTCGGCCAGTGCGACACACCGGCATATCGTTTGACATGGTCGAAAATCAGTTGCGCCATGCCTTCAGGACTATCGGCCTGCCCGGGAAAATGGCTGTTGTCGGGCAACACCAGATTGGTTTCATTGTAGAACACCCCGGCATCGAACTGTCGCAATGCCCAGTCGAAAGTGTCGAACTGCCAGAGAATGGTTTCTTCGTCGAGGACGGGGCCGTGGCGCCCCAGTATTTTGCCCAGCATCATTGATCCTGCGTATCGGTCGAGGTGCGATTGTAGCAACCTTCCCCAACCATGCGGGAATCTGGCACAGCCGGCTCAATCGTAGTAGCTTAACCGCCTTTCAATCACCATTGAGGAAGACAGATGGAACCGGACAAAATCAAAGAGATCATCGAGCAGGGCATGGACACTGAGTTGGTGCAGGTTGGCGGTGAAGGCGGCAAATACGAAGCGACCATCGTCAGCAAAGCATTCGAGGGCGTCAGTATGCTGAATCAGCATAAGATGGTCTACCCGCTACTCAACGACTACATCAAGAGCGGCGAAATCCACGCACTCACCATCAAATCATATACGCCGGAGCAGTGGGCACAGAAAAGCTGATCAACCGGGACGGCGGGCTATTCGTCTGGCATGCACCGCCATCAACCCGCCTTTCATCTGTTTTCCTGGAGCAAAGCGGATCTTCGGTAAAACAAACCATGAAGTCCATCAAGCCACTACCAGATACACTAGGCTAAAATTCCGTCATTCTCAGTTATTTCCTTCAAGGATCAACACCATGTCACCACGTCGCGGCAGAAGACTGTTTTCCACTCACCGTGAACCCGAGGTCAAAACACCGCAGTACCCGGTGCAGGACGGGCATGTGGTGACCATCGACTACACCATCTTCGACGATGAAGGTAATGTGCTTGATACGACACGCGATCGCGGCGTACTCACCTATCTGCACGGCTCGAACATGCTGCCACCAGGCATTCAACAAGCACTCGAAGGCCTCCACTCCGGGGACAAGATCAGTGATCGCATCATCGCTCCCGACGCCGCCTTTGGCGAATACGACGAAAACAAAACCGCCGAATATGAAGCCGCACTGTTTCTCGACGAAGAAGGCGTTGTCGAAGGCAAGATGTACGAAATCCAAACCCGCAGCGGCATGAAAATCGTTCGTGTGCTGGAAGTCGACGATCAGATCATCAAAGTCGATCTCAATCACCCGCTGGCCGGCAGGGCACTCCATCTGGACGCCACCATCGTCAGTGTCAGACCCGCAACAGAAGAAGAGCTAACTAACGGACGCGTGTTTCTGTAGATCAAATTCGCCTGCCAAAGGGTTCAACGATACGTCTTACCCGCATACTCGATCCAGCCGCCCTGCCTGCGCCCTTGCGGATCGTGATGCGTCCAGTGAATCAAGCCACCCTTGTCATTCCACTCGTAGCGCCCGCGCAGCTTTATGCGATCCCCTTTTGCCAACGGAACCTTGGCCGCCAAATCGATATTGTGCGACACCAGCAGGCTCTGACCAGTCGGGCTGCGCACGATAAAGCGCTGATGGCGACTGCCATGCAGATCATCGCGCAAGCGCTTCACCACCACCGCCTCGGTTTCAACCCAGACACCCGATATCTGCTGCTGGAATGCCCGCTCCAAGGTGGTTTGCGCTGACACCCCAGCATCGAGCGGCAACTCGATCGAAAAGTACTGCAGGCTGGAAACGATCGCCAGCAACAGCACCAGCCAGCGCAAACCGCGGCGCCGTGCCAACCCCTGTAACTGTCTCCACACGATCCTCAACATCACGAACTCGGCCTGATTCGGTCTCAGCATATATCAGGAATAAAAAAGCTGCTGTAAAATCGGCGCTTTTCCGCTCTGGATCAAGCGTGAACAGGCGACCAGCAGACACCCTCTTCAGCCAGACCCCAGCCGACGTCGGCAGCTTCGCTTTCGACGAAGCGGTAACAGCGGTTTTCGAGGACATGATCAATCGCTCCGTGCCCGGCTATCAAACCATGCTCGGCATGCTCGCGGTGTTTGCGCGCAAGTTCGTGCAAGCAGACACCGCTGTGTACGACCTCGGCGCATCACTGGGTGCATCGACACTGATGCTGCGAAACCACATCGACGCGCCCAACGCTCGGCTCATTGCCATCGACAATGCCGAAGCGATGGTGCGCAAGTGCCGCGAAAACCTCGCCCGACACCGCGCTGCGCTGCCGGTCGAAGTCATTCAGGCCGATATTCGGGATATTGCCTTCGACCCCGCCTCACTCGTGGTAATGAACCTGGTACTCCAGTTCCTCCCACTAGGAGACCGCAGCGCGTTGCTGCAAAAACTCCATGATGCACTGGTGCCGGGCGGTGCCGTGGTATTGATGGAGAAGGTGCATCTCGACGAACCTGCCGATCGTGAATTCATCAATGCACTGCACCTTGATTTCAAACGCGCCAATGGTTACAGCGAACTGGAGATCGCGCGCAAACGCAGCGCACTGGAGAACTTCTTGGTCAGCGAAAGCCTGGCGGCGCATACCAAACGACTGCATGACTGTGGTTTCAGCCAGGTTCACCACTGGTTCTCCTGTCTCAATTTCGCAGCACTGGTGGCCATCAGGTGATCGAATACGACGAACTGCTTGAATCGATGCAAAAAGGCCATTTGCGGCCATGGTCAAAACATCTGCCAGCACAACTCGAAGCGGCCTTCTCTCCATCGAACCACGGCGACATTCCGGCCTGGAAGGAACTCTTGCATAACCTGCCGGAGAAAGCGGCATCGCAGATTTCGCTCGACAACGCCGTGGTCACGATCGGCAGTGCAGCAGAGCTTTCCGCAGCGCAGCAAAAGGCGCTTCATGCGTCATTACAAGACCTGACCCCGTGGAGGAAAGGGCCGTATTCGGTGTTTGGGATTGAGATCGATACCGAATGGCGCTCGGACTGGAAATGGGATCGCCTGATGCCGCATATCTCGTCACTGCAGGATAGGCTGGTGCTGGATGTCGGCTGCGGCAGTGGCTACCACTGCTGGCGCATGCTGGGTGCGGGAGCGCATCGCGTCATCGGTATCGATCCTGCCATGCTGTTCGTGTTCCAGTTTCTGGCCCTGAAACGCTTTACCACTGGGTTGGCAATCGACGTACTGCCGCTGCCGCTGGAATCAGTGCCACCCAATCTACAGGCCTTCGACACGGTGTTTTCAATGGGCGTGCTCTATCACCGCCGTTCGCCGATCGATCACCTCTTGCAGCTCCGCGACTGCCTGCGCCCGGGTGGTGAGCTGGTGCTGGAGACGCTGGTGGTCGAAGGGCCGGAAGGTTATGCGCTGATGCCCAAGGATCGCTACGCACGCATGCGCAACGTCTGGTTCTTGCCGTCGATTGCCACCACGATACAGTGGCTGCAACGCTGTCGCTTTACCAATGTTCGCTGCGTGGACGATGACATGACATCGATCGATGAGCAACGTCGAACCGAATGGATGCCATCGGAGTCCCTGGTAGACTTTCTGATGCCAGACGACCCGACACTGACGATCGAGGGTTATCCAGCACCCAGGCGTGCCGTTTTCCTGGCCACTCGGAAGTAGGTTCTAAAACCGACGCCCCCGGGCGAGCACCAGATTGTTTCTAGCCTGTCACAACGGATCCGGCTATACTTGATACCCAGCCGTCAGTCGCAGAAAACACCCCCCTCAGCAAGGCTGTGACGTCTCGTGCAGAATCAGCCACTTGGCGACGATACTATAATAACCATGATGAGACTCCTCAGGAATAATAGAATCAGAACAGCAGTTTTCAGCGCGGCTATCGTGTCGCTTCTGTCTGCTTGTGATCAAGGATCTCCCGTCAACCTGCATCAGAAGAGCCTCCCCCAGCCATTGTCCCAGTCGGAAACACTGACCAGTCTGGCTGCTGGCGGCTGCGTGGCCGGGGGGCTTCGCCTCTACCACGGCTTGGACTTCAATGGCGATGGTAAGCTGGGTGTCTACGAACGTCATCGCCAGGAAGTGATCTGCAACCCATCACCACTCGACACTACCTCAACCAACGGCGTGGCTTTGAGCAAGCCCAAGGTAATGTTGCCGGAAGACGGCTAGCCCAAATTTCTTACTGGGTCTTGCTACTTAATGATCCGCTGATAAAGTGCGTCGTAAGCCTGCCGTGCTTCATCATCAAACAGCGGATCAACAGCTGAAACCCTGGATTGTAATAGGTGCGCCCAGTCTGCCTTGCCAAGCGTATCGAGCAGCATCGGAAAGATCTTCGTCTCTTCGCGCCACATATGGGCCTTTTGCATCGTCAGGTAGCCCTCGATTTCGCTGATCAGGCTGTCCCTGTTCAACATACCATCGGCAAAAATCTCATCGAGCTGGCGCTTTAGTCCGGCTGTCTTGCCGGTGATCTCTGCATGTTCAAGTTCCAATCCTTGCAGGGCTGGTATCGCCGTCGCGCAAACATCGCGGCAGTAACGATAGATGATGTCTTCACGCGGATGATGTACAAGATCTGAGTACGCTTCGAAATATTCAAAACTGTCCGCCAGCCGCTTCCAGTTTTCCGATTCACCACGCCGGATCTTCTGCAGCTCATCCTCAAGCGCCGATATGATGCGGGTGAAAATCCGGTGATCCCGGTGCAACTCAGCCAGAATTGCGGGATAGTCCGAGTCTGTCATGGGCCTTCTCACAGTTACAGCCGACCGCTCCAGCTTGCTACCGCATCAGGAAACATTATTTGATATTTGTCACTACACCCGTTGATTGACTGCCTTTACCAATTAACAATAAGATACGCGCAACACCAAATACTCGGCTTGCACTATACCTCTTAACTCATTAGATTATATAGATATACCAGAACTATCAGGTCATCGATTATGAACAAACGCGTATTTATCACCTGCAGCACCCTCATCGCTACGCTGTCGGCAGCCCCCCTCTTCTCCGCCGGAATGACCGAGGATCAGGTCGCCATCAAGATGGCGGAAAGCATGGAAAAATTCTATGGCAAAAATATCAGCGACGTCAGCAACTATCTGAAGCGCGAATATGGGGTCAGCAAGCCCATGAGAGAAGATGCATCACAGGTCACCTATATGGTGCCTGTCAGCGATCCATTGTGCGGAAGCGTCGCCCTGGACACCGACGGCAAGAAAGTCGTCGGTCTGCAAACCATGGCGTGGGATCGTAAAGGCGATGATGCCTATGGCGAAGCCTGTGACAAGGCTTTCAAGCACGGAAAATAACCCTATGCCAGGCCGGGAACCCGGCCTGGCAATATCACTCGACTGACGTCTGATCCGTCACGTCCGGCAACCCATTGGAGCCGGCGCCATCAAGCTCGGGTGCTGTTTTCGCCTTCGCGCCAAGCAGTATCGCGCCGAGGGATTGCCTGGAAATCGCCGCAACCTTGTCCCGGCTCAGGCTCCGCTCGCAATACAACAGGGTTTCCAGCAAGTTTTCGTCTTGATAAAGAATGTCTTCATCGGCTGGCTGGAACGGTCTGCCGAAAGACACCCTGGCGATCTGCCCCATATTGATACCACGACCATCGTCCAGCAGTAGTAGATGCGGAAAGATGCCGCGTGCCGGATCGGGGCGCGGGAATTCAATCACGTCGAGCAACTCGAACGCACGATTCTCGATGGTCACCGACAAGTTGATCTCACTGGCACGTACCTCGGCGAGATAGATCTTTTTGCCAAGCGCTGCCTTGAGCTGCTCGATCTGTCGCCAGTAAGCGGCGTCAGGCCAGACTTTTCCCGACGCGTCGACAGTTTCCGGCGGCAGTGACAGATCACTCATCCGGCAACCGGCTCGATCATCGCGTCGATCAGCTGATCATCACAGTACTCGACGAATTCATTGCGCAATAGGGAAAGTCGGTTCCCTGCCGCGATATCGACCATCATCTCCATAGAGAACATCGGCGCTCCTGTATGCGCCGCGGCATAGGTACGGGTACTCAACTCGCGAATATTGATCCCCCGCGAAGCGAAAAAATCGGTGACTGAATGCACGATGCCCGGCTGATCCATCGCCACAACGGTCACCTCATACGGCATCGTCCGCTCGCCCTCGGGCCTTGGCGTTGTCTCCTTGCCGGAGATAGTCAGGCCGGTTTGCTGACTGATCTGCGGCAGTGCCTGCTGCAGCTTGTCGATGACCGCCTCGTCAGCGGACACCAGCAGAATCATTGCGAACTCGCCACCGAGCAGCGCCATGCGGCTTTCATCGATATTCGCGCCCAATTCGAGCATCGACTCGGACAAAGTATTGACGAGGCCGGGGCGATCTTCACCGACAGCGGAAATGACCAGAAAACGTGTCATGGGTTCACCTTGGGTTGTATTGAATGAGGTATCTTCAATGGTCGAAGCCTCATTGGCTAACTGCTCTGCACCACCTTATCCAACCGCGCCACCAACTCGTCCGACAGCTTCAATTCACGCGCCAATGATTTGAGGTAGATCCGTTCCGGAATGTTGTCGACATCAACCACCATCCGCGAAGCGAGGTAGATTTCCACTGCGGCTTCCGGGTCGTCCACCCCTTCGACCACATCGTGGATATTCAGCGGCTTGTCGAGCTCGCTGGCAATAAAGTCCGTGGCGCCATCGACCAGATTCATCTCGGCAATCTGCTGGTCGATACGTTTTTTCTCTTCTTCGTCGATATGGCCATCTGCCTTGGCAGCGGCAATCATGGCGCGGATAATTTGCGCACTGCGCCTATTCAGTGCCTCACCGTCAAGCTGATCCAGCGGTTTGCCTGCCGGCGCCTGCCCACTGCCTTGCGCCCAATCCTGATAAGCCTTCCATGCCATCCCGCCTAGCGCGGCAACGCTGCCAAGCTTCAACGCGGTACCTGTTACGGCGCGTCCTCCGCGTGTTCCCAGCAATAACGCCAGCGCGCCAGCGGCAACCGCGCCCTTCTTCATGCCATCGAGCATGGCATCGCGTTGCTCGCCCTCGGCCGGAATATTCAGCTTCTCTTCGGCTATATCCCGCCCCTTGTCCAGCAGCGTCTGCCCTGATTGCAGCAATTGCTCCAATAGTGCTTTGGTATCCATCGTCGACTCCTCATGTACTGCATATGGTCATGCGCCCAGTTTACCGCTTCACGCGAAGAACGCCCATTGGTCACCAACTGGATATCTCTCGGCGCTGATGAACCAGGCCAGCCCTGAGAATTCCCTGCCCCCCCGATTTTATCAAGCCAAGCAGGGGAAAAATCCGTAAACTACCCGGTCCTGTTACCGATAGAAAAGCCATGATCTCAAACCGTCTTACCCGGCGCCACATCAAGAGCGCCTGCGGGGCAACCAGTTTCAAGCGCGGACTGGCCTACTGGCAAGATGGCCGCGTCCTCGAGTGCGTCGAAATCGACTCGCCAGACCCACGCATCGAAGTCATTTCGGCCATGGTGCGTGGCAGCGGCCCCCACATCTATCGCCAGCATATCGAGTTACGTGAAACCCCACAGGGCGGTATCGAAATCGATGGTGAGTGCAGTTGCCCGGTCGGCTACGACTGCAAACACGTGGCGGCGGCGCTGCTTGATCTCATCGACTACCGCGAACGCACAGTGCCAGCAGCACCCACAAAAAACCATGTCGATGGCTGGCTGGAAAAACTCAAGTCCGCGTCACATAGCGGTACCGGGTCATCTGCAGAGCGCTATCCCGACTATGTTCCCTATCGCCTGATTTACGTACTCTCAGAAGACCCCGGCAGCCGCGACCAGACGAGCCTGCAAGTCGCCACATTCAAGGTGCGACTATTGAAGAAAGGCGGTTTTGGCAAACCCGCCAGTCTCTCGCTGGAACACATACTCAACAGCTACTATGCCAATGAGTTTGCCCAGCCATCGGACAAGGAAATCGCGCGGCTGCTGGTCGATGACAACACGTTCTACTATACCGACTACAGCAGCAATCACTCACTGAAAGGCGACATTGGCGAACTCGCCTTGCAAAAAATGATCCTCACCGGTCGCTGCTATTGGGAAAACATTGGCGAGGAGCCACTGCAACTGGGTACGCCACGGCGTATCGAGTTCCACTGGAATTCCACCGCCGAAGGCCATGAACTCGACTTTGAGGTGGATCCACCCGCCGACCGACTGTTTCGGGTCGGCATGTTCTGGTACTTCGACATCATCGACCATATCGCCGGCCCGATTGAACACCCCAGCATCACCCCACAGCAGATGGAAGTGCTGCTCGACGCGCCACCTATTCCCCAAGAGCAGGCCGAAGCCGTCAGCCGCCGCCTGATGCTGGAAACCCCGGAATATGATCTCGAACCGCCAGTCGAACTCAATATCGAAAAAATCGACATCACTGGCACCGAGCCCGTTCCCTGCCTGTTTCTGGAAACCATCACGCCGGTCAACAGCCGCCCCATCCACTGTGCCCGGCTGCGCTTTCGCTATGGCCCGGCGTTACTGACACACCCAACGGCTCATTCCATCGCACAAGTCGTCGACGGCGACACCGTCTACCGTATCGAGCGCGATGCCGAAGCCGAAACCCGGGCCATGTACCAGCTGGTTCAGGCAGGACTGAGGCAACTGCTCGACGACAAGGGAGAATCCGGTTTCGACTGGGGCTTCCCCGTTCTCGACCCGGCACAGACTGCGCTGCATTGGCACGAGTTCCTCGAACATGACTTGCCGAAGCTGGAAGCGCAGGGCTGGGAGATCGAACACACCGACGCCTTCAACCTCAGCTTTACCGAAACCGACGACTGGGACGCCGAACTCGAAACCAGCGGCACCCAGTGGTTTACGCTGACTCTGGGCGTCGATGTCGATGGCCAGCGCGTCAACCTGCTGCCGGTCCTGGTCGAGATTCTCGCCAAGGCCCGCAGCAGCGATGACCTGCGCGAGATGCTCGATACCCATCCACATTTCCTGCTGCCACTCGACGATGACCGCTGGTTGAAAATCCCATCGGAACGGATCCGGCCAATCTTCGAAACACTAGTCGAACTCTACGACCGTGAGCCACTGGACAAGGATGGCAACCTCCAGCTCTCACGCTACCAAAGCGTACAGATCGGCGACCTGCTGAACGACCCCGGTCTGCGCTGGCGTGGCGCTGATGAACTGCGCGAACTGAGTCAGAAGCTGCAAGACTTCAGCGGCATCGAAACCGTCGCCCCGCCGGAAGGATTCAATGCGACACTCCGCACTTACCAGTTGCAAGGGCTGAGCTGGCTGCAATTCCTGCGCGAATTCAACTTTTCCGGCATCCTCGCCGACGACATGGGGCTGGGCAAAACAGTCCAAACGCTGGCGCATATTCTGCTCGAAAAACAGAGCGGCCGGATGCAGCAGCCCGCCTTGATCATCGCCCCCACCAGCCTGATGGGGAACTGGCGGCGCGAAGCTGAAAATTTCACGCCAGACCTGGACGTGCTGATGCTGCACGGCCCTGAACGGCGGCGCCATTTTCATCTGATCGATCAGGTCGATATCGTATTGACTACCTACCCGCTATTGCGCCGCGACAAACAAGTGCTGCTGGAACACGAATTCCATCTGATCGTACTCGACGAAGCCCAGGCCATCAAAAACCCCAAGGCGCAGACGACTCAGGTGGTATTCGAACTCAATGGCAAGCACCACCTCTGCCTCACCGGCACGCCACTGGAAAACCATCTCGGCGAAATCTGGTCGATGTTCCATTTTCTGATGCCCGGCTACCTTGGCCCGCTGGAGCGTTTCAATCGCATTTTCCGCAACCCGATCGAAAAAGGCGGAGACGGCTTGCGCCGCGAACAACTGCGCAAGCGCATTGCGCCGTTCATGCTGCGCCGCACCAAGGCTGAGGTGGCAGCGGAACTGCCGGAAAAAACCGAAATCATTCGCAGTGTGGCGCTGGAAGGCCGGCAACGCGATCTTTATGAGTCGATCCGCATGGCGATGGACAAAAAGGTACGGGACGAAATCCAGCGCAAAGGCTTCGCCCGCAGCCAGATCATGATTCTCGACGCCCTGCTGAAATTGCGCCAGGTCTGCTGCGATCCACGGCTGGTGCGGCTACCACAGGCAAAAAACGTCAAAAAAAGCGCCAAACTCGAACTGCTGATGCAGATGCTGCCGGAAATGATCGAGGAAGGCCGTAGGATTCTGCTGTTCTCCCAATTCACCTCGATGCTCACCATCATCGAAAAAGAACTCAAGGCGGCGAAGATCGACTACTGCAAACTGACCGGCCAGACACGCAAGCGCGACGCAGTGATCAACCGCTTTCAGGATGAAGACGTACCGATTTTTCTGATCAGCCTCAAAGCCGGCGGCGTCGGTCTCAACCTCACCGCCGCCGACACCGTCATCCACTACGATCCATGGTGGAACCCGGCGGTCGAAAACCAGGCCACCGACCGCGCCCACCGCATTGGCCAGAAAAAGGCGGTATTCGTCTACAAGTTGATCACCGAAGACTCGGTCGAAGATAAAATCCTCGCACTGCAACAGAAAAAGCAGCTACTCGCCAACTCCATCTACGCCAAGCAGGGTGAGAGCGAAGACCCGGTCGCCAAACTTACCGCCGACGACCTCAACGAACTGCTCAAACCGCTGGAGAACCACGATGCCCCTGCCTGAACCCGGCCACACCACCCGCAACGTGATGGTCTCGCTGATCATCATCGGCGCACTGCTCGCCGCCGCCGGACTCAGCCTCGCCATCTTCACCAAAATCGCCCCCCACCAAGGTATCACCGGCATCCTCATCATCACCGGCCTCATCGTCGGCGGCCTCGCCCTCTCCGTCCCCGCCAAGCTCTACCTCACCTTGCAACTGATGCGCCATAGTGATGCAAAGGGTGCGGCTCGACAGCAACGACATTAAACCCCAGCCCCCTCGTCTCAGTATTGCAATCTCAAAGGCACTGCACGAGTAAAATAGACGCCGTTCGAACGATCGTCACCAAATCTTATCAGCAGATACCCTTCCCACGGCATGTCACCATGGTTAGAAAAATACTCGGACAAGTGCTCTGAACGGTCGTCATTACACTTGAAATCGTTGAGAGGAGAAAATTGACAGACAACCTTTTTTTCATCCCACGAGCCGACATAATCTCGAAATATTCGAATATCGTTCTCGGACAGCGTTTTATCTGAAGACAAATATAAATATATATGATAAAGGGGCGAGCCTTGATCTATATTCCATGACAATTCAAAACCCTCTCTGGCAGAATTGGCCTCCACAACGATTCTTCCATCGAGGCTTCTCGCGCCCTGCAACTGGATATCACTCAACTCGACGAGCTGGTTACTGTCTTTCACTTTTCCAGATTCTATTTGTATCGCTCCCAACGTAAGTTTCCCAACCGAAGAATTGCCAGTTTCTTTATTCAATCGAATTGGAAAGGCCCTGCTACTAACTCGGCAAAAACGCACCCGACATCCTGTGCTATAATTCAGCACCATGAACAAACAAGATGGAAGAGCACTCTCACACTCTGTTCGGGAAGAAATTCGCAAGCGCGCCGTGGCACGCGTACT
>Ga0256839_1001026_pt1 | contig 34861 bp, 33 predicted proteins | sample 354166metaG_FD_185968 | JGI IMG/M metagenome (GOLD analysis project Ga0256839, IMG submission 185968) | Hydrothermal vent microbial communities from Mid Atlantic Ridge, Atlantic Ocean - 354-166 | ecosystem: Environmental > Aquatic > Marine > Hydrothermal vents | place: Atlantic Ocean: Mid...
CCATGTGGTCGGCGTGGGCAGTTGCGCGGCTTTTGGCGGCATTACCACCACCGGCGATAACGCGGTCGAGGCTTGCGGGCTGGGCTTTGACGGCGAGCTGAAAGGCGGGCTGCTGGGGGCGGGGTTTGCCGATGAAAGCGGGTTGCCGGTGGTCAATATTCCGGGCTGCCCTGTGCATCCGGATTGGGTGACGCAAACCCTTTCCCAGCTTAGTTCGGGCGAGATGCAGCCCGAGGATCTCGATGAATTTGGCCGCCCGCATGCGATCTCCGGCACGCTGGTGCATCATGGCTGTTCACGCAACGAATTTTATGAATACAAGGCCAGCGCCACCAAGCTGTGCGAAATCGGCTGCATGATGGAAAACCTCGGCTGCAAGGGCACGCAGGCGGCGGGCGATTGCAACAAGCGGGCGTGGAACGGCTCCGGCTCCTGCATATCCGGCGGCTATCCCTGCATTGCCTGCACCGAGCCGGGCTTTGAAGAGCCGGGCCACCCCTTTGTGCAAACCCCCAAAATCGCCGGCATCCCCGTGGGCCTGCCCACCGACATGCCCAAGGCGTGGTTTGTGGCGCTGTCATCGCTCTCCAAAGCCGCCACGCCCAAACGCCTGCGGGAAAACGCCACCTCCGACAGGGTGGTGGTGTTTCCCCAGCGCAAAAAGAAAGGCGGGCACCGATGAGCCGCTTGGTGGTTGGCCCGTTCAATCGGGTGGAGGGCGACCTCGAGGTGCGCCTTGAAGTTTCGCGCGACCATGTGCAATCGGCGCAGGTGGCGTCGCCGCTTTACCGTGGCTTTGAGGGCATGTTGCAGGGTAAAGACCCGCGTGATGCGCTGGTTATTTCGCCGCGCATTTGCGGGATCTGCTCGGTCAGCCAATCCATTGCTGCCGCCGAGGCGCTGGCGGCGGCGCAGGGCATAAAGCCGCTGCCAAACGGGCAGTTGGTCACCAATCTGGTGCATGCTTGCGAGAATGTATCCGACCACCTGACCCATTTTTACATGTTTTTCATGCCCGATTTCACCCGCGATATTTATGCCGATAAGCCGTGGCACGAGGCCACTGCCAGCCGTTTTGCCGCCATGAAAGGCAGTGGCGCACAAGATATGCTGCCCGCGCGCGCCGAATTCATGCATATTGTCGGCCTGTTGGCGGGCAAATGGCCCCATACCATGAGCCTGCAACCGGGCGGCGTCACCCGCGTGGTTACCCCGCAGGAGGTCCAGCATCTGCGCGCCCTGCTTGGCAGCTTTCGCCGCTATCTGGAGCGTTTTGTGTTTGACGGGCCTCTGGAGGTTTTTGGTGAGATCAGCACTCTTGCGGGGCTGGCCAACTGGGCGGAAAGCAAGGCGGGTGATCTTTCGACATTTTTGCAAATCAGCCGCGACCTTGGCCTTGAAACCATGGGCCATGCGGGGGACCGCTTCCTGAGTTTTGGCGCTTATGCAAATGAAACCGGCCACCTGTTTGCCCGTGGCCTCAGCCTCGGGGACAGCCCGCAAAAGCTCAATACCGGCCTGATTTCCGAAGATATTTCCAACGCATGGATGCAGGGCAGCGGCCCTGCGCGCCACCCTTTTGAGGGCGAAACCCTGCCCGATGGGGATATGGAAAGCGGCTATACATGGTGCAAGGCCCCACGGCTGGAGGGGCTGCCCGCCGAGGTCGGCGCCTTGGCCCGCCAAGTGGTGGCCCGCCATCCGCTGGCGCTGGAGATGGTAACCCATGGCGGCAATGTGCAGGCGCGGATCGTGGCGCGGTTTCTGGAAATCGCACTGTTGGTGCCACAAATGGAGCGCTGGCTGGCCGAAATTCGCCCCGCCGACGCCTTTATCACCCATGCCGATATGCCCGACCGTGCCGAGGGCGCGGGGCTGGTCGAGGCGGCGCGCGGCGCGCTTGGCCATTGGTTGCGCATCGAGAATGGCAAAATCGCCAATTACCAGATCATCGCCCCGACCACATGGAACTTTTCGCCCCGCGACGCCAGCGGCCAGCCCGGCCCGCTGGAGCAGGCCCTAATTGGCGCGCCGGTGCAAAAGGGCGAGACCGACCCGGTGGCGGTGCAGCATATCGTGCGCTCGTTTGACCCCTGCATGGTCTGCACGGTGCATTGAGCGGCGGGCAGGAAATACGGGTGCGCGGGTTGGTGCAGGGGGTCGGGTTCCGGCCCTTTGTGTGGCATTTGGCACAGCAGGCGGGGCTGGTGGGCGAGGTGCTGAACGATGGCGGCGGGGTGCTGATCCGGCTGCAATCGGGGGCCGAGGGCCTGATGGCGGCCCTGCGGGAAAACCCGCCGCCGCTGGCGCGGATAGATGCGCTGGAGCTGCGCGATTACGCCGACCTGCTGCCCGAATCCGGCTTTCATATTACCGCCAGCGCGGGGGGCGCGGCGCGCACCGGCATCACGCCCGATGCCGCCACTTGCCCTGATTGCCTCGCCGAGGTGCTGGACCCCGAGAACCGTCGCTACCGCTATGCGTTTATAAATTGCACAAATTGCGGCCCGCGCCTGAGCATCACCCGCGCCATTCCCTATGACCGCGCCCACACCACCATGGCCGATTTTCCCATGTGCCCCGTCTGCCAAGGCGAATATGATGACCCTGCCAATCGCCGCTATCACGCCCAGCCCAATGCCTGCCCCGATTGCGGGCCGCAGCTGGAGCTGGTCAATGCCGCTGGTCAGCCGGTTTCCGGTGATCCGCTGGATCAGGTGGCGGCTTTGCTCAAGGCCGGAAAGATCGTGGCCATCAAGGGGCTTGGCGGCTTTCAGCTGGCGGTGGATGCTTGTAATGAGGCCGCCGTTGCCCGCCTGCGTGCCCGCAAGCACCGCCCGGGAAAGCCGCTGGCGCTGATGCTGCGTGATCTGGATATGGCGGCGGAAACGGTTGTGCTGAATGGCCCCGCCCGCGATTTGCTGCAAAGCTGGCAGGCCCCGATTGTGCTGCTGGAGCGCCGTGGCGCGCTTGCGCCCAGTGTTGCCCCCGGTCAAGCCCGCCTCGGGGTGATGCTGCCCAACACCCCGCTGCATCATATCCTGATGCGGGCGCTTGACCATCCCACAGTGCTGACCTCGGGCAATATCAGCGGCGATCCGCAAATCACCGACAATGACGAAGCCTTGCAAAAACTTGGCGGTATTGCCGATTATTTCCTGCTGCATGACCGCGATATTGCCAACCGGATGGATGACAGTGTGGTGCAGATGATTGGCAACACCCCGCAAACCCTGCGCCGCGCCCGCGGCTATGCCCCTGCGCCTTTGCAGCTGCACAAGGGCTTTGCCGATCTGCCCAATGTGCTGGCTATGGGGGCGGATCTGAAAAACACTTTCTGCCTGCTGGCCAATGGCCGCGCCACGCTCAGCCAGCATATGGGCGACATGCAAAGCCCCGCCATCCAGCGCGATGTGCGCCATAACCTCGCGCTTTATCAGCAGATTTACGGCTTCACCCCCGCGCGCATCGCGGTGGATATGCACCCCGGATATTTCTCCACCCGCCTAGGCGAGGAGCTGGGCGAGGTCACGCATGTGCAGCACCACCACGCCCATATTGCCGCCGTGATGGCCGAACACGGTATGCCCCCCGATGCGCCTCCCGTGCTGGGCGTGGTGCTGGATGGGCTTGGCTATGGCGATGACGGCACTATCTGGGGCGGCGAGTTCCTGCAGGCGGATTTCAGGGGCTATGAACGCCTCGCCCATTTCCCCGCCATCGCCCTGCCCGGCGGCGATAAAGCCAACCAGCAGCCATGGCGCAACCTGTTTGCCCATTTGCGCGCAGCCTTTGGCCCCGAGGCTGACCTGCGCGCCCGCTTCGGGCCGCTGCCCTTTTTGGAGGCGCTCGAGGCCAAACCCCTGAACATGATGGGGCAAATGATCGACAATAGCCTAAACAGCCCTCTGGCCTCGTCCGCCGGACGCCTGTTTGATGCCGTCGCCGCCGCGCTCGGCGTTTGTTTCGAGCAGCAGCGATACGAGGGCGAAGCCGCGATGCAGCTTCAGGCCTTGGCCGAAACCTGCCCGACAGAAACCGGCACCTATCCGGTTGAAACGGACAGGGCGCTGGCATGGGAAAATCTCTGGACCGGTATTTTATATGATATGTCAGAGGGGGTAGAGAAGAACCGGATTGCATGCCGGTTTCATAATACGCTGGCGCAGATTGTGACGCAAACGGCCCTTTCAGTTGCGGAAAAAAGAAGCCTCCAAACCATTGTTCTGGGCGGCGGCGTGATGCAGAATCGGTTGCTCTTTTTTGCGATTCAAAAGTTGTTGCAAGACAAGGGCGCAATTGTCCTTGCTCCGATTGATTACCCAGCGAATGATGGTGGTATTGCCTTGGGGCAAGCCACAACTACCGCGGCCCGTATGAACCACCTCTGAGATCCAGAGAACGTTCGCTCCCTGCTGCACCATCCCCACCGCCACTATCCCCCGAGAACCCGCTCTCCGCTTGTGGCTGATCTTGAATTTTCTTGCTGCTTTCAAAGGTTAGGTGGTGGGCTGTTGAGTGCCTTTCTGGCGGTTTGGGTGGAAATGGCTCTCTGTCCCCCCCCGCCGATATTCTCCAAAGCTGTTGCCTAAACGAGTACTTGGAGCGGCACTAAAGCGGGACAGGTCCAAGCGTTATGTCTTCCTGAACCTTGTCAAAAGGTATCCGGTTAACACGCCACATGGCGATGGACCCTCTTGCGCTCATGCATTACATTTGGTTTAAACCTGTAAATCAGGGCTAAACATTACGAGCAAGCGGGGCGCTAGATGCTGACTGTTATTTCTCCGGCCAAGAAGCTGGACTTTGAAGGGGGCGCGCCGAAAGTCGCGACGAGTTTTCCTGATTTTCAGGCTGATGCCTACAGCCTTAGCCGTACCGCGCGCCGGCTTAGTGTTGCGGATTTACGAAAATTGATGAAGATTAGCGAGCCTTTGGCGAAACTCAATCAGGATCGGTTTAAGACGTTTGCGGAAACCCCCTTGGGCGAGGATATGAAACCGGCGGCGCTGGCCTTTGCAGGGGATACCTATTTGGGGCTGGAAGCGGGAACGCTTGATGTGGATGAGTTGGCATATGCGCAGGATCATTTGCGGATTTTGTCAGGGCTTTACGGATTGCTGCGCCCGATGGATTTGATCCAACCATATCGTCTTGAAATGGGCAGTCGGTTGGCCACGCGGCGCGGGAAGACCTTGTATCAGTATTGGGACGACCGCCTGTCGATTGCCTTGAACGAGCAGGCTGAGGTGACGGGGGCTGATACGTTGCTCAATTGTGCCTCGGTCGAGTATTTCACGGCTGTTGATCCTGCTACGCTGAAACTGCGGGTGATAACACCTGTGTTTATGGAGGATCGCGAGGGTAACAGTAAGATTGTCAGTTTCTTTGCCAAACGGGCGCGCGGGGCTATGGCCCGATATGTGATGCAGAATCGGCTGACGAATGCGGATGACCTGAAGGGGTTCGACCTTGGCGGATACGGCTTTAGGGCGGATCTGTCCGAAGAGGACCGCATGGTGTTCACCCGCGATTATCCAGAGACGATTTGATGAGCGATGCGGCGGAGGCAGACTCGGGCTTGAAGCGGGCAATGTTGGTTTTCGGGCCGCTGATCGTCATTTTGATGCTGGTGCTGCCCACGCCTGAAGGGTTAACACGAGAAGGCTGGGCCGTCGCCGCTGTTGCCTTGTTGATGGGGCTTTGGTGGATGACCGAAGCGATCCCTTTGGCTGCAACAGCGTTGTTGCCCTTGGTGTTGTTTCCCGCACTGGGGATAGCCCCGTTGGATGTAACGGCGGTTTCCTATGCAAATCCGTTGATTTTTTTGTTTTTGGGTGGGTTCTTGATGGCCCGCGCGATGGAAAAGCAGCATCTTAGCCAACGTGTGGCCTATGGTTTATTGCAAAAGGGCAGCTTGAGTTTGCCGGGCATAATCGCGAGCATGATGGTTGCCACGGCGTTTCTAAGCATGTGGGTCAGCAATACGGCGACGACGATGATGATGCTACCGATCGGGCAATCCATAATCCTTGCCGTGAACCAGCGCGCAACCGAGGCCGAAAGGCCGCAAACCGCCAAATTTGCCACGGCGTTGATGCTGGCGATTGCCTATTCGGCCACGATTGGTGGGATGGGGACATTGATCGGCACCCCGCCGAATGCACTGTTTGCGGGGTTCATGAGTTCGACCTACGGGATCGAGATCGAGTTTTGGCGTTGGATGATGATTGGCGTGCCAGCCGTAATTATCCTGCTTCCAATCGCGTGGGTTTTGTTAACGAAAGTCTCATTCAGGTTCTCGGTTTCGCGGGATTTGCTAAAGGGCGGGTTCATTGAAAAAGAGGCCCGCCAGCTTGGGCCGTTCAGCCGTGCGGAATTCTTCGTGGCTGTAATTTTGGGGGGCGCGGCTTTTTTCTGGATTTTTCGCGGGGTGATCTCGGATTTGTTTCCATCCTTGCTGCTTAGCGATGCAGGGATTGCAATTGCGGCGGCATTGCTGTTGTTCATCTTGCCAGCGTCGCGGCCAAATCGTGCGCGGCTTTTATCGTGGGAGGATGCAAAGGGCATTCGCTGGGATGTATTGCTTTTGTTTGGTGGCGGCTTGGCGTTGGCGGGCGCGATTAATGATACAGGGCTGGCAAGCTGGATTGGCGGAGCGATAAGCCTGCTGGCGTTCTTGCCGCTTTTCCTATTTTTGCTGGGGACGTTCGTCGTGATCGTTTTGCTGGGGGAATTGGCAAGCAACACCGCCGTTGCTGCAATCTTTTTACCCGTTGCAGGGGCAAGTGCTGCGGGTTTGGGAATGGAGCCGAGCCTTCTGGTGATGTCGGTCGCATTGGCTGCAACCATCGGATTTATGCTGCCCGTCGCCACGCCCCCAAATGCCATCGTGTTTGGCAGCGGCATGTTGAAGGTTTCCGACATGTTAAAGGCAGGCGCGATTCTGGATGTTATCGCAATTCTGGTCGTGGTGGTTTTGGCTATGACCCTTGGGCCGATGCTGTTTGGGAACCTGTAAAGTGCGTTACTTCGTCAGAGACATAAACAGTTTCGGCAGTTTTTCCGGCAGGCTTTCGACGCGGTCAATCACGGTGAAATTGTTACGGCCAAAAATGTCGGCAACGTAATCGTCGGCGTTGGGGTCAAGGCTGATGCAATAGGTGGTAACGCCCTTGCTGGCCAATTCACCCACGGCCAGATGCGTGTCGTCAGCCAGATACTTCGGGTCTGTGACGTCAATGTCGTGGGGTTGGCCATCGGTCAAAACCAGCAGCAAACGTTTTTCCTCAGCACGATCTCCAAGGTAACTTCCGGCATGGCGCAGGGCGGCCCCCATGCGGGTGGAATATCCGGCCTGCATGGCAGCGAGGCGGGATTTCGGGGCATCGCCCCAAGGTTCTTTGAAAGATTTGAAGTGGGAGTAGGACACTTCGTGCCGTGTATTGGATGAAAATCCGGCGATGGCGAGGGGGTCGCCCAAGGCCTCCACAGATGTTGCCAGAAGGGCCGCGGCTTCTTGCGATAGTTGCAAAATGGTGCTTTCTGCACCCGCAGGTACTTCATTAACCGATTCCGATAGATCCAACAATAATAGCACTGCGATATCGCGCCCGTCTTTGACGTGGCTCTGCATGATGCGGGTGTCGGGCGTGGAGCCGATCCGGTAATCAATCGCGGCGCGGATGGCGACGTCGATGTCCAGATCATCCCCTTCGTTCTGATAGCGTATCCGGCGGCGTTGCTGAGGTTTCAGAAGGTCCACAATTGCCTTCAGTTGCTTAAGTAAACGCTGGTGTTTGTCCAGAAGTTGGTCGATATCGCTGGCGTTACCCATTTCCTGAAACGATTCATGCACCGTCACCCAATCGGGGCGGTAGCTTTGCAACTGGTAATCCCATTCGGGGTAGAAACGTGGTGGCAACAGACCGTCATCATCTTCATCAGCCAATCGTTCTTGCGCGCCGTGGTCTGAATGAAAATCATCTTCCTCCTCGGCCTCTTCAAGGAACATCCACAAGTAGCGGTTATCGTCACGGTAGCTAACCTCGGTATCTTCAAACCACACGTTTGGCTGGCGGAAATTATGCTCAAAATTGTCGCGCAGCCAAAAAACCCCAAGTTCTGTCGCGAGTTTTGGATCATGCGGGTCAACAGTAACACGTTCGCGGAATTTTTGAACGTATTCTAACAAGTCCGGATCGGTATACCTGTGCTTGGGGTTTAGGAGTGCATAAGACAGCATTGCCAGTTTGTGCCGAATGCACGCCCAGCCATCAGGGCAGGTGCCGGGAACAGGGATTGGATGCATCTTAAGCCACAGGTCGCGAAGGCCGGGGTATTGCTGCATGGCTAAATGTTCAATGCGCGCATCCTCGAACACCTCGACGGCGATATGCTGGAAGACGCTGAAGTTGTCTGCCAACAGCGGTTTGGTCCATTTTTTATGGGCCAACATATGGGAAATAATTGCCCAATATCGCTGCAACCCCGAAACACGGTATTTATCCTCGTAAACGTCAGGAATGTGGAGGCCAAGCTGGTCCATATGCGGACGTGGTTTGCGCGCGGTCTCGACGGCTTCGGAGTAGGGATGGAAATCCATGTCGGTTTCCCAAAAGGCGCGTTGAAACATGTGCAACTGGCGCTCAACATCCATGAACAGCGTTCCGGCGCGTTCCTTGACCAGCATGGCTTTGGCATCCGCACTTTGCAGGCTGAAATAATCGGGCAGGCGGTGTGGATGATCGCGGTAAACGCGCATGCCATATTCCACCCAGCTTTGGACGCCCGGTAAGGAAAGCTGGGCAAACAGGTAAGGGGCGCGGGCCAGCAGCGGGGCGGTACCGTCTTTGGCCTCGGCTACCATTTTGCGGATCAGGCGGAGCCATATGCGCAGAAGGTCGGCATTATCCAGACGCTTCGCAACGGCGGCTAACGTGCCAAGGAACGGCGCGATGGAACCGCGCACGGCCTCGGCTGACAGATGCGCGGCTAGATCGGCAACCTCTGGAATGATTTCAGCGTCGGAATACTTTACCACTTCGGGGATATCATCGAGGAACAGTAAAACCAGTTCGGTCCCGCGCCCAAGAGCGCAAACTTTATCTGCCCCCGCAAGCCATGCGGTCAGGCCCGCGTCATCCATCACGTCTTGTGCACGCGCCAGCGCAGGCTCAAAGATGTCGTCCACCTTTTTGACGGTGCAATTCAGGCGATCGCGCCAGATTTGGGCTTCGGGTTCCATCGGCCTAGCCGAGGATCATTTCAACGGCGGCGTCCAGCGTTGCGCGGATGTCTGCGTCATCTGACAACGGGCGCACCATGGCCATTTTGCAGGCCTCAACTGGGGGAACGCCTTGATTAATCATCATTGCGCCGTAAACCAGCAAACGGGTAGAGATCCCCTCGTCAATGCCGTGGCCTTTCAGATTTCGCGCTTTGTGGGCGATTTCGACCAGTTTCAGGGCCATTTTGGTATCCACACCACCTTCACGGACCACAATCGCGGCCTCGTCTTCGGCCTCGGGATAGTCGAAATCAAGCGCAGTGAAGCGTTGTTTGGTGGACTGTTTCAGGTCTTTCATCAGGCTTTGGTAGCCGGGGTTATACGAGATAACCAACTGGAAGTCGGGATGCGCCTCCAGTAGTTCCCCCTTTTTATCCAGCGGCAGCACGCGGCGGTGATCGGTCAGCGGGTGGATAACGACTGTGGTGTCTTGGCGGGCCTCGACTACTTCGTCGAGGTAACAAATTGCACCGATACGGGTGGCCACGGTTAGCGGTCCATCTTGCCAATGTGTGCCGTTTTCATCCAGAAGGAACCGGCCAACCAGATCAGCGGCGGTCATGTCTTCATTACAGGCCACGGTGATCAATGGTTTGCCAAGTTTCCACGCCATGTATTCGACGAAACGGGATTTTCCGCAGCCCGTGGGGCCTTTGACCATTACCGGAAGACGGCAGGCGTAGGCGGCCTCGTAAAGCGCGATTTCTTCGCCCGTGGCGTGGTAAAACGGTTCGGTGTGAATTTGAAATTGCTGGGCATCAACCATGTTTTTGATCCTTTGGTCTTTATGAAAAAGCCAACCGTGATTGGCTCATTGATAAAGATGTGTCCTGCCCCGCCAACGGCGGAACAGGTGGGTGGTCGGTGTGCTTATTTATGCACACCCAGTTTTTCGCGCCAACCAGGATAGCTAGCATCGGCATCCGCCGGGAAGCTTTCGAACGCGCCCTTGGTTTCGGGGTGATCTTTGGCGTATTCCACCAGATCAACACCTTCTTGCCAAGCTTCATATGCTTGACGCAGTGATTTAGCGCCCGAAGCAATGCCGTCTTTGTGCCCAAGAGCCCCGCCACCGGAAGTCTGGATCACGTTACAATGGCCAAGGTTATCAAAGAAGCCCGGTAAACGCAGTGCGTTCATGCCGCCGGAGATGATCGGGGATGTAGGCTTCATGCGTTCCCATGGCTGGGTGTAGTGTGTACCCACCGAAACATCATCCATTAGCGCGTCGGCAAGGACGGTGTCAGAATTGTAACCTTCCATCTTGCCAAAGCCCATGGTGCCTGTGTGGATGCCCGAAGAACCGGCCATACGTGCCCATTTCATGTGTACAAGCGCTGTATATCCACGGTTGGATTCTTCGCCTGTGACCATGCCGTGACCAGCACGGTGATAGTGGATGAACTGACCTGCAAAGTGACGTCGTGCAGTTGTTACCATACCTGTGCCGCCAACAAAACCGTCAACCAGCAGGGCTACATTTTCAGCGTCATGGCCGAATTTCTCCAGAACAAACTCGCCACGTGCAATCATCTCGTCGTGGCTGTCAGCCGTGATGTTGGCCGAGAAAATTTTGGCTTCACCTGTATCATCCATCGCGCGTTTCATCGCGTCTACGATCAGCGGGATAGATTCACGCATCGGGGCATATACTTGGTTGCCCTGTGGCTCGTCATTTTTGATGAAGTCACCACCGAGCCAAAACTGGTAGCACGCATCGGCGAATGGCTTTGGACGAAGACCCAGTTTGGGTTTGATGATTGTACCAACAACCATGCCGCCGTTATCTAGGTCGCGGCCTAGAATACGCCACATGTCAATAATTCCTTTAGAAGGCCCATCGAACAAGCGCATAAAGTTGGGGGGCACATAGAAATCTAGCAGCTTGGCATATTCTACGTCGCCCATGGCCTGGTTGTTACCAACCATACATGTCATTAGCGATACAACCATGGCGCGGCCATCGGTGATGTTGCGATCAAACAGATCTATCGGGTAAGCGATTTTCATCAACTCTTTTTCTTCGTCGATTTCGTAGCAAATCGCATCCAGACCTTTCGCGAAATCGTCGGTGGTGACGGTTTGTACGTTTGTACCAGTCGAACTTTCGGCGCAGAAGTGGGCTGCGGTGCCGATGTAGTCAAAGAAACCGGGGGCAGGTTTCATTTTATAGGCGCCAAGAACGTGCTTGCCGGCGGCAATCAGGTCTTCCTCTTTCAGCGATAAGTCGCTGTAGCGTGATGTTTGGTCTAGCATGTGTATCTCCCTTAACAATGCCGAGTCGTTTAGATGCGTGAGTTCTAATATAAACCTAGGTCAGCAGCGCCATAGAGTAAAATCAATTGTTTCTATTGACGTTATAGATATTATCTATAGTTATTTGATATGACGAATTTGAGCAAAAGTAACATCGTGCAAAGCCTGACACTGCGGCAATTGCAGATATTCGAGGCCGTGGTTCGCCATGGCGGCTATACCAAAGCCGCCGACGCCCTGCATCTGTCACAACCAACCGTGTCGATGCAGATCAAGAAGTTATCCGACACATTGGGTCTGCCGTTATTGGAACAAGTCGGCCGCTCCGTCAGCCCTACAGCTGCGGGCCGCGATGTGTACGATACTGCGCGCGAGATTTTGTCTGGCGTTTTGGCACTTGATGATCTGACGTCTGAACATAAGGGCGTCGTGCGGGGGGATCTTAGCCTCGCCGTGATCACAAGTGCGACGTATTTTATGCCCCATTTGCTTGGCGCATTTATCAACCGTCATCCAGATTTGCGCCCGCGTTTGACGATTACCAACCGTGCGAATGTGTTGGAGCGCCTTAAATCCAATCAAGATGATTTGCTGATTATGGGGCAGGTGCCACAGGAAATTGCGGTGGAGGCACATCCGTTTATTGATAACGAAATGGTCGTCGTAGCACCGCCTGGCCATCCGCTGTTGGCGCAGAAAAATATCACGCTGCAATGTTTGGCGCAGGAACGGTTTTTGGTGCGCGAGCCGGGGTCGGGGACAAGGCTGACTGTGGACAGATTGTTCGCAAAGCAAGACATCGCGATCACGCCGTTCATGGAACTTGGTAGTGCCGAGGCGATCAAACAGGGTGTATTGGCGGGCCTTGGCGTGTCGGTTCTGTCGCGCCGCAACATCGGGTTGGAATTAGCCAGCGCGCATATTGCCGTTCTCGATGTGCAAGGCTTCCCGCTGGTGCGCCGCTGGTATGCGGTGCATATGCGCGGGAAACGGTTGTCATTGGCGGCGCGCTCGTTTTTGGAATTTATCCTGACCGAAAGCGGCGATACGCTCGCCGTTTAAGTCGCACTGCCGCCCACGGTTAAATCACCGATCAACAGTGTGGGCTGTCCAACCCCGACAGGAACGGATTGTCCGGCCTTGCCACATGTTCCGATCCCCGGGTCCATCGCCATATCGTTGCCAATCAGGCGGATTTTGTTCAATGCGGTTGCCCCGTCACCAATCAGTGTGGCCCCTTTAACAGGATTACCGACAACACCGTTTTTCACACGGTAGGCTTCGGTGCAACTAAACACGAACTTACCGTTGGTAATGTCCACTTGCCCACCACCGAACCCGACGGCATAAATGCCGTCTTTCACGTCCGACACAATATCCCCCGGTTCAACATCCCCGCCTAACATGACGGTATTGGTCATCCGCGGCATCGGCGCGTGGGCATAACTTTGCCGCCGCCCGTTACCTGTTGCCGGTACACCCATGAGGCGGGCGTTTTGGCGGTCTTGCATGAAGTTGACCAAAATGCCGTCTTCAATCAGCACATTGCGCTGTGATGGTGTGCCCTCATCATCAAAGGAAATGGAGCCGCGACGATTGGGAATCGTCCCGTCATCAACCACCGTCACGCCCTTGGCGGCGATACGTTTGCCCATCAACCCGGCAAATGCACTGGTTTTCTTGCGGTTAAAATCCCCTTCAAGCCCGTGGCCGATCGCCTCGTGCAGTAGAATACCGGGCCAGCCGTTGCCAAGCACAACATCCATAACACCCGCCGGGGCAGGTTCGGCGTTTAGGTTAACCATGGCGATCCGCAAAGCTTCCACCGCTGCGGCTTTCCAGTGATCTTCGGTCATAAGCATCGCCAAACCGTGTCGCCCGCCGCTGGCCGAATGCCCGCTTTCTCGCCGCCCGTCCTTTTCAACGATGACCGAGACGCTAATCCCCGTCAGGGGGCGCGATTCAGACAAATGCACACCGTCAGGGCGCAGGATTTCGATTTCTTGCATGCTCGCCGATAGACTTGCCGACACCTGCACAACTTTGGGGTCCAGCGCACGGGCAAAAGCGTCGATCTCGCGCCACGTTTCGATCTTCACGCCAAACGTGGCGTCATCGAACGGATCAAGGTCTGTATATAAGCGTTGGTTTGTCGCCGTGGGCGGTGGGGCCATAGTGCCGCCACCGTCGCCTACGGCCAAACGTGCAGTTTCGGCGGCACGTTTTAACGCGATTTGCGAAATATCGGAGGAATGGGCATATCCCGCCGTTTCCCCGCGAATGGCCCGCAAGCCGAACCCTTCGGAAGCATCATAACTGGCGGTTTTGATCCGCCCGTCATCCAGAACCAACGTTTCAGAACGACGACGCTCAAGGAAAAGCTCACCGTCATCGGCCCCGTGCGTGGCTTCGCGCAGGGTTGTGAGGGCTTGGTCGAGGTCCAGATTCGTCTCGAATGGGCGAAAACGCGGTGTAGTTGGCGACATATATGGTCCCTCATGCGATGAAATACGTGGAAGCGGCTGAATGCCGCAAATGACTGACTTGTTATCTATCGTCTAATATGATCTTTGATATAGATCAATAAACGGAGATTCTGCAAATTATCGTGAGCAGGGTTTAATAGAGTGCAAAAAGCACGAATAACGGGGAACAAACGATGCGGATTGGTGATTTCTTCACAAAAGTTGCAACCTTTATTGTTGCTACAATGATTTCCGGCGCGGCTTGGGCGCAAGACGGTATTACGGGCCTCGAGGCTGTTGGTAAACCCACAGCAGGTGGCATGGGCTTTCAAACCGCCGCAACCGAGCTGGCGCGTGACCTTCAGTGGCTAGATGGCATGATCAACTGGATTATCGGGATTATCTCCCTGTTCGTGACGGTGCTGTTGATATGGGTAATCGTATTCTACAATCGCCGTGCGAACAAAGAAGCTGCACGCTTTACGCATCACTCGACTATCGAGGTTATCTGGACTGTTGCCCCGATCCTGATCCTGATCGGAATCGGCTCCTTCTCGCTGCCAATTCTTTTCAAGCAGCTTGAGATACCTGAATCCGATCTGACCATCAAAGTCACGGGTAACCAGTGGTACTGGTCGTATGAATACCCAGATTTCGAATTTGAATTCGATTCCTATATGATTGGTACGGGCGAGGCCGGTTTGACGGACGCCGTTAAAGCTGAATTGACTGACTACGGGTATGCTGAAGATGAATATCTGCTGGCCACTGATAACGCTGTTGTTGTTCCGGTTAACGCAGTTGTTCGCCTTCAGGTTACGGCTAGCGATGTTATCCATTCATGGGCTATCCCTGCATTTGGTGTGAAAATGGACGGTATTCCGGGCCGCTTGAACGAAACATGGTTCGCAGCCGAAATCGAAGGTGTTTACTTCGGCCAATGTTCCGAGCTTTGCGGCAAGGATCACACATACATGCCGATCACTGTAAAAGTGGTTTCGCAAGATGTGTATGACGCATGGCTGGTTCGTGCAGCTAACGAGTTTGCAAGCCTGCCAACTTCGATCACTGTCGCATCTACTGACTAAGCTTCCATCGGGGTGGCCCGCTGCCCCGACCCTCAATGGGCGAAAATATGACTGACGCAACCTATATGGCTGAAACGCAAGAATATGACGCAGAGTTTGGCGATTATGTCGAGCTACTGAAGCCACGTGTCATGCGCTTGGTTATTTTCACAGCGGCGGTGGGCCTGTTTACAGCCCCCGTTGCAGTGCATCCGGTTATCGCGTTTGCCACAATTTTGTGTATTGCCATCGGGGCAGGGGCTTCGGGTGCGCTAAATATGTGGTGGGATGCTGATATTGACGCGATCATGAAACGTACAGCTGCGCGTCCGATCCCGTCTGGCCGTGTTAAGCGAAGCGAAGCGTTGGCAATTGGCGTAACGCTTTCGGGCTTGGCTGTAATGATGCTGGGCCTGTTCGGCAATATTTTTGCCGCTGGCCTGCTGACCTTCACAATATTCTTCTACGCCGTGGTGTATTCCATGTGGCTAAAACGCAGCACGCCGCACAACATCGTTATTGGCGGTGCTGCTGGTGCGTTCCCTCCGATGATCGGGTGGGCTGTTGCAACGGGTGGTATCAGCGTTGAGAGCATCTTGATGTTTGCGCTGATTTTCGTCTGGACCCCGCCGCACTTCTGGGCGCTGGCCCTTTTCCGTAATGAAGATTACAAAGCCGCGGGCATTCCAATGTTGCCGGTTACCAGCGGCACACGCGTAACGCGCCGCCACATTCTGGCATATTCTGTTCTACTGGTCCCGATCGCAATCGCACCGGCCTTCACGCAGATCGGCGGGCCACTGTATTTCGCCGTGGCCGTTGCTTTCAACGCGGTGTTTCTGTTCGGTGCTTTCCGCCTGTGGCAACGCAATGACGAAGTCGCAGAGGCCGATACTTACCGCGCCGAAAAGCGCTTCTTCATGTTTTCCATCCTTTATCTTTTCGTCCACTTCGTAGCCCTGTTAGCCGAGGCCGCCTTGCGCGGTTTTGACCTTGGGTTCGCGAACTGGCCAATGTGGTTCTAATCATGTCCGGTATTCACAACGAACACGAACTTCTCTCACGTCGTAAAGGTCGTAATATCTCGCTAGGAATTGCGCTTATGCTGTTCGTTGGTTTGATTTTCGCCGTAACGATGGTGAAGCTTAGCCAGCCACAGGGTGTGAATACCAAGGCGCCTAACTTTAGTCTGGATGCGGTGGTGAGCGAATGAAAACATCTTCTAATAAACGTGTTGTTGTAAGCCTTGTCGCGATTGTGACGTTCATGGGGGCCATGGGCTTTGCTGCGGTTCCGTTTTACAACTGGTTCTGCGCTGTCACCGGATATGGTGGCACAACGGCTGTGGCCACCTCGGGGGAAACGGCCGAGATACTTGATCAAACTATGATTATCCGCTTCGATGCCTCCAAAGAACGTGACATGCCGTGGACCTTTAAGCCGGTTCAACGCCAAATGAAAATTCGTATCGGCGAAGTTGGTTTGGCTTTCTACGAGGCCCACAATCCAACCGACCGTGTGATCGCAGGCACAGCCAGCTATAATGTTGCCCCGTTCACAATTGGTGAATTTTTCACCAAGATTGATTGCTTTTGCTTTACCGAGCAAATTTTGCAGCCCGGTCAAACTGTTCAGATGCCGGTCACGTTTTACGTCGATCCCGAAATCGTAAATGACCGCGACGGAAAACTCGTTAATTCAATTACGCTTTCTTACACTTTCTACGAAACTGACTTGCCGAGCGATCAAGCGATGCTTGATCAACCGGTAGACGATGCTACCACTTCTGCGGTAAACTGACCGCGACTACGTCAAAAAAATATGAGGGACCCAACATGGCGCATGAAAAGAATCACGACTATCACATTCTAAAACCCAGCCCTTGGCCATTGCTCGGCGCTGTCAGCGCATTTGTCATGTTCTACGGCTCGGTTCTTTGGATGAACGACTCCGGCCCATGGATGGCGCTTATCGGCTTTGTCGGTGTGCTTTACACAATGTATGTTTGGTGGGCTGAGGTTGTTGTCGAAGGCAATACTGGCGATCACACGCCTGTCGTTAAAATCGGCCTGCGCTACGGCGTCATTTTGTTCATCGCTTCCGAAGTGATGTTTTTTGTTGCATGGTTCTGGGCGTTTTTCCGTGCCTCGCTCTTTCCGCTTGCTGATTATGCGGGCGGTGTTTGGCCCCCTCAGGGGATCGAGACGCTGGACGCTTGGCACTTGCCGCTGATCAACACGTTGATCCTGCTGTGTTCCGGTGCGGCTGCAACTTGGGCGCACCACGCGCTTGCACATGAAAATGATCGCAAAGGCCTGAAAAACGGCCTTATCCTCGCGATCTTGTTGGGTATGCTGTTCACGTTCTTCCAAGTCTACGAATACACCCACGCGACGTTCAGCTTTGGGGGCAACGTTTACGGTGCTACATTCTATATGGCCACAGGTTTTCACGGTTTCCATGTTATCGTTGGTACGATCTTCTTGGCTGTGTGTCTTGTACGCGCCCAAAGAGGCGACTTCACGCCTGAAAGCCACATCGGCTTTGAGGCGGCGGCGTGGTACTGGCACTTTGTTGACGTTGTATGGTTGTTCTTGTTTGCGTCAATCTACATTTGGGGTGGCTGAGCCCTGCCGGAAGGGGCGGTGCCTGTAAGGGTTCCATCGGCGCCGAACCTTCTTAATAAATTTCGCGCGAGTCCTTATCCCGGGGCTCGCGCTTTTGTTTGAACCGAGGTCCTGATGAACCGACGCATACCCCTGATAATCTTTGGGCTGGTTGGCACTGCGATTTTGATATCGCTGGGTGTTTGGCAATTTCAGCGCATGACATGGAAAAACAATATTTTGGCGGAAATAGATGCGCGCTTGGCCCAAGCACCTGTTGCACTACCCGCTACTCTTAATCCGGTTGCCGACAAATATTTGCAAGTCGAGGTGACTGGCATGATTGCCGAGGGCGAGCTTCACGTTCTGACCTTTGGTGACAGTGGTCCGGGATTTCGCGTGATTGCCCCGATGGTTTTAGAAGATGGGCGCCGGATTTTGGTGGATCGTGGTTTTGTGCCGGAGACGGAAAAGATAACGCAGCGCAGCGGCGGGGCCGTTACCGCCATGGGTTCTTTGGTTTGGCCCCAGGAAACGGACAGTTTCATCCCCGACCCCAATCTTGAGAAAAACATCTGGTTCGCCCGTGATGTGGAATTGATGGCACAAGTCTTGAAAACAGATCAGGTTATGTTGGCCATTTCGCGTAGCACCAACAACGATGGGATTACACCGCAGTTGGTTTCGGTCAACATATCCAACAAGCACTTGGAATACGTGATGACATGGTTTTCACTGGCCGCTATATGGATCGGGATGACAGGGTACGCGCTTTCGCGTATCAAACCGAAAGCATCATGAAATGGATTGGGTAAATGCGGTATATTTCTACAAGGGGCCAAGCGCCCTCGCTTAGTTTTGAAGAAGCAATGTTAACCGGTTTGGCCCGCGATGGTGGACTTTATGTCCCTGAAAGCTGGCCACAGATGGGCCACGCTGACATTGCTGCCCTTGCCGGCCTGTCGTATGAAGAGGTCGCCTTTCGCGTGATCAAGCCGTTCATCGGGGACACGTTCACTGATGATGAGTTCCGCGAAATCCTGTCCAAGGCATATTCCAGCTTCCAGCACGATGCGCGTTGTCCGCTGGTGCAACTTGGCCCAAACGACTTTTTGTTGGAATTGCACCATGGCCCGACATTGGCGTTCAAAGATGTGGCGATGCAGCTAATTGGTCAGATGTTCGATGTTGCCCTAAAGCGGCGCGGGGAACGTGTAACCATTGTAGGTGCTACATCCGGCGACACGGGATCCGCCGCGATTGAAGCGTTTGCCGGACTGGACGCTGTGGATGTTTTCATCATGTACCCGCATGGCCGCGTATCTGATGTGCAACGTCGCCAAATGACCACGCCAGATGCCGCGAATATCCACGCGCTGGCTGTGGACGGAGATTTCGATGACTGCCAAGCGCAGCTCAAAAATATGTTCAACGATTTCGAATTTCGTGACGGTGTGAAATTGGCGGGCGTCAATTCCATCAACTGGGCGAGGGTTATGGCGCAGGTGGTATATTTTTTCACGTCCGCTGTTTCACTGGGCGCACCACACCGCAAGGTTTCGTTCACTGTTCCAACCGGTAATTTCGGGGATATTTTCGCAGGCTACGTTGCCAAACGCATGGGCCTTCCCATCGAACGCTTGGTGATTGCCACCAATCAAAACGATATCCTGCATCGCACACTTGCCAGCGGCGATCACTCCAAAACAGGTGTGACGCCGTCGATCAGCCCTTCGATGGACATTCAAGTGTCCTCCAATTTTGAACGCCTGCTTTTTGATCTCTATGATCGCGAGGGATCTGCCATTTCGCAATTGATGGATGACCTAAATTCAAAGGGTTCGTTTGAGCTTTCGCAAGGCGCATTGGATCGCTTGCGGGATGAATTCGACAGCGCTAATTGTTCCGAGGAAGAAACCTCGGCCACGATACGCTTTGCGCAAGAACATTATGGCGAAATCGTTTGCCCCCACACTGCTGTTGCAATCAAAGCGGCTGGCGATGTGCGCGGTAATCCGGCCACGCCTATGGTTATTTTGTCCACAGCACACGCGGCCAAATTCCCCGATGCGGTTGAGGCCGCCTGCGGCGTTCGCCCGGATTTACCACCGCATATGGCTGACCTATTCGAACGGCCGGAGCGCGTAACCCGCGTTGCCAATGACCTTACGGCTATTCAGAAAATCATCCGTGAAGGGGCTTCTCATTGAGCGTTCAAATGCACACTTTGGCGAACGGTTTTCGCATAGTAACAGAAAATATGCCCAGTCTGAAATCTGCCACGATTGGTATCTGGGTGGATGCTGGCGCGCGCCACGAGCGACTTGATCAAAATGGCATTGCGCACTTCCTTGAGCACATGGCCTTCAAGGGCACGAAACGGCGTTCGTCGCTGGATATCGCGGAGGCCATTGAAAATGTTGGCGGTTTCATCAACGCTTATACTAGCCGCGAAACCACGGCCTATTACGCGCGCGTGCTGCAGGAACATGTACCACTCGCGCTTGATGTGATCTCGGACATCTTGTTGGAACCTGCATTCGACCCTCGTGAACTAGAGGTAGAGCGCGGTGTGATTTTGTCTGAAATCGGTCAATCTTTCGACACACCCGACGATATTATTTTCGACTGGTTGCAAGAAACCGCTTTTCCCGACCAACCGATGGGCCGCCCGATTCTTGGCCCTGCGGAGCGAGTTAAAGCGTTTAGCCGCGATGATTTGGCGGGGTTCGTGCAGGAATATTACGGTCCCGAACAAATGATTTTGGCCGCTGCGGGGGCCGTCGACCATGATGCCATCGTGCGCGAAGCTGAAAAACTGTTCAGCCATCTGCCGCGCCGCGCAGCAACAATCGCCCCGAAAGCGAACTTTATCGGTGGTGAAAAACGGGAGGTCAAAGATCTTGAACAAGCCCACTTCACCTTCGCGATTGAAGCCCCCGGTTTTCGCGATGAAGACGTCTACACCGGCCAGATATTCTCCACCGCATTTGGTGGTGGAATGTCCTCGCGACTGTTCCAAGAAGCCCGTGAAAAACGTGGCCTGTGCTATTCTATCTTTGCCTCGGCAAGTGCGCACGAAGACACCGGAATGTTCACCGTTTATGCAGGCACCAGCGGTGATAAAGTCGCTGAATTGGCAGACCTGACTATCACGGAACTGCGCCGTGCAACCCAAGACATGAACGACGTAGAGGTCGAACGCGCGCGCCAGCAAATGAAGGCCGGAATGTTGATGGGGCTGGAAAGCCCGTCCGCGCGCTGCGAACGCCTTGCCCGCATGGTTTCGGTGTGGAATCGTGTGCCTGATCTTGAAGAAACTATCGCCAAAATCGAGGCAGTTAGCACGCCAAAAGTTCGAGATTTTGCACAAAAACTATGCCTGACCGGCAAACCCGCAATGGCGCTTTATGGGCCGGTGGATGACGCACCGGCACTAGCAGCACTTGCTGATAAGCTTGTGGCTTAACAATGTTTCGCCGGCGCAAAACACAGATAGCGCAAACCGAAAGGTTGACTCTGCGCTTACCTGAAGCGACCGACTTCACTGAATGGGCCGACCTACGCCGGGACTCCGCTGAATTTTTGGCCCCATGGGAGCCCGTGCGTGACGGTGCATACTTGACGCGCCGCTCTTTCCAGAACCGGATAATTTGGGCTAAGCGTTCAGCTAAAGATCGTCGTGCCTTAAACATGCTGATTTTCCGCCGCGACGATGGTCGTCTGATTGGCGGTATTACCCTCGATAACATTCAAGGTGGTGTGTCCAAATCCTGCACGGTTGGTTACTGGATGGGTGAAAATTTCACACGGCAAGGGTATATGGCGGAGGCGCTGAATGCATCCGTGCAGCACGCTTTCACTGTGCTGGATATCAGCCGTATTCAGGCTGGATGCTTGCCGGAAAATGCTCCCTCGCGTGCGTTGCTGGAAAAATCCGGTTTCAAATACGAAGGCGTCGCGCAAAGCTATTTGCAAATCGCTGGTCGCTGGCGCAACCATGTTTTATATGCCAATCTGCGGCGCGATCGACGTGGTCGTACAGATTAAATCTTCCTGAATTTTGTCGGAGGGATGCATGCCCCTGAACGAACCAACATCCGAATTCCTTTTGAAACTGGCGCGCATCACATATTGCGACACACCCACTGCGCGGTATCTAGAAGAACCACGCGGGCGATATGTTGGGCAAGGGGCCGTCGTTGTGCGGCCACGCTCGGTGCGCGAGGTTTCGGAAATTATGCGGTTGTGTAACACGCATAAAATCGGTGTCGTTCCTTTTGGTGGTGGTACGGGGCTGGTTGGCGGGCAAACTTTGGTCACTGGGCCAAAACCTGTAATCCTGTCGCTGGAACGGATGAACTCCATCCGTGACGTTGACCCTGCCGATAACATTTTAACAACCGAATCTGGTGTGATTTTGGCCGATATCCAGAATGCAGCAAACGATGTGCGCCGTCTGTTTCCTCTGTCGCTGGCCTCTGAAGGCTCCTGCCAGATCGGGGGTAACCTTGCCACCAACGCCGGTGGCGTGAATGTGCTGCGCTACGGAAATACTCGCGATTTGTGTTTAGGGATCGAGGCGGTTTTGCCTGATGGTAGCATTTTTGGCGGGCTAAAACGGTTGCGTAAAGACAACACCGGATACAACCTTCGGAACCTTTTGATTGGCGCGGAGGGCACGCTGGGCATCATCACCGCCGCAACCTTGCGCCTTATGCCGAAACCCGTCGATGTTGAAACCGCTTTCTTGGCCATCCCGAACCCGCAAGCAAGTGTGGAGATATTGAACCGCCTGTCAACAAAACTTGGCGAGGTGGTCTCTGCGTTTGAGTTGATCCACCGCCAAGGGTTAGACTTTCTGAACGAAACAGGCATTGCTTTCACCAAACCACTTTCCTCCAACACCGAATGGATGGTGTTGCTTGAATGCGGAACGGGTGGTAATTCCGGTCTGAAAGATAATTTGGAGGGCATACTGGCCGATGCATTTGACGCGGGCCTGATTACCGACGCTGTTTTGGCCCAGAACGAGGCGCAACGCCACGCATTCTGGAATATCCGTGAAAGTATACCGGAGGCAAACCGACGGGTAGGCGTGATTTCCTCCCATGATATATCGGTGCCGGTCAGTCAAGTTCCGGAATTCATCGTACGCGCGGCGACAATGATTGAGACGATCAATCCGCAGTTCCGGATAAACTGCTTTGGCCATCTTGGTGACGGTAACCTGCATTATAACATTTACCCCCCTAAGGGCGAAAATCGGGCGCAATACGATGACATCCGTGCGTCATTGGCCAATGATGTCTACGAGCTTGTTGATAGCTTTGGCGGCTCGTTCAGTGCTGAGCACGGTGTCGGGCGCATGAAAAAGGCGGATTTGTTGAAATACAGCGATCCGGCCAAATTGTCGGCAATGCGCGCGATTAAACACGCATTGGACCCGAACGGCATAATGAACCCCGGTGCTGTAATTTAAAATGCCCCGCCGGAGGGGACCGACGGAGCATTTATACCAGTCGAAACTGATGCAAGCAGCACCCAATTCTCGTGGGGTTTGAGTGTTTTGCCACAGAATGGTTAACAAGAGGTTAGCGGACCCTTACGCCCCTTCAAAATCGCAAAGAATATGCACATCCATACCCATGTTTTCCAGCTTTTTACGTCCGCCGAGTTCTGGTAAATCAATGATAAATGCGCTGCTTAGGACGATGCCGCCCATACGCTCGATCAATTTTATGCCCGCTTCGGCAGTACCGCCAGTGGCCAGCAAATCATCAACCATTAGGATTTTCTCACCCGGTTGAATGGCGTCATCATGCACTTCCATCACGGCTTGCCCATATTCCAGCGAATATTCCTGTTCGATGGTTTTACCGGGCAACTTGCCCTTCTTGCGGATCGGTACGAACCCCTTTGACAGTTGGTGCGCAATGGCACCGCCAAGGATAAATCCACGCGCTTCCAGCCCGACAACCTTGTCAATTTCTTCACCAGCATAGGGGTGCAGCATTTGGTCTATCGCCATGCGAAAACCACGTGGGTCGCCGAACAGCGTTGTCACATCGCGAAACATAATCCCTTCGTGCGGGAAGTCGGGAATAGTGCGAATATAGTCTTTGACCGTCTTATTTCTGGGCATTTGCCCCTCCGAGATTTTTGGGTGATTTTAGCATTGCTTCAACAACAGAAATGGCTTGCGCTTCGCGCTCTGCCCAGTTGCCTGAAATCAGGGTGTAACTGGCATCAAATGCGTCCAGTTTGGTTTTGATCTTGGTGAAAAACTTTTGTCGCTGCTCTTGCGTGCCGTAATATCGCAAGGGGTCTTCTTCCCAAGGGGCGTTTGCGTCCAGCAACAGATAGTGGTCCGGCAACTCGATCCGCGCCTCGAGATCGGGCAGGGACCGGCCCAGTAACATTTCTGCCCAAACGGCCGTTAACAACGGGTCGGTATCCTCGAACAGGATTGGACCGGCCTTCAGTGACAAGGTTTTACGGTGGGCGACGTGCCCATCGACAATGAAGTGCAATTCTTCGGCGCGATAATCGCCGGGGGTGCGATATTTCTCATAGGGGCGGCCATATTCCGGCACGTATGGCCCGCCGAACTTGGCTGCCAAAACATCCGCCATATAAGATTTGCCGGTACTTTCCGGCCCAACCAGCGTCAGGCGTTTTTGAAAGTATGGGCGCACATAATCGGGGATGGATTTCCAGTGCCCAAACGGGTCTTCGCGCACCTCGTCCGAGTTAGCCGGAAAAGCCATCCACATCGGGTCGAGGATGAAATGCTGCGCGTTCAGCGCGCGGGCAAGGTCAACGATATACCCTTCCGAACCGATCACGCGGTCGATCGCTTCGGGGTGAAATCCACGAATAATCGGCCCCCAGTCAGGACTGTCGGCGGGCAACGGTTCCGTACCGTTATTCGCCACAATCACCACCGCTTCGGGAAACAGGCTCTCCATCCAATTTTTACGCACAGACGGGCTGATCGGGTCTTTGTCTGATGCCGATAGAATAATCGTCAGGCGGTCCACCAGATAGGACGCCGTGCGCACCAACGCCACGTGCCCTTCGTGCGGGGGCATGAATTTACCAAGGATAACGCCGGTGGTTGTCATAGCAGCCTCTCTCAATCAAACGCTTTGTAGCGGGTTGTTGCGCGGAATGGCAGGTGAAAATTATGCCTAAAGGACGCGTCCAGCAACGGCATCCAGTTTGGCCACCATCGCAGGGTCGCGAGCCTCAACCGCCGTCAGAATGGCGAATTCCAACGCGCGGTCGCAGCCGTGCTCACAAACATCCCGCGTGGCGCCGAGCAGGGCAGGCAGGCGTTTAACCATGCCGCGGGCTTTGTCTGCGTTGCCGAACAAGGTCTTGATGATCTCGTTAATATCAACCTCGCCGTGGTCAGGGTGCCAACTGTCATAATCGGTGATCATCGCCACTGATGCGTAATCCAGTTCCGCCTCTCGTGCCAATTTGGCTTCGGGCATGTTGGTCATGCCGATCACATCACAGCCCCAAACCTCGCGGTACATTTTGCTTTCGGCAAGGGTCGAAAACTGCGGGCCTTCCATCGCCAGATACGTGCCACCCATATGTACGTTGATGCCTTCGGCTTTTGCAGCCTTGAAGCACGCAGCAGACAGGCGCGGGCAGGTGGGGTGCGCTACGGAAACATGGCCCACACAGCCGGGTCCAAAGAACGACTTTTCGCGTGCAAACGTGCGGTCAATGAACTGGTCCACGACCACGAAATCCCCCGGTGCCATGTCTTCGCGAAACGACCCACAGGCGGAAACCGAGATCACATCCGTCACCCCGATACGTTTCAACGCATCAATATTGGCACGGTAATTGATCGAAGACGGTGTTTGCACATGCCCACGCCCATGCCGTGGCAAAAACACCATTTTCACACCGTCAAGCGTGCCCGTAAGTATCTGATCTGAAGGGTCGCCCCACGGGGTCTGAACCGTCACCCATTTGGTGTCCTCAAGCCCTTCGACATCGTAAAGGCCACTGCCGCCGATAATCCCGATCGTAGTATCCATAGTCGTTTCCTATTCTGGCCGATTAAGCGCAAAAATATCCGTCACAGATGTGTAATCCTTATACCCCAAGCGTGCCAGCGGGCTATAGCGGGTGACATCGAAAATCCCGTTCCCAATGACGGTATCGTCCAGATGCACGCCCACGACTTCGCCCAGAACCATCACATTATTCACGCCGGGAAGGTCGATAATCTTGAACAATTTGCACTCCAGTGCCGCAGGCGAAGCCGCCACACGCGGCGCTTTAACGATATTGCAACCCGTTTTGATAATGCCCGCATGATCAAATTCATCCGCCCCTGCCGCTAATGCGGCTGACGACTTGTTCATTACATCTTTCAAATCCGTCGACACGATATTCACCACAAATTCGCCCGTTGCACGAATATTGGCAACCGAGTCCTTCGCATAAGCCTGATCCGGTTTCGTCCCCGTACTGGCGAACATCACCATCGGCGGGTTGTCCGTCACCGCATTGAAAAAGCTGTAAGGCGCGAGATTGGCGCGCCCCTCCGCATCCACTGTTGAAATCCAGCCGATCGGGCGCGGCGAAACAATTGCCTTGAACGGGTTATGCGGCAGGCCGTGGTCGTCAATATTCGGGCGATAAAACATGCGCGAAGTCCTTTTGTCTATTTGCCGAAAAGCTAGGGGCATGTTAGGCAAGTGTCGAGAGACATTTAGGGAAACACCACAATGTATATGCAGATTAACCGACGAAGCTGAACTAGACCCCGTTTTGGGTGACGTTTTTCCTATTCTTTGTGCCGGTAGCTTCCTATGTTTCGCATATCCCCAGAAATTCCCGATGATTTGGACGAGGTGGAATACCTCTATGATCTCGCTTTTGCGCCCGGTCGCACGGCGTTAAGTTCCTACCGTTTGCGAGATGGCGTTGACCAGATTGGTGACCTGTCACTCGTCGCGCGGGATCAATACGACATCCTCGCAGGCGCCATACGGTTTTGGCCCGTACGGGTCGGGCAAGCGGGGCATTCCGCCCTGTTGCTTGGCCCCGTTGCCATCCACCCCACGCGCCAAGGCGAAGGGTTGGGCGGTTTGTTGATATCTGAATCGTTGGAGCGCGCAGTCAACACGGGGTGGTCGCGGGTCATTTTGATCGGGGACGAGCCCTACTATCGCCGCCATGGCTTCCGTCGTAAACAAGCGGAAAACTTAGAATTTCCGCCCCCCACAAACCCCGACCGATTGCTTGCCAAGGCATTGCGAGATGGTGCGTTTGAGGGCGTATCTGGCTTAATCCATAAGTGGGAATAACGGGTTCAGGCGAAATACTCTTGCAATATTCGGGTGTATATCGCCTTTAACTGATGGATTTGCGCAATCTCCACTCGTTCATCAACTTGATGCATGGTTTTGCCAACCAACCCGAATTCAACGACCGGACAATGATCCTTAACGAACCGCGCATCGGACGTGCCGCCTGATGTAGACATTTCCGGTACAACACCTGTTTCTGCTTCCACGGCTGTTGCAATCAGGGCTGATAATTCACCCGGTGCCGTAATAAAACTCTCGCCGGAAACCTGCACGCGCATTGCGATGACCACATCATTCGCCGCTGCAATCTCGCCAGCCACACCGCGCAACCACGCTGTCAGACCCTCAGATGTGTGCGCGTCATTAAACCGTATATTCACCGTCGCGCGGCAATTCGCCGGAATAACATTATTCGCCGTATTGCCCGTATCAATCGTCGTAACCGCCAAGGTGGAAGCATCGAAATGCTCCGTTCCGCTATCCAGTTCATGACTAGCCAAACGATCAACCAGTCGTGCCATCGCGGGTAATGGGTTGTTGGCGCGGTGCGGATAGGCCGAATGCCCCTGTACGCCCGTCACCGTAAAATACGCCGTCATGGACCCGCGCCGCCCGATCTTCATCATCTCGCCCATGGTGCCAGGGCAGGTCGGTTCCCCGACCAAACAATGGTCAATCTTTTCGCCGCTCTCTTCCATCCAGTCGAGAAGGGCGACGGTTCCGTCGGTTGCATCGCCTTCTTCGTCACCCGTAATTGCCAGCACGATTGACCCATTCGGCGGGGTCGCCGCAACAAAATCAATCGCCGCTGCCGCAAAAGCCGCCACACCGGATTTCATGTCGGTGGAGCCGCGACCATACATAAACCCGTCCTTAACCTCGGCCCCAAACGGATCAACGCTCCACGCATCAAGGTCGCCAACAGGCACCACGTCCGTATGCCCGTTAAACCCGAATGCCCGCCCATTGGTCTGCCCGCCCCAGCGCGCAAAAAGATTAGCTGTATCCCCCCGATCAACGCGCGTGGTTACAAACCCCGCTTTGGTCAGCAACGTATCCAAAAGCTGCAACGCGCCCCCTTCAACGGGTGTCACAGACGGGCATTGAATCAAATCGGCGGTAAGTTTAGCGGGATCAATCAAGACTAGGTCCTTTTTCAGAATGCATGTGACAGTATTTCGTGGTTTGGAGGTCACCGCAAGATTTTCTTCGATTACAAGCACCTACGGTATCAGATTTTGGTCTGAGAGGATTCGACAATTCGTAATAATTGTGCGACAAATGAGTCGTTATTGTTGTGTGGGTGCTGATTTATAAGTGTTGTATTGAGTAACTAGTATTAGGAGTATGTAAGATGACCCGTCTGTTTTTTTCGACGTGCGGTTTGCTCGCATTGAGTGCGTGTGCCAGTATTTTCAATGGAATTGATGCTGGCGTAGGCGGATATTTCGACGAGAACGGGATGTTTGTTGTTTACTGTAGCGACGAACCAGCCCCGACAGTCCACACCAATGATGATTTCTCGATAACTGATGATCTGGCATGTGTTCCGAAACCTGAAGTGCTGGGTATACAAATTGTGAATGACGATGACGGCGGCGGCAACGGCGGTGGTGGCAACGGCAACGGCGGCAACGGCGGCAACGGCGGCAACGGCGGCAACGGCGGTGGTGGCAACGGCGATGGCGGTAACGGTAATGGCGGCGATGGCGGCAACGGTAACGGCGGTAATGGCGGCAACGGTAATGGTGGCAATGGTAACGGCGGCGATGGCGGTAACGGTAACGGCGGCAATGGTAGCAACGGTAATGGCGGCAACGACGGTGATGATGGTCACGATGACGATCACGACGATGATGACGACAACGACGATGGCGACGATAATGATGAAGATGATGATGAAAACGACGACGGTGATGATCATGACGACGATCACGACGACGATTAAGGTGCCAGAATATTGATGAAATCGTAGCGCAGTTTACAGCTGCGCTACCTTACTTTTCCCCTACTGGTTTAATTCGCAAAGTTTTGCGCCACGTAAACTGTCCCACAAAAACTCGAGTCATTATCAATGCCGATTGCGGCACCCGCGCGGCGGTAATCCCGATACAAAATATTGCGTTTGTGGGTTGGTGATTCCATCCACAAAGAAACCAGATCTTCGGCCAGCGAGTTATACGTGTGCCGCGGAACTACTGCGCCATCGCTGGAAAATCGAAATTGGCAATTAGCGCTAGCCCCGATATTTCTGCGGTCGAAAGCAAAAACAAAACTTTTAGCGACGTTTTCACCTGCGACGCGATACGTAACACGTGCTCTGGACAAGCGGTCTTGAAGGTTGCGATAGCCGGATTGTTGCGACTTGTGGCTGACGTACGCATTGGAGGCCATGTTACGGCTGTGTTGGCGTGTCGCCCGTATCAAGTTATTATCAGATTTCAGTGGCGCTAGCCCACGATTGCATCGCTCGATATTCACATAATGAAGCACCGCCGCGTTAAACAGGCTTTGGTCTAACGTCTCGGCAGACACGATGCGGCTGTTCGCAGCCGGGGTTAATTGCGTGCTGCAACTCCCTTGCGAGGCCGAAGCGGTGGTTGTCCATAATAACCCGAAAGCGCAAGCTGCCATCAAAGCCATGAGTGGTCGTGTCATGTTAAAACCAGAATAATGGGGCCAACATACGGTTGACTTGCACTGGTACGGAACCAAAAAAGAGAACGATTTACGGGGTACAGACAGAACAATAAGGAGCAGGTGTAAATAGTCAATTAACGCGATATGTCAGCAAAAATAGGCGTAAAGATGTGGTAAATATGTTGACTTCAGGGCAGTCCGCGCACATTTTGTGCTATTATTTCGACGGCCAACTAAATAGGGTTGCTTCGGCAACGAGCTAAACAAACATTCGAAAGCGAAAATGGCAGAAACTCCGATCATTTCACTGAAGAACATCCACAAAAGTTTTGGATCGCTGGAGGTTTTGAAGGGAATTGACCTGCATGCCAACGCAGGCGAGGTCGTTGTTTTGATCGGCTCGTCTGGTTCCGGCAAAAGCACTTTATTGCGATGCGCGAACCTGTTGGAGGTGTGCCAACAAGGTGATATCTGCTTCGATGGTGATCTGATCACATGGAAAAATAAAGGCCGTGAACGCAAACCGTCAGATGCCAAGCAGGTGATAAAACTGCGCTCAAAACTGTCGATGGTGTTCCAGCAGTTTAACCTTTGGTCCCACCTAAGCGTTCTGGACAATGTAACCGAGGCGCCGATCTCGGTTCTTGGTAAAGATAAAGCACAGGCCGAAACGACTGGCCGTGAATTACTGGCCAAGGTCGGCATCGGCGATAAATGCGATGCATACCCCGCCCAGCTTTCCGGTGGTCAGCAGCAACGCGCCGCCATCGCACGAGCCTTGGCGATGGAACCTGTGGCGATGCTATTTGACGAACCCACCAGCGCGCTTGACCCGGAATTAGAAGCAGAAGTCGTAAAAGTGATCAAAACGCTTGCTAATGAGGGCAGGACAATGATTATCGTCACCCATGATATGAAACTTGCCCGCGACGTTGCTGACCACGTAATTTTTCTGCATCAAGGTTTGATCGAAGAAGAAGGAACCCCGGAAGAAGTATTCGGGAACACAAAATCGGAACGCCTAAAGCAGTTTCTGTCGGCCACTACGGCCCAACATTAAGACCAACCAAGGAGATAACGATGAAAAAACTAATTATTGCCGCCGCACTGGCCGCTATCACCACCACCGCAAGCGCGGAAACAATCCGCATGGGAACCGAGGGCGCATACCCTCCCTATAACTTCATCAACGACAATGGCGAAGTTGACGGGCTAGAGCGCGAGCTTGGCGATCTGCTGTGCGAAATCGCAGGGCTGGAATGTGTGTGGGTAACAAACGATTGGGATTCGATCATCCCTAACCTCGTTTCGGGGAACTACGACACAATCATCGCCGGAATGAGCATCACAGACGAGCGCGACGAAGTCATCGACTTTACGCAAGAATATGTTCCTGCTGACCCAAGCGCGTACATGGCTTTGGCCGGTACTGAAGTTGATGTAAACGGCGGCGTTATCGCGGCACAAACATCCACAATTCAAGCCAGCCACGTTGCCAGCTCTGGTGCGACGGTTGTTGAATTCGCATCTGCAGACGAAACTGTTGCAGCCGTTCGTTCCGGCGAAGCTGACGCAGTTCTTGCCGACCGCGCATTCCTTGCGGACATCGTTGCTGAAAGCAATGGCGAGCTGGTCTTCGTTAGTGAAATAAACATCGGCGGTGGCGTTGGCATCGGGGTTCGTGAAAGCGACGCCGAACTGAAAGCTGCCCTGAATGCTGCGATTGACGTCGTCAAAGCAGACGGGCGTCTGAACGAGATGGTCAAACGCTGGCTCGACGTTGACGCAAACTATTAATCCGAAACCTCGGGGGGCGGCGCGTTTTGCCCCCCGAAACTTAGGCATTCCCCATGGAAATGTGCGCAGACCCCTCAACCCTTGACGGTATTAACTGGTGGGCGTGTTACCTGACCACAGGTAAACACCAAGCTTTTTACGCCAGTTTTGGCACGGTTCTTTTACTGCTGGCGCTGACTGCACCCGTAGTGATGGTGCTGGGCTTTGGCGGTGCTATGGCCCGCAAATCCAAAATTCCGCCGCTTCGCTGGTTTGGTCTTGCCTACACCAATATCGTGCGCGGTGTGCCGGACATCATCTTTTTCCTCTTTGTTCCCATCGCAATGGATCAGGGGATTGAATACCTAAGACACAAGGTCAAATGCCCAGACGTGCTGGAACCCATCCGCCAAGGCAATGATTTCGTAGTTTGCAGCGTCGCCAAAATGCCGCTCAGCTCCTCCCCGCAATGGATACACGAGGCATACGGCTTCACTCTTGCTCTTTTCGCGTTTGCGCTGGTGTTCGGGGCGTTCGCGGCCAACACGCTTTACGGCGCGATGAATGCCGTACCCCGTGCCCAGTTGGAAACAGCAGAGGCGTTTGGCATGTCCGACCGTCAGGTTTTCTGGCGCGTTCAGGTTAAGCAAATGTGGGTTTACGCGTTACCGGGCCTCTCCAACCTGTGGATGATCCTGATTAAAGCCACCCCGCTGTTATTCCTGCTAGGCGTCGAAGATATTGTTTATTGGGCACGCGAACTCGGCGGATCCAAAACGTCTAAATTCACCTATCCGCACCCTGATTGGCGGCTGTATTACTTTGCCTTCCTGCTGGTATTCTACCTCTTCATGACGTGGGCCAGCGAAAAGGTTTTTAACCGCATCACCAAACGTCTTTCGCACGGACAAGCCACGGTAGGGGCGGGTTCATGAGCTGTTATGACACCCTGATCGACTATGGCCTACGTTCCATCGGAATTGGTGAACGTCTTCTGCCAAAGACCGACATAACGCTGTGCGATCAGTTCGTTTTGATCGGGTCAGGCATGATCTGGAACGTCTATTTTGCGGTTTTTGCAATGGTTTTGGGCTTCGGCATTGCCACGTTGGTGGCCGTTGGCAAAGCCAGTGAAAATTCGTGGGCAGCCATACCCGCCAAAGCATTCATCTTTTTGTTCCGCGGCTCGCCACTGTTCATCCAGTTTTTCCTTGCCTACGAAATCTTCGTGCTGATCCCGAAAGTCGGCATCGACATTAACCTCGGGTTTGCAACCATTACGGCTGAAACACGCTGGTTAACCAAAGCATGGCTTGGCGCGGTGATCGTGTTGTTCCTCAACACCTCCGCCTATTCCGGCGAGATTTTCTACGGTGCCCTTCGCGCCATCCCCAAAGGCGATATCGAGGCCGCCGACGCCTTCGGCATGTCAGGTTTTCGCAAATTCCGCCGTATCATTTGGCCGGCAATGCTGCGCCTTGCATGGCCCAGCTACACCAATGAGGCGATCTTCATGTTCCACGCCACAACGCTGGTATTCTTCTCTGGCTTTCCGGCGTGGCGGCAATCAGGTGATGCACTTTACTATGCCAGTTATTTTGCCGATAAAACCTTCAACCCGTTCGTGTCCTACCCGATCATCGCGATCTATTTCGTCAGCTTCACATTGCTGATTATCACTCTGTTCGGTTGGGCCAACAAACGCCTGAACCGCCACATTGCACCGGAACAACGGGTTAAATTCCGTTTCAAGCCGCAGTTCATCCGCTAGAACGGCACTGCCGCGCTAAACACCATTTCAGCGCCCCCAACGGGGTGACGCAATACCAGTTCTTCGGCATGAAGCTGCAAGCGGTCCGCCGCCATTAGCGCCGCATCATCCGCATAAAACCGATCCCCCAAGATCGAATGCCCAATCGCCATCATATGCACCCGCAACTGGTGCGTGCGCCCCGTCGTAGGATGCAGGCGCACTCGCGTGGCATCTGCCTCGCGCTCCAACACCACCCAGTCGGTTTGCGAGGGCTTGCCCGTTTCATGGCATACCTTCTGGCGCGGCTTGTTCGGCCAATCCACGATCAGCGGCAAATCAATATGGCCATCATCCTCGGTCATTTTCCCCCAAACCCGCGCCACATATGTCTTGCGGGTTTGCCTTTTCTCAAACTGCATCCCGATGTGCCTTTGCGCCGCCTTGGTGCGCGCAAAAACCATCACGCCGGATGTCGGCACGTCCAAACGATGCACCAGCAGCGTTTCGGGGTAAATGTCACGCAACCGCGTCTCTAGACTGTCTTTGTGTTCTTCCAAGCGCCCCGGCACTGATAAAAGACCCGACGGCTTGTTGACGATCAACAAAGCCTCGTCTTCATGGATGATCTCTATCGGGTCGTCGGATGGCGCATAGATAAACTCGCGGCTCAAGCCACACCGTCGATCTGCAATGCCAAGGCATGCACGCGCTCATCCAGTTCGGCTTTCAGCACTTTATAAACCGCCCGCTGCTTCGCCACCCGTGACAGACCGTTCATATCGGCAGATTTCATCACCACCTTGAAATGCGTCTCGCCACCCTCGATATATCCACCATGGCCGCGATGTTGCTCGCTTTCGTCGATAACCTGCAATTCTGTTGGGCTGAACGCTTCGGTCAGTTTCTGGGTTATCCGTTCACTATATGTCAAAATATTTCGCTCCGTTTGCTTTAGGCCTTGGCCATTCCGCTACAAACAGTATGGTGTTGAGCCTGAGTCGGAAAGCTGAAAGGAAGGCCCTGCGATGAAACGGCCCTCACCATTGAACTTTGACATCTCGGTGTCTGCGGATAAGAAACGCCGCTCGCGTCGTCGTGGGCTGTCCGGTGCAATCGAATCCTCGTCGCGTGAATGCGAAAATGCTGGTTGTAAGAAAACCGGCAAATTCCGCGCACCCAAAAGCCCGGACAACGTCGAAGAATTCGTGTGGTTCTGCCAAGAGCATATTCGCGAATACAACAAAAAATGGAACTTCTTCGAAAATCACACCGAGGAAGAGTTCGAAGATCAAGTCGAATCCGATAAGGTCTGGGGCCGCGATACCAAACCTTTCCGTGACGCCATCAACAACGGTCGCGCCAAGGTTGAATCCCAAGCCTTCAAACGCTTCGGTTTCGATGACCCTTACGAAGTGCTTGGCGAAAACGGCACGCTAAACCCAGCTGCCGATCCGCGAACCCGCGCCCGTCGCTTGCCACCGACCGAACGCAAAGCGCTGGAAATCATGGACGCCAAGGATACGATGACCAAAACGGAAATCCGCAAGGTTTATAAATCCCTCGTCAAAGCCATGCACCCCGACCTTAACGGCGGGCGGCGCGATGACGAAGAACGCTTGGCGGAGGTCGTTTGGGCGTGGGAACAAATCAAAGGCTCCCGCAGCT
>Ga0256839_1001027_pt1 | contig 34840 bp, 30 predicted proteins | sample 354166metaG_FD_185968 | JGI IMG/M metagenome (GOLD analysis project Ga0256839, IMG submission 185968) | Hydrothermal vent microbial communities from Mid Atlantic Ridge, Atlantic Ocean - 354-166 | ecosystem: Environmental > Aquatic > Marine > Hydrothermal vents | place: Atlantic Ocean: Mid...
ATGTTTAAAATAAATTAGTTTGCAATGCAAACATATTTGTGTAAATAAATAATGTATAACCCACAAAGTGCGCCGCACTTGTAACATATTTGGAGAAATAACATGAATGCTTGGGGATTATTATCAATTGCTATTGCGATGGAAGTATTGGGTACATCTTTGCTGAAACATTCAGACGGCTTTGCCAAATGGCATTGGGGCATGCTTGCCATTGCTTGTTATAGTATGAGCTTTTGGTTTCTTGCACCGGTCTTAAAAGCCATTCCTGTGGGTGTAGCTTATGCGGTTTGGGCGGGTTGTGGCATTGTATTGATTACACTGGTGGGGCTCTTGGTCTTCGGCCAAAAACTGAGTTTAATACAAATAAGCATGATTGCGCTAATTTTAGTCGGTGCTATAGGGCTGAACCTGACGACGGATTTATCTTGATTTTAAGCTTTCCCCCGCACCGACCACACAAAACCAAGCGCGATAACCGCAGGCAATGCTTGAATATAGAGGATTGATGTGCTGGCCGTTAGGCCGCCGAAAACGCCTGCGGCGATAACGCATAGCAAGAAGAACAGCTTCAAATCCGTGCGTTTGGAGATCAGACCCCATATCAACCCCGCCGCCAAAAACCCGTTATAAAGTCCCTGATTGGCGGCCAAAACCGCAGAAGCCTCGGCAAATTCCGGCGTCAAATCAAATACTTTTCGTCCCGTAGGTGTGTTCCACAAAAACATCTCCAAAACCAAAAAGCCAATATGGCTAAGTGCGACGAAAGCGGTCATAATGGCTGCAAGTGTTTTCATGATTTTTCCTTAAATTATCGGTTACGATAGCGGGCTATCATTGCGGGTGTCACGTCCCGTGCATAACAAAGCGGGTTTGCACCGCCGGGTTTGGAATAGGCTGAACTCTTGCCGCATTTGCGCCCACCCCGATTGATACTATAAGGGCAAGGGCAAACACCGCTATATTGTGCAATGCTTTGCTTGATCAATATTTGGATTATTTCTGTATCGGTTTTGGTGCTTTGAGCACTGGCAGGGATGGCGGGTGCGGCAATTAACCCCTGTCCGATAGTTATAAATACTGATGCCCGAATAAATCTCATATATGCAGTGTACCATAATCAGGTTCTGCCGATTATATATTATTTTTCTGGTCTTAGACCCATACCAATGACGATTATCATCTGTTGATAAGTTGGCAAAAAATGCGTACAGTCGGAACTATAATAACAAGAAACAAAAAATCGGGGCCTGATTGTGGGCAATTTTTTTCAAGAACTGAGACGGCGAAATCTGTTTCGGGTCGCGGGGCTTTACTGTGTTGTCAGTTGGATTTTGATCCAGATTGGCGCAGCAGTTTTCCCTGCCTTTGAAGCACCCACTTGGGTGCTTAAAGTGTTTATTACGGTCATCGCTTTGGGTTTCCCCTTTGCTATGATCTTTGCCTGGGCGTTTGAAATGACACCAGACGGTGTCAAGCCGACAAAGAACATTAAGCCCGGTGACAGCATTTCCCATATTACGCGCCGTAAATTAGACTATGTAATCATTGGCGGACTAGGATTGGTGGCTGCCTTAATAATCGCTGATAATACAATATTACGGCCAAAATTTGACCCGAAAAACCCGAATGTACCCCACCCGCAATTTACTGAAAGCACTGAAAGTTTAGAGACATTTTTACCGCCTACGGACATGACCACATTTAACGATACCATTGCAGTTCTGCCCTTTGTTAACCGAAGTGTGCGCCAAGAAGATGCTTATTTTGCGGCTGGCATCCATGATGACCTTTTGACCCAACTTTCCAAGATTTCTGCTTTACAGGTGATTTCGCGCACGTCCGTTATGCGCTACGCCAATACCGAGACCCCGATACCGGAGATCGCCGCTAAGCTTGGTGTATCGGTAATTTTAGAAGGCTCGGTACAGCGTTCCGGCGAGCGGGTACGCATCAATGTGCAGCTTATAGACGGGTTGACGGACACCCATTTATGGGCCGAGAAATATAACCGTAAACTCACCACCGAAAACCTGTTTGAAATCCAAGAAGAAATCACCTTGGCTATTGCGGATGCTATGGAAGCGGTTTTGACGGGCAAAGACTTGGCATTGCTAAAAGAGCAACCGACCCACAGCATCGCTGCTTACGATGCATATATACGCGGGCAGCTTTTGTCGCGGGGCGGTATTAGCGGCGCCGATGATTATATTGGTGCTATCAAAGCTTACGACGAAGCCGTCGCGGAAGACCCGAATTTTGCCGCCGCTTATGCGGGTAAAGCCTATTCAGAACTTTATCTGTATTGGCTCTATGGCCGTGATAAATCACGCATAACACAAGCTGATAAGGCCTTGCAAAAAGCCAAAGAACTTGCACCAAATGCTGTCGAGACATTGCTGGCCGAAGCCTATTATAATTATTGGGGTCTGCTTGATTATGCGGCGGCTGATCAAGTCCTGAACCAGGCTCTCATTATTGCGCCAAACAATGCTGATCTTTGGGCGATAAAAGCCTATGTGGCAAGGCGTGCAGGACGGTTTAACGATACCATTACCGGGCTAGAGAAAGCTCACAGGCTCGACCCGCTTAAATATATCATCGCTCAGGAATTGGCCAGTACCTACTCGGAGCTTGGCATGTTTACCCAAGCCCGCGATATGATGGAGCGAGCAAAGGCCATAAGTCCAGCTTCCCAATGGACGCGGGCGTTTGACGCGCATATCTGGTGGCAAAGGGGCGACGCGGACAAGGCTTGGGAAACCATCAATGTCCTCGTGGATAACCCGGATGTGTTTTATTATAAGCAGATGCTGTATTTCGCAATTTTGACCCGGAATAAAGACAATATTGAATTTGCCCTGGAGACTTGGCCCAAGGAGAAACGAGCGCCCAAATCTGCACCTGAAACGTATAACTTACTGAAATATTGGGCGCTCAGATCCATTGGCGATGTGGAGAGCGCCCAAAAATTATTACGCGCAATCAATGTCAGAATTGCCGCATCTGAAAATCCATATCCGTCTGGTTGGGCCGCCAATGCGCCGTATTTTCCGGTAACCATACCCGGCCTTTCCGGGGATCTGCGCAAAGTTGGTGCAGCGGTCAGGGACTATGAGAAGGCCGCACGCAAAGCCGGTGTGACAGATGCTTGGGGGGAGCGTGATATATTAAGCGCTATTGCCAGAGCCTACGCCCAAGCTGGTGACCCAGATGCAGCCTTTGCCTATATCGAGAAATTAACCGACCGTTTCGGCCCCGCTCAATACCCCAGAATATCCATAGATCCCGCATTCGATAATTTACGGCAACACCCTGATTATTTAAAATTGAAGGCCGCTTTTGAAGCGCTCTAATCTATCGTCGCAATCTTGAGCGTGTCGGTTGTCCCTGGTCTTCCGAAGGGGATGCCTGCTGTGACGATGATTTTATCGCCTGGAACTGCATCAGCTTGATCCTTGGCTATATCTTGGGTGATCTCCAACATTTCATCAAAACTTTTAGGGTCTTCCATCACCACCGCACGCACGCCCCATGTTAAAGCCATGCGAGATGCGACCGCTTTGTTAGGGGTCAGGCCAAGTATTCTGCACATTGGACGTTCACGGGCGATGCGCCTAACCGTGGAACCTGTGCGGGTATAGCCAAGTACGGCCTGACATTTGAGGACTTCCGCCATACCGCGCACAGACTGGCTGATGGCATCGTTGATGGTGGCTTGGGGGCGCAGATTGGCGCGGGTGTAATAGTCCGGGTAACTGGGGTCGTTCTCCGCCGCTTTGATAATTCTGTCCATAATGGCTACCGCTGTGGCAGGGTGTCGGCCTACGGCGGTCTCGGCGGACAGCATAACCGCGTCTGCGCCTTGGTAGATAGCTGTTGCCACATCAGAGGCTTCGGCGCGGGTCGGCGTCGGGGCGTCGATCATGCTCTCCAGCATGTGGGTGGCGACAATCACAGGCTTGCCGAGCGCCCGGGCAACGGTGATAATTTTGCGCTGAACGACCGGGACTTGTTCGAGGGGCAGTTCAACCCCCAAATCCCCGCGCGCGACCATGGCGGCGTCCGCGAGTTTCAATATGGCTTCAATGTCGTCTACCGCAGAGGGTTTTTCGATTTTGACGATAAGACCAGCTTTGTCGCCAATGATGGCTTTGGCGTCGATAACATCTTGGATTTTTTGTACGAAAGAAAGCGCGATAAAATCGACCTTTTGGGACAGTGCGAACGTCATGTCGACCTTGTCTTTTTCGGTCATAGCCGATACGGGCAAGACGGTGCCAATGACATTGACACCTTTTTTATTACCGAGAACGCCCGGCACATCAACACGGGCGGTTAAACTGGATTTTGATTTCCCAGTGATGGTCACCATCAATTTTCCGTCGTCAAATTTAAGGGCATCGCCGACCGCGAGAGCCTCGATGAGTTCTGGATGGGGCAAGGGAATAATACCGTCTTTGTCAGATGTATCGCCGATAACGAGTGTTACTTCCCCGCCGTAGCGCAGCGTGGTTTTGCCGCCTGTAAAACTACCGACCCGGATTTTTGGGCCTTGCATATCGGCAACGATAGCGATGGCATTGCCGCTAGATGTCTCGATCGCACGGATAGCTTTTATAGCGCGGGCATGGTCTTCGTGACTACCGTGGGAGAAATTAAGCCGAAAGGCATCGACGCCAACTTCGTGCAACAGTTTTAACGTGTCAGGCGCCGCACTGGCCGGGCCGACAGTGGCAAGAATTTTGGCAAAGCGTTTTCGCATGATGTGTTCCCCCGCAAGCCCCCTTCATAGGGCTAAATAACATAGGGTCTCTTACTCTACACATCTCCCGTTCGGCAAGAGAATATCTTCACCTGCACGAATATAAAACTCATCATTGATCGTGTTGATATTTTGAATTTCAGTCACACTGCTACACGTAGTACGGGCGAGAGAATAAAGGGTATCACCGGGAATAACCGTGTGGCGAATTGTGCCAGAAGGTAAAGATGCAGGTATGGATGATGCTAAGGATGGCGGTAAGGGTATTGGTGCGAATGTTGTCGGCATTGGGCTTGGTTCGGCTTGCAGTTGCTGCGCCTGTGGTGCTTGGCTTTGCGCGAATTGCGGTTGCGCTGCCTGTACTGGCGGCGGTGTGCCGTTCACTGCATAATAACCCGGGGTGCCGTTGTCGCCTAGACTTGTTGTATTTTCTTGCAGGCCTTGCTCCGCACGCGGCGCTTCATAGGTCACGGCTTGTGGCGCGTTTTGGTATGACGGTATGGACTGGTTAACCCTTGTCTGCGCAGGAATTGTCGGCGCAGGAACTGGCGCAACTTGTTGCCCAACATATGTCACTGGCGCAGCACGTTGCGTTTGGTAGTTGGCATTTTGGACGGCAGCCTGAGCATAAGGATTGCTCCCCTTATACTTTGTTGTCTGTTGATAATTTGGATTTACGGCTGTGGTCGAACACCCCGCCAAAGCCAACATTGTTGTCGTAATCACCGCGCCTGTAAGAATACGCATCATAACCTCCGCTAACAGATAATGGCCGAGAAATGGCCAAAAAATTAAACTTGAGAGGCATTGTGGGGAAATATGGCTAATTTTGTCTTAAGAATTGTTCAAGATTTGGGAAGCCCCGGTGTCCCGGCCTGATCCGGGTTTTCCTTGATATAAGCGGCTTTGATTTGCGCTACATTTTCACGCGAGCCGTCATGGGAAAAACCCGGCGCGGCAAAAATGTATTTTATGCGCTCGCTAAAGCGCGGGCCTTTAGAGAAAACATCTTTGACAATGGAAATATATTCGCCAAATGCAATCTTGAGCGGGTTGAATGTCGTCAGAGGTTTGACAATCCCGTAGTCCGGTTTCTCCCCCGCTTGTTCGGGCACAAATGTGCCAAACATCCTGTCCCAAATGATAAAAATTCCGGCGTAATTAGCGTCAAGATAGCGCGCATTGCGTCCGTGGTGTACCCGGTGGTGGCTCGGCGTATTCATGACGGCTTCGAACCAGCGCGGCATTTTGTCAATGGTTTCTGTGTGGAACCAAAATTGATAAAGCAAGTTCAATGCGCCCACGAAAAATAAAATCAACGGGTGTATTCCCAGGAGAACCAACGGAACGGCCAACACAACTGTCCCCGAAATCAAATTCGTCCAAGGTTGGCGCAAAGCCGTCGTCAAATTATAGTGCTCGGACGAGTGATGTACAACATGGGTCGCCCAAAACCAGCGGGATTTATGATACAGAAAATGCTTCCAATAATACATGAAATCATCGGCAACCAGAGCAATAAGAACAACCCAAATCAGGGACATATGATCCCGTAAATCGAAAAAGGCAAATTGCCAAACCCACATTAGAAAAATCAGATTAACCGCTTTGGTCGCTATATCGAACACGCTCATCCCACTGCCCATAATCAAAGATGTCGCCCCGTCTTTAACCGTATAGGCATCTTTGATCGGGTGATATTTCAGCCAAATAAGCTCTAGGCCAATACAGGCAATAAAAAACGGGATAGCCCAAATTAATATATCCGGAAACTCTGGATTGCTCATAATTCTCTCATATTTACGCCCCTCTTTATGCCATAGGATCGGCTCAGTGCAAGGGGACAAAATGGCGCAAAATATACTTTAGCACAAATTTAACCCCATAAATTATGCCCGCATATACTATTGAATTTAAACTTATGTTTGAGAATGCCTGCTATTACCCGCAATGTGGTATTGGGGTTGTAAAATGTTAAATGAAGAAAATCTAAGCGGAAAAGCCTATCTCGAATCCAGAGGGCAGACCCTTTCGGTAGACGGTTATTTCCATGTGCAAAAATCAGTTTTGGCCATGAAAAGCATCTGGACGGAACAGGCGCGTAAAAACAACACACGCATAGAAACCGTGTTTGATAAAAATGTTCCCAATGTCCTGCCTATCAACGCCATGAAGTTTCAGCACTGCCTGAATAACCTAGCCGCCAACGCAGTCAATTCAACCATAGACGGTCTTGTGCGGGTGATTGTATCACGTCTGGACAAACCCCACCCAAAATACGGTACTCAATCCTATCTTTTGATCAGCGTCCAAGACACGGGACCAGGTATTTCTGCAGGCGACATGGCCTCATTATTTGTTAGGAAATCGGATACGGCGACGCAAAATGGCGTGACTTACGGCGTTGTCGATACGGGTCTACCGATGACCCAAAGTCTGATTACCGAAATGGGCGGGAAAATTTTGGTGAAAAGCGAGATCGGCAAAGGCTCTACTTTCTCTTTGGTGTTGCCGCTAGCAAACTCATCTTTTGAGAACAAGTCCGTTTCAATTGGCAGCCGTTTCTATGATATGAATGTGCTCGTGGTCGACGATTATAATCTCAACCATTTAACCTTGAAAGCCCTGTTGCAAGATAGTGTCGTCAAAATTTTCACAGCGTCCCACGGGTATGAAGCTTTGGAAATTCTACATTCCTGCCCTATTGATTTAATTTTTATGGACATTCATATGCCGATTATGGACGGCATCGAAACCACCTTAAAAATCCGGGAGAGTGACCGGGATTGGTCCGGTGTACATATCGTGGCAATGACCGCAGACCCGGATTACCAGCACATGCACCTGTGCAAAAAAATCGGCATTGATGCCGCATTGGCCAAACCATTTCGGATCGGCGCGGTTTATGCAATCCTCGAAGACTTCGCCCCGGCCTATAAAATAGCCACGACTGGCTAGACCCGAATAAAGTGGACAGCCTCGTTTGAAACCCCCATTATAAAGCCCTGACTTGAAGGGGATTATAATGAAGAATACAGTATCAATTCTAGCACTCGGCGTGTGTTTGGCCTTGGCGGCTTGCGGACAAAAAACCAAAGCGCCAAAGGCGCTTGAAAGCATAACTCAGGACTTGTGTATTGAAAACGCCAATTATTACAATGAAAACGGCAAGCTAGTCTTGACGGATATTGCCATCGATAATGGTGTGATAAAAAATTATTTCGCAGACGGTCTCCGTGATCTATGCAATGATCCGGGCATTGAATATAAACAAATCATCGACCTCAAAGGTGCCTATCTCTACCCCGGATTTGTCGATAGTCATGCTCACCTTCTCGGGATTGGCCTACGTGAAATGACCCTGAACCTAGAGAACACACCGTCTATCAAAACCCTCGTAGAAACCCTCGCCACTGAAGTTGCAAAAACCCCCAAAGGCGAAACCGTGTACGGGCGCGGCTGGATTGAAACCCACTGGCCAGAAGAGCGCTTCCCCACGCGCCAAGACCTGGACGCCGTATCACCCGACAATCCGGTCCTTCTTGGACGGGCAGATGGTCACGCTATGGTGGTCAATTCTGCAGCGCTCAAGGCCGCAAGCATCACCAAAGATACCAAGCCCCCGTTCGGCGGCGATATTCTGCACGGAGATGACGGCACCCCTACGGGCATGTTAATAGACCACGCCATGGGACTGGTTAAAGACCTGATGCCCACCCTCAGCCCTGAGCGCAAAGAAGCCGCCTATATCAAAGCTTCCGAAGTTTACGCGGCTTATGGCTGGACGGGTATCCAATCTATGTCAGTGGACGCCAATGACATTGGCTTGATTGAACGGCTGTCGGACGAAGGCAAATTAAAGATCCGCGTCTATAATGCCGTGGATATGCAAGACGCCGAAGCATTGGTAAAAAATATTGCCGCCAACGGCCCCCAGACCAGTAAAAACGGGCGGGTGGTTACACGGGGGCTAAAGTTTTACATAGACGGCGCCTTAGGCTCGCGGGGTGCCGCCCTGCTTTCTCCCTACACGGACGACCCGCAAAACACGGGATTGTTCTTGGTCAAAAAAGAATATTTAATGCCCATATTCGAGCAATCCCTGCGGGACGGCATCCAGATTTCCACTCATGCAATCGGTGACCGCGCCAACCAAGTTATGCTGGATTGGTACGCAGAAGCCTTCGTCGCCGTACCGGAGAACGAGCGTAAAATCGCCAAACCACGCTGGCGCAATGAACATTCGCAAATCCTCGATCTCGACGATATTCCGCGCTATAAAGAACTGGGCGTTATAGCCTCTATGCAGCCGTCCCACGCTATTGGTGATCTCTATTTCGCCAATAAACGCATAGGCAAAGACCGCCTTGCGGGCGGCTATGCCTGGCGCAGCCTGATCGACAGCGGCGCAATCATAGCAGGCGGCTCCGACGCCCCCGTAGAGCGCGGCGACCCCAGGATCGAGTTCTACGCAGCCTCCGCTCGCAAAAGCCTAGACGGCTATAGCGATGCAGACTGGTTCCCAGAAGAAAAAGTAACCCGTACCGAAGCCCTAAAAATGTTCACAGAATGGGCCGCTTATGCCGCATTTGAAGAAGATGTTGTAGGAAAGATTGCGGCAGGTATGCGCGCAGATTTTACAGTGTTCGACAAGGATATAATGGTGATACCCGAAGCAGAGATATTAAAGGTAGAAACCGTAATGACGATTGTTGATGGGGAAGTTATTTATAAGAGATAGATGAAACGCCCCCAACACCACTGGACAATTGCATCTAAACAAAACGTCCACGTCCATATGACATAGGCAAGCCTGCCATTCACTCATGCCTAGCCACTCCTGCCCCCTAGAGCACATCCGTCCTGAACAAATTCACCTTCAAGCCGCCGTGGGCAATCGGTTCGCCTACTGGTAACCACGGTAGTTTTGTGGCTTGGGCTAGGTTTGTGTCTGATGTCACCATGCCGACACGCCAGCCCTTAAACCTCTCGCGCATAACCTCGCCAAATGCGGTGTAAAGCGCGACGAGGTCTTTCTTTTTACCGATACGTGCGCCGTAGGGTGGGTTGACCATCACCAAGCCGACCTGACCTTCCGGGCGTTTAATTTTTGATAAGGGCGTCGGGCTGAAGCTGCACAATTTATCTATGCCTGCGCGTTTTGCATTAGCATTTGAAAACCCGATGACGTTGACATTTCGGTCAGAACCGTAAAAATGTTGCGTGCTTTCGCGGGTCTGCCAGACGTCGCGTATTTTTTGCACCGCCCTCTCATCATAGCTCGCCAGTTTTTGAAAGGCGAATGTGCGCCCGCGCCCTGCCATGAGATTACGGGCTATCTCTGCCGCCTCAATTATAAAAGTCCCCGACCCGCACATGGGGTCCAGCACGGTCTCGTGCCCCGCATAACCACAAGCCCGTAAGAACATCGCCGCCATAGTTTCGCGCATGGGGGCTTTGCCCATGGCTTGTTTGTGTCCGCGTTTGTGTAAGCCATCGCCCGAGCTATCCACGGACAGCAGCACATTATTACTGACGATACGGGTTTTGATAACGATATCGGCATCATCCATAGAGGTCGCAATACTGGCATCAAATTCTCCGGATATCGCCCGCTCAATACGTTCAATCGCCGCGCCTGCGTGGTAGATTTTATTGCGGCGATTGGTGATGACTTCGACCTTGACCTTGACCCCCGGCGTGAGAACATCGCCCCACGGAAATTTCCGTGCGCGTTTGTCTAATTGCGCCAGATGAAAAGCCCGAAATTCGCCGAACCGCACCAGAACTTTCGACGCACCGCGTAAGGTTAAATTGGCGCGCCAAACATCATGCCATCCGCCCCAAATCGTCACCCCGCCCCGAATAATTTTCGCACGCTTAAACCCGGCCTCTTGCACTTCCTCCAACAACCAAACCTCAAGCCCCGGCGGCGTAGTCAGCAATATTTCAAACTCTGATGTAAATAGCATAAGGACACATTCTTCGTGGTTAATTGGCCACTTTGTGCCACAGCTATTGCAAAGTATATAGAGGAAATAGGGAAGAGGTTAATCCTAGCCCTTATTCATATAAGGCTTCAATTCCGTCCTCGCCACTTGCATTCTGTGTACTGCGTCGGGGCCGTCGGCTAGGCGCAGGGTTCTTACGCCTGTCCACATATAGGCGAGTGGGGTGTCTTGGGAGACGCCTAGACCGCCGTGCATTTGTATGGCTTCGTCGATGACTTTGAGCGCAGTACGCGGGGCGGCGACTTTTATCATGGAAATATAGGGCGCGGCGCTGGCATAATTGCCCTCATCCATCATCCATGCGGCTTTCAGGCACAGCAATCTGGTTTGCTCTATCTCTATGCGTGCTTCGGCGATAATGTCGTAATTTGCCCCGAGCTTGGCCAGCATACGCCCAAAGGCAACGCGCTCGACCGAGCGTTTACACAGCAGTTCCAAAGCCCGTTCAGACTGCCCTACCGCACGCATACAATGGTGAATACGGCCTGGGCCAAGACGGCCTTGGGACACTTCAAAACCGCGTCCTTCGCCGATGAGGAGCGCATCTGCCGGAATACGGACATTGGTAAAGCGGATATGCATATGACCGTGGGGCGCATCATCATGGCCGAACACCTGCATAGGGCGCAGGATTTCAACACCAGGCAGACCTGCGTCCAACACGAACATAGAGTGAGAACCGTGGCGCGGCCCGTCGATTTCAGTTCTGGCCATCAGGATATAAACTGCGCAGCGCGGGTCGCCCGCCCCACTGGCCCAATGTTTCTCACCGTTCAAGACCCATTCATCACCATCTTTAACGGCGCTGAACATGATATTCGTCGCATCGGATGAAGCCACACCCGGGTCAGTCATTAAATAAGCCGAGCGGATTTCCCCGTCTAAGAGCGGTTTCAACCACTTCTTCTTTTGCGCGTCATTGCCGTAGCGCTCTAGTACTTCCATATTTCCCGTATCAGGCGCGGAGCAGTTAAACACTTCTGGCCCTAGAGTACACCAACCCATTTCCTCAGCCAGATAAGCGTATTCTACAGTGGTTAGGCCATAGCCTTGGTCAGAACCCGTCAACCAAAAATTCCACAACCCGGCATCTTTGGCTTTTTGCTTCAGCCCTTCACGGATTTCGTTTTGACGGTCGGTAAATTCAAACCGATTACCCGTTTTACCTACTTCTGCGTGATATTCAGCGTCCAGAGGAATGATCTCCTCTTGCATCATTTTCCGCACTTTTGCGATGAGTGGTCTTGCTTTATCTGTGACACCTAAATCCATGTTTTTATTCCTTAATTATTTATTTTTGCAATGTGACAATCAGCATCACCCAGTAATTCTTGCGCGACGCGAATGCGCTTTAAATATAGCCCTATATCCAATTCATCAGTCATACCCATACCACCGTGAAGTTGCACGGCTTCGAGGGCGGCGAGTTTTGCTACACTGCCCAATTTTGCTTTGGCCATAGAGACAAAGGGTGCAGCGCTTTTGGGATTATTATCCAGCGCCGTCAAAGCTGCGTAAACCGCTGTGCGGGCCAATTCCAGTTCGCAATACAAGTGTGCCATACGGTGCTGGAGCGCCTGAAATTCGCCGATAATTTTGCCGAATTGTTTGCGTTCTTTCAGATATTCATTCGTGGCCTCAAACACTTGTGCAGATGCACCAAGCATTTCTGCGGCCAGTACCGCCCTGCCCGCATTTAAGCTAGCGCTTAATATGTCCGCGCCTTTACCGACTTCACCGAGAACTTGCTCGCCAGTAACCTCGACATCTTCAAATACCATGCGCGCGGCATTGCGGCTATCGACCATAATAGTGCGCTCTGTATTTAGTCCGTTCGCATCCGCCGGAACCACAAACAGCGTCAACCCGTCTTCGGTCTGTGCGGCTACGATAATCTGGTCAGCCACATGACCGTCCACCACCATGGCTTTCTTGCCGTTCAGTTTAAAACCGTTTCCAGACGGACTAGCCGTCATTTCTATGGCGTCCGGATTATGTTTGCGGCCTTCGTCCACCGCCAAAGCCATAACTGTTTTACCGCTCACAAGGTCCGGGAGGAGGTTAGCCGCTTTTTCGTCGCCTGCCGATTTCAAAGCCGTCGCAGCCAATACGGATGTGGACAAGAACGGAGATGCGGTGAGATTGCGCCCCATTTGTTCAGCAATCAATCCTGCGGCCATAAAGCCCATATCAAAACCACCTTCTGCCTCACTCACCAATACGCCCGTAAAGCCCATTTCGGCCATGTCCGCCCAAAGCTGCTTTGAATAGCCAGTCGCGTCTCTATCATCACGTAACGCCCGTAATTGCGATACGGGGGCTTTATCGGTGAAGAACCCCTCGGCGCTTTCCTTAAGCATTTTTTCGTCGTCTGTCAGTAAAAGTCCCATTTTACGTCCCCGGTAATTCTAATATATGTTTGGCGATAATATTAAGCTGGATTTCAGAGGTGCCACCCTCGATAGAATTGCCTTTGGTGCGAAGCCAAAGCCGCGCCAGATCGCCGTCATTAGAGCGCTCGCTCTCCCATTCCAGCCCGTCATAGCCCGCTGCGTCCATCATCACTTCATAGCGCCGTTTGTTCAGCTCGGTACCGTAATATTTCAGCATAGAGGACTTTGCGCCCAAGCTTGCGCCTGCCTTGGCTTCGGCCAGCATCCGGCTCATGGTTTGCGAAAACGCCCATTCGTCTATTGTCAGTGCGGTAATTTTGGCTTGCAAAGTCGCGTCCGGAGTTACGCCCATTTCGGCCACCATCTGGGCTACGGGTTTTAAGTTACCGCTATCGCCAATCATTTCGCGTTCATGAGTCAGGAGGTATTTCGCTATGGACCAGCCTTTATCCCGTTCGCCCACCAGATTTTCTTTGGGGACTTTCACGTCCTCAAAAAATGTTTCGCAGAACGGTGATCTGCCAGAGATAAGTTTAATCGGCTTGGTGGACACACCGGACGTTTCCATATCAAACAATATAAAACTGATACCGTGGTGTTTTTTGCCCGTATTATCTGTACGCACGAGACAGAATATCCAGTCCGCTTCATCGGCGTAACTTGTCCAAACTTTGGAGCCGTTGACAAGGAAGTGGTCTCCCTTATCTTCGCATTTAGTGGCCAGTGATGCCAAATCAGAACCTGCATTCGGCTCGCTATAGCCTTGGCACCAGCGGACTTCGCCCCGGCAAATCTCCGGCAAATAGCGCATTTTTTGCTCTTCAGTACCGAATTTCAAAAGCGCAGGCCCCAGCATCCAGATACCAAAACTGAGAAGCGGCGGCCTTGCGCTAATGCGCTTCATTTCTTGTTTTAATATTTTATCTTCAGCGCGGCTTAGCCCTGCCCCACCATATTGTTTCGGCCAGCTTGGGGCCGTCCAACCCTTGGCCGCCATGCGCTCTAGCCATAATTTTTGGTCTTCACTTTTAAATACCCAATTACGTCCGCCCCAACACCCGTCGGTTTCGCGTTTCATGGGTGAGCGCATTTCCGCCGGGCAATTGGCCTCTAGCCATGTACGGGTTTCTGCCCGAAACTGTTCTAAATCTGACATTTTCTCTCCTAAATTTGCCCGTCGCGGATACGGTCGCGGGCGACACCACCCAAAATATTGACCATAGGCGCATACATTTTAAACCGCTCGTCTTTGGTTTGGCCGTGATAATAGCGGTAGTAAATTTGCTGTAGAATCACCGCGAGCCGGAAAATGCCGTAAACATAATAAAAATGAAAACTGCTGACATCCGCACCTGTTTTCTCGGCGTAATAGTCCAGTATTTCTTGGCGGCTCAACATGCCAGGCGCAGCACTTGGTTGGCGCGAAAGCGCATGCATAGGTGCCGGGTCACCCGCCTCAATCCAATAGGCAAGCGTGTTACCCAAATCCATCAGCGGATCCCCAAGCGCCGAGATTTCCCAGTCGAGGATTGCATTGATTTTTGTTGGGTCATGCTCATCCAATATCAGATTATCGATACGGTAGTCACCGTGCAAAATCGCCGCACCTTTTTCGACTTTCGGACGGTTAGCATCGAGCCAGTCGCGCACATCTTCGAATGCGTCCACATCCGGGGTCAGGGCTTTTTCATAGCGTTTATTCCAACCCAGAATTTGCCGCTCCACATAACCAACAGGCCGTCCGAAATCTTCCAGGCCAATGGCTCTATAATCCACTTGGTGCAGTTCTATAAGCTTATCAAAGAACGAAAGACAAAGTTTGCGGGTTTCAACTTCGCTCCAATTCCACTCAGCCGGGATTTTATTGTGGATCAAATGCCCTTCGACCCGTTCCATCACATAAAATTCTGCGCCGATAATATTTGTATCGTCTGTATAATACAGTGTTTGCGGCACGGCTGGGAAGACAGGTTTTAAGGCCGTCATCACTTTGTATTCCCGGTGCATATCATGACCAGATTTGGGCTTAGTGCCAAAGGGCGGGCGGCGCATAACCAAGCGCCTGTCCGGATAGTCCAGAGCATAGGTCAGGTTTGACGCACCGCTGGCATATTGCTTGACGGTGGGTGTCCCGCTTAAACTAGGCACAGCGGCTTTCAAAACCGCATCCACGGCGGCAATGTCCAGCTCTTCTCCGGCACGTACATCTATGGTTGGGTTAGCGTCCATTATTTTCACCATCTCTTGTAGGGTGGATTAGGCTTCTTTGCCGTAATCCACCATGAGGTGCTTGCCAATGGTGGATTACGCGCGAAGAGGCGCTAATCCACCCTACGGTCTTGCAAGTATCTATGGTTGGGTTGACATCCATTAAATCGTCATGCCGCCGTCAACTACAATGCACTCACCCGTCATATAGGAACCCTCGTCGGAAACCATCAAAAGAACTGCGCCCACCATTTCTTCGGGCTGAGCCATGCGAGCAATCGCGAGGTTTTCTTCCATAAACTGTTCCATGCCCGGCATTTCCTTGAGGGCACTGGCAAGTTTCGTATCAGTAAAACCGGGCAAGAGCGCATTGACGCGTATGTTTTTGCGGCCATATTCTTTGGCATAGCCCTTGGTCATATTGATAACGGCGGCTTTGGTCATGCCGTAAACCGTGCGCAGTAGTCCGGGGTTTAGCCCGTCAATACTGGCCACATTAACCACCGCACCACCGCCGCTTTTAATCATCAAAGGGATAGCTTTGGCGGTTAGGAAATACGGCCCTTTAACATTGACCTCCATGGTTTTATCATAGGCACTTTCCGGGCATTTATGAGCCGGGCCGTAAAATACATTGGTGGCACCGTTATTTATGAGAATATCCAAGCGTCCATGAGCCGCAGCAATGCTGGCTATGGCATCGTCTAGATTTGCCATGACGCCCAAATGTAAAGTCATGGCGCTAGCTTTGCCGCCGTTTGCAATGATTTCGTCTGCGACTTTCTGGCAATCATCTATCTTGCGCGACGAACAAATAACATGTGCGCCCTGCTCTGCCATAGCATGGGCGATAGCCGCGCCAATGCCACGGCTTGCGCCCGCGACCAAGGCTACCTTGCCTGTTAAATCAAATCTTGCCATAATTCTCTCCTCGTACTTTCTGGCCTATAAATTGGGGATATGCCCCTTGTCCATAAATTTCATTTGCTTGTTCATACCACCGATATATCTATCGTGATTAGCTGCCTTTGCGGTAAAATATTCTTTGACGACCGGATGCGGCAAAACCAGAAATTCATCATTGCCCATGGCCGCAAATAAACTATCGGCAACATCAGACGCCTCCAAATGCTTAGTCGGCCCATCTTCCACAACGGTCATACCCTTGGTCATATTGGTTTTAACATATTGCGGGCAGACACAGTGGACTTTGATGCCGTCGCCCTTGTGCATAATCGCCATATATTCGGCGAAGCCGACGGCAGCATGTTTGGTGACCGTATAAGAACCAGAATATACTTGCGCCAATAACCCCGCCGCAGACGCCACGATTACAAACCGACCCTGCCCGCGTTTTTTCCACGCAGGTATCAATGCACGGCCAGCATAAACACTGGACATGACATTGATTTGCCAGCTTAATTCCCAACTTTCATTTGAACCACCAGCAGCATGACGCCCCGGCTCATCCGGAAAACCCACACCCGCGTTGGACACAAACACATCTATGGGGCCATTTGCGGCCTCTGCGCCTTTGATGAAGGCGGCAATCGCGTCTTCGCTGGATACATCACAAGTGAACGGCGTAGCACCAATTTCTGCGGCAGTCTTTTTGACCAATTCCGTATTAATATCCGAAATCGCCACCTTGGCGCCAGCGGCAATAAACTTTTCTGCGAATGCCCGGCCAATACCGCCCGCCGCGCCAGTGATGGCAATACTTTGTCCTGAATACATTGTGCAATCCTTTGTTTCGGTTATGATAGAACATGGGTGAATATTACACAATGCCTTTTATATGCAATTAGTTGAATATAAACTATTATAATGGGGGAAGGGTATGAGTACTGATATAGGGGAAAATGAAGAGGGCATAGCCTTGGCTTTGGCTGAGGCTGGCGATAAAAAACCTGCGCCCGGCAACAATACTGCTGTCGACTGCAAATCTTGCGGCGCGGCCATCGAGAAAACTTACTGTGGTAATTGCGGCCAGAAGAACGATGATTTACGTCGATCCTTATGGCGACTAATCGGCGAAAGCCTTGGCGGTTTGTTTTCATTCGAAGGGCGGATGTGGCGAACTTGGGCAGCACTTTTGTTCAAACCTGGCAAAGTTGCCTACGCCTATGCCAATGGTGCCCGCAGCCGCTATTCCCCTCCCATCCGGGTTTATCTGGTGGTTAGTTTTATGTTCTTTGGCTTTCTCGCACTAACCCAGACCAATTTATTTGCGGTGTCGGTACAGCCTAAAACAAATATCGAGGCAGTTAAGCAACAGGCCTCCGAACCAACTGACAAAGAAAAAACAAGATTGGAACTCACGGATTATAATTATCAATTATTATTTTTCCAGACACAGAAAAAATTTGAGAGCATAGCTGACAATACGCTAACCGATGGCATATTAAAAACCATGCAAGGCTATATTGCTGCAGACACTACAAATTCGGAAAATTCGCTCGATGCCGAATCTATTAAAGCAATCAAAACCTTTCTACAAAACCCGGATAAATTTAACGCTGCTTTCAACACATGGTTGCCGCGCGTAATGTTCTTCATGGTGCCCTTTGCTATGCTCTTGGGCGCTATTTTTATTCGCGGCCCGACGGCACTGCTCTATGACCACCTCATCCACGCCATGTATATCCATGCCGTATTTTTCATGACTTTATTGCTAGCGGTATTGTTGGCCAAAGTTTTACCGGGCAGCATGGTCGCCAAAGTCTTGGTGGTCATGTTTATGATATACCTGCCCATATCCTTGAAACGAATGTTCAAACGCGGCTGGTTCAAAACCATATTGACAACTTTCGTCGTTAGTGTGGTTTACGGGCTATTCTTGTTTTCGGCAATCATATTGATCAGTGTTTACTCAATCGCAAATCTCTCAACTTAAATAACCGGGTTTTGGTTTAGGAGCACGGTCACCAAACCACCATAGGGTTGCCGCAGTTGCCGCAAACACGGCTGCATTGGCTATGTCGCCGTCTTGGGTGCGGGCGAATATCCATGCAGTAATGAGCCAAAGTAGCAATGTTAGAGATGGCCTTACGAGGCGCAATATGTTGATCACCCACTGGGCGGCCATACCAATATTGGCGTCCGCATCTATAGAGGCTCTCAATCCGTCCCAAGACCCTTTTTGCGCCGCTATAGCCAATTCCATCTCGGTTTCTTGTTTATTGGCACGCATTTGTAATTCGTGGAGTTTTAGCTCGTGCCTCCAGCGTTTTTCCTCTTGGAGAAAAGTTTGCTTGCGCTCAAAAAACGAGGCTACACGGCCAAATGCCGTACCGATAATACCGAATACGCCGCCTGCCACCGCATCTGCGCCGAAGCTTAGTAGATTTGCCATAATTGTTTTGCCTTTGTGTTGCCGTACCATGACCGCCTAGGGCCGAGGTCGATATGGAGGAATGTTTGATAGAAGCCAAAGCCCGTGAAACCTGCATCTCTACATGCTTGGTAAAGTGCGCGCGGCTCATGGCCTTTTAGACCTATATCCGCTGCGAGCTTTAAATGTTGCGATAAGGGCGCGCCGCCAACACGGGCATTGTGTAAAGAACATCTATGGGCGGAATGAATGCGAAAGGGCCGCGCCGCTAATGTCCGTGCCTCTTGCAGGCGGTTCATGAATTCTGGCCAATGATAGGACACGCCGCAATGACGGCATGCCATCTCGGCCTGAGTGAAATTTGGCCAGCGAGAATTATCCCAATTACTTATTAGGGAATAAGGGCTGTCTTGGATATGTGCGTTAGCTTCCATATCACCATATTACCCCAGCCCTAAATACCAAGGATAAGATTTCTGAAATCTCAGAAATGCGCATATTTACCAACAAAAAAGCCCGCCAAAACGGCGGGCTTTTCTAAATTTTGTGCTTTGTAAGACTTAATCTATTTGAACACTTTCATCTTACGGGCTTTTTTGGCCATCAGATAATAGAAAGTTACACGGTTTTTGAAGCGCGTACCTTTCATCTCTTCGCATGTCGCTTTAACCACATCAATTTGCCCTTTAGTCAGGCCTAGCTTCTTAGTGGCGAAGCCTTTGGCAATTGTATCCAATTCGTGTTCTTGCGAACAAGCAACCAAAGACCCGTCACGGGAGCGCAGCGCAATACCACAATATTTGACGATATTATCAATCACAGCAGAATTGGCTTTTGGATCAAATTTACGAACATCTGCTAGGTATTTAGCATTTGGCGATGCTGCTTTAGCCGCTTTCTTGGCTGGCGCTTTTTTAGCGGCAACTTTTTTGGCGGGTTTTGCTTTGCTTGCTTTCCTAGCAGAACCGCCTTTAGCTAGACCTTTGGCTTGACGCACCCATTCGTCCCGCTCAATACGCCCCGGGAATGCACCCAGCTTGTCATTGACCATCTTGACGTCGGCTTTCTTCCAATTTGCTATTTGAGGGAAATAATAAACGCCAGTTTTGTTCAACATTTTCTCAAGTTTCGGGCCAACACCACTGATCAATTTCAGATCGTCTGGTTTGCCGTCAGTTGGCTTATCATAGAGAACCTTTGGCTTAGCCGCTGTTTTAGGCGCTGCCTTCTTAACCACTTTCTTCTTAACAACTTTTTTCGCAGTTTGCTTTTTCGGCGCGGCTTTTTTCGGTGCAGCTTTTTTCGGTGCGGCTTTTTTGACAACACGCTTCTTCGGTGCGGCTTTCTTTTTAGCCTTTGGTTTGACTTTTGGCGTATCAGAGATACGGCCTTCAAGATATTTAACCCGTGCAGCCAGATAACGGTTCCGCCATTCAAGCGCATATGTCTCGTCGTCGTCCCCTCCACTCGTTGCTACGGCGGCGGCAGTGGCTGCGCCAGCAGCTGTGGCACCAGCAACAGCTGCTGCCAATTTGCCTTTTAGATCTCCAGACTCGCCTTCAAGCTCGTTTACGCGAGCGCGCAAAGCATCAGATTCGGCGCGAAGTTGACCTTCGCCTTCAATGGTAAGATCACCATCTTGTTTTTTCCCTCTAAACAGAAGCCAACCGAGCAAAAGCCCAAGAAGGCCACCTATAAGCCATGGCCAGATGCCAAAACAAAAAACGTAAGATAAGATATTAGACATAAAATTTCCCCTATTTGGAACGTGTTACTGTGAATTCGATACGACGATTGGCCGCCATACCTTGTCTTGTGTCGTTACTGGCTATTGGTTTGGTCTCGCCGTATCCAACCGCCGTAACATTTGCTGGATTAACATTGTTATCAACCAAATAAGTCACCACAGCTTCGGCGCGTTGCTGACTTAGATTTTGATTATAATCATCTGCACCGTCTGCGTCCGTATGACCTTCAACAGTTACATGGAAAGATGAACACTGTTTAACTGCCGAAGCCATAGCATCAAGGAGGGCAATACTAGGCGCACCCTCAATAGCAGAGCCGCCATAAGCAAAATTAATCTTGTTATCGCCCTTAAGTTCCACAAACAATTTTTGGCAAACCGTTTCATCTTTTAGTTGCCCAAGAACAACTGGTGCGGCATTCAAAACATCAATTTTCGAAGAACCGTTAAAACCAGGCGGAAGCCCAGCAAGCCTTGCATTAATTGCCGCCCGTGCATCAATAGAACCAGCCTCTCCCGACAAGAACGAATCCGTGTCTGTGATCATAAATTGACCATTTTTTAGCTGAGACAAGCCACTCAGGTGAGTAGTCCCGATTGCATACCAATTCATGTTTGGCGCACCGTTGGCTACTTTCAATTTACTGTCCGTGACTTTGCCTGGATACAAGCGCTCTGCCTCTGCCAACACACGGACACGCTCATCTTCACTTCGGACATAACCATTTAACAGTAAACCACCGTCTTTGGACAAAACACCACTGAATGTATAGGGAATCTGTGTAGCGACAACTTTCCTTACTGTCACATCTTCGCCGTCCACAACATGCCAACGCTTGCCATTTTTACGGTCGGCGCACTTTTCGCACTGGGCGTTTTGCGCAGTAGCAATAGCCCCTGCTTTAGCTTCGGCACTTGGTGCCACACCCATAAGCTTGGCAATATTTCCCGACATCTCGGATTTGACCCAACCAAACCCATTATCGGTCAAAGCTGCCTGTACAGACTTGCCCATATTGACAGAATTTGCTTTTGCACCCCACGGCGCTGGCGCAAACCAATTAATCAGTAAAGCGACAATCGTGAGGATAACTACCCCCCAAAGCCACTTACCAATATTTCCCATAATGTCCTCCCTCAAGGTCATTCAATTAAATTACAAATGATTAATAACATTAAGCGCAATAAAAACGCAATGGTCAAAGCAGTGAAAAATTGAAATCACTGAGCAAAGCAAACTTAACAAGTCGCCAAAAACCTGCTAATATCAGCCAATTAATCACATTTAAATTTTCATATTTGCTTTAGCGATATGCGATCTTAGTTTTTAGATGTTCAATCTCGACTTAGCAGAATCATATTCCGCTTTTAACTCGGCAACAATATCCGCAACACTTGGCGCCGAATGGATACTACCCACACCCTGCCCGGACCCCCAAATATCTTTCCAGGCTTTGGCATCGGAACCACCCGAACCAAAGTTCATAGCGGACTTATCTGCGGACGGTAAATTGTCCGGATCAAGACCAGCAGCACGAATGGATCCTTTCAGATAATTACCGTGAATACCCGTAAACAAAGACGAATAAACAACGTCCTGCCCAGCCGAATCTATAATCATTTGTTTATAAGCGTCCGGAGCGTTGGCCTCTTTAGCCGCAATAAACCGCGTTCCCATATAGGCTAAATCCGCACCGATCGCCTGTGCGCCCAATATACTGCCGCCTGTGGATATAGACCCTGAACACATCAAAGGCCCGTCGTGGAAAGCCCGGATTTCGGGCACCAACGCAAAGGGTGATAACAAGCCCGCATGACCGCCGGCACCTGCACATACTGCGATTATACCATCCGCACCTTCGGACAATGCTTTTTTGGTGTGACGGATATTAATCACATCATGCAAAACGATACCGCCATAAGAGTGTACCGCGTCAATAATCATCTTAGGCGGGCGCAGGGACGTTATTATGATGGGCACTTGTTCGCGCACACAGGTTTCCATATCTTCTTGCAGGCGCGTATTGGACATGTGGCAAATTTGATTGACCGCAAACGGCGCGACCTTTTTATCCGGGTTCGCTTTTTGGTAATCAGCTAGCTCTGTTTTAATCCGCCTTATCCAGACTTCGAGCTGATCAGCGGGCCGCGCATTGAGCGCCGGAAACGACCCGACAATACCCGCTTTACATTGGGCAATCACCAATTCGGGGCCAGAGACGATAAACATTGGTGCGCCGATAATCGGCAGCTCCAAATTTTGCAGTATTTTTGGTAAAGCCATCTATTCAGTTTTCTCGTTTTTCTTTTCAGGGTTTTGCAGTAAATCAAGCGCGGCGGCAGTCATTGCCTTTACACCAGTGTTTATTGTCGGCTCTGCATCAGGTGCGAAAAACGGAGAATGCAAAGACGGTAAAATTTCGCCGTTCTCTTTGGCCTTTGCGATTTTTCCGGGATTAACTGCGCCTAGCCAGAATAACATGCTTGGAATTTTAGGCTCTACACGTCCAAAAGCTCCGAAATCCTCGCCACCCATAACCGGATCCATAGCTTTTACATTATCTGCACCAAGTTTGGCACCAATAGAACGGGTTAGACGCGCCGCCAGTTCCGGGTTGTTATAGGTGGCTGGTGTAAATTCTTTGTCGCGTACAGCTACGATCGGCAATTTATCATCTGGCAATCCGGCTGCACGGCCAAGGCCGTCTGCAATACGTTTGATGGAACTGATCGTATTCATCCGCACTTCGTCCTTATAGGAACGTAACGTAAGCTGAAGCTTGACCTCATCAGAGATAATGTTGTGCTTGGTGCCGCCGTGGATGGAACCGACCGTGAGCACAGCCGATTCGAGCGGCGAGGTTTCGCGAGAAATAATTGTCTGAAACGCCACGACCATTTGCGAAGCCAGCACAATCGGATCTTTGGTGGTGTGGGGATACGCCCCGTGGCCACCAATGCCGCGCACTGTAATATCCACACTATCCACATTGGCCAATGCATAGCCAGGCACAATACCGACCTTACCCGCCGCCAAGGCTGGGTTATCGTGCAGTGCCAAATTATAGTCCGGCCTTGGGAAGCGCGTGAACAGTCCGTCTTTCAGCATCATCGTGGCTCCAAGTCCCAATTCTTCGGCGGGCTGCAAAATCATAACCAGAGTGCCCGACCAATTGGCTTTTTGCGCAACCAACTCTTTAGCGGTTCCGATAAGCACCGTCATATGAATATCATGGCCACAAGCGTGCATGGCTGGCTTTTCTATACCGTCGCGGTTTTTGGTTATTACCGTGCTGGCATAATCAACCCCGGTTTGCTCTTTCACCGGAAGCGCGTCCATATCGGCACGTATCATAACCGTTGGGCCGTCGCCGTTTTTCATAACGGCAACCACACCCGTACCACCTACTTTTTCGGTGACGTCAAAGCCCAAATCCTTCAGCTTACCTGCTAATAATGCAGCCGTTTTGGTTTCCATCAAAGAAAGTTCTGGGTTTGCATGTAAGTATCGGTATAATTTATTTAGATCTTCTGCGTGAGCTGCGGTAGACAGCAATGTTGATCCTACCAATATTGCCGCAAGTTTTTTTGCAAAACCCATGGTCTTCTCCTTTATTTTTCGTCCCTGAAATTACTGTCTGATTCCGAAGCTAGCCATATCAAAGTGGCGTAGGCAGCAACATTTTGTTGCATAGCTTTGGGATCAATTTTATCGAACGTATCATCTGGCGTATGGTGTAAATCAAAATAGTCTGTGCCGTCTTGGTTAAGGCGCACGGTCGGTACACCGGCTGCGTCGAGCGGTATTATGTCTGGCCCGCCATTAGTGTCGCCATCTTTGGGGAGAATACCTAAATATTTAAACTCCGCTGACATCGCCGCTATTCCGACTTTATTTGCGGGTGATTTACCCGCCTGAATACCGTATATTTTCCCCGCACCAAAATCGGACTCGGTCGCCAGCACATGCTGCACCAATTCGTCCTTATGTGCCTCGGCATAGGCCCATGCCCCAACAAGTCCGACTTCTTCAGCACCAAACAACACCACACGAATAGTCCGCTTTGGCTTCAAACCTGATTCCATCAGGACTTGCGCCGCACCCATGACAATACCGACCCCGGCACCATCATCGACAGCACCCGTGCCCATATCCCAGCTATCCAAATGCGCGCCGATTAGGATGATTTCATCCGGTTTCTCAGTACCGCGAATTTCTGCCATAACATTGCCAGAAGTTTTTTCGCCGAGATCGCGCGTATTCAAGCGAAGTTTAATCTCTACGGCCTGATCCGTACCTTTTATTTGGGCAAATATACGGTCAAGCTGATCCGCATCGGGGCTGGACAAGGCGCCAATCGGGATTTTCTTGACATCCTCAGCATAACGCATTTGCCCGGTATGAGGAAAACGGTGGGAATCCGTCCCTACAGAGCGAATAAGCACAGCCACAGCGCCGCGCTTGGCGGCCTCGGTAGCACCGCTCCTGCGTTTTTGATTGGCAGGGCCGTAACCCGCGCCGTCGCGGTGTTTCTCCATCCGTCCAGATATATAGGCGATTTTGCCGTCAAGACTGCCCATAGGCGCGGCTAAAAGCGCTTCATAATCTGCGAAATAAGCCACAGGCGCCTTGGTGCCAGCTTTGGGGGTTGCTACAGAACCACCAAGTGCCGTGACAACCAATCTTTGCGGATAAGGCTTGGTGATATGTGCCGTTTCAAGACCGCGTAACCAGCCCTTGACCGGAAATGGCTCTGTGCGAATGCGGGTAAAACCCAATTCCTTGAATTTATTGCGCGCCCATCGCCGCGCTTTTGCCTCTTGCGGCGTGCCAGCGAGACGCGGGCCAATTTCCGTGGTCAATGAACGGGTAATATCATATCCATAGCTACCATTAAGGGCTAAATCTGCCAAGATTTTAATTTCCGGGTTGGCGGATACGCCAGTCGTCACAGCTGGTTTGAGGACGACCTCTGAGTTTTTGCCCGCGTCCTTGGCATCGCAGCCCGCCAGCATTAGTGCCATTATTGAGGTTGTCATTAATATTCGTTTTGAGACTAGAAACATGTTTTGCCCTTTTGGATTTATATTGTGGTTACCAGCACCATAGCCATGAGCGCCTTTGCCGCAAGAAATAATTTAAAAATAGCGATTCTTCGCATATGCGCAAATATCCCTATTGCCAAATGCGCCAAACAAAGGCAGTTTGCCGCAGGTTTAACAATTATATCCGGGGGATTAAATGACCATTTCAAAAACACTCTGCCTAGTAACTGCTGCTTTGGTGATAACCAATTGCGCACCATCAAAACCAGAAATGAAAACACAGGAAAAACCTACGATTTCTGCTGCGGATATTGGTAGACGTATTGAAACCTTGGCCGACGACCGTTTTGAAGGCCGCGCCCCCGGCACAAATGGCGGCCTGATGGCTTCTCAATATATCGCCGATGAAATGAAAGCCGCTGACATTGCGCCTATGGGTATAGAGGGCACTTATTTCCAACCAATAACACTAACCGAAACAACGGTTAGTGATGGCTCGTATATGAAAATTGGCGCCACAAACTATACTGCGGGAAAGGATGCCGTGTATTGGACAAAGCATTACCAAGATTCCGTCACCGTATCAGATAGCGACCTAGTATTTGTTGGCTACGGCGTTGTTGCGCCAGAATATGGCTGGAACGATTATGCGGGTGTTGATGTAAAGGGTAAAACCGTGGTCATGTTGGTCAACGACCCTGGCTTTGCGACTAAAGACGAAAAATTGTTCAAGGGTAATGCCATGACTTATTATGGTCGCTGGACATATAAATTTGAAGAAGCAGGCCGCCAAGGCGCAGCAGGTGTATTGGTTATCCACGAAACCGAGCCAGCCAGCTATGGCTGGAATGTGGTATCTGGCGGCTGGACTGGCCCACAAATTGACCTGATACGTCCTGACAAAGGCGCAAGCCGATCTACACTTGAAGGCTGGTTGACCATAGATTCGGCCAAAGACTTATTCAAAACCGCAAACCTTGATTTCGCCGCACTAAAGTCCGCAGCATCACAGAAAGGCTTTAAACCTGTCCCCATGGACGGGCTGAAATTAAATGCCCAGATTAACAACACTATTTCCACTGTAAAAAGCCGCAATGTGGTCGGCGTGGTCAAGGGGACAAAATATCCCGACGAATATGTGCTTTATATGGCGCATTGGGATCATAAGGGCATAAAAACCGTAGCCGAAGGCGAAGACGGTATTTATAATGGCGCCGTCGATAATGCCACTGGCACATCGGCCATATTGGAAATCGGTGAAGCCTTTGCCGTAGCCCCCGCTGAACGCTCAGTGCTTATTGTTGCGGTGACCGCCGAAGAATCTGGCTTGCTCGGCTCCGCATATTACGGCGAAGACCCGATTGTGCCCCTCAATAAAACTGTGGCTGGCATTAATGTAGACGGCATGTTGCCGCTTGGTCGCACCAAAGATGTCGTGGTGGTTGGTTACGGTGCGTCAGAACTAGACGGGTTACTGGAAGCCGTGGTTAAACCGCGCGGCATGTATCTCATCCCTGATCCAAAGCCGGAAGCCGGATATTATTACCGCTCCGACCATATTAGTTTGGCGAAAAAAGGGGTGCCGTTCCTGTACGCAGATGCGGGCATTGACCACGAAACCAAAGGTAAGGAATACGGCACATGGTTCGGAGATGACTATACGGCCAACCGCTACCACGCCCCATCTGATGAATATGATAATAGCTGGGATTTGTCCGGCATTGAGCAAATGACGGAAATTTTCTATGAGCTTGGCAACGGTATAGCAAACAGCCGCGACTGGCCAAATTGGAACGAAACCGCCGAGTTCCGTTCTTTGCGCGATGAAATGATGAAACAATCTGACTAGATGCTAAACTAGGAGCTCGTGGTGCAAACCATAATTTGTATGAAATGGGGTACGCGCTACGGCTCTGAATATGTCAACCGTTTGTGGGCGGCTATCCAAAGACAAACCAACCGCCCTACCCGGCTGGTGTGTTTCACCGATGATACCACTGGAATAGATAAGGCCGTGCAGTGTGAAGACATTCCGGATATTAACTTACCGCCTGATTTAATCAATTTGCCATGGCGTAAATTGGTGATGTGGAAATACCCCCTCGCCGACCTTGAGGGCGATGTGCTTTTCCTTGATCTGGACTTGGTGGTCACTAATAATTTAGACGCCATGTTTGATTATGAGCCGGGTCGGTTTTGTGTCATCGAGAACTGGACGCAGATGGGGCAAAAAATTGGCAATACATCTGCATTTCGGTTCCCCGTGGGTAAATACACCCACATATTTAACCGCCTGCAAGAAGACCCGGCTAGCGTTTTGGATAAATACCGTATCGAGCAGCTATATATATCCCGCGAGATTGAAGACATGGTGTTTTGGCCCGCCGACTGGTGTGTCAGTTTTAAGCATAATTTAATGCCACCTTGGCCGCTCAATTTTTTCAAAGCACCGAAACTGCCCTCTGATACCCGTATTGTTGCCTTCACTGGAAAACCCGATCAAGACGAAGCGGCGCGGGGTGAATGGCCAGTGACGAAATGGTACAAGAAAACCTATAAACATGTCCGCCCAACCGCGTGGATTGAGGAACATTGGTAATGGAAATACCGACCATAGGCTTGGGCATATTAAGCTGGCGCGGCCATCGTTCCCTTGATGCCGCAATGACCAGCTACCAAGAAGCCGATTTTTTCAGCTTGTTTGATGAGGCAATGATTTTTCTCCCAGACCCGGACGAAGCAGTCCTTGATATTGCCAACAAATATCCCCTGCGCATAGAAACCGACCCGAACAATGCAGGGATTTTGGTCGGTATGGAAGAAATTGCTAAGCGTCTCAATACCGACTATATTTTCTTTACCGAAAATGATTGCCCCTTGCTGGAACCGCGTGATGAAGCCGAACGACAAATCAACAAAGCAAGAAACCTCCTCATGTCAGGCCAAGCCAAAATGGCGCGTATGCGCCATGTGAAGCATTACGGTGAAACTTTTAATATCATTGATAAATATTACCGTTATTTTCCTACGCAAGACACGCTAGTAGCCAAATTACGCCAACTATTACGCCCCGAAAAGGCGCGGCGGTTGAGCGGTGCCGCCATATATGGCTCTAACACTCCAGCCCAAAAATTTCCCAAGGACATAACGGACGCAGGCGACGGTTTTTATTTGGTGGACGCCGCCGTCATGGCATGGACAAACCAGTCAATACTGATTGAGCGTGATTTCTTTTTGAACACCATTATCCCCTATTGTAAATCAATCCCCTTAGGGCGCAATATCAATGGTTTCCGCTCCATAGAAATCGAGCTTAACCGCTCGAAATTTTGGACGAAATCAGGTTGGAAAATAGCTTGCGGCCCCGGCCTTTTAACCCACCAAAGAGCCAATGACAGAGGGTACTAAAAGGGATATAAAACTTATTCCCCTGTTACGGGAAATTAATAAACCCGCCATAAAATATACTCTAACATAGCCACTTATACGCGGACAATTTACCTAGGAAAAACGACATGGGGAAAAACAACATGGGAACCACTTTCAAAGCTATTCGGTACGGCGCATATTCAACCATCGCCGCTACGCTTGTACTCTCAATGGGGTCGCAAGCCTTTGCCGACGGCCCAGCGGGCAGTAAACATGATAGTGCCGCCAAATTTCGCCAGCTCGGCCAAGAATTGCCGACCCCCAATGTCTACCGCAACGCATCCGGTGCGCCGGGCGTCGCCTATTGGCAACAGCAAGCCGATTACAACATTGATGTCGCCATAGATGAAGACAAACGGCAGTTGATTGCTTCATCGGATATTACCTATCATAATAACTCTCCTGACACGCTGAAATATCTGTGGGTGCAGCTCGACCAAAACCGTTTCAAAGACGGCAGTATTGCCCGCATGAGCGAAACGGCGGCCAATTCCGGTAGCCGCCGCGATAAAGCTGGCGCAGGCGATTCCCTTAGCTATAATGCCATGCGCCGCATTCAAGCCCTTGAAGACACTGAATACGGGTTTGTCATCAAAGACGTCTCGGGCGCAGACGGCAAGCCCCTACCCTATATTATCAATGACACTATGATGCGCATTGATTTGCCCGTGCCACTAGTCCCGGGCGAACAGGTAGAGTTCTCGATTGCCTGGCAACAAAACATTCTCGACGAAGCCGCCGTCGGCGGGCGCGGCGGATATGAATATTTCCCCAAAACCGACACTTATCTATATTTTCTCGCCCAGTGGTTTCCCCGCATGGCCACCTATAGTGACTATGACGGCTGGCACAATAAGCAGTTTTTAGGTCGCGGTGAATTTACGCTGGAGTTTGGTGATTACGAAGTTAACATCACTGTGCCTTCCGACCACATTGTTACAGCTACGGGCGTCTTGCAAAACCCGACCAAAGTTCTAACCAAAACACAGCGCAAGCGCTTGGATCAGGCCTCGGCAACAAAGCAAGTTTTCATAGTCACACCAGAAGAGGCCCTGGAAAATGAGAAAAGCCGCGCCAAGGGCACTAAAACTTGGCGGTTTAAGGCAGAAAATGTCCGGGATTTTTCTTTCGCCAGCTCCCGCAAATTTATCTGGGACGCAAAGCTACACGAACAAGACAGCGAAACCATGCCCGTGGTTACGGCAATGTCTTTCTATCCTAATGAAGCCGAGCCGATTTGGTCAAAATACTCAACTGCATCGGTCATTCACACCATGGATGTCTATAATCGTTTCACCTTCGCCTATCCTTACCCAGTTTCTATTTCTGTGAATACATGGGAACGGGGCGGTATGGAATACCCGATGATAACCTTTAATGGTTACCGCCCGACCAAGGACGAAAAATCTGGTGAGATTACTTATTCCCGCAATATTAAACATGCGATGATCGGTGTGATCATTCACGAAGTTGGCCACAATTATTTCCCGATGATCGTCAATTCCGATGAACGCGAATGGACGTGGATGGACGAGGGCCTGAATACATTCCTCGAATATCTTACGGAATATGAATGGGATAAAAACTTTAATATCCTTGGTGGGCAAACCAACCCTCTGGACGTTATCCCGAATTACATGAAAAGCTCAGGTCAAGTGCCGATTATGACCCAATCAGATTCGATTTTGCAATTCGGCCCTAATGCTTATTCCAAACCCGCCTCATCGCTTATTGTTTTGCGCGAAACAGTAATGGGCCGCGAGCTTTTTGACCATGCCTTCAAAGAATACGCCCAGCGTTGGAAGTTTAAACGCCCGACCCCATCCGATTTCTTTCGCACTATGGAAGATGCTTCGGGTGTTGATTTAGACTGGTTCTGGCGCGGCTGGTATTTTGGTACGGATTATGTGGATGTCGGTATTACGGGTATCCGTGAATATACCATTGCCGACCAAGACCCGGACGTGGAATCTGAAAAAGAGCGCAAAGATTATTGGCGCGATAATCCAAAACCTATTTCCGAAATTCGTAATGAAGCCGAAGGCATTATTCCTTATGTGGAGCGCAATAAAGACCTCAAAGATTTGTACTACGAAAAAGACAAATTCACCGTTACCGATAAAGACCGGAACAGCCATAAGAAATTCCTCAAAGGCCTGAAAGCCTGGGAGAGAGACGTTTATGACCGCGCCGTGAAAGACGGACAATATATTTATTTCGTTGATTTTGAAAATGTCGGCGGATTGGTGACACCACTCCCACTCACCATTCATTACCGCAACGGTGAAACCGAAGAAATGATGATACCGGCTGAAATTTGGCGGCGCAATTCCGAGAACATCACGAAATTATTGGTACGTTCCAAGCGTATAGAATCCATTGATCTCGACAACGCCCACCAAACCGCAGATGCAGATTTTGCTAATAATTCATTCCCGGCAAAAATCGCACAATCTCGTTTGGAGATTTACAAAGGCAAGCGTAAAGGCCGCAGCTTGATGGCTGATATGTTGGTAGAATTAGACGGCGAAAACAAAGACAAACCGCACAGTGTTGACGAGAAAGACTTGCCGCTCAAAGCTAAGGACAAAACAGGTAATAGCAAAAAGCCGGACGATATTGACAATCTCTCCGACGAAGAAAAAAGCCTCCTTAAACGCCTTATGAAGCGCCTTTCGGAATAGATATATGTTAAACAGGCGGATATTGGGGCAAATATTATTCGGCGGCGCGGCTTGCACCGCCCTGCCTATACGTGTGTGGGCGCACCGCCAAAAACAGGCCATGAGCCATATTGAATGGAACGCCAGAACAAAAATGCTGGAGATTACTCATGATTTACATGCCCATGATGCGGCACTGGTTCTAGCCCGCCTTGGTCTCATCAGCACACCAGACATCACCAACCTGCGCGCGCGCGCCAGCCTGGCACTTTATGTTCAGAAAAACTTCAAGCTTACCACACTGGACGGGCAAAACCTGGATCTCACAATTATTGGTGCAGAGGCGGGCGCAACCTATGCCCATGTCTATATGGAAGCCGGAATGGCCGAACCTCCATCCGGCCTATTGATTACAAATACCATTCTGCAAGACGTTTTTGTCGACCAAATCAATCAGGTCAACATGGCTTTCGGCGACAATATCAAGTCTGTGATATTCACGGCTGGTGACGGGCAAAAGAAAATACTTGCTTAAGCGACAAAACACGTCGATATTTAGCCTATGATTACGCTTCACCATTTGAATAATTCCCGCTCCCAACGTGTACTGTGGTTGATGGAAGAGCTGGAGCTTGAATATAAAATCAAACATTACTCCCGCGACCCCAAAACTAGGCGGGCACCGCCCTCGCTAAAAACTGTGCATCCTCTGGGCCGCGCTCCTGTGATAGAACACGGCGATAACATTATCGCAGAGACGGGCGCGATTATAGAATACATTATCGAAGCCCGGGGAAATGGTCGGTTCATTCCCAAGGCCGGAACCCAAGAATATTATAATTACATCCACTTCCTGCATTACGGTGAAGGCTCGGCTATGTTTCCATTGCTGTTGTCTATGTATACTTCCTATCTCGGCGAAGCTGCTGCCCCTCTCGCACCCATTATCAGCGCCGAAATGAAAACCCATTTTGACTATATTGAATATCACCTGACCGCACACAAATATTTTGCCGGCGACGAACTGACGGGGGCAGATTTTCAAATGATTTTTCCGCTGGAAGCCGCAAAATCCCATGGTCGTCTACTCGGTTATACTGCTTGCATAGAATTCGTAGATAAAATGCAAGCCCGTCCGGCCTATTTGCGCGCCTTAAAAAAGGGTGGACATTATGACTACGGACCCCGTGTGTAGGTCAGAATATAACGTCGATTTAACTATAATTAATAGTTCCAATTTGAAATAAACTTGGTATGTAAGCGCCAAATTAGTCGAATCCTTTTTTCGGCAAGTCTCAAAATGAATGGGCAATCTCATGGGCACTGTAGAACTTATCAAAGGTCTGAACATTTCAGGCTTTGAAGGTCTGGTTAATTTTCACTGGAATTGGGGGCCGGAACGTCTCTATGAAAACGCTATCGCAAATGGCGAGGGAAAAATTGCCAAAGGTGGACCGCTGGTCGTCAAAACTGGTAAGCACACCGGACGCTCTGCCAATGATAAATTCGTAGTCCGCGACGCAGAGACTGAAAACACCGTTTGGTGGAAGGACAATGCTTCCATGACACCAGCGCAATTCGCCGTTCTTCGCGCAGATTTTGCCGCGCATATGGCTGGAAAACAATTATTCGCACAAGAAACATTTGGCGGCGCAGATTTGGATCATCGCTTGTCCGTACAAATTGTCACTGAATTTGCTTGGCATTCTTTGTTTGTTAGGCATTTGCTCCGCATGCCGACCACGGACGAATTGGAAAATTTCTCCGCCGAATTCACGATCATCAATCTACCAAGCTTTAGGGCCGACCCAGCCCGCCACGGCACAAATTCCGAAACGGTTATTGCGGTCAATATGAGTGAGCGCTTGGTCCTCATCGGCGGCACATCCTATGCGGGTGAGACCAAGAAATCCGTGTTTAGCATCCTTAATTACCTCCTGCCCGCCAAGCGCGTCATGCCCATGCACTGCTCGGTGAATGTAGATGACAATGATAATGCCGCCGTGTTTTTCGGCCTGTCCGGCACGGGTAAAACCACCCTGTCCGCTAATCCTGAACGCACGCTTATCGGCGACGATGAACATGGTTGGTCCGAAAACGGCTTATTTAATTTTGAAGGCGGTTGCTACGCCAAAATGATTAAGTTGTCCGAGGCGGCCGAGCCAGAAATTTTCGCCACCACAAAAATGTGGGGAACTGTGCTTGAGAATGTGGTCATGGACGAACAAACCCGCGAACTTGATTTTGACGACGGCAGTTTGGCCGAAAACTCTCGCGGTGCCTATCCGTTGTCCGCTATCCCTAATGCACGGCTAGATTCGCGCTGTGGGCAGCCTAACAATATCATCATGTTAACCGCAGATGCTTTTGGTGTCTTACCGCCGATTGCCCGCCTTACGCCTGCACAGGCCATGTATCATTTCCTTTCTGGCTATACCGCCAAAGTTGCGGGTACGGAAAAAGGCATTACCGAGCCGACAGCGACGTTCTCCGCCTGCTTTGGTGCACCGTTTATGCCGCGTCACCCAGCCGTTTACGGCGAGCTTCTGCGCGACCTTATTGCCGAACACAAAGTCGGGTGCTGGTTGGTCAATACGGGTTGGACGGCGGGGCCATATGGTACTGGATACCGTATGCCAATCAAGGCAACCCGTACTATGCTCAACGCTGCCTTGGACGGTAGTTTGAACAAAGGCCAATTTCGTGTGGACGAAAACTTTGGCTTTGAAGTGCCAGTTTCTGTTGCCGATATCGACGACGGTTTATTCCAGCCGCGCTCTACTTGGGCGGACGGGGCGGCATATGACGCCCAAGCGCAAAAACTTGTTGGCATGTTTATTGATAATTTCGCGAAATTTGAAAACCGTGTTGGCGCAGAAATAAAAGCAGCCGCCCCGATTTTAGCGGCCTAAGTAAAATAACGTCTTGTAGGGTGGATTAGGCTCTTTGCCGTAATCCACCGCGAGGTGACCGCCAATGGTGGATTACGCGCAAAGAGGCGCTAATCCACCCTAGCAATTTCCACCTCTTTGAAAACACCATTTTCAACAAATAACAATCTGCCCTCTATGATACTAAAATAAGCACCAAGTAGGGATAACTCGCCTGCAACCACAGCTTTTTCCACAAACGGGAAGCTCATAAGATTGATTAGAGATTGGCGCACGCCTGCATATTCCATTTGTCTTTGCTGGCTAACCTCATTTGTATCCGAAGCCATGAAGTTTTTATAAGCCGCATCCAGAAT
>Ga0256839_1001028_pt1 | contig 34834 bp, 33 predicted proteins | sample 354166metaG_FD_185968 | JGI IMG/M metagenome (GOLD analysis project Ga0256839, IMG submission 185968) | Hydrothermal vent microbial communities from Mid Atlantic Ridge, Atlantic Ocean - 354-166 | ecosystem: Environmental > Aquatic > Marine > Hydrothermal vents | place: Atlantic Ocean: Mid...
ACTCGGCAGCGCCAGAGGCTGCTCCCACGCGAGCGGCGGGCAGGAGCCCCCCATCTCGACCAAGGGTCCGCTGCCGATGGCCCTGCAATCCACCCCGGCCCGGAACGCGCAAAACTGGACGATCTGCAAATTTCCTGTAATCGTTTTCTGTAATGACGACGTCAGAGCACAGCCAATCAAGCATACCAAACATTTTTTCAGCTAACTTTCCCCAAGGGCCGCCACCCCCCTGCAAAACGGACCGGGGTCCGCCAATTTCCTTGCCGAAAACTTTCGCTTCTGCCCGTCGCGGCGGGGGATTTCCGCCCCCAGACTTCACATAACCGCAGGATAACACCGATTTGCGTTCTGGAGGCAGATGGTGTATAATGGGGCACCGTAAGATCTATAACGGCCTTATTGCCTTGGGCACCCCGCGGATCCGGTCTCCCCAATTACGGGCCTGTAAATGCCGGAGTGCCCTGGCGCCTGGAGCAGGCTCGAGGGATCTCCCGCCCTCCCCAGGCCATCATCCGTTGCTCGGAGTCCCACAAACCCAGGAGAAAGTGAGAGTCACGCCATGAGTACAACCACGCCGACCCCTCAGGAAACTCCTCGTATCCTCGTGGTGGACGACGCCGCAGACACCCGGCTCCTGCTGAACCTGCGGCTCCAACGCCAGGGCTACGAAGTGTTGACCGCGGGCAGTGGCACAGAGGCCCTGGAGATCATCCAGAAGGAGGGCCTGCCGGACCTGGTGCTCCTGGACATCATGATGCCGGGCATGGATGGGTTCGCCGTGGCCCAGGAGCTTCGGCGGATGGGGGACATCCCCATCATCTTCCTCTCCGCCCTCTCGGACACAGAGACCAAGGTAGAGGGCCTCAGCCGCTTCGCCGAGGACTACATCACCAAGCCCTTCGACTTCGAGGAGCTCCTGGCCCGCATCCGCCGCGTCTTGCTTCGGGTGGCCGCGGCCGGGGAGGCGGATCCGGAGCACACCATCGACGACTACCTGCAGGTGAACTTCGCCCAACAGTACGCGGTGGTGGGCGGCAAACAGGTGACCCTGACCCCCACGGAGAACCGGCTGCTCCACATCCTCTACGCGAACCGCGGCCGGGTCCTCTCGCCGGGCTTCCTGTTGGCCAAGGCCTGGGATCCCGTGCGCCAGGGCACCGTGGAGTCCCTGTGGGTCCACATGCGGCGCCTGCGCAGCAAGATCGAGCCCGACCCAGACAACCCCCGCTACATCGTCACCGTTCGGGGCCAGGGCTACTGTCTGCCCCAGCGCATCCGCACGCCGGACGGCGAGGAGGCCACCACCATCTAGGGGGACACTCCCCCGCCCCAGCAGGCCAGGGAAGGGCCCGGAGCCGGCTCCGGGCCCTCTGTGCCTCTCCGCCCCGCTCCACCGACCTCCCCGCCCCATTATTCTCAAAACTTTCATAATAATTGACACCCCCATCCGGCTGTGCTATACTGCCCATCAGCCGTAGTCCCCCGGTCGTCGGGATCGTGGGGGAGGTGTCCCCTCGGGGCAGCGTGGATCTTCGCCGGAGGGGAAGGGCAAGGCCCGCATCATCCCTGGACACAAGGCCGTGCACCCTGTTCGTCAGCGCATTCTCGAGTTCCTGAAACAGAGACAGCAGGCCACCGTGGCGGAGCTGGCCGACGCCCTGGACATGGCGCCCGTCAGCATCCGCTACCACCTGGATGTGCTCCAGGCCGATGCCCTGATCCGCGCGGAGCCGGAACGCCGGGAGGGGCGGGTCGGCCGCCCCAAACAGGTGTACACCCTGACCGCGCAGGCAGGCACCCTCTTCCCGGACAACTTCGGGGCCCTGGCCCGGGGGCTGTTGCGCCAGCTCAAGCGACGCCTGGGCGAGGAGCAGCTGGCGGGCCTGTTCCAGGAGCTGGCCCGGGAGATGGCCGCGGAGCTGGCCGCCCAGTGTCGACAGCCCATGGAGGAGCTCCCCCTGGAGCAACGGCTGGACTGCGTGGCCGAACTGCTCAGCGCCCGGGGCTACATGGCCCAGTGGCATGGCCGGCCCGGCGAGGGCAACGCCGCGGCCAACGGCAGCGATCGGCCGGAGTACATCCTGTACACCTACAACTGCCCGTACGGAGAGGCGGCCCAGGAACACCGGGAGCTGTGCTGCATGGACCTGGCCCTGGTCTCGAACCTTCTCGGCCAGGAGTGCGAACGGGTGGATTCGCTGGCGGACGATGGACTCTGCTGCGCCTACCGGGTCCAGGCCGGTGCCCCGGGGGAAGCCACCTGCCTGCAGGCCCAGCGGCCGGAGGAGGCGATGTCGCCCACCCCACCACGGATAGGAGGCCGTGCCCCATGACGTCCTCGACCGCGGTGCCCCCGGCCGAGGCAGGCCACCGGGCAGGTGAGCGGCGCTATCGCTCCCGTTTCGGGACCGTGACCGTGCCCCCTGTCCCGGCCTCCTGGGCTGTGGAACCCACCCTGGACCAGTACGGCCGGCGCATCCGGTACCTGCGCATCAGCCTGACGGATGCCTGCAACCTCCGCTGTGTCTACTGCATGCCGGAGCACATGACCTTCCGGCCCCGACACGAGCTGATGAGCGACGCGGAGGTCCTCTTCCTGGTCCAGGTCGCGGCCAGCCTAGGGGTGGAGAAGATCCGGCTGACCGGCGGCGAACCCACCATCCGCCCCGGGGTGGTGGAGCTGGTGGCGGCCATCGCGGGGGTCCCCGGCATCCGAGAGGTGGCCATGACCACCAATGGCCTGCTCCTGGACCGCCTGGCCGAGCCCCTGGCCCGGGCCGGCCTGCAGCGGGTCAACGTCAGCCTGGACACCCTGGACGCCGAGAAGTTCCACCGCATCACCCGGTGGGGCCACATCGAGGACGTCCTCCGGGGCATCCAGGCCGCGGAGGACGCGGGCCTGCGCCCGGTGAAGGTCAACTGCGTGGTGGTGCGGGGCTTCAACGAGGAGGATGTGGTGGACCTGGCCGGCCTCACCCTGGAGCGGGAGTGGGAGGTCCGCTTCATCGAGCTGATGCCCTTCGGCGCCATCACCGACTTCCAGACCAGCGGTGTGGTGCCCTTCGCGGAGATCCGGGCCCGGATCGAGACGGCCTTCGGCCCCCTGGAGGAGGTAGGCTACGACTTCCAGGACCCGAGCCGGCCGTTTCGGATCCCAGGGGCTCGGGGGACCCTGGGCTTCATCAACAGCGTCACCGAGCCCTTCTGCCAGGGGTGTGGCCGGGTGCGCCTCACGGCCGACGGCAAGCTCCGCCTCTGTCTGCTGCGGGACGACGAGGTGGACCTGCTGACCCCCCTGCGGGCCGGCGGCTCCTTCCAGGAGATCCGGGAGCTCATGCGGGCGGGCATGTACCGCAAACCCTGGGGGCACGAGCTCTCCCGGGGGGTCATCGCGGCGGAGCGGGCCATGAACCAGATCGGGGGGTGAGCGGGAAACGTGGGGCCCCTGGGCCGTCGACCGCCCCGATCCTGTGGCCAGCCCTCGGCAAGGCCTCCGTGGGCCCAATCCGGCCATCCCGCCCGCGCCCATCCCGGCATGCAATATACACGATATCACACTCTCGTGCATCCATCATCGTGCTCTCATCTCGTCGATCCAGTGACTTCATCGATACCCGTGACTTCCCAGCGCTTCCCATGAACCCGAGGAGATAGGCCCATGGATATCCCGCTGACCGACAACCAGACCGCTATCGTGCTCACCGAGCTGGCCGCGGAGAAGCTGAGCGCCATCATGGAGCAGAAAGGGGTCAAGGAGACCCACGCGCTCCGGGTCTTCGTGCGGGGCGGCGGCTGTGGAGGCATGCAGTACGGCATGACCTTCGACGACCGGATCCAGGAGACCGACGTGGTGGTGGAACAGCACGGCCTGCGGATCGTGGTGGATCCCACCAGCCTCTTCTACATCCAGGGCTCGGTGATCGACTACATCGACAACCTGATGGGCGGCGGCTTCCACATCGAGAACCCCAACGCGGTGAGCACCTGTGGCTGTGGCAGCAGCTTCCGCACGGCCCAGAGCCACGCGGGCGCCCCGGCCGGAGGAGGCCAGGCCTGCGGCTGCTGAACCCCACCACGGCGGATGGGGTCCCAGGGCGGGGGTGCCAAGGCATCCTCGCCCTCTTCCTATCCGGTCCCCCGGCAGTCTTCCCCTGCACCCGGAGGAGGAGGCGTGCAGCCGCGACGGTTCACCCTGGCCGAGGCCAGGGCCGCCCTGCCCACGGTCAAGCAACACATGGAGGTCATCCAGGCCGAACGTCGAGCCATCCTGGAGCTGCGGCCAGAGGCCTGGCCCGCCCTCCAGAAGGCCGCCCTCAACGGCGGCAACCCCGCGGCGGGGCGCCTGCTGGACCACTTCCACCGCCTGGAGCACCACGTGAAGGCCATCCTGGCCATGGGCGTCCTGGTGAAGGACATCGACCTGGGCCTGGTGGATTTCCTGGCGCGCCGACAGGGGCAGGACGTGTTCCTGTGTTGGCGCTACGGAGAGGACGATCTGCGCTACTGGCATCCCCTGGATGCCGGCTATGCCGGACGACGGCCCATTGTGGACAGCGAGTTCGCGTAGGAGATCTCTCGCTGGCCCCACCCATGCCACAAGGTGGACTGTACAAGGTGGACCATGCCCAATCCCTACAACGCGCCGGAGATCTCCCCCAAAGAGGTGGCGGAGAAGCTGGACCGAGGCGACAACTTCATCCTCCTGGACGTCCGGGAACCCCACGAGCTGGCCCATGCCAGCCTGCCCCAGGGGACCTTCCAGCTCGTTCCCCTGAGCGAGCTGGCCGCCCGGCTCACCGACGCGCTCCCCCAGGAGGTGCAGGCAGACCGAGACCGGGAGATCGTGGTCATGTGCCACCACGGGCTCCGCAGCGCCCAGGTGACCGCCTGGCTGCGCCAGCAGGGCTGGACCCGGGTGTTCAGCATGGCTGGGGGCATCGACGCCTACGCCCAGGAGGTGGACCCCTCGGTGGGCACCTACTGAGAGCCGAGGGACTCGGACGTATCCCAGGCGTGGGGAAACGGTCCGACTGTTTTTTATGAAGTCGGCTAGAATAATTTTTGGCACCTGGCCCGGTTTCGTGCTACACTGAATTCCACGACCTTGGGGCGACTCCGGAGGTCGTGCCGGACCTGCCCGTGTCCGACCGTGGGACACTACCGAGGGAGGAGAGAACCGTGCGCGTGGTCCTGATCAATCCCCGCTTTCGGCTGCCCATCGATACCCGCACCACACCCCACCTGGGCCTGGCCTACCTGGCCGCGGTGAGCGAACGGCGGGGGGATGAGGTGGTCATCTTCGACTGCGACGTGGAGGACCGCCCCATCCAGGACTTCATCCAGGAGTTCCGGCCCCACCTGGTGGGCATCACCGCGAACACCCCCCAGGTGAAACAGGCCTGGCGCACGGCCCGGGCCATCAAAGAGGTCCACGACGTGCCCATCGTCCTGGGGGGCCCCCATGTCTCCGTCCTCCCCGAGGAGAGCGTGGAGAAACCCTATGTGGACATGGTGGTGCGGGGCGAGGGCGAGGACGTCTGGATCGACATCAGCAACCGGGTGGAGGCCTTCCTGAAGGACCAGCCCACCTTCTCCACCCAGGCCCTGATGCACCCGGAGAACGAGGTCTTCAAGGACTGCCTGGGCCTGACCTACAAGACCAGCGATGGCCAGGTCCACCACAACATGGACCGGCCCCCCATCGCAGACCTGGACAGCCTTCCCTGGCCGGCCTACCACCTGTTCAAGATGGAGCGCTACACCAACCTGCAGCCGGCCACCGACCACGTGGACGGCGCCCGGAGCTTCAGCATCCTCACCAGCCGGGGCTGCCCCTACCGATGCACCTTCTGCAGCCAGAGCATCATGCCCATCAAGTGGCGCAGCCGCAGCCCGGAGAACGTGTTGGAGGAATGGCGTCACCTGGTGGTGGACCTGGGCGCGGAGGAGATCGGCGTCCTGGACGACAGCGCCAACATCCGGGTCAAGCGGCTGGAGCAGCTGGCCCACCTGCTCATCGAGAACCGGCTGAACCACGTGCCCTGGATCTTCGTCAACGGCATCCGGGCCAACCTGGCCAGCAAGGAGCTCCTGGCCCTGCTCAAACAGGCCGGGCTGAAGCGGGTGGCCTTCGGCGTGGAGACCGGAGACCCGGACATCCTGCTCAGCATCGACAAAAAGGTGGACATGGACACCATCCGCCAGGCCTTCAAGAACGCCAAGGAGGTGGGCCTGGAGACCATCGGCTTCTTCATCATCGGCCTCCCCGGCGAGACCCGGGAGACCATGCAGCGGACCATCGACTTCGCCATCGAGCTGGATCCGCTCATCGCCAACTTCTCCATGATGACCCCCTACCCGGGCACCAAGGTCTACGAGATCGTGAAGCGCCAGGGCCGCTTCCTGATCAACGACTGGGAGGACTACGTCTTCTTCGACCAGAAGGCCCGCTACGAGCTGGGCGACATGACCGCAGAGCTGGTGGAGGAGATGTACCGCAAGGCCTATCGCCAGTTCTACCTGCGCCCCGGCCCCATCTGGCGGCGGGTGAAGACCAAGGACTTCTGGCTGAACCTGCCCCGAAACGTCCGCATCGCCCTGCGCACCTTCTTCCCCCACAAGGAGAAGACCGGGCTGCGCAAGCAGATCGAGGCCGAAGGGGCGATCTAGAAGGGCAAGGAGTGAAAGCAGGCTCAAGTACATCCCGGAGCCCCACTTCTTGCTCATGGCTCATTAACTCATTACTCATTACACTTTTCACTCTGTAGCCACGTACTCCCGAGCCACCGATCCGCTGTTCGCCGAGTCAGGAGCATCGATGCGCATCATCCTGGCCAGTCCAGAGGCCAAAGTCTGGAGCGCCCGCAAACACATCCCCCTGGGCCTGGGCTACCTGGCCGCGGTCCTCCGGGAGGCCGGCCATCAGGTTCGGATCTACGACGCGGCCGTGGAGGACGTGCCCGTGGAGTACTACCTGGACCTGGCCGAGGAACAGGGCCGGCCCTATCGCCTCATCGGCATCACCGCCACCACCCCCCTGATCCAGGAAGCCTGGGAGATGGCCGCGCTGGCCAAAAAACGCGGCCTGGTCACCGTGCTGGGCGGCCCCCACCTGACCATCATGCCCTTCGAATCCCTGGAGCCGCCCCGAGACCGGTTCGTGGACTACGTCTTCAAGGGGGAAGCCGAGTACAGCCTCCTGGAGCTGGTCACCGCGCTGGAGGCCGGCCGGGAGCCCGGGGTCATCCCGGGCATCCACTTCCGCCATGGGGACGAGATCGTGGCCAGCCCCGAGAGCCCCATGATCCCGGACCTGGACGCGCTGCCCTTCCCGGCCCACGATCTCTTCCAGATCGACCGCTACACGAACCTGCAGCCCCTGACCGACGGCCTGGACCCGAACGCCCGGAGCTTCACCATCCTCACCAGCCGGGGATGCCCCTACAAGTGCACCTTCTGCTCCAAGCCCGTCACCGGGGACACCTGGCGGGCCCGCTCGGTGGAGAACGTGGTCCAGGAATGGCGCTGGCTGGTGAAGGGGTTGGGCGCCACGGAGATCGGCGTCACCGACGACATCTGGAACCTGAAACTGCCCCGGGCCAAGGAACTCTGCCGCCGCCTCATCCAGGAGGGGTTGAACACCGTCCCCTGGGTCACCGTCCACGGCATGAAGGTGAACCACACAGACCTGGAACTCTTCCAGCTCATGAAGGCCGCAGGCTGCAAACGGGTGGGCTTCGGCGTGGAGAACGGCGACGACCGCATGCTGCGGGACGTGATCCGCAAGGGCCAGACCGTGGAGATGGTGCGGGCGGCCTTCCGCAACGCGAAGGCCGCAGGGCTCCAGACCATGGGCTTCTTCATCTTCGGCATGCCCGGAGACACCGAGGAGACCATGGAGAAGACCATCCAGTTGGCCCTGGAGCTGGACCCAGAGCTGGCCAACTTCATGCTGGCCGCACCCTTCCCGGGCACGGCCATGTACGACATGATCCGGGAGGGGGGCGAGATCTTCGCGGACAACTGGACCGACTACGCCATCCACGAGCAGAAGGCCCGCTTCACCATGCACGACGGCCAGTACGACCCCGAGCTGGTGGTGCGGAAGTGGCGGGAGGCCTATCGCCGCTTCTACCTCTACCGCCCCCGACGGGTGCTGGAGAAGGCCCTGATGAAGGAGAACTGGACGAACCTGCCCAACACCCTGGCCCAGGTGAAACGCTTCTTCATCGGCCACAAGGACCAGACCGCCGACGCGGTCAGCGCCCAGAAGGACCCGGTAGCGGTGTAGCCCCATGCTCGGCCTGCTGCCCAAGCTTCCGCTGTACTGGGCCTTCCGGACCTTTGGCTGGCCCAAGGTCAAACCCTTCTCCCTGGTCATCAGCGTGAGCTTCCGATGCAACAGCCGCTGTCGCACCTGCGACGTGTGGCGCAAGCCCAACGACGACATGACCGTGGAGGAGTGGGACCGGGTCTTCCGCAGCCTGGGCCGGGCCCCCTTCTACCTGACCTTCACCGGCGGCGAGCCCTTCCTGCGCAAGGACCTGGACGAACTGGTGATCCGGGCCTACCGCCACTGCCGCCCCCAGGTCATCACCGTCCCCACCAACGGCATGCTCACCGAACGGACCCTCGCGATGGTGGACCGCATGTGCCGGCAATGCCCCAAGGCCACCATCGGCATCAACCTGAGCCTGGACGGCATCGGCCCCGAACACGACCGGATCCGGGGCGTGGAGGGCAACTGGGACCGGGCCATGGAGACCTGGCAGGGGCTCAAGGCCCTCCAGGAGCGCCACCGGAACCTGGTCCTCACCGTCCACACGGTGATCAGCCGCTTCAACGTACACCGTTTCCCCGCGATCCAACAGGCCCTCCTGGCCCTGGAGCCGGACAGCTACATCACGGAAGTGGCCGAGGAACGGGTCGAGCTGGACACGGTGGGCTGGGGCATCACCCCGGAACCGGAGGACTACGACCCCATCGCGGACCTCCTGAGCGCCCAGGCCCGCCAGGCCCCGGCCCGAGGGATCGCCCGCTTCACCCAGGCCTTCCGAGCCCAGTACTACCAGCTGGCCAAACGGGTCCTCCGGGAGCGAGACCAGGTGATCCCCTGCTACGCAGGCTGGGCCAGCGCCCACATCGCGCCCAACGGCGACCTGTGGAGCTGTTGCATCCGCGCAGAGCCCGTGGGCAACCTGCGGGAACACGACTACGACCTGACGCCCATCTGGCGCAGCCAGGCCATGGAGGCCCTGCGGGACAGCATCCGACGCCGGGAGTGCGCGTGCCCCATGGCCAACGCCAACTACGCCAACATGCTGCTCCACCCACCCACCCTGGCCAAGGTGGCCCTGGACGTGGTGCGGCGCTAGGGAACGAACCGCGCATCGAGGGGGAGAGACCATGAAGTTCTCGTTTCCATGGCAACGCCACAGACGCACGTCGGACATCCTGTGGCTGGACCTGGGCGACCTGGGCGACCTGGTCCACCCCAGCGGGCCCCACGAGCAATGGCAGGACCACGGTCTGGGCCTGCTGCGCACCATCCTCCACCGGAACGGCATCCACACGGACATCCTCTCCACCCGGGCCGTCACCTCCTGGGAGCAGTTGGCCAGGAAACTGCCCGGCTACCGCATGATGTTGATGAACGTCCGCAGCTACACCTATCCGGTGGCCCTGAAGGCGGCCCAGCTCTTCAAGGAGATCAACCCCCAGGGCCTGGTGCTCACCGGGGGGATGCACGCCACCGTGGCCCCAGACGAGATGGAGGCCGTGCCCCAGTTCGACCGGATCTGCATGGGGCCAGGCGAGAACATCATCGTGGACCTGGTGCGGGATCCCCAGGCCTTCCCCCGGGTCTTCCCGGGCAAGGGAGCCCGCTCCATGGCCGAATGGCCCATGATCGACCGGGAGCTGTGGCCCAAGCCGGCCCACTGGAAACTCCGCCGGACCTTCCACTGGCCCCTGGAACCGGAATGCGGCTGGGGGCCCCCGCCCGTGGCCACCATCCTGACCAGCCGGGTCTGCCCTTGGCAGTGCGTCTTCTGCAACGAGGCCTCCTACATCCCCATGATGGGCCGACGCCCGGTGGACATGGTCATCGACGAGCTGAACTACCTGGACGATCGATACGGGGTGGGCTCCGTGGTGATCCACGACTCCATGTTCTTCCAGAACCCCTCCTGGCTGGAGGAGTGGCTGGAGAAATACCCCCGTCGGGCCAACAAGCTGTGGCCCTACTGGGCCGCCGCCCGGGCCGACACCGTCCGCCAGTGGCCCGATCTCTTCGAGGCCCTGATCCGGGAGACCAACTGGAACCTGATCTCCATCGGCTTCGAATCGGGCAGCGACCGGATCCTCCGGCTGCTCAACAAGGAGTGCACCGAGGAGGACAACCTGTTCGCGATCGAGCTCCTCAACCGGATCGGCGACGAGATGGAGGCCCAGGGCAAGGAACCGCCCAAGTTCTGGTCCAACATCATGTTGGGCATCCCGGGAGAGACCCCGGAGGACGCGTTCAAGACCATGCGCATGCTCAAGCGGATGAAGCGGGTCTTCCCTTCCATCTCCTACTACGCGCCCTACCCCGGCTCTGCCCTGGGCTTCCAGCTCATCGCGGAGGGCAAGAGCCTCATGTCCAAGGACAACTACCACCGCTACCCCGACGATGAGAAGGTCAAGGGGGTGGACTACCAGTTCTACCGGGACCTGCTGGCCGGCAAGTACGACGACGAGATCAACAAGGGGCTGACAGAGGAGGAGAGACGTCGAGGCTATCAGGGGCTCTACGCCCAGGCATTGGTCAAGGCCTGACCCGGAGGCAAGCCATGAGCAGCTTCTCCAACCCCCACTACATGTACCTCTTCTCCATGAAGAACGGCAAGAAGAAGCTCGCCTATGGCCAGGATCCCCAGGACGCCCTGGAGATCCTGCGCATCCGCCTGACGCCCGAGGAGATGGAGCAGATCATCCCCGACGACTACATCAAGATCAACCAACGCCGCCTGCAGGAGTACGTCCACCTGCTTGGGTGACCGCCAGACCGCCGTTCCCCCACCCGAGCCGCCATCCCGGAGGAGAAGGATGCCCCTCACCCCCACTGCCCGACGCCGGCTCCTGCTGCGGCTCTCCCTGGTGGCTGCCCTGCTGAGCGGCCTGTTCGGCTACGGGTACAGCCTGACCTCCTGGCAGGTGGACCTGACAGAGGCCCTGCAGGGGTTTCGTTCCGGCAACGCCGACGCCTGGCTGGACCTGATCAGCCGGGTACTGGAGACGCTGATCCAGATCTTCTTCGGCCTGCTCTCGGGCTGACCCGACCCCCGGCCCCGTCCTGGGGAGAACCGGAGCCCAGGGCTAGGCGCCCCCATCCCCTCCCGGTCCCCCGGAGCCCTGTGCCTCCCCCTCCTCGGAATTCGCGGCCCGGTGGGCCCGGGGCGGCCGCTCCTGGTAGGCCAGGCGCAGCGGCTGCCAGGCCTGCCAACGCAACAACGGCTGCCAGGCCGCCGACCGGGTGGGATCGGCCAAGGTGGCCTCCACCGGGCGGCCGTCCAGGTTCAGGAGCACCGCCACCTCGTCGCAGCGGTGGAACTTGGGGCAGTAGATACACTCCTGCCACAGCTTGGGACTCACGCTCCACCGGTCCACTACCGAGAAGCCCAGCCGCTCGAAGAAGCCCTCCTGGAGGGTCAACGCGCAGACCTGCCGAAACCCCCGCTGCCGGGCCAGGTCCACCAACGCGCGCACGATCTGGCTGCCCACCCCCCGCCCCTGGCCCCGGGGATGGACGGCCAGGGAGCGGATCTCGGCCAGCTCCTCGGTCAGCGCGACCAGGGAACCACAGCCCAGGAAGGCCGGAGCCCCGGTCCCGGCGCCTCCCCTCCCCTCGGCCACCAGCCAGTTCGCCAGAGAGGCCTGGATGCTCTCCGGGCTCCGAGGGAGCATCAGGTCCTGGGCCGCGAAGGTGTTGACCAGCTCGGCCATGGCCGAGACATCCTCGGGGCGGGCGGGGCGGATGTGGACGGGAGAAGGGGCTGTCATGGCGCCTGGAACCCGGGGCGCGCGACCGAGGACGAGGCCTCCGGCCGGATCGCGAGGGGCTATCCGAACAGGGTCTGCATCCGCAGGGCCACGCCCATGTTGCCCTCCACCCGGATCTTCCCCGTCATGGCCGCGGTGACGGGGTTCAGCTTGCCCTGGGTGAGGGCCACGTAGTCGTCCGCGGCCATCCGGATGGTGGTGGTGGGGTTGTCGACCCGTCCCTCCTGGACCTCCAGGGTCCCCTCCTGGATGGTGACCACCCATTGGCCGCCCCCCTCGCCGGAGAGATCGAACTGGACCACGGCCTTCAGGTCGCCGGCCTTCTCCGGCCGGAAGCGGTCGGGCATGTGCTGGAAGATCTCACGCGCTGTGGGCATAGGCTGCCTCCTCGGCATCGGTTCGCTGGGCCTCTGTCCCTTGGGGCCCAGAAGACGTTCCAGGGCGGTCCGCGGCAGAGACCCGGGGCGGGCCCGGGCCACGAACCACCGCCCTGTCGGGGAGGAAGGTTCCCGGACGCCGGCGTCTAGAGCGCTGCCAGGATGGCCTCCAGGATCTCCACGGCCCGGGCCAGCTCCTCCTGTTGGATGACCAGGGGCGGCACAAAGCGGACCACATTGGGCCCCGCGCTCACCAGGAGCAGGCCATGCTCGTATCCCCGCTCCACCACGGGGCCGGCCTCCACGTCCAGCTCCACCCCCACCATGAGCCCCTGGCCCCGGATCTCCCGGATGTGGGGGCTGTTGATCTCCTGGAGTCGCTCCACCAGGTATTGTCCCTTGGCCCGAACCTGGGCCAGAAACTCGGGCTGGGCCACCCGCCCCACCACGTGGTGGGCCACATGGGCGGTGAAGGGGTTCCCCGCGAAGGTGCTGGCGTGGTCGCCGGGGTGGATGGCGTCCGCGACCTTCTGCCTCATCAGGATGGCGCCCATGGGCAGACCGCCGGCCAACGGCTTCGCCGCGGTGAGGATATCCGGCTCCACGCCATAGCCCTGGTAGGCCCAGAGGTGGCCCGTCCGCCCCAGGCCACACTGGACCTCGTCGAAGATGAGCAGCGCGTCGTGGGCGTCGGCCAGCTCCCGCAGCCCCTGCAGGAACTCCTGGGTGGCCGGATGGATGCCCCCCTCGCCCTGGATGGGCTCCACGATGATGGCACACACCCGAGAGTCCATGGCGGCCTGGGCGCTCGCCAGGTCGTTGAAGGCCGCGAAACGGACGCCGGGCATGAGGGGGCGGAAGGGGGCCTGGTACTGCTCCCGGGGCGTCGCGGCCAAGGAGCCGAAGAGCCGACCGTGGAACGCGCCGTGGAAGGCCAGGATCTCGTACTTGTCCGGATGGCCCCTTTCCCGGGCATAGCGGCGGGCGAACTTGAACGCCCCCTCGTTGGCATCCGCGCCGGTCAGGCTGAAGTGGACCTTGTCCGCGAAGCTGGTCTCGCAGAGAAGCTTGGCCAGCCGGGCATGGGGCTCTGTGTGGTAGAGGTTGCTCACGTGGAGGAGGCCCGTGGCCGCGGCCTCGGCCATGGCCTGGCGGATCCCTGGGTCGTTGTAGCCCAGGACGTTCACCGCGATGCCCGCGACGCAGTCCAGGTAGGCCTGGCCCTGGCTGTCGTAGAGGGTACACCCCTCCCCGCGGACCAGCACGAAGGGCGGGCGGGTGTAGACGCCCAGCACATACTCCCGCTCCATCTGCACGACTTCCTGGGCATGGGTGGAGGTGGTCGTCACGGCCTTCTCTCCTTGTGGGTGGAACCGCAGATCGACATGGACACAGGGCTGGGGGGCGGGGCTAGCCGGCGATGATCCCGGTCCCGGTATCCTCCTGGACACCGGCCAGGTTGGTGATGACCGCCTGGATGACCCCCCGACGGACGGCCTCCACCGCGCTGCGCACCTTGGGGACCATGCCCCCGTAGATGCTCCCCTCCCGGATCCAGGCCTCGGCCTGGTCCGCGGTGATGGCCCGCACCACCCGGCCCGCGATGAGGACACCGGGCACGTTGCTCACGAAGATGAGCTTCACCGCCCCCAGCCTGGCCGCGATGGCCGCGGCCGCGTGGTCCGCGTTCACGTTGTAGCTCCGCGCGTCGTAGGCGCCGAAGCTCACCGGGCTGATGACCGGCACGATGGCCGCGCCCAACAGGGCCTGGATCAGATAGGGATCCACGTCCTGGATCTCCCCCACCCGGCCCAGGTCGCCCAGGGGGTGCCACATGCGCTCCACGTAGATGGTCCCCCCGTCCACGCCGCTGATCCCCGCAGCCCGGATGCCCTGGTCCACCAGGGCTCGGACGATGCGCTTGTTCATGAGCCCGCTGAGGACCATCTCCACCACGTCCATCCCCTCGTCCGTGGTCACCCGCAGGCCCTCCAGGAACTCCGGCTCCATGCCCAGGCGCTGTTGGAGATGGGCAATGGCCTTGCCCCCTCCGTGGACGATCACGGGATGGCGGCCCTCCTCCTGAAGGTGGCGCACCGTGGTGGCCAGGCCGTAGAGGAAGGCCTCGTCGTCCAGCTCGTTGCCCCCCACCTTCAGGACCACCACGTAGCTCGGCTCCGGGGCGCCCTCCTCCTGGGGGGGCTCGGCGGGTTGGATGCGGTCGTCGCCCATGGTTCGGTTCGGTCCAGGTCAGAGCAGCCCGGCCGTCTCGTCCAGGCCCACTGCGATGTTGAAGCACTGGATGGCCTGGCCGCTGGCGCCCTTGAGCAGGTTGTCGATGCTGGCGGCCACCACGTACTCGGTCCCTGGGGCAGGGCCCGGGTCCACGGGGATCAGGCCGATGGCACAGCGGTTCGTGTGGACCGTGTGGGCCAGGGACGGGAGCTGGCCCGGCGGCAACAGGTGGATGAAGGGCTCGCCCGCGTAGCGCTCTCGATAGAGGGCCCAGATGGCGGACTCGTCCACGTCCGGGGGCACCCGGACGTACATGGTGCTCAGGATGCCCCGGCTCACCGGCAGCAGGTGGGGCGTGAACAGGAACCGTCGTTCCACCGGGCCATTGGCCCGGTTGAGCACCAGTTCCATCTCCGCGATGTGGCGGTGGCGGCGCCCTGGGCTGTAGGGGGCGATGTTCTCGTTGGCCTCCACGAAGTGGTACCGGAGCTGGACCTTGCGCCCGGCCCCACTGATGCCGCTCTTCGCGTCCACGATGACCGGATCGCCCAGCCACCCTGCCCGGGCCAGGGGATAGAGGCCCAGGTTCACGCTGGTAGGGTAACAGCCCGGCACCGCGATGAGCCGACTCCCCCGAAGGGTCTCCCGGAAGAGCTCACACAGGCCGTAGCGGGCCTGGGCCAGGAGTTCCGGCGCGGTGTGCTGGACCCCGTACCAGCGGGTGTAGAGGGCCGGATCGGGCAGGCGGAAGTCCGCGCTCAGGTCGATGACCAGAAGCCCGGCCCGGTGGAAGCGCTGCACCGCCGCCATGGAGGCCCCGTGGGGCAGGCAGAGGAAGACCGCGTCCACCTGGCCTGCCCGGGCATAGGCCTCCTCCAGCGGGATCAGGGGCAGGTCCCAGGGCCCTGGGTGGACCTGGCTGAGGGTCTGCCCTGCGGTGCGTTCACCGGTCAGCCAGCCGAGCTCCAGATGGGGGTGGCGGTGGATCAGTTTGACCAGCTCGAGTCCCGTGTATCCGCTGGCGCCGACGATGCCGGCTCGGTAACGTGACGACATGGATCCAGGTCCTGGTGTGGAAGGGCCGCCCCGGCGGGCTGGGCCTGGGGGCACGAAAAAAGCTCTCCGTCTGGAGAGCTTTGCGGAAGCGCCGTTCCCAGGGTGGAGGCCGTACACCGTACCCACGCGCAAAGGTCCAGACGGGATGCCTGGTCACAGGATACGGCGGCGCCTCGGGCCACGGGTGCAGGGAACGGCGAACATGGCGGTCACTCGGCTTCGCATCCAGGGAATGGGAGCCCCGATCTCCTGCGAAAAGTGTATCACTCCCCTGGAGAGATGTCAAAACTGGGTCGTTTGGCAGATAGATCAAAAGTTCGATGTCCAGGGCTTCTGTGGTATACTATGGAGGTTCGACCACGTGGAAGCCAAGCACCCGGATCGAGTGCTGTGTGATGGAACGAGGGACACCATTGGGAGTGATCGACAGCCTGTCCGCGGGATATCGCTTCGTCACCCGCCACCTGGAACTGCTGGTCTGGCCCCTTCTCCTGGACATGGTGCTCTGGTTTCTGCCCCGGCTCAGCATCGAGCCGTTGACCCGCCAGGTGGCCGCCCTCTACGCCCAGATGGATACCGGCCCCGGGGTGGACAGCACCCTGGCCCAGATGGCCACCCAGATGGAGGAGATGTTGGCCGTCCTGGGGCGCACGGTGAACCTGGCCACCCTGCTGATCAATGCCAGCCTGTACCACGTACCCAGCCTGGTGGCCTCCATCCCCGAGCTGAAACAGGGGCACCCCACCGTGGAGATCCGTTCCTTCTCCACAGCAGGCCTCACGGCCCTGGGTTTCACGGTGGCAGGGCTCTTCCTGGGGGTGGTCTACATGAACCTGCTGGCCCATGCCCTGCCCCTGGGCCAGGGCCAGAAACCCCTCTCCCTGGGGAGGCTTCTGGCCGCTGCCTGGCGCCAGTGGCTGCGGACCCTCCGCCTGGTGGTGGCCATCGCGTTGGCCCTTCTGGCGGCCTACATCCCCGTGCTCGTGGGGGTCTCCATCCTGGGGCTGATCAGCCCGATCCTGGCCTCCGGGGCCCTGCTGGTGGCCAGCGGGCTGGTGATGGTGGCCTTCATCTACCTCTACTTCGTCACCGCGGGCCTGGTGTTGGACGATCTCCGGGTGCGGGAGGCCATCACCCGGAGCGTGCTCCTGGTGGGCCGCTATTTCTGGGCCACCCTGGCCTTCATCGGCCTGAGCTACATCATCACCCAGGGCATTGGGGTGTTGCTGGTGCGGGTGGCCACCACGGGCGTGGCCGGCACCGTGATCGCGGCCCTGATCAACGCGTTCATCGGCACCGGGCTCGCCATGGCCCTGTTGGTCTTCTATCGAACCCGCATTCTGCGCCTGAAGGAGGAGAGGTCCTCGTCGACGGGCTGAACCCCGGCCGGTCTTCCCAGCGCGCGGGGCGGGATCCGGCGAGGCCCACCCCACCCAACCCGTGGATCCCCCGGAGGAGTGGATGAGCGAGAAGCGGAAACAGACGGACTTTCAGTACGAGGCGGAGCAGATCCAGGTCCTGGAGGGGCTGGAGGCCGTCCGCCGCCGGCCCGGGATGTACATCGGTGGCACGGACGCGAAGGCCCTGCATCACATGGTCTACGAGGTGGTGGACAACGCCATCGACGAGGCCATGCAGGGGCGCTGTGACCGGATCCGGATCACCATCCACCCGGACGAGAGCGTCACCGTGGAGGACAACGGCGCGGGCATCCCGGTGGGCATCCAGCCCCAGACCGGCCTGCCCGCGGTGACGGTGGTGATGACCCGTCTCCATGCGGGGGGCAAGTTCGGCGGCGGGGGCTACAAGGTCTCCGGCGGCCTCCATGGCGTGGGCGTCAGCGCGGTGAACGCACTGAGCGTGTGGATGGAGACCGTGGTCAAGCGCCATGGTCGGATCTACCGCCAACGTTTCGAGCGGGGTCAACCCGTCACGGAACTGGAGGTCATCGGCGAGACGGATCCCGAGGACACAGGCACCATCCAGACCTTTCTCCGGGATCCGGCGATCTTCCAGGTCCTCAGCTACGACTGGCACACTCTGGCCACCCGGTTCCGGGAGATGGCCTTCCTCACCCGAGGGGTCACCATCACCTTCGTGGACGAGCGGGTGGATCCGCCTCGGGAGGCCAACTTCTACTTCGAGGGGGGGGTCAAGACCTTTGTCCGCTACCTGAACCGGAACCGCACGGTTCTCCACGACCCCATCTACGTGGATGCCGAGGTGGAGAGCACCCAGGTGGAGGCAGCCATCCAGTACACCGACGGCTTCAACGAATCGGTCCACGCCTTTGCCAACACCATCAACACGCCGGATGGCGGCACCCACCTGACCGGCCTGCGCGCGGCGGTCACCCGCCAGATCAACGACTACGCCCGGAAGCAGGGCTTCCTGAAGGAGAACGACCCCAACTTCAGCGGCGACGACACCCGGCAGGGCATGACCGCCATCATCAGCGTGAAGGTGCTGGAGCCCCAGTTCGAGGGGCAGAACAAGCTGAAACTGCTGAACAACGAGGTCCGCTACCACGTGGAGCAGGCCGTGGCAGAGGCCATGGCCCAGTGGATGGAGGAGCACCCCCGGGAGGCCCGGCGGATCGTCGAGAAGTGCCAGACCGCGTACCGAGCCCGGGAGGCCGCCCGTCGGGCCCGGGAGCTGGTGATCCGCAAGAGCGCCCTGGAGAGCATGACCTTGCCCGGCAAGCTCGCGGACTGCTCCAGCCGGGATCCTCGGGAGTCGGAGATCTACATCGTGGAGGGCGACAGCGCCGGCGGGTCGGCCAAACAGGGACGGGATCGGCGCTTCCAGGCGGTGTTGCCCCTGCGGGGCAAGATCCTGAACGTGGAGAAGACCAGCATGGACCGGGCCCTGAGCAACAAGGAGATCCAGGCCCTCATCACGGCCCTGGGCACCGGCGTAGGGGACGAGTTCAACCTGGAGAACCTCCGCTACCATCGGGTGGTGATCATGACCGACGCGGACGTGGACGGCGCACACATCCGCACGCTCCTGCTCACCCTCTTCTTCCGCTACATGGAACCCCTCATCGAGAAGGGGCATCTCTACATCGCCCAGCCCCCCCTGTACCGGGTCCAGGTGACCCGACGGGAGAACGGCAAGGTGCGCCGGGAGACCCAGTACGTCTACAACGACACGGCCCTGGCCCAGCTCCGGGCCGAGGTGGGCGAGGAGAACGTGAAGATCGAACAGCGCTACAAGGGCCTGGGCGAGATGAACCCCGAGCAGCTCTGGGAGACCACCCTGAACCCCGAGAACCGAACCCTGCTCCAGGTCACGGTGGAGGACGCCGCGGAGGCCGACCGGGTCTTCGACATGCTCATGGGGAGCGCGGTGCCCCCCCGCCGGCGTTTCATCCAGACCCACGCCCACGAGGTCCGCAACCTGGACGTGTAGGAGGAGCCCCCATGGCGGCATCCAAGGGTTCGGCCCCCATCCCCCCGGACCTGGACCTGGACACCTACCAACGTCTCTCCCGGCGGACCTGGCACCGGGTGCACACGGATCACCCTGTGGTCTACCCGACCCTGGGGCTGGTCAACGAGGCCGGGGAGGTGGCGGGCAAGGTCAAGAAGATCTTCCGGGACAAAGGCGGGCGGATCGGGCCGGAGGACCGGGAGGCCCTGAAAGGGGAACTGGGGGACGTGCTCTGGTACCTGGCCCAGCTCTGCACCGAGCTGGACCTCTCCCTCCAGGAGGTGGCGGCCCACAACCTGCGGAAGCTCTTCGATCGGCTGGAGCGCGGGGTGATCCGGGGGGAAGGCGACAGCCGCTGAACGCGGCCCCCCAGGCCATCGAGGGGCGATCCCGGGGGACGACCCACTGAGAAATTGCATTGAGAAATGGAGAAGGGGGCATCCCGGCGTCGGGATGCCCCCCTTGCGTGCACCGTGGGCGGAGAGGGCAGGGCCGTCACTCCTGCAGGTAGTCCCGGAGCTTGCGGCTGCGGCTGGGGTGGCGGAGACGGCTCAGGGCCTGGGCCTCGATCTGCCGGATCCGCTCCCGGGTGACGCCGAACTTCTTGCCCACCTCCTCCAGGGTATAGCAGTAGCCGTCCACCAGGCCGAAGCGGAGCTTCAGGATCCGCACCTCCCGGGGGGTCAGGGTCTGGAAGATCTCGTCGATGACCTCCCGGAGCATCTGCTGCCCGGCCGCCTCCTGGGGGCTGGTGGCGTCCTCGTCCTCGATGAAGTCGCCCAGGTAGCTGTCCTCCTCCTCGCCCACCGGCATCTCCAGGCTCAGGGGCCGCTGGCTCACCCGCATGATGTGCTCCACCTTCTTGGGGGTGACGCCCATCTCCGCCGCGATCTCCTCGGTGGTGGGGTCTCGGCCCAGCTCCTGGACCAGCTGGCGGCTGGTGCGGGTCAGCCGGTTGATCTGTTCGTACATGTGCACCGGCACCCGGATGGTGCGGCCCTGGTCCGCGATGGCCCGGGTGACGGCCTGGCGGATCCACCAGGTGGCGTAGGTGCTGAACTTGTACCCTCGACGATAGTCGAACTTCTTCACCGCCCGGATCAGGCCGATGTTGCCCTCCTGGATCAGGTCCAGGAAGGGGACCCCCCGGCCCACGTACTTCTTGGCCACGCTGACCACCAGTCGGCTGTTGGCCTTGATCAGGTGCTCCTGGGCGGCCTGGCCGTCCCGGACCAGCCAGAGCAGCCGTTCGCGTTCCTCCCAGTCGTCCACGCCCTCGGCCAGCTTCTGGCGGGCCTCCCGGCCGGCCTCCATCCGCTTGGCCAGCTCCACCTCCTCCTCCGCGGTGAGCAGGGGAACCCGGCCGATCTCCTTCAGGTAGAGGCTGATGGAGTCGTCGATCTCGATGTTGCTCAGGTCGAAATCGTCCTCCTCCATGGTCTCCACCGTCTCGCCGGTGTCGCCGTCCACCTCCTCCCGGGACTGGCCCACGCCGATGCCCTGGTCGAACAGGGCGGCCAGGATGTCCTCCAGGAGATCGATGTTGTTCTCGATCTCGGGCATCACCTGCAGGACGTCGTCGTAGCTGACAAAGCCCTTGGAGCGCCCCAGGTTCAGCAGGTACTCCATCACCTCCTCCGGGCTCTGGGGTTCCTGGGGGATCCGCTCCATCGTCTCCTCGGCAGGTGCGATGGTCCGCTCCTTCTCGCTCATCGTCTCCTTCTCCTCGCCCTGAAATCCATCCAACGGGGGCACGGCTCGGCCCCCGGTTTCCTCCACAGCCATCCTTCGCCGGGATGGCCCCGGCCTCCTCGCGAGCGCCTGGAATAGGACGCCCGGACGGATGCGGGGGTTCCTGGGTCAGGCCACCGGCTCCTTGAGATCCCAGATCCCGTCCACCTGGCGGTAGGCCCGACCGCAGGTGGGGCAGGCCAGCCGAGTGGCCTCGGGCCGCTGGAGGGCCTCCCCACCACAGGCCGGACAGCGCAGGAGCCGCTCCACCGGCAGCTCGGCCCCCGGGCCCAGGCGGGGCTCCTCCATGGTGACCGGGCGCAGCCGGGCCATCACGCTGGGCGCCAGGGGAACCCGCCCCCCCAGGGCCATCAGGGGACGCTCCAGGCGGGCCAGGAGCCCTGGGGGCACCCGGCGCTTCAGCCAGGGCACCCGGAAGTGGGAGACGGCCAGCTGCCGCTCCACCCGGAAGCCGGCCATGGCCCACTGCCGATCCATCCACGCCGGGTGGAAGTCGAAGTTGAGCTTGACGAATTCCACCGGCTCGTGTACAAATGGAGACCAGGACTGGCGCCCTGCGAGCCACCGGGCAATGGCCTTCAGATGGCGCTTGTTCGCGTACTCCATCACGGCCACGCTCTCCCGGTGCAGCACCCGGTGGAGCTGGGCCAGGGCCGCCGACACCCGGACCAGGTGATGCATCACCCGCACCATGACCAGGGTGTCCACCACCCCGGTGGCCAGAGGAAGCCGGTAGACGTTCCCGGCCACGAAGAGGAACCGAGGATCCGCCCCCCAGGTGGCCACCGCATCCCGGAGCAGGCTCCGGCTGTAGTCCACCAGGATCACCCGGCGGTAGCCCCGGTAGAGCCCGGCCAGGCGGCCGAACCCGGCGCCGATCTCCGCCAGCCGATGGCCCCGGGGCGGAAGCAGGGCCCGGAGGGCCATGCGCTCCGCGGCGTCCTCGTAGCGGCGATCCGGGGCTCCCCAGAACGCCTGGCGATATGGGCTGCCCTCGTAGTCCATCACCGGGATCTCCGGCGTGGGAGGGCCCGCGGCACGGGTGGTCAAGGAACCTGCCCCCGAACTTCCCAGTGAAGCGCATCCCGTGGGGCCGGGCCCGGCGATGTTTCACGTGAAACACGCCCATCCCCGCCCCACCCACGAAAGATGCCAAGGCCTGGGGCGGCCTACAGGCCGCCAAAAAGAAAAATTGCGAAAGAGCCCGGACATCCTCTTTCGCATTCGACCCATTATACCACGCCCCGAACCGGGTTTCAACCCCCAATTTGAGATTTTTTGCACGAAATGCGCGAGGAGACAGCCATGCCCGAGCCCGTGATCGTGGAGGCCGTGCGCACCCCCATCGGCAAGAAGCAGGGAAGCCTCCGCCACCTGGAGCCCATCCGGCTGGCGGCCCTGGTGTTGCGGGCCGTGGTGGAGCGAGCAGGGCTGGACCCGGCCCAGGTGGACGATGTGGTCATGGGGTGCGTCACCCAGGTGGACGAACAGGGGGCCAACATCGCCCGCCTGGCAGCCCTCTACGCAGGCTTCCCGGTGACGGTCCCCGGGGTGAGCCTGAACCGCATGTGCGGCTCCAGCCAACAGGCCATCCACTTCGCCTGCCAGGCCGTGGCCGCGGGCGACATGGCGATCGTGATCGCCGCCGGGGTGGAGAGCATGAGCCGGGTCCCCATGGGCTCCGACTTCCCCAGCCGTTTCCCCCCGGACCCCCCCTGTCGCCTCCTCCACCAGGGGATCGCCGCGGAGCTGGTGGCCCAGCGCTGGGGGCTCAGCCGAGAGGCCCTGGACGCATACGCCTACCAGAGCCACATCCGAGCCGCCGCGGCCACCCGGGCCGGCCACTTCCGCAGCCAGATCCTGCCCATCCCCCTGCCGGCCAACGGTGCCGAGGGGGTGTTGGACCACGACGAGGGGATCCGCTTCCAGCCGGACCGGGCCCGGATGGCCGCCCTGCCCCCGGCCTTCCAGGAGGACGGCGTGATCACCGCGGGAAACGCCAGCCAGATCAGCGACGGGGCCGCGGCCGTCCTGATCATGGACCGGGAAAAGGCCCGGGCCCTGGGGCTCCGTCCCCGGGCCCGCTTCCTGAGCCGGGTGGTGGTGGGCAGCGACCCCGAGCTCATGCTCACCGGCCCCATCCCCGCCACCGAGAGGGCCTTGCAACAGGCCGGCCTCAGCCTCGACCAGATGGACGTCATCGAGATCAACGAGGCCTTCGCCTCGGTGGTCCTGGCCTGGGCCCAGGAACTGGAGCCCCCCATGGAACGGGTGAACCCCAACGGAGGGGCCATCGCCCATGGCCACCCCCTGGGGGCCACCGGCGCCATCCTGATGACCAAGCTGCTCCACGAACTGGAACGACGGAACGGCCGCTACGGCCTGCAGACCATGTGCATCGGCCACGGCCAGGCCACGGCCACCGTCATCGAGAGGATCCAGGAGGCGTAGAAGGCGGATCGTCGAAGATCTCCGTGGCCGGACGGGGGGTTCGCGTCTCTCGAGGCAGGTGGTCCACGTCGTTGAGCCGGACCGGGTGCCAGCCTTCGCCGTCCCACTCCACCACGGAGATGGCGCAGTTGGGCGCATCGAAACGCACCCAATCCTGGGGACCTTCCCCAAACCACTGGGCCAACACATTGCTGATCACCCCGCCATGGGTGACCACCACCAGGGTCTGGCCCGGATGCCGACGGGCCAGACCCTCCATGGTCCGACGGACCCGACGGCTGAAGGCCACCGGCGATTCGCCGTTGGGCGGGGCGAAATGGGGATCCCGGGCCCAACGCTCCCAGAGGCGCTTTCGCTGCTGCAGCTCCTGGAAGGAGAGCCCCTCCCAGTCGCCGATGCTCATCTCCCGCAGCCCAGGCTCCACCGTGGGTGCCCGCCCGATGGCCCGGGCAATGGCCTCAGCCGTCCTCCGAGCCCGGGGCAGAGGCGAGACGTAGATCGCATGGATGGGATGCTCCCGGTGCATGGACGCGAGACGACGGGCCGTGGCCTCCACCTGAAGCCGGCCCCGAGGGGTCAGGGGCGCGTCCAGGTGGCCGTGCCACACCTTGCGCACATTGGCCTCGGTCTCCCCATGCCGGACCAGGATCAGACGGGTGCCCATGGCAGGCCTTCCGGCCGACGTGGAGCCCACCGCCCTCCTGCGGGGGCCATGGCCGTGCATTCGTCCACCCTCCCGAAGGCCCTCCACCCCGTCCGGGTCTGGACGAAGCCGAGGCCCATGTCCTGACCTCATCCCTGTTCCCGCAGCTTCCGACGCATGATCTTGCCCGTGGCCGTCATGGGCAGGGTGTCCACGAACGCGATCTGGCGGGGATACTCGTGGGCCGCCAGCCGGACCTTCACGTATGCCTGGATCTCCTGGACCAGCTCCGGCCCGGGCGCCCATCCCTCCTGCAACACCAGGAAGGCCTTCACCGCCTGCCCCCGAAGGGGATCGGGCACCCCCACTGCCGCGGCCAGCTTCACCGCCGGATGCCCCATGAGGCAGTCCTCGATCTCCCCCGGGCCGATCCGATACCCCCCGCTGATGATCACGTCGTCGTTCCGCCCCACGAAGCGGATGTACCCCTCCTCGTCCAGGATGCCCATGTCGCCGGTGAGCAGCCAGTCGCCCAGGTACTTGTCCGCTGTGGCCTGGGGGTTGTCCCAGTATTCCAGGAACATGACCGGATCCGGGCCGCGGACCGCGATCTGGCCCACCTGGCCTGGGGGCAGGGGCTCGCCGGCCTCCCCCAGGACCGCGACCCGGTGCCCGGGGACCGGACGGCCCATGACCCCGGGCTTGGCAGGCATGAGGGCAGCACAGGAGGAGATGACCATGTTGCACTCGGTCTGGCCGTAGAACTCGTTGATGGTCAGGCCAAAGGTCCGTCGCCCCCAGTCCAACAGCTCCGCGCCCAGGGTCTCGCCCCCGCTGGCGATGGAGCGCATCTGGTAGTTCCAACGCCGCGCCGGCCGCTCCACGGCCCGCATCATCTTGAGTGCAGTGGGGGGAAGGAACGCGTTGCGCACCTGGAAGTCGGCCAGGAGCTGGAACGCGGCCTCGGGGTCGAACTTGGCGAAGCGGTGGGAGACCACCGCGATGCCGTGGTGCCAGGCCGGCATGAGCACATCGTAGAGCCCCCCGATCCAGGCCCAATCCGCGGGGGTCCAGATCCGATCCCCGGGCTGGGGGAAGAGGTCGTGGGACATCTCCACCCCCGGCAGATGGCCCAGGAGGGTTCGATGGGCATGGAGGGCTCCCTTGGGAGGGCCCGTGGTGCCCGAGGTGTAGAGGATCAGCGCCGGATCGTCCGCCTGGGTCGCGACCGGAACGAAGTCGGCCGAGGCCTGCCGGCGCAGGGCGTGGAAGTCCAGACAGCCCGCCTCGGGACCGTCCACGGTGAGGACCACCTCCAACGCGGGCAGCTCCTCGCGCACGGCCCGGATCTTGGCCGCCCCCTCGGCGTCGGTGATCACCGCCCGGGCTCCGCTGTGGGCCAGCCGGTAGGCCAGAGCCTCCAACCCGAAGAGGGTGAACAGAGGGACCGCGATGGCCCCCAGCTTGTACACAGCCACGTGGCTGTACGCGGTCTCGGGCCTCTGGCCCAGCAGGATCCCCACCCGATCGCCCAGACCGATCCCCAGCTCCCGCAGCAGGTTGGCCGTCTCGTTGGAGCGGGCCCGGATATCGGCAAAGGTGTACTCCTCCACACCGCCGTCTGGGCGGCGGTGGATCAGGGCCAGACGGCCTGGTTCGGCCTGGGCCCACCGATCGCACACATCCACACCGATGTTGTACTGCCGGGGGACCTGCCAGCGAAACGCCTGTACCAGAGCTTCGTAGCTGGACGCGGACGGCAACACGATCCCCTCCTTCGCGTCAGAGAGGGCCCAGAGAGATTGGGCCAGATCGCCTACGGACCGGGGCGCGAGCGCGGTGGTAGCATAGAGATGCACGTTGTAACCCCAGCGCCCTTAAAGCCCACTTACCTCTCTCCCGGGTCCAAGGACCATGTCGACACAGACCAGAGCAGGAGCCATGTACTCACCCCGCCCCGACACCGATGATTCCACCCCCACGGTGGTGGTCGTGGACGACGAGGCCCAGATCGGCCGCTTCATTGCCATGTGCCTGGAGCGGCTGGGGCTACACCCGGTGGTGTGCCAGACAGTGGCCGAAGCCCGAGAGTACCTGGACAGCCATCCTGTGGCCTTGGTGCTGACCGACCTCCTCATGCCTGGGGAGGGAGGCGAAGAGCTCATTCGCTGGATGGAAGTCCACCATCCCCACATCCCCGTGGTGGTGATCACCGCCTACGCGGCCAACATGGTGGCCGCACAGGTGGACCACGCCCAGGTCCAGGCAGTGCTCACCAAGCCCTTCACCGTGCGCCAACTGGACCAGACCGTGAACGATCTCCTATGGCCACGGGAGGTGGGGGAACGGATGTAGCGCCTCCGGGACCAGGATATAGCGCCACTCCCCCTCCAGGCATACGCAGTCCACCAGCACGTAGCCGGCCTGGAAGGCCGCCTCCAGGGCTGCCCGCAGGGCAAAGCGCCATTCCAGCAGCAGGGAAAGGCTGTGGGCCCGAAGGGCCTCCACGCTCTCGGGCAGGGGCACGGCCAGGGGACGCCCGTCCAACGTGGGCGTGCCCCCCAACGGTTCCCGCAGCTCGGGCCGCCCCGGCAGGGACCGGGTGGACAGCATCTCCAGAGCCAACCCTCTCCAGTCCACGTCTCCGGGCGCTGGATCGGCCAGCGCGTACGCCACCCTGGGGCTGGCCAGATGCCAGTCCACCTGACACCGGTCGCTGGGCAGCCCCCGGTTCAGCCGGTCGGTCATCTCCCCGTACACGTTGCGCAGATAGGTGCGGCAGGTGGCCCCCAGCCGGTGGATGTTGAAGCGCCCGTTGACCCGTTGCAGGGGATCGTAGGTCCAGGTGATCCAGTCCGTCCATCCCTGGGCCAGCATCTCCTCCCGCTGGATCCGCTTGAGGGCCAGGCCGATGCCGTGGCCCTGCCAGGCCGGCAGCACCCCCACGATGTGGCTGCACAGCTTCAGACGACGTTCGCCCGAGGGCAGGGTGCCGAAGGCCGGCCATCCCAGGGCGATGCCCACCATGCCGCCGGTCTCCTCCGGGCCCTCCTGGGCAAAGGCCCCCCAGAGGAAGCCCCCGTTCTTGGCCTGGGTGACCAGCACATGGAGCGGCACGATCTCGTCCGGCACCCGTCCCCAGATCCGGGCCTGGACCTCCTGGAAATGGCGACAGTCCTCCAAGGTCGTGAGTGCGCGATAGGTGATCATGGTACCGAGCGATGCCGAGCGGGCTGCTGCGGTGGATGGCCCCCCGGGGTGTCCCCGGCCGGAACGGGGTCCTCAAGGGCCCCCGGGAGGTAGCGTTCACCGGTGGCGTTCGAAGCGGGCGATGACCGTCACCCGGGCCTGATGCGGTGCCAGATCCACCGGCTGGACTCGGTGCAGGCGGAAGCTGCGCTCCTGCAGGGGGGCCACGGCCCGGCCCACGGCCTCGGGCCGCTCGGTGATGACCCCGAAGCGCACCACCCCCATCCGGTAGAGGGGAGGCGCCAGGGTCTCCAGAGGAGGGCCCTCCTCGGGGAGATGGATCAGGGCCACGTCGGCCCGATAGCCCTTGCGCTGCAGACGCTTCAGGGTCTGGGGAAGGGGGCCCGGGTGCAGGGCCACGTTGTCCAGGCCGGCCAGGTTCTCCTCCAGGGCCCTCAGGGCCAGGGGGTCCTCCTCCAGGGCGATGACCGTCCCCACCGCCTCCGCCAGGGCCACCGTGTGGACGCCGAATCCGGCCCAGATGTCCAGGAGATGCTCAAAGGGCTGGAGCTCCAACACCTGGGCCAAGATCTCGGGAATGGCCTGGTTGGCCAGGACATGGGGCCAGAGAAAGTCCCGCGGGCCCACGGGGGGATAGGCCCGGAGCCATCGCGGGCCCACGGATATCGGATAGCTCCACTCCCCCACCAGGAGCTCCACCTCCGCCTGGTGTCTCCGTTCCCGATACAGCACGACGTTCACCGGCAGGTCCAGGGACAGGTCGGGAAGCTCCCGACCGGCCAGTTCCAGGACCACCATGCCCGGTTCCTGGTCGGTCAGCTCGGGGCCGGTGGCGCCCACGGCCAGGCGCACAGCCCGCAGGCGGGGCCTAAGGTGGGCAGGTCCTTGGCCCTCTCCGGCCAGAGGTTCCCCGGGATCCCTGTCCTCTGGCCCCCTCCTCCCGGCGGCGCTGATCGGGGGAAGGGCCGCGGGAGGGTGGGGCTCGGTCGCCTGAAAGGCCCGGAAGAGCTGGTCCAGTTGGGGGTGATGGAGCAGACAGGCCTGCACAGGCACCGGGGCGTTGTCTCCGGCCGGCTCCGGGCCGGCGGTTCGGGCCGGCAGACCCAGGCGGCCCTCCGGGTCCACCGGAAAGCGCATCTGGGTGCAGTAGCCGTAGGTCAGCAGCCGGTCCTCTGTGGATGCGTTCGGATCGCCGAACGCGATGGGATCCTCCACCAGCCGATCGGCCCAGCTCTGCGGGGCCGGCCCGGGCCGGGGAGGGGCCTGGGCTGTGGCCGCCAACTGCGCCACCACCATGGACCGCTTCCAGCGAAGCTGTTCCACGTAGTCCACGTGTTGCCACTGGCACCCCGCGCATCGGGGGGTGTCCGCGGGGTTCAGTCGGGTGCCGTCGGGCAGTTCCACCGGCCGGGGAGGGCCGAAATAGGGACAGGGAGCCGGAACCCGATGGGGGCTGGCCCTGTGCACCTGCAGCAGGCTCCCCTCCCAGGATCCGTGCTCCCCGAGGCCCTCCAGGCGGACCTCCACCTCCTCGCCGGGAAGCCCGTCCACCACGTAGATGGGGGTGCCGGTCTCCGGGTGTGGGGCCCAGGCCCTTCCCCAGGCGTCTGGCCCGGAGAGCACCAGCCGGAGGACGGTCATCTCAGCGTTGTCCATCCATCATCGTGCATCCGTCAGCGTTGTCCCTCCTCACCGTTGCCCATCCAGGCGTGCGGCGGCCAGCTCCTCGAAGCGGCCCACGTCCTCCCGGATCAACGCCAGGCTGCTGCGCCAGAAGTCCACGGAGCGGATGTCGATGCCGAATCGGGCCGCGAGCTCGCCGGTCTCGGCCATCCCTGTGGACGCCAACAGGTCGTCGTAGAGGGCGCGGAACCGCTCTGGGTCCTGGCGATACTGGGCGTAGAGGCCCAGGGCGAAGAGGAGGCCGAAGAGGTAGGGGTAGTTGTAGAAATGGAGCCCCGGGTGGTAGTAGTGGGGCTTGACGCTCCACATGTAGGGGTGGAGGAAGCGGCTGTCCAGGCCCTCTCCGTAGGTGGAGCGTTGGGCCTCCAGCATGAGCTGGCAGAGCTCGTCCTGGGTCAACTCGCGCTGGCGCCGTTTCTCGAACACGGCCTGCTCGAAGAGGAAGCGACTGGTGATGTCCACCACCGTCTGGGTGGCGTCCTGGAGGGCCGATTCCAGGATGAGAAGCTGTTCGGTGGTGTCGGTCTGGGCCAGGGCGGCCTCGCGCACCAGGGTCTCGCAGAAGGTGCTGGCGGTCTCGGCCAGGACCATGGGCGTCAGGCGCTGGAGGGGCGGCCGGTGGGCCAGGTTCAGGTTGTGGTAGGCGTGGCCCAGCTCATGGGCCAGGGTGCGGACCGCGTTGTAGCCGGGTTTGAAGTTGACCAGGATCCGGGACTCGGAGCCCTGCAGGCGCATGCAGAACGCGCCGTCCCGTTTCCCCATCCGGGGCTCCGCGTCGATCCAGCCCTCCGCGAAGGCCCGTTCGGCCAGCCGGCCCATCTTCGCGGAGAAGGCGTGGAACTGGTGGATGATGAGGGCCGCGGCCTCCTGGAAGGTCCACCGGTGGCTGCTCTGGACCACCGGGGCGAACAGGTCGAACCAGGCCAACTGCTCCAGCCCCAACAGGCGGGCCTTGATCCGGAGATATCGGCGCATGTCCGGCAGGAACTCCTGGGCCGCGCGGAACATGGCCTCCACGCTCTCCGGGTCCACGTTGTTCTGGAAATAGCTGGCCGCCAGGGCCGATGGCCAGTGCCGGCGCTGGATCAGGGTGTTGGCCTCCCCCTTGATGCTGTTCAGGGCCGCGGCCACCGGCACGGCCACCCTTTCCCACGCGGCCAGCTCCGCGCGGTAGGCCTGTTCCCGGACCGAGCGGTTGGGATGATAGGCCAGGTTGCGGACCTCGCTCATGGGCAACTGCCGAGGCCCCTCGGGGAGCTCCACCGAGACCTGGAGCTGGGAGGTGAAGTTGTGGTACAGGCGGCTCCAGGCCTGGCCACCGCTCAGCCGCAGCTCCGCGGCCAGCTCCTCCTGAGAAGGGTCCATCAGGTGTCGGGCCTGGACGTGGGCCCGCCGCAACATATGGGCATGTTCCGCGGCCACCGACGAGCGCTCCATCAGGGCCTGGACCGGCAGGGTGCCCAGCCAGGCCACCAGGCGGGTCAGCAGTTGGTCCAGGCGGACCAGGTGGGCCTGGAGCTCGCTGTGGCGCTGCTGGGCCAGGGTGTCGGTGGAGTCCGTGGCGATGAACATGCTCACGTAGGCAGAGAGCTGACCGGCCCGGTCCATGGCCAGGTTGACCGCCTGGATCGCCTCCTCAAAGGCCTGGACCTGGTCGGAGGAGAGGGCGTTGCCCTGGCCACCGGCCGCGATCCGATGGCGCTCGAAACATGTCTCCAGATCCTGGATGGCCTGGATGGTCTCCTGAAAGGCCGCCCGGAACTCCAGGGAGTCCAGGCCTGGATAGGGGACCGTGAGATCCCAGCGCGGCAGCCCTGTGGGCTCTGGGCGCATGGGCGGGGAGGACGCCTTTGTCCGTCGCGGTTCGTCGTGGGGCTTCATCCAGTCGACTCCGGGGGAAGAGGTGGGATGCGGTCGCCGAATCCACTATGCTATGTGGTCTCCTTCTCCAGGTACAGCCGGCGCAGGCGCTCGATCCGGTCGGCGAGGGCCGCGACCTGGCCCGAGAGGGCGTCGATCTCGTCCCGGGTGGGCACCTTCCAGCGCTCCAGCAGGGCCCGGATCTGCCGCTCCAGGAGCGCCTCGGCCGACGGGTTCTGGCCATCCGCCACCGGCAGCTCCCGGAGCAGACGTCGGGCCTCGTCCGCGGTCAGTTCGCCCCGGCCCACCAGCCGATCCAGGAAGGCCTGGGCCTCGCTCCGGGTGAGGGAGAGGGCATCGACGCCGTCCCACAGGACCCGCCGGACCACCGGGTACAGGCGGCCGGCCGGACGATGGCCTGGAGCTCGGTCCACGGCCCGGGCAGGTGCGTCCATAGGGCCTCCTCCAAGGGTGGGGCCGGCCTGGACTAGGCCGGCACGGGGAAGGCCTCCACCATCTCCAACACCTCCCCCCGGATCCGCTGTTGCAGGGCCTCGTCGAAGGGGTTCTTGGCGATGGTCGCGATCCACCGGCCGATCTGGCGGAACTCGGTCTCCTTCATCCCCCGGGTGGTGGCGGCCGGCGTCCCCAGCCGGATGCCGCTGGCCACCAGAGGCGGCCGGGGATCGTAGGGGATCATGTTCTTGTTGCAGTGGATGTGGGCCTGGTCCAAGGCCTTCTCCACGACCTTGCCGGTGATCTCCTCCTGGCCCAGGCTGTTCAGGTCCACCAACAGGAGATGGTTGTCCGTGCCGCCGCTGACCAGACGGAGCCCCTCCTCCTGTAAGGTATCGGCCAGGGCCTGGGCGTTCTTCAGCACCTGGGCCTGGTACTCCTGGAAGGTGGGCTCCAGGGCCATCTGGAAGCCCACGGCCTTGGCCGCGATCTGGTGCATGAGAGGGCCGCCCTGGATGCCCGGGAAGACCGCCCGGTCGATGGCCTTGGCCAGCTCCCCGGTGCACAGGATCATCCCCCCCCGAGCACCCCGGAGGGTCTTGTGGGTGGTGGTGGTGACCACATGGCAGTGGGGAACCGGGTCCGGGTGGAGCCCTGTGGCCACCAGGCCCGCCACGTGGGCCATGTCCATCATCAGATAGCAGCCCACCCGGTCCGCGATGGCCCGAAGACGGGGGAAGTCGAAGTGGCGGGGATATGCGCTGGCGCCCACCACCAGGAGCTTGGGCCGATGCTGCAGGGCCAGGGCCTCGATCTCGTCGTAGTCCAGCCGTTCGGTCTCCCGGCTGACCCCGTAGTGGACGAAATGGTAGTAGGCACCGGAACTGTTCAGACGGAACCCGTGGGTCAGATGGCCGCCGTGGTCCAGCTTCATGGCCAACACGGTATCGCCCGGCTCCAGGAGGGCAAAGTAGACCGCGGCATTGGCCTGGGCGCCGGCATGGGGCTGGACGTTCACGTGGTCCGCGCCGAAGAGCTGTTTGGCCCGCTGGATGGCCAGGGTCTCCACCACGTCCACGTGCTCACAGCCGCCGTAGTAACGCCGACCGGGGTAGCCCTCCGCATACTTGTTGGTCAGCACGCTGCCGGCCGCGGCCAGGACCTCGGGGAAGACGTAGTTCTCGCTGGCAATGAGCTCGATGCCCTCGGACTGGCGGCGCCGTTCCAGCTCGATGGCCTGGTAGATCTGGGGATCCCGGGCCTTCAACAGGGCTCGGGGATCGGGCTGCTCGGTCCAGGGGGTGAACGGGTGCAGCCGAGAGGAGGAGGGGACGGCCATGGATGCACGCTCCTTGTCTGTTCAGGATAAATTCAACGCGCCTCGCGGGGTACGATAGCACGAAGGGGACCGTTCGTCAATTCCGCCCCGCGGCATCCTGTGGCATCCCCGTCCTGTGCCCAACCCGAACCTCCAGGGCGTCGAGCCTTCGGCATTCCCCACGGCCCGTGCTACAATGGGCCATGGGGCAGAGACCGCCCCCCAGGAGGCCCTGTCACGGAGGCAGGCCCCAGAGAGACGAGCTGTGGCCAGGAGGGAAGGACCGTGCCGGATGCCGTGAACGATCCCCCCCGGAGCCCATCCGCCCCGGGTGAGACGCCCATCCCCATGGACGAGCCGGCCATCGCCTTCGGCCAGGGGATGGCGTTCAAGGCGTATCTCCGCTCTCTGCCCCCGCAGACCCGGCACTTCATGCGTGGCCGGGCCGCGTGGACCCGGCTGGCCCCAGAGGACCAGGCCTTCTTCGCGACCTATCCTCTGGAGACCCGGATGGTGATCCTGGTGTCGGACGAGATGCCCGACTCCATGCTGGTGACCCCGGTGATCCACCGCATCGCCCAGAGCGGCCCCCGGCTGAGCCTCAGCATCGTCTGCGACGACATGGACCTGGTGCCCCTGAACGAGATGCTGGAGGAGATGGACCTGGCCACCGATCTGGAGGAGGTGGATCTGCCGCTCCTCTTCCTCTTCGACGAGGAGTGGCATCAGGTGGGCACCTGGGGGCCCCGGCCCCGGGCCGCGGAGGAGCGCCTGGAGGCCTGGATGGCCGCCCACCCGAACTACGCCCATCTCCTCGCCCAGGAGGGGGTGGCGGACTCCACCGAGCTCCATCGACTGATGGCCGAGCTCATCGTCCAGATGTCCCTCTGGTACAACGACGACCTGACCCAGGCCACCGTGGACGAGCTCCGGGAGCTCCTGGCCGCTCTGGCAGACAACGGGGAAGCCGATGGCTGAACAGGCGGCGTGATCCCAGGACAGGCATCCCTCCCGGGCGCTTCCCGGGCCCGCCGCCATGGCCTGATCCCACCACCGCCGCACGCAGGATGGATGGAGGCCCCGACATTCCCCAACCATCGCAAGGAGTGGAGAAGACCGTGAACAGAACGACCCCCCATCGTCCCCTCTTTGGGCTGTTCCCTGTCGTGGCCCTGGTGGCCCTGTCCCTCCTGGCAGGATGTTCCCGCCATGAGTTCGTGGCCACCCTGTTCGACCAGCCCCGGCCGGCCACGGAGATCCGGGGCACCAACTGGGACGGAGAACCCTTCCGACTGTCCGAGCTCCAGGGACGGTATGTCCTGGTCTTCTTCGGCTACGCCTCCTGCCCGGACATCTGCCCCTTCACCCTGGGAGAGCTCTCCAAGGCCTACAACCGGTTGCTGGCCGAGGACCCAGAGGTGGCCCAGGAGCTGGCCGTGGTCTTCATCACCCTGGACCCGGACCGGGACACGCCGGAACGGCTGGCCGAGTACGTGCCCCACTTCCACGCGGACTTCTACGGCGTCTACGTGCCGCCGGAGGCCCTGGAGGAGCTCAAGGCCGCCTACGGCATCTACGCGGAGAAACGGGACGTGAGCGACGTCAGCGCGGCCGGCTATTTCATCGACCACACGGCCACCATCTACCTGATCGACCCCCAGGGACGGGTGAAGGGGCTCTTCCCGCACGATGTCCCTGCCGAAGATCTGGTGGCCGACCTCTCCTACCTGCTGCGCTGAAGACCGGCCCGACCCCGGACATCGGGCACCGCTTTCCAGGCTCGGAACCCCATGCACCGGCTCGCCCGCCCGCGCCCCATCCGCCTGCTCGTCCTGGCCCTCCTGGGCCTGGGACTCGGCCTGCCCGTGGACGCCGCGGTGGAGCTGGCTGAACTCCGGGCCTTCGCCCTCTCGGACCGGGTACGGCTGGAATGGGCGACGGACAGCGAGTACAACGTGGCGGCCTTCCGGGTGGAGATCCGGGAAGAGACCCGCCCCGAGGCCGAGTACTATCCCCTGGGCCTGGTGCCGGCCCGGGGCAGCCTGGACCAGGGCGCGACCTACTTCTTCGAGATCTCCGCGCTGGCCCCCGAGGTCAGCTATTGCTTCCGCATCGTCGAGGTCACCACGGACCAGGAGCCCGGGGAGGTGTTCGAGCTCTGCGGCTACGGGATCCGGGTGACACCGACACCGACCGCCACACCGACACCCACGGCCACCCCCACGGCCACGCCCACCGCCACACCGACCCCCACGGCCACCCCCACGGCCACGCCCACCCCTCTGCCGCCTACCCCCACCCCCACACCCACCTTCC
>Ga0256839_1001029_pt1 | contig 34822 bp, 30 predicted proteins | sample 354166metaG_FD_185968 | JGI IMG/M metagenome (GOLD analysis project Ga0256839, IMG submission 185968) | Hydrothermal vent microbial communities from Mid Atlantic Ridge, Atlantic Ocean - 354-166 | ecosystem: Environmental > Aquatic > Marine > Hydrothermal vents | place: Atlantic Ocean: Mid...
TATCACCTTCGGATGTCATCCCGAATCCCATTGGCGGGTCGTGCACGCCGAGCTGGATGCCGAGGGGAGTCGGGTTCGGGCCCGCACGCCGGCGGGGATGCTGGAGTTCCAGCTCGCCCTTCTGGGTCGGCATTGGGTGCACAACAGCCTTGCCGTCTTGGCGGCGGTGGCCGCACTCGGTGGCGACGCCGCGGGCGCTGCGGCCCGGTTTGCGGAACTGCGCCCGCTTCCGGGCCGTGGACAGCGAATCCGGCTCAAGGTGCCGGGCGGCTCGGTGCTGCTGCTGGACGACAGCTACAACGCCAATCCCGCCTCCATGCGGGCCGCCATCGAGGTGCTCGCCCGCCAGCCGGGACGGCGCCTCGCCGCGCTCGGGGAGATGGCGGAGCTGGGCCGGAGCAGTGCGGAGCTGCACGCCGCCCTGGCGGAGCCTCTGCAGGCGGCGGGGGTTTTTCGGGTGTTCACCTGCGGCGACCACATGCGCCATCTCCACGACCGCCTGCCGGAAGGTATGCGGGGCGACCATGCGGAGGATGCCGGGGCGCTGGTGGGGCGGCTGGTTTCGATGTTGCGCGCCGGCGACGTGCTGTTGGTCAAGGGATCGCTGGCCTCGGGCATGAACCGGGTGGTGGCGGCGCTCTGCGCCGCCTTTGCCGTGGCGGAGGATTGAGCCGTTGTTGTACCATCTGCTGGTGCCGCTTGCGGACCTGTTCGGTCCGTTCAACGTCTTTCGCTACCTCACCTTCCGCAGCGGAGGGGCGGTGATGACGGCGCTGTTCGTGAGCTTTCTCACCGCGCCGGCGCTGATCGCCTGGCTGCGGCGCCAGCAGCCCTCAGGCCAGCCGCTCAGCGACGACGTGCCGCGCGACCACCGGCTGCGCAAACAGGGCACGCCCACCATGGGCGGGCTGTTGATCCTGATCGCGGTGACGATCGCCACCCTGCTGTGGGCGGATCTCACCAATCCCTTCGTGTGGATCGTGCTGCTCGTGACCCTCAGCTTCGGCGCCATCGGCATGGCGGACGACCTGCTCAAGCTCAGGCGCAACTGCAACCGCGGTCTGAGCGGGCGCCAGAAGCTCCTGCTCCAGAGCCTGATCGCCCTGTTCGCCGCCTGGGCGCTCGGCCGTCTGCTGCCGCCGCCGCTTTCCGATTCGCTGGCGGTCCCCTTCTTCAAGGACCTGTTCATTCCCCTCGGCTGGTTCTTCCCGGTGTTCGGGGCCTTCGTCATCGTCGGCGCGTCCAACGCGGTCAACCTCACCGACGGTCTCGACGGGCTCGCCATCGGTCCGGTGATGATCGCCGCCGGCAGCTTCGCGCTCATCGTCTATCTCGCGGGTAATGCCATTTTCTCGGACTATCTCGGCATCCCCTACGTGCCCGGGGCCGGCGAGCTGGCCGTGTTCGCCGGGGCCATCGTCGGCGCGGGTCTCGGTTTCCTCTGGTACAACGCCCCGCCCGCGGCGGTGTTCATGGGCGATACCGGATCGCTCGCCACCGGGGGCGCCCTCGGGGCGGTGGCGGTGGCCGCCAAGCATGAACTCGTGCTGGTGATGGTGGGCGGGCTGTTCGTGCTGGAGGCGGTGTCGGTGATCGTCCAGGTGGCCTCCTTCAAGCTCACCGGCCGGCGGGTGTTCCAGATGGCGCCGCTCCACCACCATTTCGAGAAAAAGGGCTGGAAGGAGGAGACCATCGTCATCCGCTTCTGGATCATCGCCTTCGTGCTGGCCATGATCGGGCTTTCCACCCTCAAGTTGCGGTGAGGCCATGACTGCGCTCGCAGCCTATCGGGGTCGGGACGTCGGGGTGTTGGGCCTCGGGCGAAGCGGCATGGCCGTGGTGCGGGCGCTGTGTGCGGCGGGTGCGCGGGTCTATGTGTTCGACGACCAGGAGGAACGAGTGGCGGCGGCGGTGCGGGAAGGCGCGATCCCGGGCGTTGCGGATCACATCGCGCGCCTGTCGCTGCTGGTGCCGAGCCCCGGGGTGCCGCTCGAGCACCGGCTGGTCGTGGAAGCGCGCCTCTCGGGCGTGCGGGTCGTGGGCGATGTGCAGCTGTACGTCGAGAGCTTCCCGGAGGCTCGCTTCGTCGGTGTCACCGGCACCAACGGCAAGTCCACGACGGCGAGCCTCCTGTACCATCTGCTGCGGGAATCGGGCCGGGATGCGGCGCTGCTCGGCAACATCGGCACCCCGGTGTTCGATGGGGAGCCGCCCGCCTTGGGCGTAACGGTGCTGGAGCTCTCCTCCTTCCAGCTCGAGCGAAGCGAAGCCCTATCGCTCGAACTCGCCGTGTGGGTCGGATTCGCCCCCGATCATCTCGATCGCCACGGCGACCTCGCCGCCTATCTCGCCGCCAAGCGGCGGATCTTCGACGGGCTCCGGCCGGGCGGGGCGGCGGTGGTGGCGCTCTCCGATCCCGTCTCCCGGGATCTCGCCGAGGAGCTCCGGACTCGCGAACATATTCGCGTGGTGGCGGTGGCGGACCGGCGTGCGGCCGGGCAGGCGGTGTGGCTCGAGGGTGGATGGCTCGTGGACGGGCTCGGGGGGGATCCGGTCCGGGTGTTGGATCTCGGCCGTCATCCGCGGCTTTTGGGGCCGCCGCAATGGCGCAATGCCGCCTGCGCCTATGCGGCCGCGCGGCTTTTGGGTCTCACCCGCGCACAGCTCGCAGGCGCCCTTGCCGGCTTTTCCGGGCTGCCCCATCGGGTGGAGCCGGTGGCGCGCATCGGTCGGGTGCTGTTCGTCAACGACAGCAAGGCCACCAATCCCGAGGCGGCGGCGGCGAGTCTGGGGGCGTTCTCCCACGTCTTCTGGATCGCCGGCGGCCGGCCCAAGCCGGGCGGCTTCGCCCCCATCCGCCCGCTCCTGGGCCGCGTGCTGCGCGCCTATGCGATCGGCGAGGCGGAGGATCTGCTGGCGCGCGCGCTCGGGGATCGGGTCGATCTGGTCCGGGCCTCCACCCTCGAGCGGGCGGTGCGCTGGGCCTTTTCGGATGCACGGGCGGCGCCGGTCGACCGTCCGGTGGTGCTGCTCGCGCCCGCCTGCGCGTCCTTCGACCACTACCGCGACTTCGCCGAGCGCGGCGAGCACTTCCGCCGGCTCGTGCGGGAACTGGAGATCCAGGAGGAGGCATCATGAGCGCCATCGCGCGCACCGACCGCAGCCTGGTCGGCACCTGGTGGTGGACCGTGGACCATGCGCTGCTCGGGGCGATCGCGCTGCTTGCCGCCATCGGCGTGATCATGGTGCTCGCATCGAGCCCGCCGATCGCGCGCAAACTCGAGCTTCCCGAGACCTATTTCGTGGTCAAGCACGTGGTGTTCCTGGGGCCGGCGGCGCTGGTGTTGATCGTGGCCTCGCTGCTCGCGCCGCTCGGCGTGTTGCGGGCGGCCAAGGCGGTGTTGGCGATCGGTCTGCCGCTTCTGGCACTCACCCTGCTGTTCGGGCCGGAGGTCAAGGGTGCTCGGCGATGGCTGCCGGTGGCCGGGGTGCTGCTGCAGCCGAGCGAGTTCGTCAAACCCGCGTTGGTGGTGGTGGTGGGCTGGCTGCTCGCGGTGCGGGGACCGCTGGCCGGTTTCGCGCCGGCGGCCGGGCTGGTGGCGGCCGTGGTTGGCCTGCTCTTTCTGCAGCCGGACATGGGCATGGGGGTGCTGGTGGTGGCGGTGTTCGGCGCCCAGCTGCTGCTCGCCGGCACTCCTTGGCCGCTGCTGGCACTCCTGGGCTTCGGCGGCATCGGGCTCCTTGCGGTGGGCTATCTGCTGCTCCCCCACGTGCAGGCCCGGATCGACGCCTTTCTCGATCCGGCGGCCGAGCCCTATCAGGTGCAGGCGGCGCTCGAGGCCATCGCCTCGGGCGGCTGGTTCGGCCGCGGGCCCGGCGAAGGGGTGGTGAAGTTCTACCTGCCCGAGGCCCATTCCGACTTCGTGTTCGCCACCATGGCCGAGGAGTTCGGCATTCTCGCGTGCCTGGTGGTGGTGGCGCTGTTCGCCTTCATCGTGCTGCGCGGCTTCGCCCGGCTTGCCGAAAGCCCGGACCGGTTCGTGCTGGTGGCGGGCGGCGGCTTGTTGACCCAACTCGGCCTGCAGGCCTTCATCAACATGGGGGTCAATCTCGAACTGTTGCCCACCAAGGGGATGACGCTTCCCTTCGTGAGCTACGGCGGCTCCTCGCTTTTGGCCCTGGCGCTCGCAACCGGCTTGATGCTGGCGCTGATGCGGCGGGGGGCGCGGCTGGAGGAGCCATGAAAAGGCCGCTTGTGATCGCCGCCGGCGGCACCGGCGGGCACGTGTTCCCGGCCCTGGCCGTAGCCGAGCGGCTTTACGGTCTGGACGCCCCGGTGCTGTTCCTGACCGACGCGCGGGGCGCCCGCTATCTCGAGGGCCGGCTGTCCTTCACCCAGGTCCGGGCCCGGCCGCTTGCAGGTGGTCCGGCAAGGCGGGCGCTGGCGCTCGGCACACTTTTGCGCGGAAGTATCGAGGCGCTGTGGGCCCTCGGGCGGGCGCGGCCGCGGGCGGCCGGCCTGTTCGGCGGCTATGCCTGCCTGCCGGCGCTCGCCGCGCTCGTGCTGCTGCGCATCCCTTTCCTCCTGCACGAACAGAATGCGGTGTTCGGTCGCGCGAACCGGCTGGCGGCGCGGTTCGCCCGCATGCTGCTGTTGAGCTTCCGCGACACCGAGGGCGTGCCCAGCGGCCTTTCCGCCGAGCTCCGCATCACCGGCAACCCGGTGCGCAGGGAGGTGATGGAGCGCGCGCCGATGCCGCAACGGGATTCGGGTTTCGGGCTTCTGGTGATCGGCGGCAGCCAGGGTGCGCGGGCGCTTGCGGAGCGGGTTCCGGAGGCGCTGGGTCGGATCCCGCCCGAACGGCGGCGGCGGATGAGGCTCGCGCTCCAGTGCCGGGCCGAACTCCGTGGCAGCGTCGAGCGGAGGCTGCGGGAGCTGGGGGTGGCGGCGGAGGTGGCGGCGTTCTTCCCGGACCTGCCCGCGCGCTTGAGACAGGCCGATCTGGTGGTGGCCCGGGCCGGCGCCTCGACGGTGGCGGAGCTGCTCCACACCGCCACGCCCGCCATCCTCATCCCCTATCCCCACGCCTTGGACGGACACCAGCGGGCGAACGCCCTGCGGCTTGAGCGGGCGGGGGCGGCGGTGGTTTTGGATGAGGCGGAGGCGGACGCCGGCAGGCTCGCGGCGGAGTTGGAGGCGCTCATGGATTCCCCCGAGCGCCTCGCGGAGATGCGAAAGGCGGCGGGGGCGTTGAGTCCGGTGGACGCCGCGGGTGCCGTCGCCCAGGCGCTTCTGGAGCTCGCCGGAGAGGAACGGTGACGCGACTTCCCTTCGATCCCGGCCCCATCCACCTGGTCGGCATCGGCGGCATCGGCATGAGCGGCATCGCCGAGCTGTTGCACGACCTGGGGTATCGGGTGCGGGGCTCGGACCTCGCCCCCAACGCCAACACCGCCCGGCTCGAGCGGCTCGGCATCCGGATCCACATCGGCCACCGGGCCGAACATGTGGAGGGGGCCGGGGTGGTGGTGGTCTCGTCCGCGGTGCCCGCGGACAACCCCGAGGTGGCGGCGGCCCGCCGCCAGCGCATTCCGGTGATCCGTCGGGCGGAGATGCTGGGCGAGCTGATGCGGTTCAAGTGGCCCATCGCGGTCGCCGGCAGCCACGGCAAGACCACCACCACCGCCATCATCGGCGCCCTGCTCGAAGAGGCCGGCCTCGATCCGACGGTGGTCAACGGCGGCATCGTCAACGCCTGGGGCAGCAACCTGCGCCGGGGCGGCGGTCCCTGGATGGTGGTGGAGGCCGACGAGAGCGACGGAAGTTTCCTGCATCTGCCGGCCATGGTGGGGGTGGTGACCAACATCGATCCCGAACATCTGGATCACCACGGCTCCCTGGAACGCCTCGAGGAGGCCTTCCTGGCCTTTCTGGAGGGGTTGCCCTTCTACGGCTTCGCCGTGCTCGGCATCGACCATCCGCGCGTGCAAAGGCTCTGCGGCCGGCTCACGAGCCGCCGCTTCGTCACCTACGGCTTCAATCCCCAGGCGGACGTGCGGGCGTTGGGCCGGCGGCTCGAGGACGGGGTCGAGCGCTTCGATGTGGAGGTCAGGAACCCGACCGGCATGCGCCGCATCGCGGGCTTGAGCCTGGCGCTTCCCGGGCGCCACAACGTGCAGAACGCCCTCGCCGCCATCGCCATCGCCGATCGGCTCGGCATCCCCGACCGCGTGGTGCGGTCCACGCTCGCGGCTCTCGAGGGGGTGCGGCGGCGGTTCACCATCACCGGCACGGTGGACGAGATCACCGTGGTGGACGACTACGGTCACCATCCGGAGGAGATCCGCCGGGTGCTGGAGACCGCCCGGCAGCTGGTGCGGCGCCGGCTGGTGGCGGTGGTCCAGCCGCACCGTTTCAGCCGCCTGCACCACCTGTTCGACGAGTTCTGCACCTGTTTCGCCGACGCCGACACGGTGTGGATCGCGCCGGTGTATGCGGCCGGGGAGAGTCCGATCGCGGGCGTCGACCACCTGGCGCTCGTGGAAGGGGTGCGGGCCTGCGGCCACCGCGACGTGCGCCCGCTCGATGGGCTCGAACGGCTGGCCGAAGCGCTGGTCGACCAGCTCGCCCCGGGGGACATGGTGGTGTGCCTGGGCGCGGGCGACATCACCCGCGCCGCACAGGCGCTGCCGTCGCGTCTGCAGGCGCTCAGGCGGGGAGAGGGGACATGACCGTCGCCGACCCGCCGCTTCCCCGCTTGCGGGGCCGCCTGCGTCCCCGCGTACCGCTCGCCCCGCTCACCTGGCTGAGGGTGGGCGGTGCGGCGGAATGGCTGTTCCAGCCGGCCGACGCCGACGACCTGGCCCATCTGCTGCGCACCCGCCCGCCGGAGCTGCCGGTGGTGGCGATCGGGGTCGGATCCAACCTGCTGGTGCGGGACGGCGGGGTGCCCGGGGTGGTGGTGCGGTTGTCCCGTCCCTTCGCCGGAATCACCTTCGAGGACGGTCTGCTGGTGGCCGGGGCGGCCTGTCTCGACCAGCGGGTGGCGCGCGCGGCGCTGGCGATGGGCCTTTCCGGGCTCGAGTTCATGATCGGCATTCCCGGCACGGTGGGGGGTGCGGTGCGCATGAACGCGGGGGCGTTCGGCGGCGAGACCGGAGAACGGTTGGAGTGGGCGGAGGTCCTCGATCCCCGCGGAGAGCGTCACCGGCTTGCAGCTCGGGAACTCGGCCTGGGCTACCGGCGCAGCGACCTCGGCGGCGAATGGATCGTGCTCCGGGCCGCCTTCCGTCTCACTCCCGGCGATCCGGCGCGCATCCGCGCGCGCATGGAGGAGATCCGCCGAGAGCGTGAACAATCGCAGCCGCTCCGCGTCGCCACCGGCGGCAGCACCTTCAAGAATCCACCCGGGGACAAGGCCTGGCGGCTGATCGCCGCGGCCGGGTGCCGGGGGCTCCGGCGCGGGCGGGCGATGATGTCGGAGAAACATTGCAATTTCCTGGTCAACCTCGGCGGCGCCCGCGCCTCGGAGCTCGAGGAGCTGGGCGAGGAGGTGCGCAGCCGGGTGCGGGAGCGGACCGGGGTGGAGCTGGAATGGGAGATCCACCGGATCGGCCGGCCGCCCGGCGGGGAGACGTCATGACCCACGTGGCGGTGCTGATGGGCGGATGGTCGGCGGAGCGGGAGGTGTCGCTGGTCTCGGGCCGGGCCTGCGCCGAGGCGCTGGAGCGCCGCGGCTTTCGGGTGAGCCGGGTGGAGGTGGACGAGCGGCTGCCGGCGGTGCTGACCCGGCTGCGGCCGGATGTGGTGTTCAACGCCCTGCATGGGCGGCTCGGCGAGGACGGCCGGGTGCAGGGGCTGCTCGACCTGCTCGGCATCCCCTACACCCACTCGGGGGTGCGGGCCTCGGCCATCGCCATGCACAAGCCCACCGCCTTGAGATTGTTCCAAAGCGCCGGACTGCCGGTTCCCGAGGGCCGGGTGATGCCGGCCGCCGAGGTCGCAGAGGCGCCGCCCTTCCCGCCCCCGTTCGTGGTCAAGCCGGTGGACGAGGGATCGAGCATCGACGTGGAACTCGTACTCCGCGCCGAGGACCTCGCACGGGTGGGCCACAAGCTCGCGGAGCGCAGCCGGCCCGTCTTGGTAGAGCGATACATCCCGGGGCTCGAGCTCACCTGCGCGGTGCTGGACGGCAGACCGCTTGCGGTAACCGAGGTGGCGCCGCGGGAGGGGTTCTACGACTACCGGGCCAAGTACACCCCGGGGATTGCCGAACACCGGCTCCCGGCACCGATTCCGCCGCGGGTGTACGAGCGGGTGATGGAGATCGCGCGTTGCGCCCACCTGCTGCTCGGCTGCCGGGGGCTCACCCGCGCCGATCTGCGCTTCGACCCCGAGCGCGGCGAGGCCGGACTGGCGCTGCTCGAGATCAACACCCAACCGGGCATGACCCCCCTCTCCCTGGCCCCGGAACAGGCGGCCTACTGCGGCCTCTCCTTCGAGGATCTGGTGGTGCGACTGGTGGAGCTTGCGGCATGCGATCCATAGGCCGACTGGGACAACGCCTGGGTCCGCCGCGGCCGCGGCCCCGGCCAAGGCGCTGGGGACGGGCGCTGGCCTTCGGCGTCACCGCCTTGGCGGCGACCGGGCTCCTCGCTGCGGGCGGGCCGCCGAGCCGACCGTGGACCCTGGACGCACCGGCGCTGCCGTGGCCCGAGGGGCTGCGGGTGGACCGGGTGGAAGTGGTGGGCACGGTGCGCACCAGCGCCGCCGAACTCGAACCGCTGGTCGCCGGACTCCGCGGCCAGAATATACTTGCAGTTGATCCCTATGCGGTCCAAAATCGGTTCGAGGAGCTCGCTTGGGTGGAACGGGCGAAGGTCAGGCGGCTGCTGCCGAATACACTGGTGGTTGAATTACGAGAGTATCGTCCGGGGGCGGTGTGGCGCTCCTCCGAGGGGCTGCGGTTGGTGGCCTCCTCCGGGCAGACGATCCCGGCTGCGGATCTGGGGTCTTTCCGGCGTCTGCCGGTGCTCTACGGCGAAGGCGCGCCGCGGGCGTTTGCCGAGCTTTCGGCCTTGTTCGCCGAGGCGCCGGAGCTGGCATCCCGGCTGAGTGCTGCGGTGCGGATCGGGGATCGGCGCTGGGATCTTTATTTCGACGGGCGGTTGCGCGTGCGGCTGCCCGAGCGCGGGCTCGAACCGGCCTGGCGGCGGTTCGTGGCCGCGGTGCGAGATCGACAGCTGCTCGCACGGGCGGTGCGGGAGGTGGACCTCAGGCATCCCGGCTGGCTGGTGGTACGACCGGAGACGGCGGCTGCGGCAGCGGGGGAGCGGACATGACCGGGATGTTGGTGCGCGCGCGGGAGGAGGCACGGCCGTTGGCGCTCGGTCCGTTGCGCACCTCGCCCATCACGGTGCTGGATGTGGGCAGCACCAAGGTGGGTTGTTTCATCGCCCGCCCGCGCGCCTCGCGCGGTTTCAGCCTGCTGGGGCGGGGCTATCAGCTCGCCCAGGGCATCGACCGCGGCGACATCGTCGATGCCGGGGCGGCCGAGGAGTCCCTGCTCGCCGCCGTCCACGAGGCGGAACAACAGGCCGGCGAGACGGTGCGCGATGTGGTGCTGGTCACCGGCGCCGGCCGGCCCCGGTGCCGGCTGGTGCGTCTCGAGCATCGGCTCGGCGGCCTGCCGGTGCGCGGCGATCGGCTCCAACGTCTGTTCCGCGAGGGCGCCCAGGCCGCCGCCCAGGACGGGGAGGAGGTGCTGCATGTGGTGCCCGTGGAGCTGGCCGTGGACGACGGTCGGCCGGTGCGGGACGCCCGCGGCATGCGCGGCGAGCGGCTCTCCGCCTGGCTCGCGGTGGTGACCGTGCAGGCCCGGGCGCTCGACCGCCTCATGACCTGCCTCGAACGCTGCCATCTGCGGGTGGCCGAGGTGGTGGCGGCCCCCTATGCGGCCGGCATCGCCGCCACCACCGAGGAGGAGGCGGACCGCGGATGTCTGGTCCTCGACTTCGGCGGCGGCCTCACCACCTTCGCCCATTTCGCCGAAGGCCGCCTCGCCTACCTCGACAGCGTTCCCTACGGCGGCGTCCACGTCACCGGCGACATCGCCTACGGTCTGTCCACCAGCAGGGAATACGCCGAGCGGCTCAAGACCCTGCACGGCAGCGCCGTGTGCCGGGCCCTGGACGACGACGCCCGCCTCATGGTGCCCCAGATCGGCGACGGACCCGAGGCGCCGGCGGCGGAGGTGCCGCGGGCCCAGCTCACCCGCATCATCCGGGCCCGGGTGGAGGAGATCCTGGAGTTCGTGCAGGAGAAACTGCGGGCGCAGCAGGAGCTCTTCGACCGCAAGCCGCCGCGCTCTATGGTGTTGACGGGCGGAGGAGCGGAGCTCGACGGCCTGGAGGAGCTGGTCGAGGAAATGTTCGGCGTGCCGGTGCGCCGCGGCCGGCCGGATCTCGTCTACAGTCGCCACGGCGTGGAGAACGAGCCGGCGCTGGCGGCGGCGAGCGGCGCCTTGTCCCTGGCCCTTGGAGACGACGATGGTCTGAGCTGGAGCGGATTGCGGGAGGAGGGCGGCCTGATGGCCTGGTTCGGCCGCTTCACCCGCTGGCTGTCGCGCAACTTCTAGCGGCACACCGCCGCATGCGGCCGGCCGCCTGCCCACGGTCGGTCGCCACACAGGAGCCAAACAACACCACCGCTGGAGGAGAATCATGACCATCAACATCAGCCTCGCCCACACCCACGAACAAAAGGCGCGTATTACCGTGGTCGGCGTCGGCGGCGCCGGGGGAAACGCCCTCGACAATATGATCACCGAGCATCTCGAAGGGGTGGAGTTCCTGGCCTGCAACACCGATGCCCAGGCGCTCGCCCACTGTCTCGCCGAACGCAAGGTGCAGCTCGGCGTCAACATCACCCAGGGGCTCGGCGCCGGCGCCAAGCCGGAGGTGGGCCGCGCCGCGGCCGAGGAATCCCTGGACGAAATCCTCGATCACCTGGCCGGCAGCAACATGGTGTTCATCACCGCCGGCATGGGCGGCGGCACCGGAACCGGCGCCGCCCCGGTGATCGCCCGGGCGGTGCGCGAACAGGGCGCGCTCACCATCGGCGTGGTCACCAAACCCTTCCACTTCGAAGGCGCCGAGCGCATGCGCATCGCCGAGGCCGGCATCCTCGAGCTGCAGGAGTACGTCGACACCCTGATCGTCATTCCCAACCAGAACCTGTTCCGACTCGCGAGCGAGCGCACCCCCGTCAAGGAGGCCTTCAAGCTCGCCGACAATGTGCTCTACATGGGCGTGCGCGGGGTGACCGACCTCATGATGGTGCGGGGCCTCATCAACCTCGATTTCGCCGATGTGCGCACCATCATGAGCGTGCTCGGCAAGTGCATGATGGGCACCGGCGAGGCCGAGGGGGAGCGGCGCGCCATCGAGGCGGCCGAAGGGGCGATCTCCAACCCGCTGCTCGAAGAAGTGTCGATGAAGGGGGCGCGCGCCTGCCTGATCAACGTCACCGCCGACGACAGCCTGACCCTGTTCGAGGTGGACGAGGCGATCAACCGCATCCGCGAGGAACTGGATGCCGATGCCCACATCATCTTCGGCGCCGTGTTCGACAACAGCATGAACGGTCGCCTGCGCATCTCGGTGGTGGCGACCGGAATCGATTCCCCCACCGCCACCCAGGCGGCCGCCGCGAAGGAGGAGCAGCCGGCCGAGGAGACGCGGGCCGCGGCGGCGCCCTCGGGGTTCCGATTTCCCCCGCAGTCGCCGGCCAGCCGTCCCTATCCGGCGGTGGGCGCCCGGCCTCGCACCGGCGGCGTGCCGCCGGCGCTCGGCCTCGAGCGGCCGAGCCGCAGCGAGCCGGTGGCACCGGCCGCCGGCGTGCAGGGTGCCGCGGCGGGCCCGGGCCGGCCCCGACCGGTTGCGCGCAGCGAATCGCGAAGCGGCCTCTTCGACCGGATGCGGCAGTTCACCCGCATGCGGCAGCCGACCGCGCCCCAGCCTCAGGCCGCTGCGCCGAGCCAGGCGACCCATCGCGAGGAGGTCAGCGCGCGGGACGAAATCGGCGACGTGCCCGCCTTCCTCAGACGCAAGGAACCCACCGAGGGTTGAGCGGGCAGAGCAGGACATCACACGAACGGCGGGCCTCGGCCCGCCGTTTCCTTCGGGAGCGACACGGCCTGCCCGGGAGCCCCTTCGCGGGTCGTGACCGCAGCACGGTCACACTAGTGGTCAGCGCAACAGCGAGAGCTGGGAGAGCTGTCCCTCCCAGAACCGGTCCAGGCGCACCAGCAGTTGGTTGGTGCGCTCGAGCTCCTCGCGGCGAATGCCCCGCCGCTCCAGCTCTTCGGCGCCCCTGCCATAGAGCGCGTCGATTTTCTCGATCAGCCGGAGCCCCTTCTCGGACAGCCGCACCCGCGTCATGCGCCGATCGTGGGTCGAGCGCTCCTGCATGAGATAGCCGTTCTCGACCAGTTTCCGCACGTTGTAGGAGACGTTCGAGCCCAAATAACAGCCGCGCAGGGTGAGCTCGCCGACGGTCAGGGTCTCGCCGCCGATGTTGAACAGAATCAAGGTCTGGACGTTGTTGATGTCCTCGACGCCCAGCCGGTCGAGCTCCGCCTTGACGACATCCAGGAAACGCCGGTGGAGGCGCTCGATCAACCGTGAGGTGAGGATGTAGGCGTCCTTCACGTTGCCCTCGACGATGGATCCCCCGGCCACGCCGTTTGCGCGACCACGATGCGGCCGTATGCAACTACAATTTGCCCTCGCCCGCAATCATCTTGATAATCGCGGAAAAATCCAGCCCCTCGTGGCCGGCGTTGGCGAACAGGGCGTAGAGGTGGCAGGCGAGGCCTCCGAGAGGGGTGGCGCTTTGGGTGCGGATGGCGCTTTCCTGGGCGAGGCGGAGGTCCTTGAGCATCATGGCCACGGTGAAACCGGGCTGGTAGTCGCGGTTGGAGGGTGCGGTGGGCACCGGTCCGGGAACCGGGCAGTAACTGGTGAGGGACCAGCACTGTCCGGAGGACCGCGAGGCGATCTCGAACAGTTTGTCTGCGGCGAGTCCCAGCCGTTCGGCCAGGGCGAAGGCCTCGCACACCGAAATCATCTGGATACCGAGCATCAGATTGTTGCAGATTTTGGCGGCCTGGCCGGTACCCGCCGGTCCCGCGTGGACCACGGTGCGGCCCATGGCCTCGAGCAATGGGCGCGCGCGGGCGAAGGCCGCCTCCTCGCCCCCGACCATGAAGGTCAAGGTGGCCGCCTCCGCGCCCGCCACCCCGCCCGAGACCGGCGCGTCCACCATGGCACAGCCCCGCTCGGCGGCGTGCCGGTGGACCAGTCGCGCGCTGTCGACGTCGATGGTGGAGCTGTCGATGAGCAGGCTGCCCGGCGCCACCCGGGCCAGGATGCCCTCGGGAGCGAGATAGGCATCGCGCACCTCGGGCCCGGCGGGCAGCATGGTGATCACCGTCTCCGCCTTCTCGAGCGCGGTCGCGAGGCTGTCGGCCACCTGCAGCCCGGACGCACGCGCGCGCTCCCGGGCCGGCGGCGCCAGGTCGAAGCCGATCACCTCGTGGCCCGCGCGGGCGAGGTTGCGGGCCATGGGCCCGCCCATGTTGCCGAGTCCGATGAACGCCACCCTGCTCATGATGCTTCCTCCCCGGCCATCCGGCCTGCGCTCACGGGTCCCAGTCGAGAGGCAGCTGGACCTCTGCGTGCGCGGTGAAGAAGCGGTCCACCGCCTCCTCCGGCACACAGGCGACGGTGGCATAGCGCCAGCGCGGCTTGCGGTCCCGCTCCACCACGATCGCCCGCACCCCTTCCGCGAACTCCTCCTCTTCGAGGAACCCTCGCACCAGCCGATACTCGAGGCGCATGGCCTGTTCGAACTCCAGGCTCCGCCCGAGGCGGAGTTGGCGGAAGGTGATCTTGAGGGCGAGGGGCGACTTCTGGGCCAAAACCTCGAGCTGGGCGGAGCCGAACCCGTCCGCATCCGCCTCGAGGGCCGCCCACACCTCCTCGAGCCGGTCGCGGGCGAAGCAGCGATCGATGGCCGGGCGCAGGCGGGCGATCTCGGACGGCTCCGGCGGCTCGGCGTAGGCCAGCAGCACTTCCTCCACCGCCTCGGCCAGCTCGCCGGCCGGAACCGCCGCCAGCCGCTCCTCGATCTCCGGCCAGCGCTCGGCCCGGATGCGGTGGGTGGCGATGCCGAGATGAAGGCAATCGGCGGCCCGGATCCGCGCCCCGGTGAGGCCGAGGTACATGCCGCTTGCCCCCGGCAGACGGGGCAGGAAATAGGTGCCGCCCACGTCCGGGAAGAAGCCGATGCCGGTCTCGGGCATGGCGAACAGGGTGCGTTCGGTGACGATGCGATGGCTGCCGTGGATCGAGATCCCGACCCCGCCGCCCATGGTGATGCCGTCCATCACCGCCAGATAGGGCTTGGGAAACCGTTTGATGCGCCAGTTGAGGCGGTACTCGTCGTGGAAGAAGCTCCAGGCCGCGTCCACCCCGAGACGCCGCCTGCGCTCCATGATCTCCCGCACGTCGCCGCCGGCGCAGAACGCCCGCCCCGGGGCGGGGCGTACCACCACCGCGCCCACCTCCGGATCCTCCCGCCACCGCCGCAGCCATCCGGACAGCGTCCGCACCATGGCGTGGTTGAGGGCGTTGAGCGCGTCCTGGCGATCCAGGATCACCACGGCGAGACCGCCGCGGCGTCGAAGCCGAAGATGGTCGCGCACCTGCTCCATCGCGAACCGGTCCAAGCCTAGGCGTTGAGCAGCCGGCGGGCGATGATCACCCGCATGATTTCGTTGGTGCCCTCGAGGATCCGGTGCACCCGCAGATCCCGGAGATACCGTTCGATCTCATACTCGCGGATGTAACCGTAGCCGCCGTGGAGCTGGAGCGCCTCGTCCACCACCCGAAAGCCCACGTCGGTGGCAAGCCGTTTCGCCATGGCACAGAAACAGGTGGCGTCCCGATCGCCGTTGTCGAGCTTGGCTGCCGCGCGCCGCACCAGAAGCCGGGCCGCCTCGAGCTCGGTGGCCATGTCCGCGAGGCGGAACTGCAGGGCCTGGAACTCCGCGATGGGACGTCCGAACTGGCGCCGCTCCCGCACATAGGAAAGCGCCTTGTCGAGACAGGCCTGGGCACCGCCCAGGGAACATGCGGCGATGTTGACGCGGCCGCCGTCCAGCGCCGCCATGGCGATCTTGAACCCTTCGCCCTCCGCCCCCAGCCGATGGCGCACCGGCACCCGGCAGTCCTCGAGGATCACCTGGGCGGTGGGCTGGGAGTGCCAGCCGAGTTTCTTCTCCTGGGCGCCGAAGGAGAGACCTTTGGTGCCCTTCTCCACCACCAGGGCGCTGATGCCCCGCGGGCCCTCCTCGCCGGTGCGGCACATCACCACGTAGATGTCGCTGGCATCGGCCCCGGAGATGAACGCCTTGACGCCGGAGAGCACGTAGTCGTCGCCGTCCCGCCGCGCCCGGGTGCGGAGGCTCGCGGCGTCGGAGCCGGCGCCGGGCTCGGTGAGACAGTAGCTCGCGAACCGGTTCATGGTGACGAGGTCCGGCAGCCAGGCCGCCTTCTGGGCGTCGGTCCCGAAGCGGTCGATCATCCACGCCACCATGTTGTGGATGGAGATGTAGGCGGCGGTGGACGGACAGGCGGCCGCCAGCTCCTCGAAGAGCACGGTACCGGCGAGCCGGGAGAGCGCGCTTCCGCCCCAGCGTTCCTCCACGAACAGCCCGCCGAATCCGAGCGCCGCCGCCTCGCGCAGCACATCCACCGGGAACAGGTTCTCCGCATCCCAGCGCCCCGCCTCGGGGGCCATGCGTTCACGGGCGAAGGCCCGGGCGAGCTCGGCCAGCGCCCGCTCGTCGTCGTTGAGGTCGAACCGCACCGCTTGCTCCATCGGCCTCGCGCCTTCGCTAGTCGCGCTGGACCTCCCGGTCAACGCCGCCCGCGGCGGCGTTCGGCCACGGCGAGCGCCGCGTAGGTGAGCACCGCATCGGCCCCGGCGCGCTTGAAGGCCAAAAGACACTCCTCCATCGCCGCAACGGCGTCCAGCCAGCCCCGCTCCCCGGCCGCCTGGATCATCGCATACTCGCCCGAGACCTGGTAGACGAAGGTGGGAAAGCCGAACTGCTCCTTCACCGCCCGCACCACGTCGAGATAGGGCAGGCCCGGCTTCACCATCACGATGTCCGCCCCCTCCGCGATGTCCAGCGCCACCTCCCGCAGCGCCTCCTCCACATTGGCCGGCGCCATCTGGTAGGTGCTCTTGTCGGCGCCGCCGAGGGCGTCCTTGGATCCCACCGCCTCGCGGAACGGTCCGTAGAAGCTGGAGGCGTATTTGGCCGCATAGGCGAGGATCACCACCTGGTCGAACCCCGCCCGATCCAGCGCCTCCCGCACCGCCGCCACACGGCCGTCCATCATGTCGGAGGGCGCCACCACATCGCAGCCCGCCTCCGCCAGACAGACCGCCTGGCGCTGGAGCACGACCAGGGTCTCGTCGTTGAGCACCACCCCCTCGCGCATGAGGCCGTCGTGACCGTGGGTGGTGTAGGGGTCGAGGGCCACGTCGCCGATCAATCCGAGCTCGGGCAGCTGCCGCTTGAGGGCGCGCATGGCCCGGCAGATGAGGTTGTCGGGATTATACGCCTCCTCCGCTCCCTCGCTCTTGCGCTCCGCCGGCACCAGCGGGAACAGGGCGAGCGCGGGGATGCCCGCCTCCAGGCACCGTTCGGCATAGGGCACGAGCAGATCCACCGTGAGCCGGTCCACGCCCGGCATGGCCGCGACCGGCTCGCGGCGGCCGCGGCCCTCGTGGATGAACACCGGCTGGATGAGATCGTCGACGTCCAGCCGCGTCTCGGCCGCAAGTCTCCGCAACCAGGATGTGCGGCGCAGCCGTCTTAGGCGGGTCTTGGGAAAGGGCGCCTGCGGTGCGAGCGTGCGCGGCAACATGGACCCCCGGCGGCTTGGAAGACCGAGCGCAATCTATCGCGCGCGCCGGGGTCGGGCCAAGCGGCAAAGCGCCGCCTTGGGCGAGCGCTTGCGCGGCGGACGAAAACCGGGAAAGAGGTGCGCGTTCCGGACGGAGGAGGGTGCCGGTGGACGCGGAACTGGCACGGAAGGACGCCGTGCGGCGCTGGTTCGAGGAGCTTAGGGACCGGCTCTGCGCGGCCTTCGAAGAGCTCGAGGACCGCTATGCCGGGGCGGAGCTCGCCCATCTGCCGCCGGGGCGGTTCGAGCGTCGGTCCTGGAAACGCCCGGGCGGCGGCGGCGGGGTGATGGCGCTCATGCGCGGGCGGGTGTTCGAGAAGGTCGGGGTGAACGTCTCCACCGTGCACGGCACGCTTCCGCCCGGCTTCGCCCGGGAGATCCCGGGTGCTGCGGAGGATCCCAGCTTCTGGGCGAGCGGCCTGTCGCTGGTGGCGCACCCGCGCAATCCCTACGCGCCGCCGGCCCACCTCAACACCCGCCACATCCGCACCCGCAAGAGCTGGTTTGGCGGTGCTGCCGACCTCAACCCCATCTATCCCGACCCCGCGGACACCGAACGGTTCCACCGCCGGCTCAAGGAGGCCTGCGACGCCTTCGATCCCGCCTGGTATCCGCGATTCAAACGATGGTGTGACGAGTATTTCTACCTGCCTCACCGCAAGGAGCCGCGCGGAGTGGGCGGCATCTTCTACGACGATCTCGAAGGGGATTTCGACCGCCTCTTCGCCTTCACCCGGGCGGTCGGCGAGGCCTTCCTCGAGGTCTATCCAACACTGGTCGCACGACACATGGACCGGCCCTTCGGCGAGGAGGAGCGGCGCTTCCAGCTCGAGCGCCGCGGGCGTTACGTGGAATTCAACCTCCTCTTCGATCGCGGCACCCGTTTCGGAATCATGACCGGAGGACATCCCGACGCGGTGCTGATGTCGCTGCCGCCGCTCGTGGCCTGGCCGTGAGCGGCTTGACCGGGGCCCTTGTCCTTTGCAGGGTAGGCGCACATGGGTGTCCCGTGCCTGCCCAAGCGGCGGAGGTGGTCATGCAGCGGCGAATCGTTCCCCACATCATCGACGGAAGGCAGGATCTGTGCTGCATCTCGCCGGCGATCACGGTGCGCGAGGCCGCACAGCTGCTTCGCGATCGGCGCATCGGCGCGCTTTTGGTGCTCGAGGGGAAGCGGCTCTGCGGCATCATCACCGAACGCGACATCACCTACAAGCTGGTGGCCGACGGACGCGATCCCGATTCGGTGCGGGTGGGCGAGATCATGACCCGCGATCCCGTCACCGTGCGCCCCGACCAGACCGCCGCCGAGGCGGTGGACATCATGAAGGAGGGCGGGTTCCGCCACGTGCCGGTGGTGGACGGGGAGCGGCTCGTCGGCATCGTCAGCCTGCGCGACCTCTATGAGGCGCTGCGCAAGAGCCTCGAGGAGGACCTTCAGGACGTGGAGAGCTTCATCCAGGGCGAAGCCTACGGGGTGGCGGGGTGAGCGGCGAGCCGCGACGGACCCCGGCCAGCGGCCGGCTCGCTGGCTACGAAGGACCCGGGCCCGCGGCTTGCGGGCGCCGGCCCCTGCATCGTCGCGAGATCCGGCTGTGCGGCTACGAGCGCGACGACGGGCGCTTCGAGGTCGAGGGCTGGCTCGTGGACACCAAGGCCTATGCCTTCGAGAACCGCCATCGCGGGCGCATCGAGCCGGGCGAGCCGCTCCACGCCATGGGGCTGCGTCTGGTGGTGGACGAGGATCTGGTCATCCACGACGCCGAGGCGGTGATGGAGGCGGCGCCCTTCTCCGTCTGCCCGGCCATCACGCCGGCCTTCAAACGGCTCGTCGGGCTGCGCATCGGACCCGGGTTCCGGAGAGAGGTGCGAAACCGGCTCGGCGGCGTGCAGGGGTGCACCCACCTGGTGGAACTGCTTCCAGCCCTCGCCACCACCGCCATCCAGACCATCATGCCGATCCGCGCACGCCGGCGGCGGGCGCGGGGCGAAGGGGAGGAGCGGCCGCCGGCGCTCGACGGCTGCCATGCGCTGCGCCGGGACGGTCCGGTGGTGCGGGAGTACTTCCCCGAATGGTTCACCGGCGAGGCGGACCCGTCCGGGCGGGCCCCTCTCCCGTCTCCTCGGGAGCCAAAAGGCGCAGGCTGAGGGCGTGGATCGGGCCGGCGAGCAGGTCCCGAAGACAATCGTGAACCCGCCGTTCGCGGGCGATCCGGCTCAGGCCCGAGAAGGCCGCGCTCACCATCACCACCCGGAAGTGGCTCTCGCCGCCCTCCCGATAGCCCGCATGGCCTCGGTGGCGTTCCGACTGGTCCTCGATCTCCAGTCTTAGGGGCGCGAAAGCGCCCTCGAGCCGGCGCCGCAGCTCCCGTGCGATGGGTTGCCTGTCCATCCCCACCTCGATAGGCTGGATCGAGCCTGACGCGACATATGGATTCCCGCCGATGCGTTTCGAGGAATACCGGCGCTTGGATGCGGTGGCCCTGGCGCAGCTGGTGCGCAAGCGGGAGGTGACGCCGCGGGAGCTCCTCGAGCTGGCGGTGGCGAGGGCCGAGGCGGTGCAGCCGCGGCTCAACATCATCAGCGTCTGGGACCTGGACCTCGCCGAACGGCTGCTGGAGCGCGCCCGGCCCGAGGCGCCCTTTTGGGGTGTGCCCTTCCTGGTCAAGGACCTGCACGGTCTGATCGAGGGCACCCGCTGCACCAACGGCAGCCGCCTGCTCGCTTCCTTCCAGGCACCCCACACCACGACCTTCCTCGCCCGGGTGCTGGAAGCGGGCTGGATCCCCTTCGCCAAGACCCTCACGCCGGAGTTCGGGCTCAATGTGGTGACGGAACCGGTGTCGCACGGCCCCTGCCGCAATCCCTGGGATCCCGCATACAGTCCCGGCGGATCCTCGGGCGGTGCCGCGGCGGCGGTGGCGGCGGGCGTGGTGCCGCTCGCCCATGCCACCGACGGCGGCGGATCGATCCGCATTCCCGCCTCCCACACCGCCCTGCTCGGGCTCAAACCCTCGCGCGCCCGCACCCCCGCCGGCCCCGTCGTGGCGGAGGGCTGGAGCGGGCTTTCCACCGGCCTCGCGGTGGCGCGCAGCCTGCGCGACCTCGCGGCCTTCCTGGACGCTGTGCACGGACCGGAGACGGGCGCCTTCTACGCCTGTCCCCCGCCCGCCGGCCCGTTTCGGGCGGCGCTCGCCCGAAGCCTGCCGAGACAGCGCATCGCCCTCATGCTGGAGCCGCCCGCGGATGTGCCGGTGGCGGATTCCGTCAGGAATGCGGTGCTCGGCATCGCCCGGCTCCTCGAGCGCATGGGCCATACGGTGGAGCCGGCCGCCCCGGCCCTGGACGGCGAGCGTTTCGCGGAGGCCTTCTTCACCGTGGTCACGGCCAACGCCGCCCGGGACATCGCGCGTTTCGCTTCCATAGTCGGTCGGCCGCTCGGAGAGGAGGTGTTGGAGCGGGCGACGTTGATGATGGTGGAGAAGGGGCGCGCCACCGATGCGGTGACGTTTCTGGAGGCGTTGCACACGGTCCAGGCCAGCGCCCGGGCGATGGGCGAACTGTTCGAGCGTTACCAGCTGTTGCTCAGCCCGGTGTGTGCCGAGCCGCCGCCCGAGATCGGCTGGATCGACCAGAACGGCGCGGACGTGCGCGCCTATCTGGAACGCACCCGGCCCTATGTGGCCTTCACGAGTCTGCACAACGCCTCGGGTTGTCCGTCCCTGAGCTTCCCCGCCGGCCGGGACGAGCGGGGGCTTCCCATCGGCGCCATGCTGACGGCCCCCTTCGGGCAGGAGGAGCGGCTGTTCCAGATCGCCGCCGAGCTCGACCTCGAGCTGGGCTTCGGGGACCGGCAGCCTCCCGATATCGGGTCCTGAGCGCCCGAGCCACCAACCAACAACAGAGCCCGAGCGCTGCGGCATTGGCGCACACCGCTTCGGGTGCCATAAGCGGGAGGGGGATGGAGGCGCACGAGGTGGCGGCTGACCGGGTCATCGTGGCGGCCAAGGAACGCGGTCCCGCCTATGCGGAGCGCCTCGGCCTGGATGCGGCCGAGGCGCGCTGTGTCGCGCGTTCGGCGTTGTTCTCGGGGCTCGAGGCGGAGGCGCTCGAGCTGCTCCTTGAAGAGGCCAGGGTGCGGCCGCTCGTCCGGGGCCAGCTGTTGTTCCTCCAGGGCGATCCGGCCGAGCACGTGTATGTGGTGCTCTCGGGTTGGATCCGGCTCTTCCGGATGGGTGCAGACGGTTCCCAGCTGACCGTCCACATCCTGGGTCCGGGGGAGAGCTTCGCCGAGGCGGCGGTGTTCCGGATGGGACGGTATCCGGTCAGTGCCGAGGCGGTGGATTGCAGCCGGCTATTGGAGGTACCGGCAGCCGCCCTGCTCGGATGCCTGCGCGAGCGGGTCGATCTGTGCTTCAACATGATGGCCGCCATGGCCGCCCGCCTGCACCGGTTCGTCGAGCAGCTGGAACAGCTCGCCACCCGTTCGGCGATGGAGCGGGTGGCCCTGTTCCTCTGCCGCCTTGCCGGCGAGCGCTCGGGCTCCTGCACCCTGCGCCTGCCTTTGGACAAGACATTGATCGCGGCGCGGCTCGGCATGCAGCCCGAGACTTTTTCCCGAGCGCTTGCCAAGCTGCGCCGGCACGGTGTTGCCACCCGGGGTGCCACCGTGATGATCGAGGATCTGGGGAGGCTTCGCGCCGTCGCGCGGTTTGGGGAGGACTGAACGTGGCCGCACGCAAGGTCATCATCACCTGCGCCGTCACCGGCTCCATCCACACGCCGAGCATGTCGCCGCATCTGCCGGTGACGCCCGAGGAAATCGCCGACGAGGCGGTGGCCGCCGCGGAGGCCGGCGCCGCGATCGTCCATCTGCACGCCCGCGATCCCGAGACCGGCCGGCCGGACCAGAGCCCCGAGGCGTTCGCCCGCTTCCTGCCGGTGATCAAGCAGCGCTCGGAGGTGGTGATCAACATCACCACCGGCGGCGCGCCCCACATGCGGGTGGAGGAGCGGGTGCGCCCGGCGGCGGTGTTCAAGCCGGAGGTGGCCTCTTTGAACATGGGATCGATGAACTTCGGTCTCTTTCCGATGCTGCGGCGCTATCGCACCTTCCGCCACGAGTGGGAGCGGCAGCATCTCGAAGGCTCGCGGGATCTGGTGTTCCGCAACACCTACCGGGACATCGAATACATCCTCAAGACCTGCAAGGACGCCGGCACCCGCTTCGAGTTCGAATGCTATGACATCGGACATCTCTACAATCTCGCCCACTTCCTCGACCGGGGGCTGGTCGAGCCGCCCCTGTTCGTGCAGTCGGTGTTCGGCATCCTGGGCGGCATCGGCCCGCATCCCGAGGACGTGCTGCACATGAAGCGCACCGCGGACCGGCTGTTCGGCGACGCCTACCGCTGGTCGGTGCTGGGCGCGGGCCGGCATCAGATGGCGGTGGCCGCCATCGCCCTCACCCTCGGCGGAAACGTGCGGGTCGGCCTCGAGGACAGCCTCTGGGACGGCCCAGGGCGGCTCGCCAAAAGCAACGCCGATCAGGTGCGGCGGGTGCGTCGGATCATCGAGGCGCTGGGGTTCCAGGTGGCGACGCCGGCGGAGGCGCGCGAGATGCTGGCGCTCAAGGGCGGCGATCGGGTGGCCTTTTGAGGTTCGAGGACACGCCCTCCAAGGCGTCCCCGGCCGGGGCGGGCCGCCACCGGCGGCTCAGCACACCCGAGGCACGGCCCGTGCTCGGCATGGGCCTGATGGTGCTGTCGGTGGGGCTGCTCACGGCGATGGACGGCACCGGCAAGTATCTCGTCCAGGACTATCCGCTCGGCCAGGTGGTCTGGGCGCGCTATGCCTTCAATCTGCTCGCCCTCCTGCCCCTCGCCCTGCTCGGCCGACGCCCGGTCTGGCAAACCCGGGCGGCGGGCTGGCAGTGGATCCGGGCGCTGTGCATGATCCTTGCCACCTGGACCATGTTCCTCTCGCTCAAATGGTTGCCGATGGCGGAGACCTACGCCATCGCCTTCCTCTCCCCGCTGCTCGTGGCGTTGCTCGCGGGTCCGGTGCTGGGCGAGAGGGTCGGCTGGGCGCGCTGGCTCGCCGCCTTTTTCGGTTTCCTGGGGGTGGTGGTGGTGCTGCGGCCGGGAAGCGGCATGTTCGGAGCCGTCGCCCTGGCGCCGCTCGCCATGGCCCTGAGCTTCGCCCTCTATCAGCTCGCGACCCGGGCGCTGGGCGGCCGCGACCATGCCACCACCACCATGTTCTATTCGGCGGCGGTCGGAACCCTGTTCACCACGCCGGTGTTGTGGTGGCAGTGGCGCGAGCCGGATCCGTTCGGCTGGCTGTTGATGCTGGCGATGGGCGTGCTCGGGCTGCTCGCGCAGCTGGCCATGATCCAGGCCTTCGCGCTCGGACCGGCATCCCTGATCTCGCCGTTCCTCTACAGCCAGATCGTCTGGGCGAGTTTGTTCGGCTATCTGGTGTTCGGGGACCTGCCCGATCTCATGACCCTGGTCGGCGCTGCGGTGGTGGTGGCGAGCGGCTTGTGGCTGTGGCGGGTCGAGGCCAAGGGGAAGAGCGGCTGAGCGGCGCTCAGCCCGTGCTGTTGGATCGCTCCGTTTCCCGCTGCTTCGCCATCTGCCAGAGCGATTCGAGCTCCTGGGCGTCCATGGCCGACAGCGTCCTGCCGCGCGCCCGGGCCAGCTCCTCCATGGTCCGAAAGCGTCGCTCGAACCTGCGGTTGGCATCCCGCAGCGCGTCCTCGGCATCGCACGCAAGCCAGCGGGCGAGATTGACGAGGCTGAACAACAGGTCGCCCAACTCCCGCTGCGCGGCCGATCGGTCTTCCTGCGCGATCGCCCGTCTGAGCTCGCCCAGTTCCTCCTCCACCTTGGCCAGCACGCCAGCGGTGTCCGGCCAGTCGAATCCCGCCCGCGCCGCCCGCTCCTGGAGCTTGCGCGCCCGCAAGAGAGCCGGCACCGCCTGCGGCAGGCCGTCGAGAAGGCTCGGCGTGCCCCCCTGCTCTTGGGCCTTGAGCTCCTCCCAATGGCGTCGCTGTTCCCCGGCGTCGGCGATGCGACGATCGCCGAACACATGGGGATGGCGGCGCACCATCTTGTCGCTCACCGCCTCCGCCACCTCCCGGAAGTCGAACCAGCCCCGTTCCTCGGCCATCTGGCTGTGGTAGACCACCTGGAGGAGGAGGTCGCCGAGCTCCTCCTTGAGGGCGGCGGGATCCTCCCGGGCGATGGCGTCCGCCACCTCATAGGCCTCCTCGATGGTGTAGGGGGCGATGCTGTGGAAGTCCTGCTCGAGGTCCCAGGGGCAGCCGCCGTCGGGATCGCGCAGCCGGCGCATGATCGCGAGCAGACGCCCAATAGCGCTCTCGGCCATGGTCTCGCTCCGCTTCACTCGAAGAGCCCCGGCTGCGATTCGGCCTCCGGCCGGCGGGCTTTGCGGGGGTCGATGCGCTGCACCGCGAGACGCCCGTCGGCGAATTCGATCTCGAGCCGGCGCGCCCCATCCAGGGCAGCCAGTCGCGGCACGATCCCTCCGCCCGGCCGGCGCACCAGCGCGTAGCCGCGCTCGAGCACCCGCCGGTGGGAGAGCGCCTCGAGCTGGCGGCCGAGATGGTCGAGCGCCTGCTGCCGCCGTTCCCACAGGCCGCGGAAGGCGGCGCGGAGGCGCAGGGTTTCGCGCCCGAGCTCGCGCTCTGCAAGCCGCAGGCGCTCCCGCAGGGGCGCGGGCGTAAGCCGAAGCGCGATACCCTCAAGACGCGTGCCCTCCCGCTGCAGCCTCTGGGCGGTGAGCTCCACGAGCCGCATCGCCAGGCGCCGCAGCTCGGCCTGCTGTTCGCGCATCCTGCGCTTTGGGCTCTGCAACAGAAGGCGTTCGGCGAGGTCGTCCAGCCGCTGGGCGGCATGGCCCAGGAGCAGATGCGGATCGGGAAGCCCGCGGGCGAGCCCCACGAGCCGTTCGCGGGTGCGATCGAGGAGTCCGAAGACGGCGCGGTCGAGCCGCTCGCCCAGGCTGTGCAGCCCGGCGAGCAGCTCGGCCCGCACCGGCACCGCCATCTCGGCGGCCGCGGTGGGCGTCGGGGCGCGGCGGTCGGCGGCATGGTCGATGAGGGTGACGTCGGTCTCGTGGCCGACCGCCGAGATGAGCGGGATTTCGGAGGCGGCGGCGGCGCGCACCACCACCTCCTCGTTGAAGGGCCAGAGGTCCTCGATGGAACCGCCGCCGCGGGCGACGATCACCACGTCCGGACGGGGCACCGGGCCGCCCTCGGGCAGGGCGGAGAAACCGGCGATGGCCGCCGCGATCTGCTCCGCTGCCCCCTCCCCCTGCACCAGCACCGGCCACAACAGAACCCGCCTCGGAAAGCGTTCGCCGAGGCGATGGAGGATGTCGCGGATCACCGCCCCGCTCGGCGAGGTGACCACCCCGATCACCTCCGGCAGAAACGGCAGCGGTCGCTTGCGGGCGGGATCGAACAGGCCCTCCGCGGCGAGGCGCCTGCGGCGCTCCTCGAGCAGCAGCATGAGGGCGCCGAGCCCGGCCGGCTCCAGCGCCTCGACCACGAGCTGGTACTTGGAGCGCGGCGCGTAGGTGGTGATGCGCCCCACCGCCACCACCTCGAGCCCGTCCTCGAGCGCGATCCGGAGGCCGGCGGCGGTACCCCGCCACAGCACCGCATCCAACACCGCCCCCTCGTCCTTGAGGGCGAAATAGCAATGCCCGGAGTTGGCCCGCCTGAGGCCGGAGATCTCGCCTCTGACCCGCACCCGGCCGAAGGCGTCCTCGACGGTGCGCTTGAGCGCCGCCGCGAGCTCGGAGACGGTGAAATCGAACAGATTGTCCTGGAGATGCGGGATCTCGCTCATGGGCGCCAAGCTAGGGCAGCGGGCGCGCGGGGAAAAGGTGGCGCGGTCCGGCCACGGCGGTTCCGGAACCGGCTTCCTACTGTCTGCCCGCTCTCGCCACGGGCGCCAAAGGGGCGTATAGGAAGGCCGCGTTCATCGGCGCATCAGGGAGGTATCGTCATGAGCAACGCGATTCGGACGACGCTCGCCGCGGCGCTGATCGCCGGGCTCGGCGGCGCGGCCTACGCCCAGTGCGCGCCCGACAACTGGCAGGCCTGCGAGGGCAAGCCCTGGGTGGCGGGCAAGGCGGAGACCCCGATCGGCGAGCGGTGGTGGCCGCATCCGATGTGGGGCGAGGGGGATGAGGCCGGCGCCACCAACTGGTATGCGAAGCCGGAGGTGGTGCTCAGGGCCCTCGCCGAGGCGGACCGGGGCAAGGTCTACCGGCTCGGCCGCGTCTATGAGGCGGGCATGCCGCTGTTCGGCAACCGCAGCTTCTCGCTGCGCATCCCCGGCACGCCCACGGGCGGCCCCTTCGGCGCCAATCGCATCATCTGGCACGACGAGTTCCTGAGCACCGAGATCGGCCAGGTGGGCACCCAGTTCGACGGCCTCGGCCACATCGGCGTCATGGCCGGCGGCGAGGGCGACAAGGACCAGATGTTCTACTACAACGGCTTCACCGAGACCGAGGTGGGCAGCGCCTACGGCCTCCAGCGCCTGGGCACCGAGAAGCTGCTGCCGATCGTCGCCCGCGGCGTGCTCCTGGACATCGCCGGCGCCAAGGGGGTGGAGATGCTCGAGGCCGGCTATGAGATCACCATGGCGGACGTGCGCGCCGCCCTCGAGCGGCAGGGGATGGCCGACTTCCAGTTCCAGCCCGGTGATGCGGTGATCTTCCACACCGGCTGGGGCAAGCTGTGGATGAAGGACAACGACAAGTTCAACTCCGGCGCTCCGGGAATCGGCGTTGAGGTGGCCAACTGGCTGGTCGAGGAGGTACAGGCGGGCGTTGCCGGGGCGGACACCTGGCCGCTCGAGGCGGTGCCCAATCCGGATCCCAACTGCGCCTTCTGCGTCCACCAGATCCTCATCACCCGGGCCGGCATCCCCATCCAGGAGAACATGTATCTGGACGAGCTGGTGAACGACGAGGTGTGGGTGTTCACCTACGTCTATTCGCCGGTGCCGATCAAAGGGGCGACCGGCTCGATCGGCGCGCCGATCGCCATCGACTGAGGGATGGCGCGAAGGTGAAGGCGCGGGGCGGCCCGCACGGGTCGCCCCGGCCCTTTATCCGCACCCCGCATCGCCCTAGCTTGGCTGGCCATGACCGGCCCGCGATCCAAGCGCCTGATCATCGTCGATGCGCCCGGCTACGTTTACCGGGCCTTCTTCGCGCTGCCGGCGATGACGCGGCCGGACGGCACCCCCATCCAGGCCGTCTACGGCTTCGTCAACATGATGCTCAAACTCCTCGAACGGCATCCCGAGGACGACGTGGTGGTCGTCTTCGACGCCAAGGGCCCCACCTTCCGCGAGGAGGTGTACGAACAGTACAAGGCCCAGAGGGAACCGCCGCCCGAGGAGATGCGGGTGCAGTTCCCGATCCTCAGGGAGGCGGTCTCTGCCTTCGACCTGCCGGTGCTGGAGGTGCCCGGGGTGGAGGCCGACGACGTCATCGCCACCCTGGTGCGGCGCGCCCGCGAGGCCGGCCGCGAGGTGACGGTGGTGAGCGCGGACAAGGATCTCATGCAACTGGTCGCGCCCGGGGTGCAGCTCTGGCATCCGCTGCGCGACGAGGCCATCGACGCCGAGGCGGTGCGGGCACGCTTCGGGGTCGGCCCGGAGAAGCTGCGCGACGTGCTGGCGCTCGCCGGCGATCCCAGCGACAACGTTCCGGGCGTGCCGGGAATCGGCATCAAGACGGCGGCCAAGCTGATCGAGGAGTTCGGTTCGCTGGAGGCGCTGCTCGCCCAGCTGGATCGCATCAAGCAGCCCAAGCGGCGCAAGGCGCTCGAGGAGCACGCCGATAAGGCGCGCCTCTCCTACGAGCTGGTCGGTCTCAAGGACCAGGTGCCCCTTCCCCTGACACTGGACGATCTGCAACGCCGTCCCCCCGACCCCAAGAAGCTGCTCGCCTTCTTCCGGGAGAACGGCTTTCGCTCCCTCATCGCGCGGCTCGAGCAGGTGGCGGAGGAAGCCGGCCGGAGCCAGGCGCAAGGCGGGAGCGACCGCGCTTCCTACACCACCGTCGACAGCGAGGAGGAGCTTCGAGCCCTGCTCGCCGAGGCGCTCGAGGAGGGGCGGCTTGCCATCGATCTCGAGACCGACGGCCTCTCGGTGGCCAGCGCCCGGATCGTCGGCATCGCGCTGAGCGTGCGGCCGGGGCGCGCCTGCTACGTGCCCGTCAACCATCGGGATCACGAGGGCGCGCGGGTCGCGGGACAGCTTCCGCTCGGGCGGGTGCTGGAGCTGCTTGGGCCGCTTTTGGCCGATCCCTCGGTGCGCAAGATCGGGCACAACCTCAAATTCGATCTCGCCATCCTCAGCCGCTACGGCGTCGAGGTCGCGCCCATCGACGACAGCATGTTGCTCTCCTATGCCCTCAACGGCGCCCGCCACGGGCACGGGCTGGACGAGCTGGCCAAGCGCTATCTCGGCGTCGACACCCTGAGCTACGGGGAGGTGGCCGGACGCGGGCCGAAGCAGGTCACCTTCGATCGGGTGCCGATCGCGCGTGCCACCGCCTATGGGGCCGAGGACGCCGACATCAGCCTGCGGCTCTGGCAGGTGTTGCGGCGTCAGCTGGTGGAAGAGCGCATGGCGACGGTCTACGAGACCCTGGACCGGCGGCTCGTGCCCATTGTGGCGGACATGGAGCGCATCGGCATCCGGGTGGACCGGGAGCGGCTGGGCCGGCTCGCCTCGGAGTTCACCCAGCGCCTGGCCGAGCTCGAGGAGGAGGCCTACCGGCTCGCCGGGCGTCGCTTCAATCTCGGCTCCCCCAAACAGCTCGCAGAAGTGTTGTTCGGCGAGCTGGGGCTCGAGGGCGGCGGGCGCCGCACCGCCACCGGCGCGCTGTCCACCAGCGCCGAGGTGCTGGAGGAGCTCGCCGCCCAGGGACACGAGCTGCCGCGGGTGGTGCTGCGGTGGCGGCAGCTGCAGAAACTGCTGCGCACCTATTGCGATTCCCTCATCCAGCAGGCGGACGCCCAGGACCAGCGGGTGCACACCTCCTTCAACCTCGCCGCCACCGCCACCGGGCGTTTGAGTTCCAGCGACCCCAACCTCCAGAACATCCCGGTGCGCAGCGAGGAGGGCCGCAAGATCCGCGCCGCCTTCGTCGCCGAGGAGGGGTGGCGGCTTTTGTCCGCGGATTATTCCCAGATCGAGCTGCGGGTGATCGCCCATCTGGCCGACGTGCCGGCCCTCAAGGAGGCGCTCTTGGCGGGGGTGGATGTGCATGCGGCGGCGGCGGCGCGGATGTTCGACCTGCCGCTCGAGGTGGTGGACGCCGACCACCGCCGGGCGGCCAAGGTGATCAACTACGGCATCATCTACGGTATCGGCGCCTTCGGCCTCGCCCAGCGGCTCGGCGTGCCCCAGGACAAGGCGCGCGCTTACATCGACGCCTATTTCGCCCGCTATCCGGAAGTGAAGGCCTATATGGAGCGGACGGTGGAGGAGGCGCGCAAGCAGGGCTATGTGCGCACCCTCTTCGGGCGCCGCTGCTATGTGGCCGACATCCATCACCGGGTGCCCTCGCGCCGCCACGCCGCCGAACGGCAGGCGATCAACGCCCCGGTGCAGGGTACCGCCGCCGACATCATGAAACGCGCCATGATCCGGCTTTCCCATCACCTGCGCGAACGGCGCCTTCGGGCCAGGCTGCTCCTCCAGGTCCACGACGAGCTGGTGCTGGAAGTGCCCGAGGAGGAGGTGGCCGAGGTGCGGGAGCTGGTGCGGGCGACCATGGCGGGGGCCGCGGCCTTGTCGGTGCCCCTGGAAGTGGAGGTGGGCGTGGGCCACAATTGGGACGAGGCGCACTGAGCGCGGGAGGGACCGACGTGGCGCTCGGCAGATGGTTCAAACGCCTCTTGGGGGGCTCGCCGGAGCCCGCCGAGGGCAGGCCCGTGCCCTATGGGGACTATACCATCACCCCGACCCCGATGCGCCAGGGCGGGCAGTTCCTCACCGCCGGCGTGATCCGCAAACAGACCCCCGAAGGGGTCAAGGAGCACCGCTTCATCCGCGCCGATACCCATGCGAGCGAGGAGGCGGCGCGGGACTTCGCCGTCCACAAGGCGAAGCAGATCATCGACCAGCTCGGCGACCGCATCTTCGAGGAACGCTGAGCAGAGCGCGGTTCGCCGTGCCGCCGGCGCTCAAGGCCGCCAGACGGGGCGGATGAACCGAGCCGCCTCCACCGCCTCGGGATCGGCGTCGAGCTCCATGGCGAAACGGCGGCCGGCATACACGGCATGGGCGATGGTGGCCGGGTTTTGAGCGTCGCCGATCACCGTCACCGCCCGAATGCCGGCCCGCTCGAGCCGTTCCCGATCGCGGCAAAGCTCCGCGAACAGCTCGCTTCGCGGAAGCCGTGCGGTGACGAGCACAAGACCGCCCACCTCCCAGCGCTGTTCGCGGCCGGTATAGACACAGGCGACCACCGCTTCGCGGTCCTCCACGGCGAGAAGCGCTTTGGCGAGCTCGAGACGCACGCCGAGCTCCAAAAGGCGCTTTTGGATGCGGTGCTGCTCCATGGTGTTGCGGGTCCAGCTCGCCACCTCGGCAGCCGGGATGACCAGGATCACCTCCCGTCCCTCGCCGCAAAGCAGCTCCGCCAGGACCGAGCCCATGTAGCCGTGGTCGTCGTCGTAGAGGAGGACGGGATCGCCCTCGGGCCTGAGGCCGTCCATGAGATCGTCCGGGGTGAGCCGGGCGAGCTTGGTTTCGAAGAGCAACGGGAGGGTGTGGTGACGGCCGACGCCGTCGTCGCGCCAACGCGCACCTGTGGCCAGCACCACCTGCTCGGCGCCGAAGGCGAGCACGTCCTCCGCGCTCATGACGCTCGCGGGATAGAGTTCCACCTGGGGCAGCGTTTGCAGCTCCTGGAGCCGGCAGTCGCGCACCCGAAGCCAGCTCGCGAGGCCGGGCAGGCGCGCTTCCCGCAGCACCCGGCCGCCCACCTCCGGCGCCGCCTCGGCGAGGGTCACCTCATAGCCCCGCTTGCCCAGGGCGAGTGCGCATTCGAGCCCTGCCGGACCGCCGCCGACCACCAGCACGCGGTCGCGGCTCTGCCGGGGCGGCAGCCGCTCGGGATGCCAGCCGCGCCGCCCCTCCTCGCCCATGGTGGGATTCTGGGTGCAGCGGATGGGCGCCATGGTCCAGTCGCCCACCACGCAGATGTTGCAGCCGATGCACTCGCGCAGGGTCTCGATACGTCCCTCCTCGATCTTGCGCGGCAGGAAGGGGTCGGCGATGGAGGGGCGGGCGGCGCCGACCAAATCCACGATCCCCTCGCGCACGATGCGGGCCATGGCGTCCGGGGACGTGTAGCGGCCGACCCCCACCACCGGCTTGTCGGTGAGCGCCTTGAGCCGGCGCAGATAGGACTCCTGGTACCCTTCCGGGGCGAACCGGCTCGAGACGGAATCCGATTCCCAGCCGGCCAGGCAGAAGTCCCAGAGATCGGGCAGATCCGCCAGCATCGCCACCACCTCGGCGACCTCATCGAGGGTGAGGCTGCCGCCGCCGCAATGTTGCGCGGCACTCAGGCGCACAGCGACCGCCGCCCGGCCCTCGGCGAGCTCGAGGGTCTCCTCCAGCACTTCGCGCAACAGGCGCGCGCGGTTGGCGAGGGGGCCGCCGTATTCGTCCGTCCGATGGTTGGTGCGCGCGGAGAGGAACTGTTCGATCAGGCTGAGCCCGTGGCCCGCATAGACGTAGACGATGTCGAAGCCGACCTCGAGGGCGAGCGCCACCGCCCGCCGGTGCCAGGCGCGAAACGCGCGGATGTCCTCCCTGTCCATGGCCTTGGCGTGCACCGGATCGAGACCGGCGAGCACCGGCAGGCAGGAGGGGGCGAGCGGGATGTCGCGGCTGTAGCGGTTTGCGGCGTTCAGCCCGTTGTGGCAGAGCTCGATGGCGGCGAGCGCGCCGTGGGCGTGGACCGCCTCGACGATGAGGCGGAGGGCGGCGAGATCGCGCCGGTCCCAAAGCCGCAGCTCGATGTAGGGGGTGATGTCGGAAGTGGGGTGGATCTCGCACTCCTCGGTGCTCACCACCGCCCAGCCGCCCTCCGCCTTGATGCCGCGCATGGCGGCGAGCGCTTGGGGATCGCGCCAGCCCATGCCGTTGCAGTGCGGCACCTGATAGAAGCGGTTTTTGGCGGTGAGCGGTCCGATTCGCACCGGCTCGAAGAGGATATCGAAGCGGGGATCGCGCGCCATCTCTCCTTCCGGGCTCTCGATCCGATCTTTCGCCCATGCGGCGCAGGCCATGCGCACAGCACCAGGGGCGGCTCGTCCGGATGCACCCGCCGCTGCCGCGGCCCTTGATTTCCCCAAGCCGCCTGCCTACACCGCGGTGCGGATGTCCCCATCGTCTAGTGGTCAGGACACCAGCCTTTCAAGCTGGAAACGCGGGTTCGATTCCCGCTGGGGACACCAGCTCCCGCAGGCTCACCACAGGCGTCCCTGAGATTCCTCGGACACCGGGGGCTGCTCCTCTTCAATCGGTGTGAGCAGGGAGGGATCGTCCTGCCGCGGATCGTTCACCCGCCGGCTCACGGGAACCGCATGCAGGTGCACCGTTTCCGCCTCCTCGAGCAGGTGCTGGAGCAGCGCATCGTCCACCGGCTCGGGATCCAGCCAGCGCTTCCAGGCCTTCTCCGGCAGGATGAGCGGCATGCGGTGGTGGATGGGCTGCAGCGCTTCGCTGGCCGGGCGGGTGAGGATGGCCACGGTCGCTTCCTCCTCGCCGGCCGGGGTTGCGAACAGGGCGGCCAGGGCCAGGAGCTCGCCCCCCGCTGCGGCGATGAAGAAGGGACGCGACGGCCCCCGGGGCGGCTTCTGCCATTCGTAGAAACCGGACACCGGCACCAGGGCGCGGCGGCGCCGGAAGGCATCGCGGAACATGGGGCGCTCGGAGACCGTCTCGATGCGGGCGTTGATCTGGGGGCGCATGTCCCGGGCCGCGCGCGCCCAGGACGGGCGGAACCCCCAATGCATCCAGACCGCCCGGCGTTCGCCGCCGCGCGCATGCACCACGACGATGCGGCTTTGGGGGGCGATGTTCCAGCGCGGCGTCCAGCCCGAGGGCGGCGGGCAGCCGAAACGGGCCGAGAAGGCCTGGGGCGTGGTCGCCAGGGCGAAGCGGCCGCACATCCGACTCAGACCTCCAGCACGGTGCGCGCCTCCGCCACCACCTCCGAGAGCGGTCTCGCCGCATCGATCCGACGCCAGGCGAGCCCCGCGGTATCAAGCTGGCCGATCTGCTGGCGCACCACTTGGGCGTCCGCGTCCGACACGTCCCGACCACGGCCTTCCACCCGCTCGACCAGCACCTCGAGCGGCGCCTCCAGCCAGAGGCCGTCGAAGGGCACCCGGAGCTCCCGCGCCACCTCCTCGATGCGTCGGCGCTGTTCGCCCTTGCCGTAGACCGCATCGCAGATCACGCTCCAGCCGGCCTCGAGCAGGGTGGCGGCGCGGTTCGCGATGATCTCGAACACTTCCGCCGACACCTCGGCCCGGTAGGCGTGTTCGGGCAGGGGTTCGTGCGGCGCGCGGCCGAACAGCCGCTTGCGGATGACGTCGCTGCGCAACAGCATGGCCCCGGGCAGCGGGCCGAGCACAGGCGCCAGGGCGAAGGCCAGGGACGATTTGCCCGAGCCGGAGGCGCCCCCGATCGCCACCAGCCGCGGCGGCGCCTGCTCGAGCGCCAGCTGGGCCAGCTCGAGGTAGCCGCGCGCCCGTGCGAGGTGAGCCGTGCGGTCTTCGGCTCGGCTCTGCAGCCGGGCGGTGAAACCCTCCACCTTGGCCCGCACCTGGGCCCTGAGCGCCAGGAACAGGGGCAGGCTCTGCAGCCCGGCGTCCTCCACCATGTCGTCGTTCCACGCCTGGAGCAGGCGATGGGCGTGTTGCGGCAGGCCGCGCTCCCACAGATCCATGATCAGGAAGGCGAGGTCGTAGAGGACGTCGATACAGGCCAGATCCTCGTCGAACTCGAGGCAGTCGAACAACACCGGCCGGCCGTCCACGAGCGCGATGTTCTCGAGGTGGAGGTCGCCGTGGCAATGGCGCACCCGGCCCGCCCCCCGCCGCACGTCCAGCAGATCCCGCAGCGCCTCGAAGCGGCGTTCGGTGGCGGCCAGTACCCGCTCGATCGCCTCCCCGGCCGCCAGGTCGGTGGCGAGTTCGCGCAGGTCGGACGCATTGCCGGCGATCACCTTGCGGATGGCGAAGGCACCGCCCTTGTCCGGGCGCACCACGGCCGCGCGGTGGAAACGGACGATGTCCCGTGCGAGAATCTCCACCAGCTCGAGCGACAGCCGTCCGGCGCTCGCGAGACGGTCGAGCCGGTGCTCGGAAGGAAAACGCCTCATCTCGAGCAGCCATTCCACGGGCTCACCCTCGCCGCCGAGCCCGAGCCGGCCGTCGGGCCGGCGCACCACCGGCACCAGGCCCAGATAGAGGTCCGGGGCGGTGCGGCGGTTGAGCGCGAGCTCGCGCTCCAGCACCCGACGGCGGTTTTCGAGGGTGGAGAAGTCGAGGAAGCTGTAGCGCACGGCCCGCTTCATCTTGTAGGCGCGATCGCCCACCAGCAGCACCACCGCTGCATGGGTGTCGATGCGTTCCACCGGGTCGGAGAACGCCTCGCGTTCGAGGAAAGCCAGGACCTGTGACTGCTCTTCC
>Ga0256839_1001030_pt1 | contig 34813 bp, 35 predicted proteins | sample 354166metaG_FD_185968 | JGI IMG/M metagenome (GOLD analysis project Ga0256839, IMG submission 185968) | Hydrothermal vent microbial communities from Mid Atlantic Ridge, Atlantic Ocean - 354-166 | ecosystem: Environmental > Aquatic > Marine > Hydrothermal vents | place: Atlantic Ocean: Mid...
CGGCCAGATGCACGGCGGCGGCCACTTCCCCGAAATCCATGGCCATCACGGGTTGATGGTGGTAACAGACCGGCTGGTGGATCGATTCCGGTACCCGCCAGCGCTGTAACAGTGCACCTCCGGCTTCGGCATGGCTGTAACCCAGCGCGGCCTGTTCCAGGCGGTACAGCGGTGTCTCGACCCGTTCCCGTTGCAGCAGGAGTTCAGCCATCAGCCCCGGCAATTTGAGAAAGAAGGCCAGCCGTCCGATGTCGTGCAGCACACCCGGCCACATAGTAGCGTTCCGGCTGACGGCGGTGGGCCTGCTGTCCGATGCACTTGGCCATCACCCCGGTGGCCACCGAATGGGTCCAGAAGCCGTGCATGTCGATCATGCCCAGTGGGACCCGGGAGAAGGCATTGACGATACTGGTCGCCAGCACCAGTTCGCGGATCTGCCGCAGGCCGATCACCTGCACCGCCTGAGCGATGGATTCGATGCGGGTGGGAAAGCTGTAGAAGGCGCTGTTGGCCATGCTCAGCAGGCGCGCACACAGATCCGGCTCGCTGGCCAGCAGACGAGCGATGTCCTGCAGGCTGCTGCCCGGCTGTTCGATCAGCGCCTCCAGACGGTAATAGACATCCGGCAGGCTGACCAGCCGGTCCACATCCTCGATCAGGCGTTGCAGATTGTCACCGTGGTAACAGCCCAGTTCCTTGTGCCGTGTTGTCGCCATTGTTCCTTTTCCAGTGCAGGGTCATGACTGACTATAGACCAGTCTGCCAACTCCATCCGGATTGCCTCAAGTCAAGGCGGCGGTACGAGGGGCGCACTAGAGTGATGGGGTGCTCAAGAGCCGAGAGGTGCGCCATCATGATCGATTGCAAGGACATCGACAGCGTCGAAACCTTCCTCGCACTGTCGCTGCTGCTGGAATACGAGTCCGCGGACCGGCTGAAAGAACTGGCGAAAGCCATGCGCGAGCAACAGGCCGATGCACTGGCCGAACTGCTGGACCGGCTGGCCGGCTACAGCCGCAAACACGCCGAGGAGATCCACGAACGGGCCGAGGGTCGGGTGCTGCCCGAACTGGCCACCACCGACTTTGCCTGGGAGGGACCGGAAGGCCCCGAAACCACGGCCTTCGAAGCGGTAAACGCCGGCATGAGCCGCGAGGAGATGCTTCAGGTTGCGCTGAACAACGAGATCCGCGGCCAGGAATTCTATACCCGCATCTCGCTCGAATCCCCCAACGCGGCGGTCCGTGAGCTGGCCGCGGAATTCGCCGGCGAGGAAAACGAGCATGTGATGCTGCTGCAGCAGTGGATCGACAACGAAGGCCGGCAATCCGCCTGAGGCGATTGCCCTCTCCAGCCCTGGACGATACCCTGTGCGCCCTTTATAACCGCCAGGCATGATCATGGACCTCGGCCAGATCCGACGCGACTATATATCCGGCCCGCTGCGGCGCGCTGACCTCGACTCCGACCCCCTGCGCCAGTTCGAGCGCTGGTTCCAGCAGGCCGTAAACAGCGGCATCAAGGATCCCAGCGCGATGAGCCTGGCCACCGCCGGGCGCGACCTGCAGGTGACGATACGCACCGTGCTGCTCAAGCGCTTCGACGCCCAGGGTTTCGTGTTCTACACCAATTACGAATCCACCAAGGCGCGCCAGATCGCCGAAAACCCGAAGGTGGCGCTGCTGTTTCCCTGGCTGGACCAGAACCGCCAGGTGAAGATCACAGGGCTGGCCGAAAAGGTACCGCAAGCGGAATCCCTGAAATACTTCCTCAGCCGGCCGCGCGGCAGCCAGCTCGGCGCCTGGGTATCGGCCCAGAGCCGGCCGATCCGTTCCCGCGACCTGCTGCTCGGCAAGCTGGAAGAAATCCGCAAGCGTTTCGCCGACGGCGACATCTCGCTGCCCGAATTCTGGGGCGGATACCGGGTACGGCCGACCACCATTGAATTCTGGCAAGGCCAGCCGGATCGCCTCCACGACCGCTTTCGCTACACCGCGCAGGCCAACGGCTGGAGCATCGAGCGACTGGCACCCTGAGCCTCAGGCCGACCGCGCCAGGTAGTGCGCAATGCGGTAGAGGTGACGGCTCACCCGCTGCAGCCAGCGCAAGGCCTCGGCCTGGCGCTGCGCCTCTCCGACCGTCAGATCCCCTTCCGCCACCTCCAGGTAGAGGGCATCCCGCAGCGCATCACTGGCGTTGTCCATGTCCTCACTGAGCGCCCGGGCCAGCGCCTCCAGACGCGCGCTGTCGCCCGACTCCAGGCACATCAACAGAGACTCGATGGCATCGTCCAGCGCCCGTTCCAACTCGATCAGAATCGCGCTGTCCCGCGCGGCTTCGGCGCGTTCGGCGTCCTCGGCACAGCGGTCGTACAGGCGCTGCAGGTGATCCGCCGCATGCAGCAAGGCCGTCAGCCGCCGTTGCCCCGGCTGGCGCGGGTCGGGAATATGGATCTCATCGAGAAAGACCTGCAGATGCCGCAGATCCTGTTGCCACCGCCGGGTCTGCACCGCATCCGGCTTCTGACCCCGTTCCAGCAGGTCGTCCACGCATTCGAGCAACTCGGCAAACAGCCGCCGCAACACCTGATCCGCCGCTTCGAGCGCCGCCTGCGGTTCGCTGAGCAGGGCCGCATCCAGTTCGCGTTCCACCCGGCTCGGCGATTCCGGTATCAGCCGTTCGATCCAGCGCGCGAAGCGGTGGGCAAACGGCAATACCAGCAGCACGCCGAGGGCATTGAAGCTGCTGTGAAAACCGACCAGCGCGATTTCCGGATCGCGGCGGATCGCCTGCGGGAAGGCCTCACCCAGCCAGTAGCTGTAGGCGTCGATCCACAGCAGCGCGCCGACCGCGGTCATCAGGTTGTAGATCACATGCGAAAGCCCGGTGCGGCGCGCGCCGATGCTGCCGCCGATGGTGGCCAGTGCCGCGGTCGCGGTGGTGCCCACATCCATGCCGATGACCAGTGCCGCCGCCTGCCCGAACTCGATGGAACCGGCATGCAGCGCCGCCAGGGTCGCCGCCACCCCGGCGCTGGACGACTGGGTGACCAGCGTCACCAGGATTCCGATGCCCACCAGGCGCAGGCGTGTCCAGAGGCTGTCCGGAGGAAAGTCCTGCGGATCGAACAGCGGCCCGTAGCCGGCCATCGCCTGCTGCAGCAGGTCGATGCCGATGAAGATCAGGGCAAAGCCGGCCAGCGCGTGACCGATGCGCGCACCGCGGCCCGGCGCGAACAGCCTCAGCATCACGCCGATGAACACCAGCGGCATCGCCAGCAGGCCGAGCTGGAGCTTGAAACCGAACAGGGCCACCATCCAGCCGGTGATGGTGGTACCCAGATTTGCCCCGAAGATGATGCCCAGCGCCTGCGAGAAATCGAGCAGGCCGGCGCCGACGAAGCCCACCGCGGCCACCGTGGTGGCGCTGGAGGATTGCAGCAGCGCCGTCCCCAGGGCGCCAGTGAGCGCGCCGCTCCACGGACTGCGCGTGGAATGCACCAACCAGTGACTGACGCGCGCGCCGGCCAGCGCCTTGAGCCCTTCGGTCATCACCAGCATGCCAAGCAGGAACACGCCGATTCCGCCCAGCGCCTGGGCCACCACCATAACGCTCAAGCCGCTCATCACCCCGGCACCTCAGAAACGCAGGATCTTGAGCACCGGCTGATCCTTCTGCCCGCTCTTGCCGAATCCGGACAGCACGGCCAGCGAACGGTCGTTCAGCGACAGCCCCAGGCGCCGTGCGACAATTCGGCTCATACGCTGCCAGTCGGCGATCTCCGCCGGCTTCAACTGCATCGGTATCACCCCCCAGTTAAGGGTCAGCACCCGCGCCGTGCGCGCATCGGGGCATACCCCGATCACCGGGGCCGAGGGCCGGAATGCCGACACCACCATCGCCGTGGTGCCACTGCGCGTCGGCACCAGCAACGCCAGCAGTCTGAGGTCCCGTGCAATGCCCATCGCCGCATTGGCCAGCGCGCGGCGCGGTGACTCGGCCACCCGCATGTCCAGATCGTCTCCGCAACGGGGGCTGCGCTGACGCCACTGCTCGGCTTCACGCAGGATTGCATTCATGTAACGCACGGCCTGCAACGGATAACGGCCCACCGAGGTTTCTCCGGAGAGCATCACCGCATCGGCACCGAGCATCGCCGCATTGGACACATCGCCCACCTCGGCCCGTGTCGGGCGCGAGGAGTCGATCATCGATTCCATCATCTGGGTGGCAACGATCACCGGCTTGCAGGCGGCCCGCGCCCGGTCGATCAGTTCCTTCTGCACCATCGGCAGACGGGCGGGATCGATCTCGATACCCAGATCGCCGCGTGCGATCATGATGCCATGGGCTTCCTGCAGGATGCCGTCGATGGCTTCCAGGGCCTGGGGCTTCTCGATCTTGGCGATCACGGGCAGCTCGCCGCCGTGCCGCCGGAGGTAACGCTTCAGCGCCAATATGCCCTCCGCGCTGCGCACGAAGGACAGCGCCAGCAGGTCCACAGCCTGTTCCAGCGCGAAGCGGGCATCGCGACGATCGGCGTCGGTCAGCGAGGGTGCCGAAACCCGACTGTCGGGCAGGTTGATGCCCTTGCGGTCGGTCAGCACGCCGCCATAGATCACCCGGCATTCGATGTCGCGCCCCTTCACCGACAGCACCTTGAGTTCCAGCTTGCCGTCATCGAGCAGGATGCGGTCTCCGGGCTTGACGTCCTTGTGCAGTGCCCCGTACTGGCTGGGGATTACCCCGTCGCGGCCGGTCACCCGGCGCGTGGTCACCACCACCACGGAGCGCGCCTTGAGTTCCATTGCGCCCCCGGCCAGGGTGCCCACACGGATCTTGGGACCGCAAAGATCACAGAAGATGGCGGCATGAATGCGCATTTTCGATGCCAGTCGCCGTATCTGCCGGATGCTCTCCGCATGCTCACGATGACTGCCATGGGACATGTTGAGGCGGAAGACATCCACCCCCGCCTGCAGCAGGCGCTCGATCATCCCCGGTGATTGCGTGGCCGGTCCCAGGGTGGCGATGATGCGTGTTTTGCGCCCTGTATGTATGTTCCTGCTCATGGCTCATCCCCCCTGATCTGTCATTGGTATTAACCCGGCACAACCCGAAAATGTGAAAGCTATCACACTCTCTGCCAGCCGGATGTATAGACTTGTGAACACGCATTGCGAACCTGTGCCTGAGCTCAGTCAAGCTTCTGAGTTCGGTTTCCGCCAGCCCCCTCGGGCTGGCGTTTTTTTTGCCCGTCCGAAAAAACATCCGTTTTTTCGCAGCCGTTGTCATCCCTTTTCCCTGTTCGCGCGTTATGCCCGGTACCGAAGCACAACAACCGATGAGGAAAACGACATGTTACAACGACTGAACACCGGACTGGGGCGCAGCGTCTGGCTGCCGCTGCTGCTGAGCGCCGGGCTGCTGGGAGGCTGCGGCGGCTCATCCAGCGAAGAGGATACCGGCGCCCTCTACATCTCCCTGACCGATGCCGAAGGCGACTTCAACCAGTATGCGGTGGATGTCACTTCGCTGCGCCTGTACCGGCCGAACGGTGCGGTGGTCGAAACCCTACCTAGCACCACACGGCTGGACTTCACCCGTTACATCGATGTCAGCGAATTCATCACCGCGGCCACCGTGCCCTCGGGCGCCTATACCCGCGCCGAGATCACCCTGGACTTCGACGAAGCTGAAATCACCGTGGAAAATGCGGATGGCAACTCGGTACCGGGCACGGCGGTCGACCGTCAGGGCGAAACACTGGGCAGTCTGACCCTGACCGCCACCATCAACGGCGGCGAGGGCTTTGTCATCAGCCCCGGCCAGCTGCGCGACCTGACCATCGACTTCGATCTCGAAGCCTCCAATGATGTGACCCTTGCCGACGACGGCCAGAGCGCCACGGTGGTGGTGAAGCCGGTCCTGTCCGCCACCACGCAACGCGACTTCGACGATGAAAAACTGCGCCGCGCGCGCGGCCTGCTCGACAGAGTCGATACCGAAAACCGCAGCTTCGTGATCGACATCCGTCCGTTTCAGGTACGCCACCGCAGTCACGGCGAGTTGACGGTATGGACCGACGACGACACCCGCTTCGAAATCGATGGCGTAGCCTACACCGGCGATGAAGGCCTCTCCGCACTGGCCGCGCTCGGCACCGGCACGCCGGTCGTCACCCTGGGCCGTTTCGACAGCGATGCACGCCGCTACCGTGCCGAGGAAGTATTTGCCGGTGAAAGCGTACCCTGGGATGACCGCGATGCCGCGCGCGGCTCGGTCATCGTTCGTGACGGCAATCGCCTGACCCTGCTCGGTGCGGCCATCGAGACCGGCAACGGCGTGATCCGCTTCAATGACGAACTGACGGTGTTGATCGATGAAAGCACCCGCGTCCACAAGCAGGGGAGCGCCGATAGCGCGGACATCACCAACATCAGCATCGGCCAGCACATCAGCGTGATCGGTCGCTTCAACGACGAAGGCGAACTCGATGCCACCGGCAATGCGGAAGGCGTGGTTCGCATGAAATACAGCGACCTCGCGGCCAGCGTGGTGGACAAGGGCAATGGCCTGGTGGTGGACCTGCAGAGCATCAACAACCGCAGCGTCAGCCGTTTCGATTTCACCGGCACCGGCAGCGATGCCGCCAATGACGCCGATCCGGATGCCTACGAGGTGGATACCGGCACACTGCCGCTGCACAGCATCGACCTTTCCGACCCGGTGTGGATCCGCGGCTTCCCGACCGCCTTTGGCAGCGCACCGCCGGATTTCGAAGCCAAGACCGTCATCGATGTCAGCTCAATGCTGACCAAAATGCTGATCTCCTGGGAGCCGGATGGCAGCACCACCGCCATTGCCGAACTCGACGGCAGTGGCCTGCTGCCGGCCATCGAGGATGCCGGCAAGCTGCACCACCTGAAGCGCGCCGGTGTACTCACCGACCTGAGCGATCTGCAGACCCTGCCGCGCATCGTGCCGCAACAGGGCAAGCCGGGCCTGTACATGATCAGCGAAGGCCCCACCGTCAGCGTGTTCCACGACTGGAGCCATTTTGCCGGCGAATTGCAACAACGGCTGGAAGAAGGCAGCCCGGTACTGTTGATCACCGCCCAGGGCCGGTATGACCCGCAGGCCGCCGAACTGGCCAGCCGCAAGGTGGTGGTCCGCCTCGGCGGGCTGGCCTGGCCGCTGTGATCCGCGGCGTTCATGTCCGATGAAGTTGCCGCTGGTACAATCCCCTCATCCTGTGATGAGGGGATTCCATGCCCGCGCCAAGCCTGATCCTGCTGCTGTTGCTCTGCCCTCCGCTGTGGGCGGACGACGCGCCGCCACCCAGTCTGGAACTGCTCGAGTTCCTGGCGGATTTCGGCGACATCGACCGCCAGACCCTGGAGCTGATGGAATACCATGCGCAAAAGGACCTTCTGCGCCGTTCCACCGCTCCGGACGAGCAAGCACCGCAACTCAACGAGGAGGACACATCCAATGAAGACTAGATCCCTGCTGGCTGCATTGCTGGGCTGGATGCTCCTCGGCCCGGCCTCGGCGCTGGAGTTCGAACGCCTGCCCGAAGACCTGCGCCAGCTGCTCGCCCCCTTCGAGGAGCAGTGGCGGCAACTGCCCGAGCAGCGCCAGCTGAAACTGCAGCAGGGTGCCCGACGATGGCTGGAGATGGATGCGGAACAAAGACGCCAGGCCCGGGACAACTTCCGACGCTGGCAATCGCTGGATGCACAGCAGAAAGCGGCAATCCGTGCCCGCTTCCAACGCTTCCGGCAACTGCCCGCGGAGCGTCAGCAACAGCTCAAGCGCAGCTTCCAGCGTTTCCGTGCCCTGCCGCCGGCCGAACGCAAGCGTCTCAAATCCCGCTGGAAACGGCTCACCCCGGCCCAGCGCAAGCAGCTGCTCCGCCATCCGCGTTTTCCGCGCCCGTCGAAGGGTGGCGGCAAGGGCTGAACCGTGCCTGCACTGATGCCGCTGTTGTGTCTCCTGCTCCTGCCCCCGGTGGCCGGAGCGGACAACGATGACTGGTCGCTGGGCGACGATCAGGCGTTTCCGGCCACTTCCCCCGTGGTCGCCGGCCTGCTGCTCGGCACGGACCCGCAGGACAGCCAGACCCTGTCGGCCTGGCTGCTGCTGCCGCTGACGCCGGACACCGAACTCGACCTCGACTATGCCCGCACCCGCATCGACGACGGGGACGACGCCTTCGACAGCAACGACCTCGGAGGCCGGCTGAGCTACTGGATCGGCGACCGGCTGGGCCTGTACGCCGGCTACCGCTTTCAGGGCCAGCGCGACGCACTGGAGATCGAGCGCCTGCGCATCGGCATCAGCCGCTTGTCGGCGCGCGGCCGCATAGACCTGTCCCTGAGCCAGGGCGACATCGCCATCTACACCCGAGGCGACCTGCCACCGCCGCTGCATCTGCCGTCACGCTTCACCAGCGACAGCAACAGCATCGCGCTGGAACTGGCCCATCGCTTCGGCGCGGGCGAAGGCATGCTGTCGGTCGAACGCTTCGACTACGACCGAGACCTGAGTCCGCTGCATGCACGCCCGCTGTTGCAACGCATCATCAGCGCCAATGCCCTGCAGCAGAGTGGCCTGCTGCTGCGCCAGCAGTGGCGGATCGGGTGGGCCTGGCAAGGCGCAACGCGCCACTACAGCCTGCAATGGCTGGACAGCCAGAACGACATCGACGGCGCGCACAGCCGCAGCCTGCTGTTTGACCTGCGCCAGCCCATCGACGGGCCACTCGATCTGCTGCTTGGCGCCGGACTCGACAACGACGACGGCATCCGGATTTCGGTGAGCGCCGGTGTGGAATGGACCGGCACCCGCTGAGCGAGCGGCGAAGAAGGCTGGATGCCTTCCTCGCCGCCCAGCAGACACGCGCCTACAGCCTGGCCCATGCAATGACGCGCAACCCCGACGATGCGCTGGACCTGGTACAGGACAGCATGCTGCGCCTGGCGCGTCATTATGGCGAACGCCGGGAGGAGGAATGGACCTTGTTGTTCTATCGCATTCTCAACAACCGCATCCGCGACTTCCACCGTCGGCGCACACTGTGGCGCTGGCTGCCCTTCAGCGAGGCGCTGGACGGCCCGGAGGAACACCCCGCCGCAGGCACCTCCAGCGACGATCCGCAACGGCAGGCGCAACAGGATGGCGAAGTGAAACGCATACACCAGGCACTGGCCCGGCTGCCACTGCGTCAGCAACAGGTGTTCCTGCTGCGCGCCTGGCAGGAATTCTCCACCGCCGAGACGGCGGCGGCTCTCGGCATCGCCGAAACCAGCGTCAAAACCCACTACCGCCGCGCCATCAGCCGGCTGCGGCAACTGCTGAACACCGACGGAGTACCCGATGAAGACCGATGAAGACGTGATCCAACGGCTGCGCGAGGGCCTGGCCCAGGACCGCCCCGATGCCTTGCAGCACCAGCGCCTGCAACGGGCGCGCCTGGAAGCGCTGGACGCCCTCGAGCACGGCCGGAGGGCAACCCCTCGGCCCTGGCTCCGCCTCGGCCTGGCGGCCGCCGGCATCGCCGCGCTGGCCCTGCTGCTGGTGCCCGCGTTGCGCGCGCCCTCCGCCATCGGCCCCGAGGATGCCGTCGACGGCTTCGAGATCGCCAGCAGCGGCGTACCGCTGGAATTCTACGAAGACCTGGAATTCTACGCCTGGCTGGAGCAGAACGGCCCCGGCTGACCCCTCACCACAGCCAGGCGGCACCGCGCACACCACTGGAATCGCCGTACCGCGGCGGACGGATCGGCACATCCACGAAGTCGGAGAAGACATAACGCCCGAGCAGCGGCGGCACCTCTGTGTACAGGCTGTCGATGTTCGACATGCCGCCACCAAGCACGATCACATCCGGATCCAGCAGGTTGATCACATGCGCCAGCGCCCGCGCCAGCTGGTCGTGGTACTGCTTCATCTGACGCTGGCAGAGCGCATCACCCGCGGCGGCACGCTCGGCGATCCCCCGCGCATCCAGCTCCAGGCCGGCGTCGGCGCGGGCATTGGCGGCGAAGCCGGGGCCGGAAAGATAGGTTTCGATGCAGCCGCTGCGGCCACAGTAGCAGGGCCGCGGGTGATCGAATGCCTGTGGCCAGGGCAGCGGATTGTGCCCCCACTCGCCGGCGATCGCGTGGCGTCCGGTCAGTGGCGCGCGCTCGATCACCAGCCCGCCGCCGGTGCCGGTGCCGATGATCACCCCGAACACCACCCGGCCGTCCGCCGCCGCCCCGTCCACTGCCTCCGACAGGGCGAAGCAGTTGGCGTCATTGGCAATCCGCACCGGCCGCTGAAGGTGCTGTTGCAGGTCTTCCAGCAACGGACGACCGTTCACGCACCGGGTGTTGGAATTGCGCAGCAGACCGCTGTTTGGCGATACCGCACCCGGCGTGCCGATACCGACGCGCAGTGCCCGACCGGCGAACTGCTCGGCGCGCCGCAGCAGACTCCGGATCGCATCCAGAATCGACGCATAGTCGTCGGCCGGTGTCGCCACCCGCTCGCGCCAGGCCATCCCGCCCTGCCCGTCGAGCAGCGCCGCCTCGATCTTGGTACCGCCCAGGTCGATGCCGAGGCGCCACTCACCTGTAGCCGATTGCCGTAACTTTTCAACCACCGTTCGTCTCCAATCGATTTTTTCTATACCCATCGACACGCCGATAATCTGGGCAAATATCAGCGTTTTTTCATGTACGGCGCAAAGCCTTTGGCCATGCGGTTCACGCTCATTCAACGGTATTTTCGCACAACTTGTCCACAGCCTGTTCACGGCCGCATACACAAGATAATGTACTTGACCCGGGCATCAGACACACTATATTGTGGTCCCTGTTCTCGCCGGCCCCAGAGGGGCTGTTTTCGGCGAAGGAATCCACAGGCTCCGGCGTTGCCGCGGCGCTGCGGATTCACGGGACCCAGGCCGCAACGACGAAGCCGGGCCCGGCAGCAACCCGTTCCTGCCCCGAGGCAGTGACGAGGGGGACAGTCACCACCATCGACCCACAGCGACGCCGTATCCGACCCGGCGCCCGCGCCCTGCGCGCCACTTTCGATGCCGTACTGCCCCGCCCCTGGCCAGAAAACGACTCAGACGCTCACAATAAAGGATTCATCAACGACATGCAGAACATCGACTCTCCGCTGACCCTCGAACCGACCACTCCTCGCCTCGACCTGGAACCCGAAGCCCCCGCCGAGACGCCTGCGCCCGCCAGCAAGTGGCAGGTGCTGCGCCGCAACGGCAAGCTGACCGGTTTCGACCGCGAGAAGATCACCGTGGCCATGACCAAGGCTTTCCTCGCCGTCGAGGGCGGCCAGGCCGCGGCCTCTTCCCGCGTGCACGAGACGGTCGCCCGGCTCACCGACATGGTGGTGGACAACCTCAAGCGGCGCCAGCCCAACGGCGGCACCTTCGTGATCGAGGACATCCAGGATCAGGTCGAACTGGCGCTGATGCGCAACGGCGAGCACAAGGTGGCCCGCGCCTATGTGCTCTACCGCGAGCAGCAGGCACAGAAACGCGCCGAGGAGCAGACCGCCGAGCCGGAGCAGGCCGAGCCGCTGGAGCGCGTGCTGCAGGTACGCCACGAAAACGGCCAGCTGGAACCGCTGGACACCGAGCGCCTCAAGCGCGTCATCGCCGAGGCCTGCGAGGACCTGCCCAACTGCGATCCCGAGCGCCTCTACAACGACACCCTGCGCAGCCTGTTCGACGGCATGGCGGAGAAGGACGTGCAACCGATGCTGGTGATGAGCGCCCGTTCGCTGATCGATGTGGAACCGGACTACTCCCGCGCCGCCGCGCGGCTGCTTCTCGACAGCCTGCGCCGCGAGGCACTGAGCTTTATCGGCGACGGCGCGCCCACCGCCACCTTCCGCGAGATGAGCGCCCGCTACCCCGAATACTTCGCCAACTACATCAAGAAGGGCGCCGAACTGGAGCGGCTGGACACCGAGCTGCTGAAATTCGACCTGACCCGTCTCGGCGAGGCGCTGAAGCCCGAGCGTGATCACCTGTTCACCTACTTGGGCCTGCAAACCCTCTACGACCGCTATTTCATCCACCACGGCGATATCCGCTTCGAACTGCCGCAGGCCTTCTTCATGCGCGTGGCGATGGGGCTGGCGATCAACGAGGTGGACCGCGAAGCCCGCGCCATCGAGTTCTACGACCTGCTGTCCTCCTTCGATTTCATGAGCAGCACGCCGACCCTGTTCAACTCCGGCACCCTGCGTCCGCAGCTCTCCTCCTGCTACCTGACCACCGTGCCCGACGACCTCGACGGCATCTTCAGCGCGATCAAGGACGACGCCCTGCTGTCCAAGTTCGCCGGCGGCCTCGGCAACGACTGGACCCGGGTGCGCGCCCTCGGCTCGCACATCAAGGGCACCAACGGCAAGAGTCAGGGCGTGGTGCCCTTCCTCAAGGTGGCCAACGACACCGCGGTGGCGGTCAACCAGGGCGGCAAGCGCAAGGGCGCGATGTGCGCCTACCTGGAAACCTGGCACCTGGACATCGAGGATTTCCTCGAACTGCGCAAGAACACCGGCGACGAACGCCGCCGCACCCACGACATGAACACCGCCAACTGGATTCCGGACCTGTTCATGAAGCGGGTGGCCGAAGACGCCGAATGGACGCTGTTCTCGCCTAACGATGTCCCCGACCTGCACGACCTCTACGGCGTGCGCTTCGAAAAGCGCTACCGCGAATACGAGGAAAAGGCCGATCGCGGCGAGATCACCCTGTTCAAGCGGGTCAAGGCCCAGGACCTGTGGCGCAAGATGCTCGGCATGCTGTTCGAGACCGGCCATCCCTGGATCACCTTCAAGGACCCCTGCAACCTGCGTTCGCCGCAGCAGCATGTGGGTGTGGTGCATTCCTCCAACCTGTGCACCGAGATCACGCTCAACACTTCCGACACCGAGATCGCCGTCTGCAACCTCGGCTCGGTCAACCTGCCGCAGCATGTGGGCGAGAACGGACTGGATCTGGAGAAGCTCGAGCGCACCATCAACACCGCGATGCGCATGCTCGACAATGTCATCGACTACAACTACTACAGCGTGCCGCAGGCGCGCATCGCCAACCTGCGTCACCGCCCGGTGGGACTGGGCGTCATGGGCTTCCAGGACGCGCTGTTCAAGCAGCACATCCCCTACAGCTCGCTGGAGGCCATCGAGTTCGCCGACCAGTCGATGGAGGCGGTCAGCTATTACGCCATCAAGGCCTCCACCCATCTGGCCGAGGAACGCGGCACCTATTCCAGCTTCCCCAACTCGCTGTGGAGTCAGGGCGTGCTGCCGATCGACTCGATCCAGAACCTCAAGGACGCGCGCGGCGACTACCTGCAACAGGACATGAGCTGGACCATGAACTGGGACAGCCTGCGCGAGCGGGTGATGACCGTCGGCATGCGCAACTCCAACACCATGGCCATCGCGCCGACCGCGACCATCTCCAACATCTGCGGGGTATCGCAGTCGATCGAACCGATCTACCAGAACCTGTTTGTCAAATCCAACCTGTCCGGCGAGTTCACCGTCATCAACGAATACCTGGTGCGCGACCTCAAGGACCGCGGACTGTGGGACGAGGTGATGATCAACGACCTCAAGTACTACGACGGAAGCGTACAGCAGATCGACCGGGTACCGGACGACCTCAAGCAGCTCTATGCCACCGCCTTCGAGATGGATTCGCGCTGGCTGGTGGAGGCCGCCTCGCGCCGACAGAAATGGATCGATCAGGGGCAGTCGCTGAACCTGTACATGGCCGAGCCTTCCGGCAAGAAGCTCGACAACCTCTACAAGCTGGCCTGGGTGCGCGGCCTCAAGACCACCTACTACCTGCGCTCACTGGGCGCCACCGCGGTGGAGAAGACCTCCGCCACCGAACGCGAGGAACCGTCCGAGGCCAGCGAAGCGCCGAAGGCCTGCTCGATCCTCGATCCGGATTGCGAAGCCTGCCAGTAACCCGACAACCCACGATACCGAAACACGAAGAGGACATGACATGCTGAACTGGGACGACCCGCTGGCCCCGCTGCCGGCCGACACCACCAGCCCCAAGACCGCGCCCGCCGAGCCGGCAACGGCCGCTCCGGCGCCCGTCGACACCGCGCCTCCGGCCTCCGCCGAAGCCGTGGCCCCGACCGCCGAACCCGCCGTCGCGGCCGAACCCGAGACGGTCGCCGCCGAACTGCCTCCCATCGCCCGGCCCGAGGTCAGGCGCCCGGAGATCAACCCGGTGGCCGCCAAGCCGGTCAACCCCGAGGACAAGCGCGTCGTCAACGGCATGACCGACATCAACCAGCTGGCGCCCTTCAAGTACCCCTGGGCCTGGGAGTACTTCCTCAACGCCAACAAGAACCACTGGACGCCGCTGGACATCAACATGTCGCAGGACATCCACGACTACAACCACAAGCTGACCCTCGAGGAACGCCACCTGTACGAGAATGTGCTCTCCTACCTGACCACTTCCGACATCCTGGCGATGCGCAACATCGGCCTGGCGGTGATGGAGAAAATGACCGCGCCGGAGCTGCAGATCTACCAGGCACGGCAGGTCTACGAGGAATCCATGCACACCTGGACCTACCAGCACTGCATCGAGACCCTCGGCCTCGACCAGGGCGAGATCTACAACCGCTACCGCGTGGTGCCCGAGATCCACCACAAGATCAACCTCTGCAACAGCAAGCTGGATTCGGTGCTGCGTGCCGACATCGACCTCAACGACCGCGACGAGCTGGAAAACTTCGTCATGGCCTACACCTTCTTCGCCGGGGTGTTCGAGGGCACCTGGTTCTACAACGGCTTCACGCCCATCTTCGCGCTGCAGCGGCGCGGGCTGATGAAGGGCACCGCCGAACAGTTCCAGTACATCATGCGCGACGAGGTGCTGCATGCCTCCTTCGGCATCCGCGTGTGCAACCAGATCATCAAGGAAGAGAACCTGAAGATCGATCCGGTGGCCATCCAGCACATGTGGGAGGAAGCCGAGGCCGCCGAAGAGGCCTATGCCCGCTTCCTGATGCCCGACCCGATCCTCGGCTACAGCGCCGACGACCACATTGCCCAGTTCCGTTTCGTGGCCAACCGGCGCGCGCGCAAGCTCAACCACAAGGAGCCTTTCCCCGGTGCCGAGAACGCACTGCCCTGGCTTGACGAGCAGGCCAACCTGAAAAAGGAGAAGAACTTCTTCGAGACCCGGGTCACCGAGTACCAGACCGGCGGCGCGCTGAGCTGGGACTGACCCCCACCCCGCGCCCGGACCTCCGGGCGCGGTTTCATCCACCGGGCTTCGGCTCACAATAACAACAGGAGCATATACATGAACGGCGACATGGACATGGCGGCCGGATTCGGCCTCGTACAACTGATCTTCATGCTGGTCTGGATCATCCTCATCGTGCTTCCGTTCTGGAAGATCACCTCCAAGGCGGGCTACTCCGGCTGGCTTTCCCTGCTGATCCTGATTCCTCTGGCCAACATCATCTTCCTCTATTTCCTGGCCTTCTCGAAGTGGCCCAGCCTGTCCCGCGGTGACTGAACCGCTGCCGCCGCAGGCCCGGTGGCCGCGGCGGCTTTCCTTTCCGGTTGCCACCTTCCGAGGCTGAACGCGGCTTACCCGCGGTATTTCGTCGCGCTTGAACTATACTGGGCGAGACGGCTCTCAAGAATCCAAGACATCACCATCAGAACAGCATCCGCTTTCCACCCCGGTACCGCCTCCAATGAAATCCATCATCGACGAATTCATCCAGCGCGAATCCTCCGCCGGCATCCTGCTGATCTTCACCACCGTACTCGCCCTGCTGTTCAGCAACAGCTTCCTGGCGCCGTACTATCAGGGCTTTCTGCACATCCCGGTGGAAATCCGCGTTGGTCCGCTGCAGCTCGACAAATCCCTCTACCACTGGGTCAATGACGGCCTGATGGCCATCTTCTTCCTGCTGATCGGCCTGGAGGTGAAACGCGAGATCCTTGAAGGCCACCTGTCGTCGATCCAGCAGGCGGCGCTGCCCGGCATTGCCGCGATCGGCGGCATGGCGGTGCCGGCCGTGGTCTACCTGGCCTTCAACCTGAACGACCCGGTGGCCTCCAACGGCTGGGCAATCCCCACCGCCACCGACATCGCCTTCGCGCTCGGCATCCTCTCACTGCTGGGCAAGCGGGTACCGGTTTCGCTGAAGATCTTCCTGATGGCGTTGGCGATCATCGATGACCTCGGCGCCATCGTCATCATTGCCCTGTTTTACACCACCGACCTGTCGGTGACCTCGATCAGCGTGGCCGCAGCGGCACTGACGGTGCTGGTGTTGCTCAACCGCTTCGGCGTGGCCAGGAAGGCCGCCTATTTCATCGTCGGCACCGTGCTCTGGATCAGCGTGCTGAAATCCGGCGTGCATGCCACGCTGGCGGGCGTCGCGCTGGCCTTTACCATACCGCTCAACGCCCGTGATGAAGAAGGGCAATCCTTTTCCCCGCTCAAGGACATCGAACACGACCTGCACTACTGGGTGGCCTTCTTCATTCTGCCGTTGTTTGCCTTCGTCAACGCCGGGGTCGACATGCGGGAAATCTCCCTCGACCAGATGGCCGGCCCGGTGCCGCTGGGCATCCTGCTGGGCCTGTTCATCGGCAAGCAGCTGGGCGTCTTCGGCTTCAGCTGGGTCGCCATTCGGCTGGGGCTGGCCAGCCTGCCGGAAGGGGCCGGCTGGCGCCAGCTCTACGGCGTGTCGGTGCTCACCGGCATCGGTTTCACGATGAGCCTGTTCATCACCTCGCTGGCCTTCTCCGACGACAGCCTGTTCCAGTTCACCGACCGGCTGGCAATCCTCACCGGTTCCTTCGCCTCCGGCGTGCTGGGCTATCTGCTGCTGCGCGGCTCACCGGCCCGAGCGTGATGGGGAGATAGCGGAGCTGTTATAGTGTCGCTTTTGGCGACGCATCCGGCTTGGAAAAACTGACCCTCCGCATCGTGCTGCTCGGCAGCCTGGTCGGCCTGATGGCCGGGGCGCTGGTGATCCTGTTCCGCCTGTCCATCGAGCAGGTGCAGATGGCCACCCTGCCCGACGGACGGGTGGGCAACTACGAGGCCCTGCCCGGCTGGCTGCAGTTTGCGCTGCCGGTGGCCGGCGCACTGCTGCTGGGCCTGCTGTTCGACCGCCTGCCCCCTGCGCTGCGCGCGGTGGGCATCGTCCATGTGCTCGAATTCCTGCGCTTCCGCAAACAGCGCCTTCCCTTCCGCAACGCCCTGGTACAATTCGCCGGCGGCTGGCTGGCTATCGTCAGCGGCCAGTCGGTGGACCGTGAAGGCCCGGGCGTGCATCTGGGTGCGGCCAATGCGGCGCTGATCGGTCAGGGCTTTCGGCTCAAGGAGGACGAACACTACCTGCTGGCCGCGGCCGGCGGCGCGGCAGCCATCGCCGCCGCCTACAACACACCACTGGCCGGCGTCATCTTCGTCATCGAGGTATTCCGCCTGCGCTATGCCATCCACTATGTGGTGCCGGTCATCGTGGCTACGGTAATGGGCGCGGTCATCAGCCAGCTGGTCTATGGACCTCACCCGGCCTTCTCGGTGCCTCCACTGCCGCGCGATTCACTGGCCGATCTGCCGGTGATCGCGGTGATGGGCCTGCTGATCGGCCTGCTCGCCGCAGTGTTCATTGGCAGCGTCAACCGGGTGGCACGCCTGACCATCGCCTGGCGTCCACGCGTGATGTTCGTCTGTGCCGGACTGGTGACCGGCCTGCTGGCACTGGCGGCCCCGGCCATCATGGGAGTCAGCTACGATGCACTGAACCGCATCTTCCAGCAGCACTACGGCCTGCAGGGGCTGGGGCTGCTGCTGTTCGCCAAGTTCATCGCCACTGCCGTTTCGGTGGGCGCCCGCTTGCCCGGCGGACTGATCGGCCCTTCACTGATGCTCGGCGGCGCGGTGGGAGGCATCACTGCAAGCCTGGTCGGCATCCAGTGGCCCGCGCTCGGCGCTTCGGTGGGTCTCTATGTGCTCACCGGCATGGTGGCGATGATGGGAGCCATTCTGCATGCGCCCCTGGCCGCGCTGGTGGCATTGATGGAGCTGACCGGCAACATCAACATCATCCTGCCGGGCATGATCGCGGTGGTCGGTGCCGAGGTGGTGACGCGGATGCTGGTCGGCGACGGATCGGCCTTCACCACACTGCTGGAGGTGAAGCACGAGCGGGAGGCACGGCAGGCAGTCGAGTCCGCCGGCGGAGAGAAGATCAGCCCCGGTTCCTGAGCAAGGAGTGGAGTTCCGGGATCAGCCGTTGCTGGAACCAGTCCAGCAGTTGCTGGCGGGCCTGCCATCGTGACAGGGTGTGGTCGGCATTGTGGATCAGCAGCATCTCGGCGCTGCCACGCCGCTGCATGGCCCGCACACGGCTGCCGGCCTGTTCGCGGAGTATCGCCAGCCCCGGGTCGCCTGCGGCGAACACCAGCGAAAGGCCCACACCCCGCTGCTCGATCTTGCGCAGGCTGTTGCCGAGGCTGGGCGATATGCGGTTCGGCGGACTGTTCTCGAAGTGTTCCAGCAACCGCCGCCCCCGGCTGTGCAGTTTGAGCGCAAGGCGCTTGAGGACGGAGCGGGCGATCGGCCAGGGATTTATACGCCCGCTGAGCAGCCGCTTCCAGCGGTCGGGATCGCGCAGCGATTGCTGGTACCAGTTCCATTCACCGTATTGTACGCTCGGCGCATCTTCCAGTTGCATGCCCTGCTCCCAGTAGAAGGTCAGCGGGTTGATCAGCACCACCCGTCGGATATCCGCCTGCAGCTCGATGGCGCCGAGAAAGGCATGGTAAGCACCGGAGCAGAGCCCGATCAGCACCAGCGGCCGCTGGCGCAGCTGCAGCCGGTCGATGACCCGTTGCAGGGCAGCAGCGGGCTGCGGCGGATAGGGCAGGTTTTCCTCGACACCCTCCGCGGCCGGAGTCTCGCCGAGCCCCGGCAGGTCCAGCCTCAGGGATTCGATGCTGGCCTCGGCCAACCGCCGCGACAGGGTGATGTAGAGGCGATTCGGTCCCACCTGGTGATTGGAACCGGAATTGAGGAACAGCACCAGCGGATGGCGGTCGCCACCCCCGGTTTGGGGCTGGCAGTGGATGGCGAAATCGGCACCATCGATGAAGCCGGCGGTCTCGATGATGCTGAAGGCCTCCCCGCTCCCCTCGGGACAGGCCCGCATCGGCAATGCTCGGCCGAGGCCGGAGGCCGTTGCCGGCTGGGGATCCTCGCTTGCCGGAGGCGTATCCGCCCAGTCGCGGATGGCGGCGATGCCCTGCCGGGGCAGCCGGGTCAGATGGGCATCCACCAGCATGTCGGCGCTCTCCTCGTTGGTCAGATAACCGACTTCGCACCCGCCGTCACGGCGCCAGGTCTCCGCCAAGCGGCGGCTGCGGCCGGCGGATTCGCCATCGAGTATCAATACCCGGTCAGCCCTGGGCTTCAACCCGGTCAGATCGATGGCCGACACGGCGTCCTGGGTTTCCGCATTGAGCACCCAACCGGCCGCTTCCAGAAAATCGCCTCCGGCACCCTGTTCGGCGCTGTTCTGCAACAGACGGGTCTGGCGGATCAGCTGCGCGCCCTTGACCACCGGCGACCAGCAGATCAGCGCATCCACCGCCGATTCGGCACTGGCCAGCGCGGCCAGGGTCGCTCCGAAGCGAAAACCGATCAGCCCGATACCCTCGCCCGGCCGCTGGGCGCGCACATGGTCCAGCAGGCGCAGGATGCTGCCCACCCACAACGCCGGCTGGTCGGCCGTGGACGGATCGGCGGAGGCCCCGGTCTGCGGATAATCGAAGCGCCAGAGTTCATGACCGTCGGTCACCAGCCCTTCGGCCAGATGACGCAGCCCCCGGTAGGCATTCAGGTAGTCGATGCCGACCGGCGGACAGAGGATCCACTGCATGCCGCGGGGGGACTGCAACGGGCGGTCGTTGAGCACCAGCAGGGCCTGTTCCCCGTCCCCGAGCTGCCCCGCCTCGCGCACGGCCGTCCGCGTTTCCCGTGCCGTGCCGGCCGGGCGGTATTCGCGTTGCGCGTCAAGCGTCTTCATGAGTTCAGACGCACCCGCAGGGCTTCGCTCAGGTTCAGGGCGTCCAGCGTGCAGCTGAAGCGGGCCGGTGCGCCAGGCAGCGGCTGCAGCAGGATCTCCCTTTCCTCGCCAGGCGCCAGATGAAAATCGTTGTCGCTGCACCGGTAGCCCCTGGCTTCCACATGCAGCGCATGGATCAGGCGCTGCGCCTGCAGCTGCAGCCGCACCCGGCCATCGGTGCCGGCTTCGGCGCGGGCCTGCAGCGCCGAGGCTTCGACCGGCTGCGGCAGCGCGGCCCGCGGCAGATAGTGGTCGATAAGGCGCTCACCGTCTTCAGCGAGCAGCTCGACGGTGACCAGTTCATGGGCCAGCGGTCCGAAGCGGTAGGCATAGGTCAGATCGAAAAAGCGCCCGATCAGTGCCGAGCTGTTGACGGTGATCCGCTCGCGGGGCGCGAGTTCGATATCCTGCCCTGCCTCCAGCAGCTGCGTCCCGCGCTGCCCGAACACCCGCAGGCGCAGCCGGCCACGCAACGGCAGCGCTGATTCGTTGAAGACATGCACATCCAGACCGTTGAGGTTTTCGTCGGTGACGCACAGGCCGCGCGACTGCCAGATGCGCCTGAGCGCATACCAGGCCGACTTGGGTTCCCCGTCGCTGTCGATGATGCCCCAGCCGGCTCCGGCCCACAGATCCTTGAGGAACCAGACCAGCGCCCCCCGGCAGCGGCTGTGAACGCTGCGCCATTCGGCGAACACGCGGCGCATCACCTCACCGCTGACGAAGGCACTGACCCGCCAGTAGAACTCGGGCTGTTCGTAGCGCAGCCGGGCGGCGTCCAGCCCCAGCAGTTGCCGCAGGTAGTGGTCGCGCACATCCTCGAAATCCCAGCCTGCATTGGCATCGCGCGGAGTGCGCTGCTTCCACAGCGGATGATGCAGCACCGCGGTCTCGTTGTTGAACAGGGCCTTGCGCTGGGCCAGTCCCGGGACATGGGCGAAGCCCAGCGCTTCGGGTGAAAAGCGCACATCATGCGCGCGCAGTTCGCTCAACGGCCGTTGATAGGCTCCGATACCGTAATAGTGGGTCAGACCGTCATCCGTGCTGAACGGCAGGCGCTCCGTTTCCGCGCTCCAGGGGGTAGAGGGCACATAGGACACGCCGGGATGAAGTTCCGCGACCCAGCGCGGCAGTCGCTCATAAAACAGCGGATGACGGGCGGCCGCCGGTTCGATGCCCATCATCGCCGCCTGCTGTTCCACCTCGCTGTTGCCGCACCAGACGGCGATGCAGGCGTGGGACGACAGCCGCCGCAGCTGATCCCGTGCCTCGGCGGCGACCGTGGCGTCGAAGTCCGCATCGTCCCTCGGGTAGTCCATGTTGGCGAACATGAAGTCCTGCCAGACCAGTATCCCCAGCTCGTCGCAAAGGGCATAGAAGGCGTCCTGCTCGTAGGTCATGGTGCCGCCGACGCGGATCATGTTGGCGCCGGACTGCTGCATCAGGGTCAAGGTATCACGCAGGCGATCGGGATCACCATCGAGCGACAGCATGTCATTGACGGTCCAGCAGGCGCCGCGGCAAAACACGGGCACCCCATTGATGCGCAGCGCAAAATCTCCGTCCTGCCGGTCCACCTCGACGGCTCGGAAGCCCGCTTTCGGCAGATCCAGCCGCAGCTGCTGTCCGTGGGCCTCGATATCCAGCTGCGCGTCGTACAGCCGGGGCCGACCGTGGGTGTGCGGCATCCAGGGCTCGACCGCGGGCAGCGGAATACGGGCGTCCAGCCGCCAGCCATCGCCCTCGGGCTGAGCCTGCAGCGGATAATCGACACCGTCGAAACACAGCGTCAATCCCGGTGCCTGCTCGAGATCGGGCCAGGTGGCACGCAGAACCAGCGAGGACTCCCCGGCATCGAGCCGGGGCAGGCACTGCAGGCCCCGCGGCTGCAGGGCGCTGTGCAGGGCGACACCGCGCCAGGGACCGACCGGAACTGCCGGTGGCGACCAGCCCGGAATCCGCCCCAGCAGGGTCGTACGGTGAAAGCGCAGGTTCTGATGACGCACCAGACGCGTCTTCCAGGCCGGACGCGGGCGCCGCATGGCCAGTGCCGGGTTCAGTGAACGGAAGCGCAGCAACAGCAGGTTGCGGGTCCGCAGACGGCCGCCCATATCAAAACGGTAGGCGCGGAACATGTTGTCGGTCTCGCCCAGCTTCTCACCGTTGAGCCAGACCTCACAGAGCGTGGCCAGCCCTTCGAAGGCCAGCGTCTGCCAGACTGCGGCATCGCCACCGTCGAAGCGGCAGGCATACCACCAGTCCGAGTCATCGAGATCGGGAGCACAGTCCCAGCGCCATTCGCCACGGGCATTCAGGGTCTGGGCCACGGTCCCGGGCACCGTGGCATCGATCCAGGCATCCGCGCTCAAGGGCGGGAGGTCGTCCGGCGTGGGCAGGCTGTCGGGGGCGCAGCGCAGCAGCCGCCAGCCTTCATTCACGGAATCCAGACGGCGGATGGCGGGCGCGTCCACGGTGGCCTCAGCCCCGCAGCCGTTCGTCGATGCGCTGCAGCGCCGAGGACCAGTGCGCGCTCATCTGACGCAGAGGCGACAGGTCCAGCGGCTTGCGCCGGCTCATCGCCCGCGCCAGCTGGAACTGATAGACCTTGGACAGCGACGAGATCGCCGCCAAGTCGTCCCGCGCCTCGTGGAAGCGCGTTTCGCCCAGCGATTCCAGCCAGCCGAGGTAGTTGGCGGCCAGTTCGTAACAGGCACCGAACTGGCGGAAGGTGGCAAAGGAGTAGGCATGGAAGAGTTCGAGATCCCCGTCCATCAGCTGCGGCAGGTCGGCTTCGAAGCGCTCGGCGAAACGGTCGAAGGGATTGGCCTGCGGCACCAGCCGCAGCTGGCGGCGCAGCAGGTCGAGCGAGATCGCCATCAGCTCACGGTCATCGCTGGCCGGCGCCGGATGCCGCTTGACGATCTCCACATAGGGCGGCAGGCGGGACGGATCGTCCTCGCCCAGGTAGAAGACCCCGTCGAAGTCCGCGCCTTCCAGCTCGTAATAACCCTGACCATGGAAATAACCCATGCGCCGTGCGTCCCGGTCGAAGGCATTGACCGCTACCGTGGATTTGACATGGGCCAGTCCGTAGGCCGAACCCTCGGTATCCGGCAGGTGCCAGGAATCCAGCTCGACCAAGACTGGCTTGCCGTGGCGCAACTGCTCCTCGATGTGCTCGGTGAGCGGTCGCCACAGGGCCAGTTCCTGCACTTCCAGGCCGTAGAGGTCGAACAGGTCGCCCAGCGGCGGCTTGAAAAAGGTCCACTGATCGTCCTCGAAATCGATGGCCAGGGTGAAGGGCATCACCGCCAGGGGTTCATGACCGAGCGCGTGCAGCAGTTCGATCCAGATGTCCACATAGCAGTTGGTCTCGGCCCAGTCGCGCTGCTGGCTGTGCAGGCGGTGGGGGGCGTAGTCCCGCGGATCGATGTCGATCAGCTGGAGCATGGCCTCAGCGGTCCTTGTGCATCAGCAACAGGGTGGAGTTGTGCAGCATGATGCGGTCATTGTTGACCATCAGCGCCGCGCCATAGGCGTCGCGGATGTGGCGCGCCAGGCTGTACTCGGAGTGATTCAGGTAGCCCTGGATGCCGCAGATCAGCATCGCCTTGCCGACCACATCGACGATCAGTTCGGAACTGGCGATCTTCAGGTTATTGATGCGGATGCCGAAACCGAACTGGGTGAAGGCGTTGAAATCATCCCGGTCGAGCAGACCCTGGTATTCCTGCATCGCCTGCTGGATGTTGCTGCGCATCGTTTGCAGAACGGAGTCCACCTCGCCCAGGCGGATTGCCGAGATGGGCGGCATGTCGAGGTTGCGCTTTGCCTCTTTCTTGACGAAACGACGCGCCTTGTCCACCGCATCGGCAGCGATGCCGGACCACAACGACGACCAGGTGATGTGGGCATAGGGATGCATGGTCTGGCTGAGGATGTCGGCGAAGGGCACGGGCAGGATCTGCTCGGCCGGCGCTTCGCCAGTGACCACATAGCCGTCGCTGCGGGTTCCGCGAAAGCCCAGCGCATCCCAGGTGGCAATCTGTTCCAGTTGATACTGGCCTTCGAGCAGCAGCACATGGACCTGGTCGCTTTTCGGCGCATCCGGATCGCGGCGCGCGGTCAGAATCAGGTCGTCGGCATCCTCGCCGTAGGAGATCACCGGTGCCTTCTTGGTGATGCGGAAACCGTCGCCGTCCTGTTCCACCGCGCAGATGCTGCTGCGCAGGTCACCGCCGACACCGATCTCGGTGGTGGCCGAGGCGATCAGCCGCTGTTCCTCGACCAGGCGGCGCAGGTACCCGGTGAAGAAAGGCTGCTGCCGGTGGTGATGAGCGATGCAGGCGACCTGGATCTGGTGCATCGCAAAAATCATCGCGGTGGAGCCGCAATAGTGGCCGAGAATCTCGCAGATTTCTGCGATCTGAGGCAGGTTGAGCCCCATGCCGCCGAAGGCCTCGGGGACATAGGCGCTGAGCAGGCTGGCCTCTCTCAACGCATCCATGCTCTCCTTCGGGAAGCGGGAATGCTGATCGACATCGTCGGCATGGACGGCGAGTACCTCACGGCCGATGCGGTGCGCCTGCTCGCGCAGGGCTTCTGACAAGTGGTGCATGGGAACCCCTCCTGGGAGTATGAAGATTCGGTTCAGCCCTGCAGTTCCTCAACGGCCTCCTGGATGGCCTCGATGCTGCTGAAGGTCTGGCGGCCGAGCATGGCGTCGGGAAATTCGATATCGAATTCGTCTTCCAGTGCCAGCATCAGGCCCACCGTGGCCAGCGAGGTCAGGCCGGCGTTGTAGAGGTCACTGGCGGCATCGAGCTCGGAAACCGGGGTCGACAACCGGCCGTGTTGTTCGAGGATGGATCGGATGGCGGATTCGGACATGTGTGCGTTCCTGTAATCGTCTTTAATCGTATGCCGGCATTGTAATCATTGCCGACCGCGCAACAGTGACCGCTTTCGCAATGAGGGCATTTCCCTTCCACGGTTCCAGGGCCGCTCAGTCGCCGGAAAAGACCTGTGGCCGGATGCGTTTGCGGTCGTACTTGCCGTTGGGTGTGCGCGGAAATTCACCGCTGTGCAGACGCAGACGCGTGGGAATCATGTACGCGGGCAGCACGGCCTTGAGCTGCTCCTGCAAGCCGGCAATGTCACGCCCTTCCAGGCTGACCAGCGCACCGATCTCTGGCGGTCGTGCGCCACCCTCACCGTCATCGAACACCACCACGCATTCCTCCACCCCATCGAGGCTGAGGATCCGAGACTCGATCTCGCCCAGTTCGATGCGGTAACCAAGGTACTTGATCTGGTCATCGGCGCGCCCCAGAAAATGGCAGTCGCCATTGCCATCGATCTCGACCCGATCTCCGGTGCAATAGAGTGGATCGTGAAACAGCGGATTCAGCGGATTCTGGATGAAGCTGGCGGCGGTCTTCTCGGCATCGCCCAGATACCCGTAGCTGACCGACAGGCCGCGCACCAACAGTTCGCCCTGGGCGCCCGGCTGCTGCGACAGCCGCCCTTCATCGTCACGGACGAACAGCTCCATGTTGGGCCGGGCCTTGCCGATGGGAATGCGCAGGGCATCCTCGGCCGGTACCTCACGGATCACATGGTAGCTGCAGTCCACGGTGATCTCGGTGGGGCCGTACATGTTGGTGTACTGGATGTGCGGGTAGTGCTGCATCATGTAGCGCACCGCTTCCGGTGGCAATGCCTCGCCGGCGCAGATCAGATGGCGCAAGCGGCTGAACTGGCCGGCCTTGAGGCGGCGAGACCGGATGAACAGGGTCAACACCGAGGGCACGCAGAAGAATACGGTGATGCCCTCGTCGTCGATCCAGCGGATCAGCCGAGGCAGCACGCTGTTGAGTTCGTCCGGCACCAGATGCAGGGTGGCCCCCGCCTTGAAGGCGGTGTACAGGTCGAAGGTGGAGTTGTCGAAATACAACGGCGCATGATTCGAGACATGGTCCCGTTCGTCGATGCCGTAGAAGTCCACGCACCAGTCGATGTAGTCGATGATCGCCTGATGCGGAATCATCACGCCCTTAGGCACGCCGGTGGAACCGGAGGTGAACAGCACATAGGCCAGGTCGATGGACAGGGTCGGGTCGTCCAGCGGGCCATCGTCCTCGCTGGACGGGTTGAAGGCCTCGATATCGATGACGGTCAAACCTTCTCGCTCGGGCAACAGATCACGCAGGCGCTCGGCCGACGCACGGTCGGTGACGATCAGATCCGTCTGCAGGCTGTCGAGTATGGACTCCAGCCGTGCGGCCGGAGAAGCGACATCGATCGGCACATAGGCGCAGCCGGCCTTGAGTATCGACACCAGCGCCTGGATGGCGGGTATGCCCTTGGGCATGAAAAAGGGCACGAAACGCCCGCGAACGGCGCCCTGCCTTATCAGAAAACGGGCGAAAGAATTGCCAAATGCGTCAAGTTTTTGATAGGATAGCGACGCGTTCCGACAGGTCACCGCAGTTCTGTCGGGAAATCGTCTTGCGGATTCCGAGATATAGTCCTGCACTCTGGTCGTCATGACCTACCCTTTTGTTTTATGAACGGACACGACAGCCTAGACTACCAGCGGGCACCGCGTCTGTGAAACAGCGCAAACCGGCGGCACAGCCGGTTCCACTCAGGCACAGGTATTCTTGAACCCACAAATGACACGCTCAGCAACGCAGTACCGGCATCACCCGCTTCTTGTCCTCATTGTTCTGCTCTCGCTGGCTCTCACCGCATGCGGTGGCGGAGGCGATGTTCTCCGCAGCGGCAGCGGCGAAGTGGTGGCGACCCTGACTTGGGTGCCGCCTGAGGAGAACACCGACAACACGCCACTGGAAGACCTCGAGGGCTACCGTCTGTACATGGGCGATTCACCGAACAGCCTGCAACCGGTGATCGACATTCCCGCTTCGACGACCCGCTTCGAGATCACCGATGACGATGTCTTCTCCGCCATCGGCAGCACCGCCACCGGGCGCAGCCTGACGGTCTACTTCGCCCTGACGGCCTACAATTCGCTGCGCATCGAGAGCAGCCTTTCGGAGATCGTCTCCAAGGCCTTCTGAACCGCTGCGCAGCGGTCGGCGATCTGCTAGTATCCGGCGCTTTGCTTGCCGGCACAGCCATGATCAAGCCATTCCTGATCCTTCAATTGCGCCCCGAGGACGATACCTCGGACGACGAATACGCCGCCATCTGCCGCTACGGCGGACTGCCGCCGGAACAGACCCGGCGCATCCGCATCGAGCGCGAGGGCATCCCGTCCGACCTGCGTCTCGAGGATTACTCCGGCGTCATCGTCGGGGGCAGCCCCTTCGACATCAGCACGCCCGATGCCGACAAATCATCCCTGCAAAAGAAAATCGAAAGCGATTTCTACCGGCTGTTCGATCGCCTGGTGCCGGCCGACTTCCCCTTTCTCGGTGCCTGCTCTGGCAACGGCCTGCTCGGCTCCTGGCTCGGCACCCCCATCACCCCCCGGTACGGCGAACCGGTGGGCTGTTTCGAGCTGGAACTGACCGCCGAGGGCCGCAAAGACCCACTGCTTGCCGGATGTCCGCCGCGCATCCCGGCCCTGCTCGGTCACAAGGAAGCCTGCGACCGCCTGCCCGACGGCGCCACCCTGTTGCTGCGCGGCGAAGCCTGCCCGGTGCAGATGTTCCGCGTCGGCGAGCATGTCTATGCCACCCAGTTCCATCCGGAAGGCGATGCCGAGGGCTTCATCCTGCGCATTCAGGCCTACCGGCACCACGGGTATTTCCAACCCGAGGAAGCCGATGCGCTGATCGAACGCATCCGCCCCGCCCGCACACCCGAGGCCAACGCGATTTTGCACCGTTTCGTCGAGCGCTACAGCCAGCAGCAATGAAAAGGCCCTGCGCCGAATGACGAGGCGCCCCGGCACTACACGCATCGACAGACTGCGGGAATCAATCCCCTTCCAGGGCCAGCCTCCGGTCTTCGCCACCGAGGACACGGGGATCCACCGGCGGCTGTTGTGACGCATAGCGGGAGGCCTCGACCTGCTCCTCGAAGGTTGCGATCATTTCCTGCTGCATGCGCTGCTCGATACGGTTTTCCAGTTGCTCGCTGGCGCGCGCTGTCCAGTCCATGAGCGGGGCCTGGGACGGCGGTTCGGCCAGAAGCGTCTGGCTGCTTCCGGCCATGGCCAAAAGGGCAAGGAGCAGTCCTTTCATGGGGAGGCTGGTGTGTTTCATGGTTGCATTGATCCTGAATTGTTGTGCCGAGTGGAACTATAGACGGCAATTCTCAGCCATCGGCGGTCTTCGACCGGCGGAGCCACCTCCGCGACAAGAGGCGCCAATTGACGGACCGGCTGTGCACCTTGCCGTCGCCGCAGGCCCCGGTTAGGCTAGGGTCATGGCGTTCTCCCCCCTGCGCATCCTGTTTCCAAAACAGTTCCGCGATCTGCCCCACCGCCGGCTGATCCTCAATCTGCTGCGCTCGGCCCACATCGTCTGTTTCAGCCTGCTGATCGGAGGACTGTTCCATGGCCTGCCCGAAGAACAGTGGCAACCCTGGCTGATCGGCACCCTCCTCTCCGGCTTCGGGCTGTTCGCGGTGGACCTCTACGGCAGTTTCCTCGCCCTGTTCGAGGTGCGCGGCGTCAGCGTGCTGTTCAAGCTGCTTCTGCTGTCGCTGCTGCCTCTGCTCGGCGAGCCGGCACGCATCGGCGGGTTGATCTTCATCATTGTCTTTTCATCGATGATCAGCCACTCTACGCGCCGCTTCCGCCACCGCAGCCTGGCTCCTGCCACCTTCTTGCACAAATACCGACCACGGGACGCATGGGAAGACCGCGACAGATGAAACTGAGTCAGGAATACCGCATGCTCGCGCGGCGCATCGCCAGCCATATCGAGTTGCCCGCAGTGCACGGACTGCATCTGCCGCACAGTGTCGAGGAGGCCGAGAAACCGGACGAATTCGGCTTCGTGTTTCTCGAGGACGGCAGCGTCGGCCCCTTCTACACCAGCCTCGATGACAGCCTGCCCAGGTTGTGGCACCGCTATCCGGATCCGTCGGCGCTGCGTACCGAGCCGCTGTCGCTCATCGAGCGTTTCGGTTCTGACGATCGGGCCGAAAGCGCACTGGCGCTGGGCGCCTGGAACGCGATCAGCCAGCACCTGATGAAACGCGCCGGATTCTCGCCCTCGGCAGCCAGTACCAGCACGGCCAGCACCGGCATTGGCCAGCCGGCAGCCGGCGAGCGTGTGGGCATGGTGGGTTATTTCTGCCCGCTGGTGGAACGACTGCTGGAGAAGGGCGTACAGGTACTGGTGGTGGAGAAAAAACCGGAGCGGGTGGAGATCGTCGAAGGGGTGGACCTGGCCGCCACCCCCGCCGAGCTGGCGCACTGCGATCAGGTGCTGTGCACCGCCTCGACACTGATCAACGACAGCCTTGAGGACATCCTCAAACACAGCCGCGGCTGTGGCCGCTTCAGCCTGATCGGCCCCAGTGGCAGCGGATTGCCGGATCTGTTGTTCGAGCGCGGCGTGGATTCGGTGGGCGGCATCGAATTCACCGACCTGGACGCCCTGCATGAGGCGCTGGCAGAACAGGTATCCTGGGGACATGCCGGCCACAAGTACCAGTTGACTCCGGACCGATATCCCGGTGTCGGCGAGCTGCTGCGCCGGGCGCGGCGGCGCTAGCCGGGGACCGGGCATGGTCGGCATCGGTCCCAAGGCTCCAGACCAGCGCGCCCTGCTGGAGCGCGCGCGCAGCAAGTCGATGCGGGTGCGGCCACGCAACGAGTTGGAGATTTTCAGCGGACTCTGCGTCGGCCGCGTGTTTTACCAGAGTGCCGAGCGCCGGCTGTTCTTCGTCGATTCGCACAACCTGTCGATTACCGACATCATCCATACCGTGTTCGCAGGCATGGCGCAGCGGCCGCGCATCCGGCAGTTGTACATGGACGAACATAACCTGATCAAGGCCGCATTCAGCATTGCGCTGACGCCGCGTCAGGCGCGGCGTCTGCTGGTGGCCTTGCGCCTCAACGGCATCGTCATCGACAGCGACGGCGAATTCTGCGATCATCTGCCACCGATCCCCGAATCCGGCACGGAACCGTCATGAAAGTCGCTTTGCTGTACGAGCACCCGAGCTGGTCGGAGCGGCTGATCGCGACACTGGTGGACGACGGCATCGACCTGCTGCCGATCAATTCCGCCGAACTGGCCTTCGATACCGGCGCAGTGGGGCCTCCCTACGACCTGCTGATCAATCGGGTCAACATCATGCCTCACGCATCGAGGCACCCGAGCCTGGCCTTCCATACCCTGCACTTTCTCGGCTGGCTGGAGCAGACCCAGGTACGCGTGCTCAACGGCTACCGCTCCCATGCCATTGGTGCTTCCAAGGCCATGCAGAACGGGCTGTTTGCCCGGCTGGGCCTCAACCATCCGGCCGCGATCGCCATTCACCACCCGGAGGACACCCTGGAGGCAGCCGAACGGATCGGCTTTCCGCTCATCATCAAGCCCAATCTGGGCGGATCCGGAAGCGGAGTGGCGCGTTACGACGATCTCGCAACACTGCAGCGGGATGTCAGGTTGAAGGCCATCGATCTCGGCATCGACCGCAGCGGCATCGTTCAGCGTTACATCGAGTCCGACGGTTTCGTCTACCGCGTCGAACTTCTGGGCGACGCGCTCTTCTACAGCATTCGCCAGCCTATCATGGACAACCGCTTCAATTACTGCGCCGCCGAGGGCTGTGCGCAGACGCCACATCAGGAGGGCGGTATCGAACTGCATCATCCGTCCCCGGCTGTCCTGGATCAGGTTCGCGCCATCCTGAAGGCTGCGCAGGCCGATTTCGGCGGCGTGGAGTACTTCATCGAAGCGGACAGCGGCGCTCCCTGTTTCTACGATTTCAATCCCTATTCCAATTTCGTCGCTGGCGGCGAAGACCTCCTCGGATTCTCGCCCGAACAGCGTTTCGCCGGCTTTGTGCGCACACACATGGAGACACTCTAGATGTACCGACCCGGCAGCAAACCCATCGGCCTGTGGTCGGCGGTATCGATGGGCATCGGCTCCATGGTCGGCGCCGGCATCTTCGCCCTGCTCGGCGAGGCCAGCGCCATTTCCGGCAGCGCGGTGTACCTGTCCTTCATCATCGGCGGCATCATCGCGCTGTTTTCAGGCTATTCCCTGGGCAAGCTCGGCGCCCGCTACCCTTCGGCCGGTGGCATCGTCGAATACCTGACTCAGGCCTTTGGCAGCGGCCTGTTCACCGGCGGCATGAGTATCCTGCTGTACCTGACCGCTGTGATCTCCCTGAGCCTCATCGCCAAGGCCTTCGGCAACTACGCCACCACCTTCATGGCCGACGAGACTTCGCCTCTATGGCGGCATGTGTTCAGTGTCGGCATCGTGCTGCTGTTCGTCGCCATCAACCTGCGCGGCGCCCGTGATGTGGCGGTGTGGGAGCGCATCATCGTGTTCGTCAAGTTCAGTGTGCTGGTGGCTTTTGCGGTGGCTGGCATCCTCTATCTCGACCCAGCACTGCTGTCGCCGAAGGACTATCCGCCGGTCAGGGACATCTTCTTCAGCCTGGCGATCACCTTCTTCGCCTATGAAGGCTTCCGTGTCATCACCAATACCGCCGAGGACATGCCGGACCCGGCACGCCAGTTGCCACGGGCCATGGTGATCTCGATCCTGCTGGTGATGCTGCTCTATGTGGGCATCGCCTTCGCCGTTTTTGGCAACCTGCCGACCGAACGGGTGATCGCGGCCAAGGATTTCGCACTGGCCGAAGCCGCCCTTCCGGTATTCGGCCATATCGGGTTCACCGTGGTGGCCATTACCGCACTGATCTCGACCGCATCCTCGATCAATGCCAACCTCTATGCGGTGACCAATGTCACCTACCAGCTGGCCAAGGACGGCGAATTGCCAGCCCTGTTCGGCAAGCCCATCGGGCACAGCCGTGAAGGGTTGCTGGTCAGCGGGATTCTGATCATCCTGCTGGCCCTGCTGTTCGACCTGTCGGAGATCGCCGCCATCGGATCCATTTCCATCCTGTTCGTGCACGCAATCACCCATATCGGCCACCTCAAGCTGCTGCGCGAGACCGGCGCATCCCGTGTGGTGATCCTGCTGGCCATCTTGGTGACCCTGACCGCCGCAGGCCTGGCCCTGGACTATGCCAGCCGCAGCTCGGACCGGGTGGCAGTGATTCTGGGCGCCTTTTTCGCCGTCTCCTTCTCGGCGGAATGGCTGCTGCACCGGCTCACCGGGCGACGCATTCTGCCACGCATCCCCGCCGGCTGGAGAACACCGAAATGAACTACGCCGTACTGTTGTTCTGGCTGGCCGCAACGAGCGTGAGCGCCGCCGCAAGCGAACCCGGAACCTGCCCGACCCAGGGCAACTGGCTGCAGGTACTGGGCTCCGGCGGGCCGGAAGTGCAGGACCGGCGCGCTTCAACCAGCTACCTGATCTGGATCGACGGCAAGGCGCGCCTGCTGGTGGATGCCGGTGGCGGGTCAGCGCTGCGCTTTGGCGAGGCGGGTGCAGGGGTGAAAACGCTGGACGCGGTGGTCTTCAGCCATTTCCATGTCGATCACAGCGCGGACTTTCCGGCGCTGGTCAAATCGTCCTTCTTCGAAGGGCGCGAGCGGGGGCTGCCGGTACTCGGCCCGTCGGGCAACCACTTTCTGCCTTCGGCGACCGAATTCGTTCAACGCCTGTTCGACGCTGAAAACGGAGTCTGGCCCTACCTGGCTCACTTCCTCCCGGGAGAGCGGCATTTTTCCTATGCCCTCGAGCCGCAGGACATCGACGCCGAGGCCGATGACATCCGGCAGGTATGGGAAAACGAACGCATGACGCTGAGCGCAGCCCGCGCCCACCACGGTCCGCTTCCGGCCCTGTCCTGGCGGGTGGATATCAAGGGCGGAGGATCCGTCACCTTCAGCGGCGACATGAGCGGCCGCTATGCGCAGCTGCCGGAGCTGGCCCATGGCAATGACCTCCTGGTGGCTCATCATGCGATTGCCGAGGACACCACCGGGGTCGGCCGCCTGCTGCACATGCCGCCTTCGCTGATCGGCGATTTCGCCGCCAGGGCCGGAGTTGGCCGCCTGATCCTCTCGCACCGCATGCTGCGCAGCCTCGGCCGCGAAGCCGAGAGCCTGGCGCTGATCCGCAAGCGCTACACGGGCCCGATCGACCTGGCCGAAGACCTGGACTGCTATCCCATCGTACCGGCAGCCACAAAAAAACCCGCCGCGGCGGGTTTTGTACACTGACCGCGTTCCGGCCGTCAGTCCTTGCGTGTCATGTCCTGACCACAGCACATCGGCGACTTGATCATGCCGTGTCCTTCCGGACATTTGGCCACATGGACCACCTCGCCTTCCTCGGTGGTGATGCTATCATGCACCAGTTGTTCATCGCAGGTGCCGCAGGTCATGGTGCCCAGGCTCATGCCACAGACTTCACAGACATAGATGGCCATTGTATTTCCTCCAGTGTAAGGCCGGACATGATCCGGCCGCATAATACCTGCTGAATACCGACCGACGGACCGGTGGTCATTCAGCGCCTTGCCTGAAGTGTGTCGCAACTCACATTTTTTGGCAACTCGATTTCTACAATGAGCTGTCCGCCACACCGCAGTACCGACACAGCATGACAACCGACGACACCGTTGTAGACCTCCACCCCGAACTCAACATCGACGACGACGCCACCCTGTGGCAGAGCGAGGAAGACAGGGAACGCCTGCTCGACCACGAGCTGGACGATGACGACACAACACTCGTCGATACCACCATCGGCCTGGTCGAGACCGCCGCCCGCCGCCAGCCCTTCTGGCGACTCGCGTTCGGCTAGCGGACTGGCAGCTGCCCGCCCGGCTTTCTTATCGAGCGCCGGGCGTGGCGTTCACGGGTTGACCCTCACCAGGGGGATGTTCCCCCGGTGGCTTTGCCGCAGCCGGCGGGCACACATTCGCCGCCCTGGACCATCAGGCCTGTCAGGTACGCCGACCGGCCGTATGTCTTTCTGCTCGCCCATACCGGCAGCGGGCAGGCGTCCCTCCCTCTCGATGGATGGCGCAACCCGACAATCCGCCCGGCAAAAACCTTTCTCCTGGTCTCTTTCACCTCATCCGGATACGAGCCTGCCGACAACCGGTAGGATACGCGGATGAAAAGCAGCGCATTCCCTTTATAATCCGACCATGGAACCGCCTTGTCTGCTCAGCAATGGAGATGCGACATCGGTCTCTGAACCCCCACTTACCGACCAGATACCGCAGGACTCACCCGCCATGAATCTATCACGCAGAACCTTCCTGTCCCTCCCCCTGCTGCTGGCAGCGAGGCCCGTCCCGGCTCAACAACCGGCACCTGGAAACGAACTCTGGATGATCCAGCCGCAACTGCCCACTCCGCCGCTGCGTTACCGCTACGCCTATCCTGGCATCGAATATGCCGTTCCCTTGGCCGCCAGTGGGTTGCCCCTCGAATAAACTGGACACAAATTTGGTCGTAGAGTGAAGTAGCGACAGGAGGTGTCCATGAGTGAGAAGAAGCAACCGAAACGGTGGTCGGCGAAGCGCAAGCAGGAAGTGGTGCT
>Ga0256839_1001031_pt1 | contig 34767 bp, 31 predicted proteins | sample 354166metaG_FD_185968 | JGI IMG/M metagenome (GOLD analysis project Ga0256839, IMG submission 185968) | Hydrothermal vent microbial communities from Mid Atlantic Ridge, Atlantic Ocean - 354-166 | ecosystem: Environmental > Aquatic > Marine > Hydrothermal vents | place: Atlantic Ocean: Mid...
GGCGGCGGGCTTTGCGGCGGTGATTATTCACCTGTTGCGACTGCGCCATTATCACACGCGCCGGATATTGAATGATGCCATGGTCTGGGTGCTGCATCTGGGCTATCTCTGGGTGATTATGGGCTTGTGGTTTATGGGGCTGGCGGCGCTTGGGCTTGTTGCATTTTCGCTGGCGCTGCATGCGTTTACCGTGGGGGCGATTGGCACCATGACATTGGGGATGATGTGCCGGGTGTCGCTCGGCCATACAGGGCGCGAGCTGAAGGCCGGTTGGGCAACGGTTCTTGGCTTTGTTTTTATGCAGGGCGCAGCTCTGTTGCGCATATTCGGCCCGCTCATATGGCCGGAACAGACAGTTTTGTGGATTACCATTTCGGCTTTTTTTTGGAGCGCCAGCTTTGCGCTTTATAGCCTGATTTATATTCCTGTGCTTTGGGGGCCCCGGCCGGACGGCAGTCCGGCCTAAAAGCGAGCAAGCCCGGACGGCAGTCCGGCCTAAAAGCGAGCAAGCCCGGACGGCAGTCCGGCCTAAAACAGAAAAGTCCGGACGGCCGTTACGGTCCTGCACTCCCAATAGTTTTTACCAACCCCCTGCCTAGAGCCTATTCGGTTTTGATGGAATCAAAACCGGGCTCTAAGTTTTTGTTTTTGAGCACTTCTTATCCGAAAACCGGTTCCCACTTTTCGGAAAGTGCTCTATATTTGGCAATCGCACACCCAATGTTACGGCGCGGGCGAGCATGAATAGCCAGAAGCTTAGCCATAGCCCGTGATTGCCCCATAAATGGATGAAGCTGACGCTGGTAATGGCAAAAACCAGAGCGGATAGAAACATGGAATTGCGCATGGCACGAAATTTTGTAGCGCCAATGAAAATACCATCCAGTTGAAAACAGGTGACAACGATCAGCGGGCTGATTATCGCCCATGGCATGAAGTCAAGAGCGCGGGCGCTAATCGCGGGGTCGCGGGCAATGAGCGTGACCAGCGGCGGACCGGCAAGCCAAAAGAGAAGCGTAAAGCCGAGCGCGCCTGCTCCTGCAACAATAGAAGTGCGCCGCACGGCCATGCGATAGAGGGCAAGGCGCTTTTGTTTTTCTTTTTGCCCAATCGCCTGCCCGACCAGGGTTTCTGCGGCAATGGCAGCGCCATCAAGGGCGAGCCCTGTTACCAGAACAAGCTGCATCAGGACCTGATTGGCAGCGAGGGTAACATCCCCGAACAGACTGCCGCGCTGGACGAAATAGGCAAAGGCGATGGATAGCAGCATGGAGCGCAGAAAAATATCGCCATTGACGGCAATAAGGGCGCGATAGGCGGTTGGGCGTAGAAACTCACTTAAATCCGGCCAGAAATTCCTGATGCTGCCTTCTTTTTGCAAGATGTAAGCGACACCGCCCAGTGCCGCCACAAAGCCCAGCACCTCGGCGATGACAGTGCCCACGGCAACACCCGCAGCCCCCCAGCCAAATTTCAAAACAAACAGCGCATCAAGCCCGGCGTTTAGAGCGGTCATGCCGGCGGTGACGGCGAGCAATAATCCGGTTGCCCCGCGCGCTGTCATCCAGCCAAACAGGCCAAAAGTGGCAATGGCAAAAGGGGCCGACCAGATGCGGATGAAAAAATAACTGCGGGCCGCCGCTTCTGTTTCCAGTGACAGATCAGAATCGCGGGTGAACACCCAGAACAAAGCCTCGCCAATGGGGGCTTGCAAAGCGACAAGGGCAAGCCCCACAGCAAAGCCGAAAATAACCGATTGCCCCAAAATGCGCCGGATAAGTTGTTTGTCATCGGCCCCATGGGCTTGCGCGGTGAGGCCCGCCGCCGACATCCGCAAAAAGCCGAAGGTCCAGTAAAGCAGAGAATAGATCGATCCGGCCAAACCAACCGCGCCAATATCCAAAGGCCGCGGGGACAGGCCGAGCACCGCTGAATCCACCAGTCCCAAAAGCGGCGTTACCAAAGCCGCAAGGCTCGCCGGAATAGCAAGGGCAAAGACGCGTTTATAGCTGGTCGTGGTCATGGTGCCTCAACAAAAGGGGCAATGCCCTTACGGCATCACCCCTTTTGTTTATTCCTGAAAGCGCCGGTTTCGGCAAGCGGCTAATTAGCCGCTACATCTCTAAACCGCGGGCCTTGCGCCAGCGTAATTCGATGAGATCCCCAAAGGCTTCTGCGGACAGACCATAGCGGTTCAAAAGCCGCGCTGTGCGCACTTTTTTCTCGCCGGGCTTGGATCCATCCACATGGCGGATTTCAACCCAGCCCTGATAGACGCGAATATTCTGAACCTTTTTCCAGTCTTTACGAATGCCGGTCAGACCCGCATGTTGTTCAAAGCCTTTGTCGTCGACCCGCAAATAATTCCATTTTGGCAAAATGCCGACAACCAGCAACATCAATCCAATAAGAATGAAGGGCAGGCCTACATAGGGTTGCACGGGCTGGCCCTGAATCATCGCCAGCGCCATCAGCGCACTTTGCGAGGATATAACGATTGCAGCGGTAACCGCGAAAGGCGAGCGCCAGAACTGGGCTTCCAGTCTGGCTTCTTTTTGTTTGATAATTTCTTCCGGGTCGGTAATTTTCGTCATGTTTGTGGGCCCTCGATACTTTTACGCGCCATCATCCTTGATGACTAAACTTCTCTCGAGGGTTAATATGCTGGAAATGGGTAAATATTCGCTGAATGTCAGGCCGCAAAAGCAATTCAACCAAGGGGCGGTGGTCAAAACACGCCTCAGGTTAAAGTTTTGTTTACGGATGGCGACCGTTATTAGCGCTTTATCAGCGACAAGAACCGTTGCTGCATGACCGGATCTTTATCAAACACGCCGGTAAAGCGGGTGGTGATGGTATCTACCCCATGGCGATGGACGCCGCGGGTCGACATGCAATGATGCTCCGCCTCGATCACCACCGCAACGCCCCGCGGGGTCAACACATCATCCAAAGTAGCGGCAATTTGCGCGGTCAGCTTTTCCTGAATTTGCAGGCGCTTGGCAAAGGCATCCACCAGCCGCGCCAGCTTGGAAAGACCTACCACCTTGCCATCTGGCAGATAGGCGATGTGAATCTTGCCGATAATCGGTGCCATATGATGCTCGCATGTGCTTTCAAGGCGAATATCGCGCAGCAATACAATATCGTCGTAATTTTCAACTTCTTCAAAAGTGCGCGCCAAAATGGCTTCGGGGTCCTGCCCATAGCCGCTGAACCATTCCTCAAAGGCGCGGACAACGCGCTCGGGGGTATCGAGCAGCCCCTCGCGATTGGGGTCATCGCCCGCCCACGCAATCAGCGTGCGCACGGCGTCTTCGGCCTCGCGGCGGCAAGGGCGCGAGGAGATAATGTCTTCATCATCCTCGCTTACACGGCTACATTCATCGTAGGCAATGGCGGTCATGGGCCTGTCCTATCGTTAAAAGCGATTACACATTCGCAACTGCTGGGGGGAAGAGCCCGCAAGAGCCGCTGGACTTAATCTAGCCTCACCTGTATACAAAAACCACGCACAGCTTGGTGAGGCACACCAATATAGCAGTTAAAACAATGAAATCAAACGGAAAATTTTTTTTGCAAAATGGCTGTTTCTGCCGTTGTTGAAGCGGTTTAACGGGTGTCTGTTGCGATGACGCAAGTTTTTGTTTTTCCTTCGTTTGAAATGTTTTAAGCCATGACCAATCAGCCAAGCCTTTTCCTGCATAACAGCTTTTCCGGCCATAAAGAAAAATTTACCCCGCAAAATGCAGACCGCGTGACGCTCTATGTTTGCGGGCCGACGGTGTATTCCTATGCCCATATTGGCAATGCCCGTGCAGCCGTGGCGTTTGACCAGCTCTATCGTGTATTGCGCACACTGTATGGTGAGGCCCATGTTCTTTATGCGCGCAATTTTACCGATATTGATGACAAAATCATCGCTGCCGCAAAACAAAGCGGCGAGGATATTTCGGCGATTACCGATAGATTCACAAAAATTTATCGTCAGGATATGGGGGCGCTTGGTGTGTTGACGCCCGATATAGAGCCAGCCGCCACGGACCATATTCCGCAAATGCAGGACGTGATCTCGCGACTATTGGCCAAAGGTCATGCCTATGCCGGGGAGGGGCATATATTATTCGATATATCGACTTATGACGCCTACGGAAGATTATCAAAAATATCGCAAGACGAGATGATAGCCGGGGCGCGGGTTGAAATAGCCCCGTACAAAAAAAATGCGGCAGATTTTGTGTTGTGGAAACCTTCGCAGGGCGATGAGCCCGGTTGGGAAGCGCCGAAGGATTGGGGTATTCAAGGCCGTGGTCGCCCGGGCTGGCATTTGGAATGTTCGGCGATGATTGAGGCAGCCTTTGATGGCGCGATCGATATTCACGGCGGCGGACAGGATTTGCGCTTTCCCCATCATGAAAATGAAATTGCACAAAGCTGTTGCGCCGGCGATTTGGGCGATGTGCCTTTGGCGCGCTATTGGCTGCATAATGGTTTTTTGACCATGGGTGATGGCAAAATGTCGAAATCCCTTGGCAATATCGTATTGCCCCATGATTTATTGCAGGAGTGGGATGGGGAGGTCATTCGCTGGGCTTTGCTGTCAGCGCAATATCGCCAGCCCCTGGTGTGGACGCAAAGCCTGTTGCAGCAATCGAAAAAGCAATTGGATCGGTTCTATCGGGTTTTGCAGGATTTATCGGATGTGGCGGCGGCGGATATGCCAACACCCCCCGCAATCCTTGCCCCCCTATGCGACGATCTGAACAGCCCCGAAGCCATGGCGGCCATGCATGCCTTGCGCGATGGCCTTGCCAGGGCCACGGACCGGGCGGTCGCCAAAGGCGAGCTATTGGCCGCCGGTGCGATTTTGGGGGTTTTGCAACAGAACCCGGAACAATGGTTTCGTGGCAAGGCCTCTGGCGGGTTCGAGGATGCGGAAATCGAGGCCCTCTTGGCAGAGCGGATCACGGCCAAAGCCGATAAAAATTATGCGCGGGCCGACGAGATTCGCGATTTGCTGGCAGCGCAGGGCATCACCATTGAAGACAGCAAAACCGGCACCAAATGGCGACGCGGTTAAGGTCTGGATTTCCGTCATCATCAGGTCCATAAATGAAGGTGGAGGCGGAGGATCCATTATGACAATCACAATGTTTGAAGCCAGCGTGCCAAGCCTCATCACCATGATGAACGGGGTGTCCCATTGCCTTGAAAAAGGGGCGACTTTTGTCAAAGAAAACGGCCTTGAGGATAGGGATTTGACCGAAGCCCGTCTGGCGCCGGATATGTTGCCATTGAAATCGCAGATTTACATCCTCACCGATCATGCCAAGGGCTGTATGGCGCGCCTCACCGGTGAAGAAAATCCTGTCTATGAAGACAGGGAACAGACGATTGCAGAACTGAAAGCACGTCTTGTCAAATGCATGGCGCATGTTTCGAGTTTTACCCCGGCACAAATTGATGGCAGTGAAAACAAGCCGATCAATATCAAAATCGGCTCTTATGATTTGAATTTCAAAGGCCGCGAATATCTGCTCGGCTTTGCCATGCCCAATTTCTATTTTCATGTGACCACAGCCTATAATATTTTGCGCCATAAGGGCGTGCCGCTCGGCAAGGCTGATTTTTTCGGGCAATAGGGTCTTTAAGTGGGGAAGGTGAAATCCCCCGGCGCAGAAACCGTCTGGCCGTCAAAGGCATTGCCGGCATGGGGGCCATGTTTTTCCACCCAATGCAAAAACATATGGGCCGACCATTTATTGGGATTTGGCTCCACCCGCCCATGGCGATGCTTTATGCCGTGATAAAATACCCCGTCGCCAGGGGCCATTTCATGGGTATCATAGGCCTTGCCGCCAAAATCATTCTGATAGTCGGTTTTTAATTGCTGGTCTTCCGGCAGTCTGTCCCGCTCCATGGACAGCCCCCATTTTTTGCCATCGCTATAGCCCAGAGTCAGCGACAGGGAATGCTCGCAGGCGGCACGGTCCGCATGGACCCGGCAGACATCCCCCTGTTGATAGGTGCGGAAAAAAGAATAGGTGGGCAATAGGGCTTTGCCGACAATCTGCTCGACGCGTGGCGTCAATCCCCAAAGAAAAGTCATCATGGGCGGCCAGCTATAGCCATAAACCTCATAGGACTGCTTATGACCAACCCGGGGCTCGGCCAGGGTTTTGGGGCCGACCTGTTTGATCAATTGCTGGAACTGATAGGTCATGGCGGCGGCCACTTCCGGCTGCAACAGGCCGCGCAGCAAAATATGCCCCTGTTCCAGATAATGTTTCTGTTCATTGCTCATAAAACCGTCTTTAGCATTGAAGGGCCCGCAGGGCTACTGGTGAAATGGGGGAAGAATTGTTATATCCCCTCTATGGACGATCTTTATTCAAATGATTTGCTGGCCGAAGCCGGGGCTTTGCCGGAAGCGCGGCGGCTGCAGGCTGCCATGGCGTCGGCGCGCAAAGTGTCGCGGGTGTGTGGCTCGGAAATCTCCGTGGATTTGTCGCTCGAAAAGGGGCGGGTCAGCGAATTTGCCATGCGGGTCAAGGCCTGCGCTTTGGGGCAGGCGTCAGCCGCCATTGTCTCGCGCCATATCAAGGGCGAAAGCGCCAAAATCTTGCGCGAGATTCGCGATGCCATGTGGGCGATGCTGAAAGGCGAGAGAGACCTGCCGGATTTTCCGGGCTGGGACGATTTGCAAAAACTGGTGCCGATCAAATCCTATCCCGCCCGCCATGTCTCGACCATGCTGATCTTCGATGCGGTGGTTGACTGTCTTGATCAGATAGAGGCCGAAAAGAACCCCAAGCAGCAGAAATGTAATCATGATGAATGATGTCAAACATTCGTCTGTTCCTGCTCCGACGCTTCCAGCACGATTGGGCATTGTCCTGCTGCGAATTTATCAGGTGACATTGTCGCCCTTGTTTCATTTGATTGGTGTGCGTTGTCGCCATGGGCCGAGCTGTTCCAATTATGGGGTGGAGGCCATGCGCCGCCACGGGCTTTGGCGCGGTGGCTGGCTGACCCTGGCGCGGCTATTGCGCTGCCACCCGTTTGGCAGTTCGGGCTATGATCCGGTCCCGGAACATTTGGAGGATCATTTCTGGCAGCCTTGGAAATATGGCGATTGGCGCTGGCGCAAGCGTGGTTAGCCGATGGTTTTTGCGCCCTTGCCAGATTGGTCCCGAACGCGATAGCATCACAGTTCACGGGTTATGTTTTGGGACAATTTGGGGAAAATTATGCGTATTTTCAATTGGTTAGGTAAGGCCCTGCTGGGCTGGTCGGCGGCGTTGCTTATGGGAAATGCAGCCTTTGCGGCGCAAGAGGGCGATAATGCCATGTCGATGAATCAGCTATCGCAAGGGGGCTCCGAGATTGATCAGTTGCGCAGTACCGGTTTTGTGCCTTTTTCCAAAACGCAATTACGGGAGATTTTGCAGGAATCGGGCTTTGTCAGTTCCGGCGAAACCGAACTTGATGATGGTGAGGGCGTGCTCATCGTTACCATGGCGCAAAACCAGCCCTTCATTTTCATATTGCTGAATTGCGAAGGCGATAGCTGCATGTTTTTGAAGATGCTGCATCTGATAAACACGCCGTCCGTGGGCATGTATTTCACACCGGCGCAGGCAGGAGACATGACCAAGGCTTTGCCATTTGGTTTTTTTGCGGTCAAAGATAATAGCAGCCCGCTTGCACTGGTTTATGGCAGTCCGATGATGCGCGAATGCGCCCGCGAATGTCTTGTCAGCAAGATTGGCATGTTTGTGGCCAATGCGTCTGCGACCCATAGAATGCTCCGCATATTGCGGGAGAATGAGCGCAATTCCGCAAGCCTCGAACCGGATGTTCTGGCCAGCAATATTGAGCGCGTCTTCCATTATGAAACATTGCGGGTTGAATCGGGCATGCGGGCGGCGCAGCTTACGGGCATGGATAATTTTCTGGGCTCCATGGCGATGAAAGCGGGTTTCGAGCCAGCCTCGCTGGAAGGGATTGATCTGGCAGCAATGGCTACGGATCATGAAATGGGAAATCTTGGCAGCGTGTCAAAAGACACCATGGCGGTAATGCCAAAAAATAGCGGCCCGCTGATTATCAATGAGGTGGTGCTGCCGATAGAGTTCAAGCCGCTTTTCCCGAGCAAATAGATTACCACTCCTGCCCTAGAGCGTTTCCAGGATAAGTGGATACGGTTATCCGCCCGGAAACGCGCCAAAACAAAGACTTAGATTCGAGACTCTGCTTCGCAGCTCCTCAGGGTGAGACCGGTTTTCGGATAAGAAGTGCTCAAAAACAAAAACTTAGAGCCCGGTTTTGATTGGCATCAAAACCGAAGGCTCTAACCCGGCCGGGGCAGGGCGCGGTCTATAATTGCTTTGCAATCAATCCCTGCCGGTAAATGGCCATAGAGATGGGTGCCATTACCGCCAAGGCGGGCGGCGCAAAAGGCATCGCTGACAAGGCTGTTGCCGGCCTGAATCAGCAAAGATGCCTGCATGGCCAGAGCCAGTTTTTCCACCAGCCCCCTTGCGCGATATTCCAGATTGTCAGGGTCAGAAAATTCCTGTTGCAGGTCTGCTATAAACCCGTCCAGTAATTTATTTTCGCCGCGCGTGGTTAGAATTTCCGACCAATAAGCATCCAGTGCTTCTGGCTGTTTTCGCAAAATCCGCAACACATCAAGACATTGCACATTGCCGCAACCCTCCCAGATGGCATTGATCGGCGCTTCGCGATAAAGCCGGGGCATCAGGCTGTTTTCCATAGTAGCGCTACCGCCAATGCACTCCATGGCCTCATAAGCATGTCCCGGCGTGCGTTTGCAAATCCAGTATTTGCCGATGGCCGTGCCAATGCGCACCAAAAGGGCGGCATGGCTCTTCTTGCTTTCTTCATCCAGCCAGCGCGCCATACGCATGGCCAGACCCATGGCCGCTTCGGCTTCCAAGGCCAGATCCGCCAGCACATTTTGCATCAGGCTTTGGTCGATCAGCCTTTTGCCAAAGGCGCGACGATAAGAACAATGATGCAGGATTTGCGTCACCGCCTGACGCATGCCCGCCGCTGATCCAACCATGCAGTCAAACCGGGTCAGCGCCACCATTTCAAGAATATTGGCAATGCCGCGGCCCTCTTCACCAATCATCCAGCCAAAGGCCCCGCGCAATTCGGTCTCGCAGGAGGCATTGGAGACATTACCCATCTTGTCTTTCAGGCGAATGATCTGCAGCGGATTCTTGCTGCCATCGGGTCGCCAACGTGGCACCAGAAAACAGCTCAAATTTTCGGATGTGTCGGTTTGCGCCAACATCAAAAAACCATCAGACATGGGGGCCGAGACAAAATATTTATGGCCAACCAGCTCATAGGCCTTTCCCGGCCCGGACGGACCAATGGCATAGGCCTTGGTAGAATTGGTCCGGACATCACTACCGCCCTGTTTTTCCGTCATGGCCATGCCCATGGTCAGGCTGGTTTTATCATGATCAGGAATATTGCGGGGGTCATAGCTGCTATGGCAGATTTTCTCTTCCCATGAGGCTCCGATATCGGGCTGCTTGCGCAAAGTGGCGATGCTGGCATGGGACATGGTAATGGGGCAGCCATGGCCGGCCTCCACCTGCGCCATCAAAAAATTGACCGCCGCCCGCGCCACATGGACACCCGGTCCGGGAGCGCTCCATGGCATGGTGTTAAAGCCGGTGCCCTGGGTGATGGTCATGAGCTGGTGATAGGCGGGATGATAGCTAATTTCGTCAATCCGGTGGCCATAGCGATCATGGGTCTGCAAGACAGGTTTGTGGGCATTGGCCTCAAAGCCGAGCCTGATCCAATCTGCTGATCCGGTCTTTTGCCCAAAGGCTTGTAATTTGTCCTCGGCCCAGCCGGCACCCTCGCGTTTTACGGCCTCGACAAGGGCAGAATCCTGCCCATACATATTATAGTTTTCCAGCAAAGGCGGCTGATTTTCGACCTTATGGGTGCTGGCAAAAACCTTCTCGGCCATAGGGTATTTGCTCATTCCTCACCTCCACCGCCGCTCATGGGCCGGGGCCATCGGGCCAGCACATTGGCGATCATTGATCCTTTCCCCATCCCTATCTAGGGTCTGGGCGCCCCCGAATCCAGCGTTTCATCCAGCCTTTTGGGCAGGCTTGCCCCCCTTGACCTTGCGCGCCATCTGGTGAATGTCAGACCTTTGCTTTTTATTGCCAAGAAAGGCCTCGAAATCATGCCTAATATCACCCTGCCCGATGGTTCCGTTCGCAGCTTTGATGGGGCAGTGACGGGTATGGATATTGCGGGCGATATTTCCAAATCCCTCGCCAAAAAGGCGATCGCGGTAAAAATTGACGGGGTTTTGTCGGATTTATCGGATGTCATCGAAAAAGATGCGGCGGTGGAGATTGTCACCCGCGAGGGTGAAGATGCGCTGGAACTGGTGCGCCATGATGCCGCCCATTTGCTGGCCCAAGCCGTGCAGGCACTGTTTCCTGATACCCAAGTGACCATCGGTCCGGTGATTGAGGACGGATTTTATTATGATTTTGCCCGGGAGGAGCCTTTTTCCTCTGAGGATTTCGCCGCGATTGAAAAGAAAATGGCCGAATTGGTGGATGCCGGTTTGCCGACCCGCAAGACGATTATGCCCCGGGACGAGGCGATCAAACATTTTGAGAATTTGGGCGAGACATATAAGGCCGAGCTGATTAGCGATTTGCCGGAGGGCGAAGAGATAAAGGTCTATTATCATGGGGACTGGCATGATCTATGTCGCGGCCCGCACCTGCCTTCGACCAGACAGATTGGCAAAGCCTTCAAGCTGATGAAGCTGGCCGGTGCCTATTGGCGCGGCGATCATCGCAACCAGCAATTACAGCGCATTTACGGCACGGCGTGGCTTCACGAAAAAGACCTCAAAGCCTATCTCACCCGCCTTGAAGAAGCCGAAAAACGTGATCATCGCAAGCTCGGCCGGCAGATGGATTTGTTCCATTTGCAAGAAGAAGCCCAAGGCTCGGTGTTCTGGCACCCCAAAGGTTATGTGATGTGGCTGGCGCTGGAGCATTATATTCGCCGTCGTCTTGAGGCAGCGGATTATCGCGAGGTCAAAACTCCGCAATTACTGGATTCAAAATTCTGGGAACAATCCGGCCATTGGGACAAGTTTCGCGAAAACATGTTTGTCGTGCCCGATGAAGTGCCCAGTCTCGATAATGACGGTCCGGTTCTCAAGGGCGATGGCCGGCTGATGGCATTAAAGCCCATGAACTGCCCGGCCCATGTACAAATTTTCAAACAGGGGATTAAATCCTATCGCGACCTGCCAATCCGGATGGCGGAGTTTGGCTGTTGCCATCGCAATGAACCCCATGGGGCCTTGCATGGATTGATGCGGGTGCGGCAGTTTACGCAGGATGACGCGCATATTTTTTGTCGCGAAGACCAGATCACGGAAGAATCGGTTGCCTTTTGTGAATTGCTGGCGGTGATCTACAAAGATCTCGGTTTCCCGGAACTGGTGGTGAAATTGGCCACCCGTCCGCCGGTGCGCGCCGGGGATGATGCGGTCTGGGACAAGGCGGAAGCGGCATTGGAAAATGCCTTGAAGGCAACCGGTCTCGATTATGATATTTTGCCGGATGAAGGGGCGTTTTATGGTCCCAAGCTTGAGTTTCATTTGAAAGATGCGATTGGCCGCGTCTGGCAATGCGGCACTTTGCAACTGGATTTTGTGCTGCCGGAGCGCCTGGATGCCTCTTTCATTGGTGAGGATGGCCATAAACATCGCCCGGTCATGTTGCACCGGGCCATTCTTGGCTCCATGGAGCGCTTTCTTGGCATATTGATCGAGAACCATGCGGGCAAAATGCCCCTATGGCTGGCCCCAACACAAATGGTTGTCGCCACCATCACCACCGATACCAATGAATATGCCGAAGAAGCAGCAGCGCTGATGCGCAAGGCCGGCTTGCGGGTGGAAACCGATTTGCGCAATGAAAAGATCAATTACAAAGTGCGCGAACATTCCAATGGCAAAGTGCCGGTCATTGCAGTGATTGGTGCCCGCGAAGCAGAGCAGCGCCAGCTTTCGGTGCGCCGCCTTGGCTCCAAACAAAGCGAAGTGATGGCCCTTGATGGGGCAATTCAAACTTTTGCCGACGAGGCCTTGCCGCCGGATTTGAAATCCTGAAAGTAGCGACGGGATGATAGTGGGACAAAGATTTCAAAACTTGGCCCCGGCGCAAAAAACCGTCCGGGCGCTATTGTTTACGATGATGCTGCTATGGCCCTATGTCCTTGCACTGTCCCATCGCTCCATTGCCATTGTCTTTACCATCGGTGCGCTGTCTTGCCTGCTATTGCCGGAGGTCCGCCAAAGCCTGTGGGCGGCTTTTGGCAAAAATAAAAACCTGGCCCTATTATTCGCCCTTGGCTTTGCCTTTTATGTGAGCATTTCAACGCTTTGGGCGCCGGATATCGCTTTTGCCGATGATGGCCCGCGCCTTTTCATGATGGTGCTGAACGGTTTTTTCCTGTTGACCGTTGCGGATATTATGCGTCCCGCTTTTCGCAACCGCTATTTGCTGTTTGCCGGTCTGGCTATTTTGGTGATTGGCTTTGAAGCGGTTACGGGCGGCTGGTTGCGGGATATAACGCCGCCCATGAATGATCCGGCCCGCGATGATGTGGCAACGGGCCGCGGCATTACTATTGGCCTTTTCTTTTTGCCCGCCTTGTGGCTGATGATCTGGCAAGGGGTGGGGATCACCGGCTTTTTATCCATGCGCGGCAAAGCCCTGCTCACGGGGTTGAGCTTTATTTTGATGGCAGTGGGGGCGCTGCGCTTTGGCATAGCCGCCAATCTGCTGGCTATTTTGACCCTGCTGGCCGTCTGGCTCATGACATTGCGCTTTGCCAAATCCATATTGAATATTGTCTTTATCGCTGCGCTGGCCTTGCTGCTTTTCACCCCGTTCATAGTTCTGGCCTTGCCGTCGCTGGAAGATTTAAACGCATTGGAGCAGGGGCCAGCCTCTTGGCGGATGCGCTTGGTAATCTGGAAATATACGGCAGGAGAAATATTTTCCGATCCGGCGATTTTCCTGTTTGGTCACGGGGTCAATGCCACCAAGGCCCTGACCGAAGCTTCACCGATCATGACCCTGCCCGGGGCACCCCCAAGCGCCTATATGTTGCCGACCCATCCCCATAATCTGTTTTTACAGATCTGGTTTGAATATGGGCTGGTGGGGGCTGGACTGGTCAGCGGCTTTTTCCTCGCCATATGGCAAGCACTTTCCCGATTGGCGGGCGGTGACCGGCTCATCATGGCGGCCATGGCCAGTCTTTTTGCCATGTTTCTGGTTTTTGCCGCTGTCGAGGCCAGCCTATGGACCCAATGGCGACTGGTCAGCCCTGTCTTTGGCGTTTGGGGCATATTGCTGGCCCTGCCAAATCGGCGCAGCCTTTTAAGGTTCAGTTAAGATAGATGGTTAGGGTTCTGGCTCTTCAGGGTTCTAGTTTTGGGGGCCAAATTTAATTAGGCAAAGGACCGCCAAAGGACTTTAATGCTCTGATAAGAGTATCGAGGGAAATATTTCAAAGTGACACGGCGTGAAGGAAAAAGCAGCCACAAGGCGTCTTCGCAGGAAGAAGGCCTTTTTGCACGCTCGGTGTCCGTGATCATCGTGTCCTATTGGACGGGCCCCATATTGGCGCGCTCGGTCATGTCCGCCTTGCATCAAAGCGAAGTGCGCGATGTCATTATTGTCGATAATGGCAATCCCAAAGAAGATTTGGAGCGCTTGAAAACCCTTGCCGGCGAAGACGCCCAGCGCCTTAAAATTCTCACCGACCATGGCAATATCGGATATGCGGCCGGGTGTAATCATGGGGTACGGGCCGCCGAAGGAAAATATATTTTCATTCTCAATCCCGATGCCATTTTGCCCAATGGCAGCGTCGGCAAATTACTGGCGGCGGTGGATGATTGGGCCGATGATCTGTGGATGATTGGCGGCAAGCTGATTAACTCCGATGGTAGCGAGCAGGCAGGCTCACGGCGCAATGCCCTGACCCCCGGCTCCGCTTTTATCGAGATGACGCAAATCTGGCGCATAGCGCCAAAGCATCCCATGTTTCAGCGCTTTAACCGCCATCAAACCCCATGTCCCAAAGAGACGGTGAAAATGCCGGTTATTTCCGGTGCCTGTATGCTCATGCCCCGAAAAAGTTTTGATGCGATTGGCGGCATGGATGAGCGTTATTTCCTGCATGTGGAAGATGTGGATTTTTGCCTGCGCCTTGGTAAAGCGGGCGGCACAATATTATTCACCCCGGACGCGGAAATCCTGCATTATAAAAGCACAAGCCGCGCCAATGCCATGCGCATTGAATATCGCAAGCTGCGCTCGATCATCATCTATTTCCAGACCCATTTTGAGGATCAATATCCAAAACCTTTCTTGTGGCTGGTCTATGGGCTGGTCTGGCTCGGTTTCTGTTTCCGTTTTGTGAAGCGGGCGCTTGCGCGGGCATTTGGCATTATCGGCCTGCGCAGAAGACGCGGTGTGCGCGCTTTGCAACGGGCCAAAGCCATAGATCGAAAAAGGGCAGATCGCTAGAGCACTTCTGCGAAAAGTGGGCCCTTCGAGACTCTGCTTCGCAGCTCCTCAGGGTGAGGCCGGTTTTCGGATAAGAAGTGCTCACAAACAAAAACTTAGAGCCCGGTTTTGATTCCATCAAAACCGGAAAGGCTCTAAATATTCACCTTAAAAAATATTCGCCTTAATAGGGCTTGCAGCCATCATCGCGCAGGCCGGCATTTTCCAATATTGGCGGCAGATTGAGGGGATCGCGAGCGCGATAATCGCGCATTTCAAAAATCTCCAAAACCCGTTTGCATTTAATACCGAGATCCATGGATGAAGTCGCCACCGGTAGAATGGTATCGAACTCTACATATTGATTGATCTGGCGGGGATATTTGGCAATCAGCGCCACCACCGGATAGGCCTCCGGGTCATAGGGAAATGTCGCTTCGTAATAATTATCGGTCCGGCGGTTCAAATCCCAGGCCATGATCGGTTTATCGCTGTCGCGCAAATAATAAAGCAGCGATCCTATCAGTTCGCGATCATCCACCAGCAGGGCCGGATAGTTTTCGGTCAGCGCGGCAATCTCTTGGGCTTGGCTCTCCCAGCCGCGCACGCGTTTGATGTCATTGGCGCGACCCATGGCATCGAGCAGGGCAAAATTACTGGTGAGAATTAAGAATAAAATCGCAATACTCCCATGGAGCACCATCGAGGTTTTCAAACTCCAGACCCGATGGGTGCGTATGACCCAAATGCTGACCAATATCAGCAAAGCCGGATAGGCCGACACGGCCCAATTGGCATGGGCGCGGGTGATATAGGCCATAATGGTAATGAAAATAAGCGCCGGCAGGGCAAAGCATAGCAGCATTAAATCCTTGGCGCGATCTTCGCCTGCTTGTGCCAAGCGTTTGCCTATGGTCACCAGCCCCCAGATAAAGCCGCCAAAAATAAACGGTCCGGCCAGACCAAATTGCCCGGAAATAAAGTCCAGCATTTCATCAAGGTTAAATTTGTCTGCGCCGAGATTGGCATTATCGGCAGTGTGGGAGACGGTTTGAAAATCATGGGCCATATTCCACCAGAGATTGGGGGAGATCAGCACCAGAAAAAGCGCAAAGGCGATGGCAAGCGGTTTTGGTTTAAGGGCGCGCCGGGCAAAAGGCGAAACCAGAAAGGCCAGCCCCATGCCAAGGAGAAAATAGATGAGCGCATATTTGCTAAGAAAGCCAAGCCCCAGCGCCAGCCCCAGCAATGCCCCATAGCGCCAATCCCGGCCATCGCTATGGATAAGCCCCGAAAAAGCAAAAAGCCCGAGCGTCCAGAAAAACAAAAGCGGCATATCGGTGGTAATCAGCGAAGAAGAAAGGGTGACCGCAGGCAGGGTCAGCCATAAAAGCCCGCTCCACATGGCAGCGCGCGCCCCATAAAGCCGCCCGGCGGTGGCAAAAATAAGCGCTGCCGTGGCCCCGTGCATGATCGGCGAAGACAGGCGCACCGCCCATGGGGCATCGGTGAAAATAGTGGTTGCGGCAATCAGCCAGGCAATGAAGGGCGGTTTGGAATAATAGCCAAAATCGAGATTTTGCGACCATACCCAATATTGCGCTTCGTCGGGGCCGATATCGATTTGCAAAAATGGCAAAGCAACGACCCGCAGCAATAGGATAACCCCCGCATAAAGGGCAAATTTACGCCATGGCAGCGCTGCCATGGTTTGGGAGGTGGGATTGTCTGTTTTCATTCGGCTGCGGCTTGTGACTGATAGAAGGTCAACACCATGTCTTTATTGTTGGAATAATTAAAGCCGGAAATTTCCGCAATCTCCCGCGCCACCCCTGCGGGCAGATCCGCCAGAAATTCTGCTCTGTAGCGCCCCTCGACAATCGCTACCCGACTCGGCCCTTGGGCGAGATAATTGGCAGCTTCTTGGGGCTGGGCCAGCAAAGTATCCGTGCCCAGTAAAAATACCGCCGATGGTTCATGATAGCCGACCAGTGCCACAGGTGCGGCACCGTCACGCATGGGATGCAGGCTTTGCTGTTCCAGAGTTTCGGCAATGCGCGGCGACAATTTGAACGCATCAAGCCCCGCCAGCACCCCGTCAAACAAAAACCATATCCCCATGAAAGAAGTAAGAATGCTCACCATCAGCGCCGGGCGCAGGCGATTGCGCAAAAACAGAAATATCGCCAGTAAAGCGGCGGCAAAGGTTACCCCTGCAAAGATGTAATGCCATTGGCCGGCACCCTGATCGCGATATTCCATGGGCAATTGCACCATCACCCCGGCTATTGCGATGCTCGGCAAGAGATAAAGCACCGCCCCGGCAATTTTGGCCATAAGCGAAGGGCGGGCATCGCCCGCGCGGGCAATCAGATAGCCAACCATCAGTGCCAAAGCCGGATAAAGCGGCAAGGTATAATGGGGCAATTTGGTGGAGGTCAGTTCAAACACCGCCCAAGCGGGGATGAGCCAGGCAAGGCAAAATATAATCGCCGCTGTGCCACGATTGGAAATCGCATGGCCCATAGCGCGGGGAATAAATAAAGCCGCCGGCCAGAAGAAAAACCACAAGGCGATCAAATGATAGCCTGGCGGTCCCCCATGGCGCTCTTGTTGCTCGGTGACTTTGCCAAGCATATCCGTGCCCACAGAATCCTGTAGAAAACGGCCATCGGTGACATTATAAATCGCCAGCGCCCAGGGCACGACCATCAACAACAATAGCAAGAACCCGCTCAACGGCTTGAGCGAGCGGGCAAATTTCACCCAATGCACCTGTCCGGTTAATGCCAATCCCGCCACCGTAAACAAGGCAATCATCGGGGTAATCGGGCCCTTGATGAGAATGCCGAAGCCCATGGCAAACCAGAATCCCATGGCCAGCCACCAAGGCGATTTCAAATCCGGATTATCCCGGTGTCGCATGAACAGGGCGGCCAAAGTTGTTTGCGCCAGCATGACGGTGAAAAACAAGGTTCCGTCAGTTTTGGCAATGGTCGCTTCACCGGCAAAAACCGGTGCCGATGCCATCAGCAAAGCGGCCCAAAAACCGACCTTGTGGGAAAATAAAATCGTGCCTGCCACATAGACCAGCAATGCCGCCAAAATAGCCGAAATGAGCGAGGGCAGGCGATAGGCCCAGATTTCGCGTTTTTCCACATCGGAAAAAGCGCTGACCGAAGCGGCCTGTAGCCAGTAAATCCCCGCAGGCTTTTTATTGCGCTCGGTATCCTGATAGCGAATGCGCAGATAATCCCCGGTTTCCAGCATTTGTGTCGTTGCCTGAATGAAGCGGGATTCATCGCGATCAAGCGGTGGCAAAGCAAACAGCCCCGAAAGGCCAACAAATAACGCATAAAGGCCAATCAGCCCCATGCTTAGGGGCTGCAATCTTTTTTCTGCGGCATGGGAGGAAGATGAGGGGGAAGCAGACATAAGGTTTTACGATTTGGCCCAAAAACGAGAAACAATACTGATTTTCCAAGCAGGATAGAGGGCCGGGCGGGCTTTGTCGCCATTTTTTTGCCTCGCGGGCTGTTCCATGGCTGTCGCCATGGGCCCTCCGGCGGGACGGCGAATGGTCGCCGGGGCTGCGGCCTGCCCCCGCGAAGGCGGGGGTCGCAGCCCTTGGCGCTTCAAAACCGAAAACGCTTCAGGCTTTCCTTCATTTGCAAGAAATGCTTTATGAACAGCTATGACAAGAAGATATAAGGAAAATCCTCTCATGGTGCGATCAGATATAGAGCCGCTTTATGGCTGGGCTGCAGGGGCCATCCGCGATGATGCCGGCGGCGCGGCCCCGCAAATTGCGGTGGTGGTGCCCATGCATAATGAGGAAGAAAATGCAGCGGAACTTATCGGCGAGATTGCAACTGCGCTTGCCCCTGTAGGGAGTTTCGAGATTATCGCGGTCAATGATGCCTCCACTGATAACACGCTGGGCGTGTTGACGGGCCTGAAAGACACCCATAAGGAATTGCGGGTTTTAAGTCATAAGCAAAATGCCGGACAAAGCCGCGCCGTGCGCACCGGTGTCATTGCGGCGCGGGCCCCGATCATTGCGACATTGGACGGGGATGGACAAAATGATCCGGCGGATATTCCCGCCCTGTTTGCGCGGTTGACCCGCAAGGATGCCCCGCCGCTTCTGGCCATGCTTGCCGGCGAGCGCGCCAAACGTCAGGACAGCGCCGCCAAGAAATTTGCCTCGCGTTTTGCCAATGGCTTGCGCAAACGGGTTTTGAAAGATGGGGCTAATGATACCGGCTGCGGCCTCAAGGTCTTTTATCGCGGTGCCTTTTTGCGGCTTCCCTATTTTGACCATATCCATCGTTACCTGCCGGCGTTGATGGTGCGTGAGGGGCTGACGGTGGAGTTCATGGCGGTCAATCACCGCCCCCGCCTGCACGGGACTTCCAAATATAACAATCTCAAGCGGGCGCGGGTGGCCATTCGCGATATGATGGGGGTTATCTGGTTGCAGGCACGGGCCCGCCAACCGGGGGAAATAGAGGAAAGCTAAGCAATATCAGTTGGTTGCGTATGTTTTTCGCCAATATTTGCAGCCAAATCGGGTTCTGGCTCTTTCGCTTCTGGTAAGCGGTCCATTTGTGGTTTATAATAGGTTAACAAATGGTTTTTCCGGAGAGGGTTTTTTCATGTTCACAATGTTCCCATTATTGGCCATCAGCCTCATTCTTTATTCTGTTCTCAAATTCACCATGCCGGGTTGGGAATTGGACACTATGTTCGATTTGAAAATGGTGTCCGGTGATATCTGGAATATAACCTATGGCCACGCATTCATCATCGCCTCCATGGGCTTGCTGTTTGTGGAATTATTGCGGGCCACCAAAACCGGTACGGACAGCCTGCTCAACCATGCTTTGTCTGTGGTCGTGTTCATTGTCTCCCTGCTATTGTTCATCATTGTGCCGGGCTATGGCAATTCCATTTTCTTCATCTTCCTGTCGATGACCTTTCTTGATTTTATGGCCGGTTTTATCGTCACCACGGTCACTGCCCGGCGAGACTTTTCTGTCGCCGGCGGCATGGGCAGCTAACCTGCCTTTGCCTTTGTGCCAGACATTGTGCCAGTCTGGCACAATGTCGGACAAAAATCCTTACCCGAAGCCCCCCGCAAGGGGGGCTTTTGCTGTCATAGACTGTAATCAGCGCAGTATTATGTTTCAGTATTTCTTTACTCTGAACGCGTATGGTCCTGTTGGAGCAGTTCTGCGAAAAGTGGGTCCTTCGACAAGCTCAGGATGAGACCGGTTTTCGGACAAGAAGTGCCCAACAACAAAAACTTAGAGCCCGTTTTTGATTCCATCAAAACGAAAATGGGCTCTAGAGCACTTCCCGAAAAGTGGGAACCGGTTTTCGGATAAGAAGTGCTCAACAACAAAAACTTAGAGCCCGCTTTTGATTCCATCAAAACGAAAATGGGCTCTGGAGATGAGCAGTATTAAGCGGTTTGGGAATTCGGGGCCGGACGGTTGAATCTGTTGATTGATCAAGGGCAATCAATAAGCCGATGCATAAATCGGTAGAGGCAAATATGAGTTCGACCAAGAAGATGAGTGCGGATGCGGTGCGGGTTGCAATGGAGGCAGCCGGTCAGGCTATGTTTGAGTTTGATCTGTCGACACGGCAGTTAAGCTGGGCCGATCCACAAGGGTTTCTGACCATGTTGGGGCATTCCCTGTCCGACCAGCGCGATAAGGAAAGCGATCTTCTGAGCCTGTTGAAACCCGAGGACATTACCCATCGCGAAGAAAATGTGCGCCGGGCCTTGCGCGATGGCTCTAGCTACACGATCGAATATTCTCTCGCCGACCCCAATGGCGAAGAGGTCTGGTTTGAAGAGCGCGGCTCCTGGATGCTGCTTGGGGAAAGTAAAAAACTGATTGGTCTGGTGCGCCGGATCAATGACCAGAAACAGCGCGAAGAAAAGCTCTCCTGGTTGGCGCGCTTTGATGAATTAACCGGCCAGCTCAATCGCTCCGCCTGCAAGGAAATCCTGTCAGATCGCCTGACCCGCTTTCACGAATTTGACGAGCCGGGCGCTTATATTTTGATTGGCATAGACAATCTCGGCGGCATTAATGCTGATTTCGGATTTGATGTTGCCGATGAGGTGATTGTCGAAACCTCGCGACGCCTCGCCAAGATATTGGATAAGGGAGATGCTCTTGGCCGTATTGCCGGGACCAAATTTGGTATTGTGACGGCAAAATCCGGCAAGCAGGAACTGCGTACCTTGTGCAATAAATTGCTCTGCGCAGTGCGGGAAGATGTGGTGCATACGTCCAAAGGCGGCATTGCGATTTCTGTATGCGGTGGTGTGGTTGATTTCGACAAGGCTACTGTGTCATCGGATATGGTTATGGCGCGGGCTGAATCAGCCTTGCATGATGCCAAACGGGTTGGCCCGTCATCCTGGGTTGCCTATTCGGAAAATACCGAGCGCACCAGCCTGCGCCAGCAAAACACGGAAATTTCAGATGTCATTCTGACGGCCCTTAATCAGCGTCGGGTGGTTCTGGCCTATCAACCCATCGTATCGGATTTGAGTGATGCGACGCATAAATATGAATGTCTCATCAGAATGCGCGAAGAAGATGGCACAGAAGTTCCGGCCCCGGCCTTTATTCCCGCCGCAGAACGCCTCGGGCTTGTGCATTTGCTGGATCGGCGGGTGCTGGAACTGGCCACCAAAACGCTGGAGCAGGTCCCCGATATTTCGCTGAATGTCAATATTTCATGGGAAACCGTGAAAGATCCGGTCTGGGCCGAGGGCTATCTTGCCCATTTGCGGGCCCATCGGCATCTGGCAAACCGCATCACGGTTGAACTGACCGAGACCCAAGTGGTGGATGCGCTTGAATCATCGATTGAATTTGTTTCGGAAATTAAAGAGATTGGCTGCGATTTTGCGCTGGATGATTTCGGTGCCGGCTACACATCTTTTCGAAATTTGAAGGCGCTTGATATTGATGTCCTGAAGATTGACGGTTCCTTTGTAACCGGGGTGTCGTCTTCGCGGGACAACCAGCTCTTTGTGCGCACCCTGCTGGATTTGGCGCGTAATTTTGGCATGAAAACCGTTGCTGAATGGGTCGATAATGACGCCGATGCCATGTTGCTGAAAGGCCTTGGGGTTGATTATCTGCAAGGCTTTTATATCGGCAAGCCGAAGATCGATATGGTTTGGGATGGCAGCCTGCTGGATGAGGAAACCCTCGAGATTATGCGCGCCGCCAAAAACGAAAGCGCTTAAGGGCAAAATCTCTTTTTAATTTTCGCGCTCATGTAATTTCTTGCGCAAAGAGGCGATCTCTTCTTTCAAAGCGGCAATTTCGTTTTGAATATCCGCATCAGCCGCCGATCCGGATGACCCGCCGCCGGAAAATGCGGTGCCGCCCATGCCCCACATTTTCATGCTTTGCTCGAAAATCTCCATATTCTTTTTGGAGGCCTCTTCGAACAGTTTAAAGCCGGGAGCGGCACTGAAAGTTTCGCTTGCCGCTTCGCGCATGGCTTCTTGATTGCGCTGAAAACTTTCCATGGTCATTTCCAGATAAGATGGCACAAAGCCTTGCAGGCTGTCCCCATAATAGCTGATGAGCTGGCGCAGGAAATTGATGGGCAGCATGTTCTGGCCCTTGTTTTCTTCCTCAAAAATAATCTGGGTCAGAACCGAGCGGGTAATATCCTCGCCACTTTTGGCATCATAGACAGCAAATTCTTCGCCCCGTTTGACCATTTCGGCGAGATAATCGAGGGTCACATAGGAACTGGTCGCGGTGTTATAGAGCCGTCGGTTCGCATATTTCTTGATGGTGATGACATCATCATTTTTCCCGGCTTTTTTGCTTTGCTTTTCGGCCATTGTTCCCGCCCTCTATGTCTAAAAAAGTGCCCGACTATCTTGGATAGCGCCACTTCCGTCAGGTCTTGCATTTGATAATCAGATGCCTTGCCCCTTTTGCTGCACATGCTAAGCCGAAAAGGCTTGCATTTCCATGATTTTTTGATGCATCGCAATAGGGGCGGCAAAATTGAGGGGTCTTTGGCGGGGCTGGCATAAATTTCCCTGAAAACCCGTGTAAAATGGTTGGAATCTCTTTCCCGTTGTAGCAAGAAGGCTCTGATACTCCCTTGGATTGTGTTGGATTGGCTTTGGCCCATTGGCATAGCCACTTTCCAAAGGGGCGGTTTTTACGCGTTTTGACAGGAGTTTTGGGAGAGGATTATGACCCGGACAGCGATTGTTACAGGTGGCACAAGAGGGATTGGCAAGGCAATATCCGTGGAATTAAAGGCCCGCGGCTATAAGGTTGCGGCGACCTATGGGGGCAATGATGAGGCCGCCAAAAAGTTTGAAGCCGAAACCGGCATCCATGTTTTCAAATGGGATGTATCTGATTATGCCGCTTGTGAAGCGGGCATTGCCGATGTGGAAGAAAAACACGGCCCCACCGATATTCTGGTCAATAATGCCGGGGTCACCCGCGATAGCGCCTTTCACAAAATGAGCCTCGATAAATGGCGCACGGTCATTGCTTGCGATCTGGACAGTGTTTTCAATATGACAAGGCCGATTATCAATGGCATGCGCGAGCGCGGCTTTGGGCGGATTATCAATATTTCCTCGATCAATGGCCAAAAGGGCCAATTTGGCCAAACCAATTATTCTGCGGCCAAGGCCGGGCTGATCGGCTTTACCCGCGCTCTGGCGCAGGAAAGCGCGTTTAAGGGCATTACTGTCAATGCCGTTGCGCCGGGCTATATCGGCACCGATATGGTGGCCGCCATGCCGGAAAATGTATTGGAAAAAATTGTCGGCCAAATTCCCGTGGGCCGCCTTGGCACGCCTGAGGAAATCGCCAAATGTGTGGCCTTTCTGGCCAGCGAGGATGCGGGCTTCATGACCGGATCCGTGCTATCGGTGAATGGTGGCCAATATATTGCGGCGTAAAGACTGATATTTGTCGCAAAATTGTGAAAGAAGCGCCGGAATTTCGCCTAAAAAGAGTTCTAGACAAAGCCATGCTATAATTGGGTCTTAGGGTCTTTATGGCATGTCAAAGGGGATTTTCATCAGGAGCGGTTTTTTAAATTGAAGACGCAAGCAGGACATATCAATGCTGTAAAAAGACGCAGGCAAAGCGGGGCAGCCCTTTTGTGCAAGCTTGCCTTGATGGTGGTCTTGCCATTCATGGCCGGTCCCCTCATGGCCGGCCTGTCCACGGCCCATGCGCAATTACCCGCCGATGATCCCTTTGCCAGCCTGTTGACCCGTCGCGCGCCGAGCGCGGTGCAATTATCAACCGGCGAACCGCAGCTTTTTGAGACCACAGAAGGGGCCGAGACTTTCCTGTTTCAGGCACAGGGCAATACGGCGCTTATCCGTTATCTTTGCGACGATAATCACAGCCATACATTGGAATGCTCTTTGCTGGACGGAGAGCGTGGCGAGGAAGTGCATTTGCTGACCGCCAAACGTTCCCCGCGTGGCGATGTAACCTATAAGGATAGCGAGGGCGTAACCGTATTGCGGGTAACTGCCAATGGCGGCGCGACCCTGTTCCAGCCGGACCATAAAACCTTGAGCCCCCATTATGACAGTTTTTCCAATGGCAAGGCGGTCTTGCCGGTTGTCGGTGTCAGTGTCTCCCTGCAAGCTCCGCCGGCCAATCGGGCTATGGTGGAAGAGCGCATGCGCCGGGCCAGTGAACTTCTACAACAGCGTTATGGTTTTTTCATTCCCTTTGTCGCCCCGGGGCGCTCCAATCACGACAATGCGGTGCTCGCCGATACGGTGCTGACAACCGCCAAGGCGCTGGATGTGGTGGCCTCTGATTCGCTGGGCGCCAAGGTTTTGCGCGAGCGCCTCGACATGGTTGAAATCGTCCGGGGGAATCAGGCCGAGATTGCCCTGAAAGGGCGCACCCTATTGGTTGTCTACGACCCCCATGGGGATATAGAAGGCCGCCCGTCATCGCTGATGATTGCCCGTTTTCTTGAAGTTAATTTATAACGGGCACCTTGGCCGTGTTTATGGCTCCTGACCCTAGCTCCCCCAAGCCTCAAGCTCCCGGGCCCTTATTTTGTGCCATTTTGAGTATTTCCCTGAATTGCGCGGGGCTTTGTCACAAAAAATTGTCCTTGTTCCGCCTTATTCCGGTCTTTCATGGGCCCCATTCGACCATATATTAACATTCATGCGCTATTTCCGTTCCATGATGTTAGGCCTTACATTCGCGGCAGTTACTGCCCTTGGCGCCAGCGTGTTTGCGGCGGATGGCTCGGTAATGCCAAAATTTGACTTCGATAAAGGCCCGGGCGTTGCCATGGCGCCAGTAGCGGCGGTGCTGAGTGATCGCGGCAGTGGTGATTATAGTCGCTTCTATACACCCGTAATGGTGCAGGAATCCTTGCGTGATATGCGCGCCCAGCAACAAGAAGAAATGGATTTGCAAAGAGAAGCCGCCTACACATCCAATGTTTGTGACATCCGCCTTTCGGCCACCATTAATTGGGGGCGTTCGCGTAATTGGCCGCAACATCGCTCTCTGGCGGCCGCCTGCGATGATGCCCTGTCAGCCCTTGAAGCGGTGTGCCGTGGCGAGTTGAAGAAGCAAGTGCAAGAACAGATTAGCAGCTTCCAATGCTATGGCGACGGATCGGGCCCCAATCTGACCGGTGGCACATTGCGCTATGGGGCCGGGGCCAGTGGTGGTTATACCCGCACCCGCGATTATCTTGAGCAAAAGCTTGGCGATTAAAGGCACTGTCCCTTAAAAATTATCCTTACCCTGACGAAGATGTGCAAAGACTTGCGCTGGCGTGGCCTTCTGCATGCCAAGTCTTGCCATCATATCATCGCTATCGGCCCTTAAAAAAGGATTGGTCTTTTTTTCCAGACCTAAAGGGCTGGGTATGGTCGGCTTATGGCTTGCGCGCAATTCTGCAATCTGTTGGGCGCGTTCGATCAGGGCCCGATTTTCCGGATCCACCGACAAAGCATAATCGGCATTGGCCTTGCTATATTCATGGGCACAAAAAATATCGGTGTTATCGGGCAGGGCGCGCAATTTCTCAAGCGAGTGCCACATTTCTTCGGCGCTGCCCTCAAACAATCGCCCGCAGCCAAGCGAAAACAAAGTATCGCCGACAAAGGCGACAGCAATATCGGCAAAATGATAAACAATATGTCCGGCCGTATGGCCGGGGGTTTCGATCACTTTCGCCTGCAAGCGTCCAAGGGCAATGGTCTCGCCTTCGCCGATCGTCTGGTCGCAGGCCGGGATCGCCATACGCTCCCCGCCGGGGCCAATAATCCTGCAGCCCCATTGGTCTTTCAGGACCTGATTGCCACCCGTATGGTCCCCATGCCAATGGGTGTTGAAAATGACATCCAGTGACCAGCCTTGGGCGCTCAGCGCTTTGTTGATGGCTTCGGCGTCGGGGGTGTCAATGGCGGCGGTTTTGCCATTGGCGACATCATGGATCAAAAACCCGTAATTATCCTGCAGGCAGGGAATTTGTGCGATAATGGCAGCAGGCTTGCCGGAAAGCGCATAGTTGTGGAGATAGAGGCTCATGAACCATTTATAGCCTTAACGCGGCATTAAGTCATGTGGTCTGGAATAATCCGGCAAGAGGATTTTTGAAGAGGTTTGCAGCCATGAGAACCGATGTTCTCGATTTTTTGCGATTTTATGAAACGCCGCTCGGATGTTCGGTGCGTGATATTTTATGTGAACGCATTGGGGCCGCATGGCCGGGACTGAAAGATTATCGCAGCGGCATTTTCGGCTATGGCTGGCCTTATCGCCGGGCGCTGGACCTTTCCGAGCGTGTCATCCTGTTGGCACCGCAGGAAATGGGTGCGCTTGCCAATGGCAGGAACAGCAATGCAGTGCTGACGGCAGATTTGCTATGGCCCTTGGCGGATGCCTCGCTGGATCGACTGCTGGTGGTCCACGGGCTGGAGGAAACCGCCGACCCGCGGGCATTATTGCGGGAGATATGGCGGGTGCTGGCCGATGATGGCAGTCTCATCATCATTGCCGCCAATCGTCGCTCGGTCTGGTCGATGGTGGAAAAAACGCCTTTTGCGGCCGGACGGCCATGGACAAGGGGACAATTGGACAGATTTTTGCGGGCCTCGCTTTTTGTGCCAACCCGGTGGAGCCGTGCTTTGTTCATGCCGCCCTTTAATGCCGGTTTTGTGGTCCGCACCGCCAATGCCTGGGAGCGCTCTGGCGGGGTGCTATGGCCAAGCTTTTCCGGCGTCACCATGGTCGAGGCGCGCAAGGAAATGGCCTTGCCCATAGGCGGAGCCAAGGCGGAAAAGCTGACCGCCCGCATATTGCGCCCGGGGGTCATGGCTCCAAGCGGTGCAAACTCTTGTGATAGGCCTTGAAAACTGCCGCCAGCTTGGGCATGACTGTTACTAGTTTCAGATGTAACAATCAAATATGGAAAAAGGTCAGCCATGCCCGCTCCCACACCTCGCCCCGGCATTATGGATATTATCGCCTATAAGCCGGGCAGCGCCCGATCGACAGCGTCCAGAATCTACAAGCTTTCCTCCAATGAAAGCGCCTTGGGACCAAGCCCCAAAGCGATAGAGGCCTTCAAGGCAGCGGCCAATGATCTGCATATCTATCCGGATGCGGGAGCAAGCGCCTTGCGCGAGGCGGTGGCGGCAGAATTTTCCATCAACCCTGATCTGGTGGTTGCCGGCGCTGGCTCTGACGAAATATTGATTCTTCTCATGCGCGGCTATCTTGGCCCCGGGGACAGCATGGTAATGAGTCGCCACGGCTTTGCCATTTATGCCATTGCCACAACCGGCTGCGGGGCCGAGGTCATTCGCGCCGATGAGCAAAATCTCACCACCCATGTGGATAATCTTTTGGCGGCGGTCAAACCCAATACCAAAATGATGATGTTGGCCAATCCCAATAATCCCACGGGCACGCTTTTATCGGGGGCGGAGCTACGGCGTTTGCGGGCTGAATTGCGCGATGATATTTTGCTGGTGCTGGATGCAGCCTATGCGGAATATGTGGAGGCTGACGATTATGAAGACGGCATCGGCATGGTCAGCGCGGCCATACAATCGGGGGCGAATAATGTTTTTACCACCCGCACTTTTTCCAAGCTTTACGGCCTTGGGGGCTTGCGGGTTGGCTGGGGCTATGGACCGGAACCGGTGATCGCTGTGCTCAACCGTTTGCGCGGGCCGTTCAATGTCAGCGCCCCGGCGCAGGCGGCGGGGGCCAGCGCCCTGGCCGATAAGGAATTTGTAGCGCGCCATCTGGCCCATAACAAAGCCGAACGGGCGCGCCTGTTTGAAGCTCTGCAAGAGCTTGGGTTTCATCCCATACCAAGCCATACCAATTTCCTGCTGGTGGGTATGAAGGGCGATGAACCTCAATCTCGCGCCGCTATGGCCGAGGCCCTGAACGCCCATCTCACGCAACAGGGAACCATTGTGCGTCCGGTAAAAGAATATTTCCTGCCCGATTATCTGCGCATGTCGGTGGGATCTGTTGAGGCCAATAGCGCTTTGATAGAAGCGCTGCGTTGTTTTACATAAACCCGCCTATCTTTCGCAAGGCAAGACAAGCCCCCCTCTCCCGATTGCGGGAGAGGGGTCGGGGAGAGGGCACCAAAGCTTCAAAATGAAATAAAGCTCATTAACGAAATCAATCTGCCCTCATCCCTGTCCCTTCTCCCGGGCCCGGGAGAAGGGGACGCAAGCTTGAAAAAAGATGCTTTGTTTTTTGATAATGTGGCATGGTGATCATATATGGGCGACTACACAAATATTAGAGCACTTCCCGAAAAGTGGGTCCTTCGACAAGCTCAGGATGAGGCCGGTTTTCGGATAAGAAGTGCTCAAAAACAAAAACTTAGAGCCCGGTTTTGATTCCATCAAAACCGAATAGGCTCTAAACGCGCCAGACACTTAAGGCGGATATCGAACGTACCTGAGCGCATAGCATGGCAGACATTGCGGAAATTACGGCCACTTGGCTTTGCTGTGCGCAGGCAATACCCGATAGAGAATTACATTGTTGACTTTGCCATTCGAAAAACTCGATTGGTGATTGAAATCGATGGAGGGATTCATAAGTTTGAGCATGTGAAAGCGGGTGACAAAATTCGCGATGAACGATTGGAAGTCTTGGGTTGGAAAGTGCTGCATATTTCTACGGAAATCGCAATGACACCTGATCTGTTGATGGCCATCGTGCAAAAAGAGCTTGGCCTGTAATTTTTATTTTTCACCATGAAAGGCGCCGACTATCGCCGGGTGATTCTTGTTGATGAGTAAGAACGTGGTGGAAGGGATAGCGTTAAAGAAAATGAAACCATAAGCGCAAAACAGCAGCACTCAAGCTCCATGGCTGCTACATGCTCATATATTCTAAACAAAATTTTGTGAAACTATCCCCTTGAAAAAGCCGCAAAAACATGCAGCAATTTCAATATTGTTCTCGAGTTCAGTAAATGTGGAGTTCGCGTGATGACACAAAAGCAAAGTGAGAAAGCCAAACCATCAAAAGATTTTATAAGACAGATGCAGGGCTATAGCCTGACCACGGCGCAAATTTTTTATCGCATGCCAGATTACCATTCCCTGATGCAGGAATATCTTTGGCAGGATTATGACATGTTCCCGGATTTTCCGGTGCTGAAAAAATTCCTCACTTTCTGGCAGGAAAAACTCGAAGGCCCGCTGCATTCCATCTATGTGGCCCACACCAAACTCATTCAACCAGCAGAATTGAAAATGCTCGATGGTGAATTTGTGCTGAACTAGAGCCTATTCTGTTTTGATGGAATCAAAGCCGAGCTCTAAGTCTTTGCTTTTGAGCACTTCTTATCCGAAAACCGGCCTCATCCTGAGCTTGTCGAAGGACTCACTTTTCGGGAAGTGCTCTAGGGGATCGCCCCTGATCACTTCCTGCTCGCGCGCAAATATTTTTAGGGCAATTATCAACACTCAAATATTGACTCGCCCTTTAGGGGGGGGGGTACGCTTCCTGTGTCAAACAGTATCGGGAGGATAAAATGGACGGCTTTGATTTTGAGTTTTATTCACTTACCTCGGAAATGAATGATTTTTCAGATGCGACATTTTTTGACAACATACCGTCGTCTCTTTTAGGTGAGATTATGGGATCAATGTATCATCGCGATGCACATGATCAACCAGGTGGATTGTACTATGACGGGCCGGGGACTCAGGACGATGGGCAATTTGCAGACGCTCATACGTTGTTAAGCGATATGCTTGGTGTGCCGAGCGCCATTCAATTTTTAGACGCACTAACTTTTGCTGATTCTTGGGCGAGGGAGAACTTGGAATTCAGGCCGGCGCCCGGGCAGAGCCAAGAAGAAATTATACAGGATACAGCCTTTCAGATTGCGACTGCGATAGTTTATAATGATGAAAGCGCTATTGAATTCTACTTTGGGACGCCGAGTATTTTTATTCAGATCTTTCGTGCCATGAGTGGAAACTCGGGGGGTGGGAACGATAGCACTAGCACTATTGTTGGTGGTGGTATTCGCGGTTAAACTTGGGTTCGGTTTCAGTATTTTCTGGCTCAACGGTTCTAAGCATAAAAGTTCTATGTGAAAGCAAGAAGATTAAAGATGCTATGAAAGATGATCACCTCCCAAAGCCGTTTTGTATAAAGAACCCATATTGCTGGGAATATACCTATGATGAAGGTTGTTATAAGCTTTGATGAGCCAAGGCACCAATGTATCAATGCAAATAAGAGAGAAGCGATAACGACAATCACAATTTTGTTTGATGTGAATTGTCGCAGTAAATGAATGGCCTGACCTCGAAATATCACTTCTTCCAGAAAGCCTGCTGACAGAGCGGCGTATATAACAACACTGTAATAAGCGAGCCTTGAGTCATTCGGGAAGGCATAGCTATCGCAAAGCCTGAAACAATTACGCTCTAATATCCATAAGCCAATGCGCTGCGTAAAAACATAATCAAGCGCGAAGGCAAAAATTATTGCAACAATAACTCCACCAAACAATGGGGATTTTTTGAGCATTATTTTAATGTGATTTGCGGCATTGGCGCGGATTAACAGGAAGAGTGTTATTGACGGGATAAGAAAGTAAACAAGAACATCAAACAACCAAATATTTGCAATGCTAACTTGAGTGCGGGTTGTGTGGATGAGAAAAAAATCATTCAGAAAATAAGGCCAAGCCAGAAGCGCAAACACCCAGACGGCTTGGAATTTATTTACCTTGGTGCTCATATTCGCCTTTTCTGCACTTATTTCCAATAATTCAATTGGTGTTTGAATTATATGATGGCGACTATAAATAATGTTACCGAAGATGTATAGAGAATGCTCTGCAATAGTCCGACCGGTTTGATGCTGACCCTGACTTAGGGGTTTTATATGACGCGCCCTGTCCCCTTAAATAGACCCAACAAAGTCTAACCCGCGTTTCAGGCCTTTATCGTCCATGCCATAGCCCACGAGGAAATGTTCTGGCCCTGCTTCAAAGGCGGCAAAGTCGGCGGTGATGTTGGCGGCGCGGCCGGTTTTTTTGTCGACGGCAACGCAGGTTTTCACATCTTTGACATCGCGGTTCAAAAGCATGTCCTTGGCATAATAAAGACTGCGCCCGCTATCGAGCACATCATCCACCAGCAAGATGCGCTTGCCTTCCACCGGGTGGGTAAAGTCTTTTATCAGCTCCACAACCCCGGAAGAAAAACGGTCAGTGCCGTAAGAGGCAAGCTGGACAAAATCAATTTCCGGGTCGCCCCCATGGCGGGTGATGGCGCGGGCTAGATCAGCGCCAAACATGAAGCCACCCGTTAAAACAGGTGCCAGCACAAACGGGCCATCATAAAAGCTCGCAATTTGCTTGCCCAGCTCGTCGACCCTTTTGGCGATCTCTTGTGTTGAAAACAAAACCTTCATGAAGCTACCCCTTGTTAAACCCGCAAATGTAATTCTTTTCTGGTAACGCTCACCGCTGATCCCTTGGCTAAAGCCAAGGGGCGCGGCCCTGCCAAACAACAAAACCCCTCTTATTCCGTAGCGGGTTCTTTCTCAAGGGCGGGCTTTTGCTCAAGAGCAATGGGGGCAGGCTCATTGTTGCCGGACCAGCCGCCTGTCATGCTTTCCATAAAAAATTGCTGGCGCTCTTCGGCGCTCACCGGCAGGGCCATATTATCCGGCGGCACCAGAGTCAGTTTCACCCGGGCAACACCGTCCGGGGCCGGTGCGCGCGACAGGAAGGGCGTTTCCATCATGGGTAGGAGCTGGCGCGATTGCGGGGCAAATTCCCACGCAGCCAGCAATACATTGCGGGCATCATAGGCTTCGGCGCGCAGCATGGGCGCGGCCAAGGCTGTGTCGCCCTCATGGCGTATAGTGCCGCGCAATTCGATAACCGGACCGCCCGATGACATGGCATAACGGTGCTGGGTCGAGATGATTTTCACCGGATAAATCTCCGGCTGATAAAGGCCGAGCGCGGCGTATAGGCGCTGGCTGCCCGGCGCATAGTCCATAATCTGCCCACGGAAGATATAAGCGCCAGCCATCATGCCAACAAAAACCCCGGCCCATGCCATCCAGCCAAGCGCTTTTATGGGGGTCAGCCGGCGGCGGGCCTGACGGCGGGTATGCTCGCGAAAATTATCGACCGCATCATCGCCGGGGGTATAAACAAAGGGGGTCGGTTCTTCCGGCTCTTGCGGTTTTTCTGCCGTCTGGCCGCGTTTGATTTCCGGCAATGCGATAACCGGTATTTTAATCGCGGCAATGCTTTTCATGGCGATATGTGCCGAACGGGTCAGCACATTACCCAATGTGGTAAAGGCCGATCCGGCATCTTGCGCGAGGGCCTGTAATTCCTCGGCTTGGCGCGCGGCGTTCGGATCATGGGGAACAATCGCCGTGCCGGTTTTTGTGCCGTCCTGCATTTCTGCTTCGGCCGTGCCGGGGCCGCGTTCGGTCAGCGCATCTTCCAGCGCTTGCAATTCCCGATGGAAGGGCGAATTGCTGGCGCGCTCTTCGGCCTGACGAATGGCCTGCACCTCGGCTTCAATCTGTTCCCAATCGGCCTCTTCAATATCCGATCCGGATTCTGGCGCAAACTCTTCTTCTGGTGCGGTGGATAAATCCTGTTCGCTGACAAAGTCATTTTCATAAATATCGCTCACCGGATCGCCATCATTGAGATAGGCAAGAGCGGTGGTACCGTCAAAGCGCGGCGCCTGTCGGGGGCTGTGTTGAAAATCCTGCGTTTGAAAATCCCGCCTGCGGGCACCAGCCAAAGAGGTGTGGGGAAGGGATTTTCCGAATTGGCGCGATCTGCCGCTTTGGGCATCCGGGTCCAGCGGCGTTAACATTTCTATCGGCACTGGTGATGGCACATACCAGCTTTCCGCGCAGGCAGCGCAGCGCACAGAGCGCCCGCTTGTGGGAATGCAGGCATCGTCAATGGCGTAATTGGTCTGGCAGTGGGGGCAGGTGACGATCATGACATTGCCTCCCTGTCACAGACAGAATCACACCATATTGCGGGCAAAACTGCCCCTTGCATGGATGATGCGGCTTTGGGCATAACAGAGGCAGGCAAAGCAGGACGCCGTGCCTTTCGCAATGTTGTTACAGGAGTGCCCATAGGGTGGTCATTGCACAAAGCCATAAGCAAAGATCGGTTCTCGTTAATTTCGAGAATGTCGGCCTTAGCTATGATGGCGTCAGCGAAACATTGCGCGATGTGAATATGGTCATTCGCGATGGCGATTTCCGCTTTCTCACCGGCCCGTCCGGTGCCGGTAAAACCTCGCTGATGCGGATGATCTATCTGGCGCAAAAGCCCTCTAACGGTCGGCTGACCCTGTTTGGCGAGGATATTAGCCAATTGCCCCGCGACCAATTGCCCCTGATGCGTCGCCGCATCGGCGTGGTTTTTCAGGAATTTCGCCTGCTGGAGCATCTGACCGCCTTTGAAAACATAGCCCTGCCCATGCGGGTACAAGGCGTTAACCAAAATGAATACGCACAAGATGTAACCGAATTGTTAACCTGGGTCGGTCTGGGGGACCGCGTTAACGCTTTGCCGGAGACCCTTTCCGGGGGTGAAAAGCAACGTGTGGCCCTTGCCCGGGCGCTGGTATCCAAGCCGGATCTGATTTTGGCCGACGAGCCCACTGGCAATGTCGACCCGATTATGGGCGAGCGGATTATGCGCCTGCTGGTGGAATTAAACCGCCTCGGCACGGCGGTTATTGTGGCGACCCATGATCTGACACTGGTGCGGCGCATGAAAAAGAATATTCTGCGCCTGAAAGATGGCCGTCTCAGCCTCCATGGCCCCTTAAAAGACACGACCCCGGTGACAGGGGCTGAAGCCTCTTCGCGCGCTGCAGGCAATGAACGCTCGGCTCTGGGGGCATGAAGCCATGAGTGCCGACACTCAAAATGCCAGACCATCAAGGCGAAGGCCGCTTTTGCCGGAAGCGGGGGCCGCCGGTGCGCCGCTGATGACGGTAATCGCGGTCATCAGCTTTCTTGCCTGTCTGGCGCTGGCCGGGTTTTTCTTTGTCCGTCAGGCAGCGCAGCAATGGACCAGCGATTTATCCGGCTCGATAACGGTGCAAATTGTTGGCGACAGTCCGTCGGTGATTGATCGTGATATTGCGGCGGCAGAAAATATTTTGCGGGCCACCAGCGGGGTTGAGGAGATCAGGGTTTATTCGCTGGAGCAAAGGCGCAAATTATTGGAGCCATGGCTCGGCAAGGGCCGGGTCAGTGACAGCCTGCCGGTGCCGGGCATTATTGCGGTCGAGGTCAGTCCGGCCTTGCGCAAGGATTTGTCCGGTCTGCAAGCAGATCTGGCCAATCGGGCACCGGGGGCGCGCCTTGACGATCACGGGGTGTGGAATGACAGCCTTTCAGCTTCGGCGCGCACCGGGCAGGCTTTAGCCTTTGGCATTTTCCTGTTGATTATGGTGGCTGCCTGCGCGGTCATCATCTATGCGGCGCGGGCGGGGCTGGCTGCCAATAAGGAAATTATCGATGTCCTGCATCTGGTCGGCGCGAGCGATGAA
>Ga0256839_1001032_pt1 | contig 34764 bp, 32 predicted proteins | sample 354166metaG_FD_185968 | JGI IMG/M metagenome (GOLD analysis project Ga0256839, IMG submission 185968) | Hydrothermal vent microbial communities from Mid Atlantic Ridge, Atlantic Ocean - 354-166 | ecosystem: Environmental > Aquatic > Marine > Hydrothermal vents | place: Atlantic Ocean: Mid...
CCGCAGGCTGGCGAAGGACTGGGAAAAGCGGATCGCTTCATCCGAGGCATGGCTGCTCATCGCATCCATCCGAAGGCAAATGAGATTCCTGGCAAAAGCCACATCTTCAAAGACTTGATTTTGAGTCGGACTCTGAAGCCCGGAAAGCGCGGAATCGCCGGAGATGTTCTCCCTGGCCGGGCGTCTTTCGGCGTTCGCCAGACATTCTCGTGGTTGTCCGCTCGGTCCGCCCCGAGCGGCTCTCGGTGGCGGCCAATCGTCGAACTTCGGCTCCTCGGCGGGAAAGAAAATGAACACCACGACAAGAAAGCACGGCAATGCCGCGCGACGCTCGTTCAGAACGAAGAAACGCGCCGGTCCGCCGCAAGCCCCTTCCTCGTTCGCCAACGCCGGAGAATCGAAGGACGAGCGGTGGAGCGGTCATTGCAGATTGACACGCAAGGGTAGATCGCTACACTTGGGTAATCATCCGGGCATGATTGCTCGGCTCGGAGAATTTCGAAACCTGCCATGCGTATGGGACAATATCTTCGCCTGTTGACGCTATTCGCCCTTGCTCTGGCAACAGCGTTTCCCACGGCCGTTCGCGCCGATATCGTCATCGAGCCCCTTGTCAGGAACGCCCCGCGCATCCTGCGTCTTCTCGCGCCCATTGCGCGATCGAGCCGAGCCCTGGCGACGGAGGAGATCGTCGCGCTCTCGCGGCTGGCCAGAACGCCGGGAGGCACCCGCGCTGTCGGCAGGGAGCTGGCAAGACGCGGACTGACTGGCAGCCAGATCGAGGACGCCTATCTGCGCATCGCGGTCCGGCACGGCACCCTCGAGCGCGCGGAAGCCGAACGGCTTTTCCACGCCCTGAGCGGAACACCGGGCTTCACCTCGACCTTGCGCAAGGTGATCGGCAACAGTCCCTGCTGCACCAGCGGCCACATGTTCGAGCTGCGGCTTGCCGCCCGGGCGGCCGAGAGCGGGTTCAAGGTCAGGAATATCGGCTTTCCCTTCTCGGACGGGCTCAAGCGCGGCGTGAGCGACATCGACGTTGTCTTGGAGCGCGGAGGGCGCGTGTTCGCGATCGAGGCCAAGAACTACGCCCCGGGTCGTCCGATTCCGCTGGACATGGCCCGCGCCGACATGGCGACCCTCGCACAATTTGCGCGCCAGGCCGACTCGGTCGTCGTGCCGGTATTCGTCATGGCCAATCGCCCGGACCCCGCCAGGCTGAAGCTGCTGCAACACGCTGCCGAACGCAACGGCGTCGAACTCGTCATCGGGAACGCAACCGCCGCAATGGCCCAGATCGACATGCTGAGGAGGATCAAGTGAGAAACCCGACAGTTCTCCATGTATTCGCATTGGCGATACTCGTCAGCCTCCTCGCTGCATCGGCCGCTCCGGCGGCCGAATACGCCACCTTCGACGCCTTCTACGAGGAAGACGGCCTGCTGGGATGGGGTTCGATCCTGTTGGGGGGGCTGATAGCGGTGGGTGTTGGCGCCTTCGTCTTCTTCACCGGTGGCACCGGCGGACCCGTCGTCGCGGCAATCGGCAGCTGGATCGGGGGCGCCATGGGCCTTTCGGGCGCTGCGGCCACCAATGCCGGCCTCGCACTGCTCGGCGGCGGGGCTCTCTCTGCCGGCGGTCTCGGCATGGCCGGTGGCACCGCTCTTCTGACAGCCGTGCTTACCTTCAGCACCGATCTGGCCGTCACGACATCGACCGAATATCTGTGGGGATCGATAAACCGACAATACGACTATGAGGAATTGCAGAAGGAAAGCACCCGCCTCGTGACGCTGCCGGTCCCGGTCAACACGAGCGGCTCCGACATCTACAGCCGCACGATGGAAATACTTGTGGAGGAAATCGACCAGGAACAGCCTGTACAAAGCCCGTACAATCAGGGTGTGATCAGCCGCGCCATCCAGACATTGCATTCCGGCCTTCACGAAACCGAAGACGTCGAATATCGCGTGAAGGATCAGGCGATGCTCGCTCTCCTCCACTTCCTTCACAACGACTACCGGGAAGCGCAGACATGGGCGCAGCGGGCGATCACCCTCGCCCGATCCGAGGAGATGGCCTACACGCTGCCGCAATTCGTCCATGCGGCGAGCCTGCTCATGACCGAGCCGGACAATTTCTACGAAAGCGCAAGGGATCTGCGGCGAGCCGTTCTCGGCGAATCGGACAATTCCCTTTTCCCCGGAAATCAGCCCAACAAGTTGCTTCCTGTCGTCTTTGCGACCTATCTCGATCGCATGGTGCTGCTCTACGATCAGGGCGAGCTGCCGGACGGTGCGTTCGGACATGTTGCCCGGATCATGGAGGAAGACGCCCTCTCCAAGTTGCAGGCACGGAACCTGACGCTCCTTCTGTTCCGGGAAATCGGACTGCTGAAAAGCTATCAGCAAAGGATTCTCGCCATCGTTGCCACCGACAATGCCACGATCCGCAACAGCCCGGCTACGGCAAGATACCTCGAGAGGGCCTTTCGACGGTATGAAACATTGTCCAGGGCGGCTCGTTCAACGGCTTCGAGCTTGAGTGAAGCGGATCTGGACGACGAGACGCGGGACAAGGTTTCACCGATGATCGAAGCAGCGTGGAAATATCGTGATTCCTCTCACCGCAACGAGCTGAACAGGAAGATCTGCCGTTTCGCCGCCGAGCAGGGCACGAAACTCGGCATCTGCGGTTGAGACGGGCACGGCTGCAGGCGCAACGTGCGGCCTCGCTGCCTGTCCCGATCCGCATTCCTGCTCCAGCCGGCTGCCGAATATCCGTTCGAATATCCGTTCCGGCCACACGGCAGGACGCCGTGATCCTCGTTCCGCCTGCCGCGCCCGGCCGGGCCGTTCGTCAGGCTGGCGGTCTTGGTTGCCCGCAAAGCCGAGCCGCCGCTTCGCTCGCCCGCGGGCGCTTGCAGGCTCGCTTCTGCCCGGCGCCGGAGAAATTGCAGGCAGGGGGGCGTTCGCCGTATCGAGACGGGAAACGCCAACCTGCTCGGGGCGCGACGGGAGGGCCGGGCCGGTTCCGACCGTGTTCGCGAGGTTTCGTCCGGATTTCCGGGCGCGGTGCCTTCCGGCCGGGGAACCGCCTTCACGCGCCGCGCTTTCTACCTTGCCGCAATCGCGGCGCCGGTGCCGCCCGGCAGCGCCGCGCGGGTGTCGTAGGGCAGGAGGCCGAGGAGCTGGGCGGTGGCCAGCGCGACTTCGCCGCTCGGCAATCCGCGCTCCCCCTGAAAGACCCTGAGCGCCGCCCGAGTGGCTTCGTCGAGCCGGCCGGTGACCTTGCCGGCAAAGTAGCCCCGCACCGCGAGCGCCCTTTGCAGCGAGGCGACGAGATCGTGCGTCAGCTGCGCCGGACAGACCACGCGGAACGGGATCTCCTGCGCCGGTCGCACCTGCCGCGTCGTCCGCAGGGTATGGTATTCGGCAGGGCGAAGGAGGCGGCCGTTCCCGTCGCGCTGCTCCGGCACCACGCGCCGCTGTTCGGTCACGGTCTCGTATTCCGCCGGCAACCGCAAAACCGACCAGCAACCCTCCGCGGCTCCGGCCGGAAGGGCCGCCCCGAAGACCAGAAGGGTCGCGAGCCACGCCGCCCCCGTCCGGCATCTCGTTCTTCGCCCCCGTCGCTTCATCCGTGCCGTTCTCCCTTGCGTTGGCCCGGCCCGCGCCGGAACGTCCCGTTCACATTCCTGCCAGAGGATTGCGGCAACAATTGGTCACTCTGGAAGACGGGGACGGCATCGGCTAAGGAGCCGACAGATCCTTGTGTGAGGGCAACATGGTCAAGATCATCTATATCGAGCACAACGGCACCCGTCACGAAGTCGATGTCCCCGAAGGAATGACGGTGATGGAAGGGGCGCGCGACAACAACATTCCCGGAATCGATGCCGATTGCGGCGGCGCCTGCGCCTGTTCCACCTGCCACGTCTATGTCGATGAAGCCTGGGTGGAGAAGCTGCCGCCCAAGGATCCGATGGAAGCCGACATGCTGGATTTCGCCTGGAATCCGGACCCGGAACGCTCGCGCCTCACCTGCCAGATCAAGGTGACGCCGGAGCTCGAGGGGCTCGTCGTCCACATGCCGGAAAAGCAGATCTGATGTTCCTGCCCCGCACCCTCGCCCGCCTTGCGGCCCTCGCCATCGGGGCTCTCGCATGGGCAGAGGCAGGGGCGGAAAGCGGCGGCGCCCCCCACATCGTCGCGGCCCGTTACGAAATGCCGACGGCACGCTATGACCACGGCATTCTGGGTGATTCGCTCGAATGGGGGGCACTGCGTCTGCAACTTTCGGACGGCAGCAGCGTGCTCCTGCGCCTGCCCGGGAACCGCGTCTTCGAGGATATCGCCCCGAGGCTCGTTGCGCTGAAGGGGCGGGCCGGGCCGCTCGTGATGGTGGTCGAGACCGATCTTGCGCGCGGCGCGCGGCTCGCGCTCTTCGGCCGCTCGGGCGTGGTGACGGCGACACCCTTCATCGGCCGCTCCCATCGCTGGCTCGCCCCTCTCGGTGCCGCCGATCTCGACGGAGACGGGCGAACCGAGATTGCCTATGTCGATCGGCCGCACCTGGCCCGGAAGCTGCGTGTCTGGCGCTTCGAGCCGCAAGGGGCGGGTCGGGGGCGACTCGTGGAAGTGGCCGATCTCGACGGGGTCAGCAATCACCGGATCGGCTGGAGCTTCATTCCCGGCGGTATCCGCCGCTGCGGTTCGCGACCGGAAATGATCCTGGCCTCGGGCGACTGGCGGCAGGTGCTGGCGGTGACGCTGGAAGGCGGCGCGCTCCGTTCCCGCCCCATTGGCCGCTGGCAGAGCCCGGCCGATCTCGACCGTGCCCTTCGCTGTCCCGGCTGAGACGGCTCGAGTGGGCGAAGGGCGGCAAGACCGCAAGAAGCGCTTCGATCGGGGGCGAAAGCCCGTTCCCCGCTCGCGGACCGGTCCGCACCGGGAAACCTTCGGAGCGAGACGCCGATCACCGTGATGACAGGTGCCGCACTGCCTGTCAAAGTGCCCGTTTCGGGTCTTCGAGCGCGCCAGCGATGCCGGCATGCACCGTCTTCCCGCTCCCGAAGTCGCGCCCGGAAACGGCGGCCGGCGCATCGCCTCGCCGACCCGTCATTTTCCCGCCGCACCCTGCATGCGTGGAACGGCCGGGCAGCCGCCGCGCGCCGGGCGGCATTCACATGCCGACTTCGATCATGGCGCGCGCGAGGATCGGCACCGTTTCCTCGGTCAGCCCGGCGATGTTGATGCGGCTGTCGCCGACCATGTAGATGCCGTGTTTCTCGCGCATGGCTTCGACCTGCTCGGGCGTGGCACCGAGACGGGAGAACATGCCGCGATGACGGGCGATGAAATCGAACCGGTCGGAATTGGAGAGCTTGCGCAGCTCCTCGGCCAGAAGCTGGCGGATCTTCAGCATGTTCAGCCGCATCTCCTCGAGCTCGGCCTGCCAGTCCGCACGCAGGGCCGGATCCTCGAGCACCATCGTCACCAGACGGGCGCCATGGTCGGGCGGGAAGGAATAGTTCTGCCGGTTGAGATAGGCGAGATTGCCCTGCAGCAGCTCGCGGCGGCGGGGATCGTCCGCCAGCGCCAGCACGATGCCGGCCCTCTCGCGGTAGATGCCGAAATTCTTCGAGCAGCTGGCGGCGATCAGCATTTCCGGCATCTGCGTCGCCATGTGCCGCAGCCCGGCCGCATCCTCCTCGAGACCGTCGCCGAAACCCTGATAGGCGATATCGACGAAGGGCAGCGCCCTCTTCTCGAGAAGAAGATCGGTCACTTCGCGCCACTCGTCGAGGGTGAGGTTGGCGCCCGTGGGGTTGTGGCAGCAGCCATGCAGCAGCACCACGTCACCTTGCCGCACCCCGGCAAGATCGGCCATCATGCCGGCGAAATCGACATCGCGGGTGCCGGAGTCGAAATAGCGGTATTCCGCGATCGGCAGCTTCAGATAGCGGATGATCGAGGGGTGATTGGGCCAGGTCGGCGCCGAGAGCCAGACCGTCGCCTCCGGTCGCACCATGCGGACGAGCTCGAGGCTCTGGCGGATCGCGCCGGTGCCGCCCGGCGTGGCCAGCGCCGCGACCCTCCCGGAGGGCACCGCCTCCCCGAGAACGAGCGCGCGCATCGCCGCATGGTAGGCCGGGTCGCCGGCCACGGCGGTATAGGCCTTGGTGGTCTCGCTCTCCCAGAGCCGCTTTTCGGCTTCCTTCACCGCCCGCATGATCGGGGTGACGCCCTCGGCATTGCGATAGACGCCGACGCCGAGATCGATCTTGTTCGGGCGCGGGTCGGCCCGGAACATCTGCATCAGCTGGAGAATCTTGTCGGGGTTGGGCGGGGTGAGGGGTTCGAACATGACATTCACCTGTCGCTGGCGCCGGGGCGCATGAGTATGGAAAGGGCGGACGAGCCGCTCAGCAGGTCTCGACGGCAAGCTCGGGGAACTGGCCCCATTCGGCCCAGGAGCCGTCGTAAAGCGCATGGTCACGGTGGCCGATCACCTCGAGCGCGAGGTTGAGGATCGCGGCGGTGACGCCGGAGCCGCAGCTCGTGATGATCGGCTGCGCGAGATCGACCCCGGCGGCCTCGAAGACGGCGCGGATCTCCTCCGGGCTCCTGAGCGTTCCGCCCTCGTCGAGAAGGGTGGCGTAATGAACGTTCTTCGCCCCGGGGATGTGGCCCGATCTGAGGCCGGGGCGCGGCTCGGGAGCCCGGCCGCAGAAACGTTCGGGGCTGCGGGCATCGACGATCTCGGCCTCGCCGAGCTTGGCGGCCCGTGCCACCTGGGTGACATCCTTCACGAGATAGTGCTGGAAGGCGGTGGTCATGTGGCGCTCGCGCAGGATCGGCGGCATGTCCTCGAGCGGGCGGCCTTCGGCCTTCCATTTCGGCAGCCCGCCGTCGAGCACGGCCACGTCCTGCTTGCCCATCAGGCGAAAGAGCCACCACACGCGGGGCGCCGAGAACATGCCCGCCCCGTCATAGATCACGACCTGATGCCCGTCTCCCACGCCCATCGCCCGCATGCGGGACATGAACTTCTCCGGGCTCGGCGCCATGTGCGGCAGGGGGGAGCGGGTGTCGGCGATCTCGTCGATGTCGAAGAAACGGGCACCGGGAATGTGCTCCGCAGCGTATTCCGCCTTCGGATCGCGCCCCGCCTCGGGCAGATACCAGGATGCGTCGAGAATCCGCAGATCCGGATCCCGGAGATGCTGCGCCAGCCATTCGGTCGAAACGACGGTGCGCGGGTCTTCGTATGTCATGGCGAATTCCTGCTTGATGCCTTCCCTGCCTAGCGACGCCTGCGCGACCTTTCAAGGGACGCTCAACCTGTGTGATGACGCAGCAGCCGTGCCTTCTGGCGCTGCCAGTCGCGCCGGCGTTCGGTCTCGCGCTTGTCTGCCAGTTTCTTGCCGCGGGCGATGCCGAGCTTGAGCTTGGCGCGGCCCTTGTCGTTGAAATAGAGCTTGAGCGGCACGATCGTCATGCCTTTGCGGCGGGTGGCGTTCCACAGCCGGTCGATCTCCTTGCGATGGGCGAGGAGCTTGCGCTTGCGCCGCGGCTCGTGCCCCCAGCGGCCGGCCTGCTCGTAGGGGGCGATGTAGGCGTTGATCAGCCACAGCTCGCCGTTCTCGACCGCGGCATAGCTCTCGGCGATATTGGCTCCGCCCTGGCGCAGCGACTTGACCTCGGACCCTTCGAGCACAAGGCCGACCTCGAGATCGTCCTCGATGGCGTAATTGTGCCGCGCCTTGCGGTTCTCGGCGATCAGCCTCGAATTCGGGTCTTTCTTCTTCCTGCGGCTGACCATGGCACCTTTCGCGGCTCCGGGCCGCCCCCCTGAGGCATTCGCTCGGGCTCAGAGGAGCCCCAGCCCTTCCATCGCCGCCCGAATGGCGGCACGGGTGGATTCGGTGGCCGGCAGCATCGGCAGCCGCACCTCCTCGGTGCAGCGGCCCAGAAGCGCAAGACCGCATTTCGCACCGACGACGCCCGGCTCGAGGAACACGGCCCGATGCAGCGGCATCAACCGGTCCTGCAACGCAAGGGCCCTGGCGTGATCCCCCGCGAGGGACGCGGCCTGCATCTCGGCGCAGAGCCGCGGCGCGACGTTAGCCGTCACCGAGATGCAGCCGACGCCACCTTCGGCATTGAAGCCGTGCGCGGTGGCGTCCTCGCCCGACAGCTGGACGAAATCCGGTCCGCAGGCCGCCCGCTGTGCCGGCACGCGCGCCAGATCGCCAGTCGCGTCCTTCACGCCGATGATCCGCGGCAGCTGCGCCAGCTCGGCCATGGTGGCAACGCTCATGTCCACCGCCGAACGTCCCGGAATGTTGTAGATGATGATCGGCAGCTCGCAGCAATCATGCAGCGCCCTGTAATGGGCGACGAGCCCGGCCTGGGTCGGCTTGTTGTAATAAGGCGTGACCACGAGCGCGGCATCGGCTCCCACCTTTTCGGCATGGCGCATGAAGCGGATCGCCTCGGCGGTGTTGTTGGAGCCGGTCCCGGCGATCACAGGCACGCGGCCGGCGGCGAAGCCGACCACCGCCTCGATCACCGCCTCGTGCTCCTCATGGGTCAATGTCGGGCTCTCGCCGGTCGTGCCGACGGCGACGAGCCCCGAAGACCCCTCGGCGATCTGCCAGTCCACCAGTGCCTCGAGAGCGGCAAAGTCCACCTTGCCGTCCCGGAAAGGGGTGACGAGAGCGGGCATCGAGCCCGTGAAACGGCTGGCGGTGGCGGGTGCAGTCATGGAGCCTCTCCCTCGGCTGCGGACGGCCGGTCTGTCCGAACGGTGCTTTCGGCGGCTGGAAACTACCCCGCCGCGCGCTCCTTGCCAAGCCGTCCCGTGCCGGGGCGCTCCGATCGGGGCGGGTGGCCGCCCGCCGGTGCGCATCCGCCGATTGCCCCTGTCGAGCCGGAGCGGGATCTGCTAGCCTGCCGCCGAAGCGCCGCCCGGGCTCCGGGCGCCAGGGAGTGATCCGGGAAGGACCGATCCGAAGGGAATCCGCCTGTTGCCGACATTGCCGTGCCCCCACCGCCTCCACCCCGTGAACGATCGCGCCAGCACACGCACGCCCGCCCCGGCCCGAAAGGCATGCCGCCTGAAGGAGCGCCTTGCCCGCCTCGCCCTGCCTGTCCTGCTTGCCCTGTGGCCTTTCGGGACAACGGCCGGGCCGGTCGATATCGCGGGCGAGCGGATTGCGGGGCAGATGCTGAAGGCCGCGCTCGAGGCCGCCCGTGCCGAGGATCCGGCACGGGCACGCCGCCTCGTCGCCGATGCGCCCGTGCCGCTGGCGCGCGATATCGTCGAATGGTATCTCCTGCGCAGCGGCGAGGGCGACTGGGCCGCCTATCGCGCCTTTCTTTCCCGTCACCCGAACTGGCCGGGCGTGGCCGTCATTCGCCGCAAGAGCGAAGCCGCCCTGCCCGATGACACCGCGCCCGCCGAGGTGATTCGGCTCTTTGCCGGCCGCCCCCCGCAAACCGGCATCGGCGTGATCCGGCTGGCCCGGGCGCTTCATGTCAGCGGTCAGAAGGAGAGGGCCCGGGCGGTGGTCATCCGCGGCTGGAAGACCCTGTCGCTCTCGGCCGGCGAGGAAGAGGTGATCCTGCGCCGCTACGGCAACGTGCTCGGACCCTACCACCGGGAACGGACCGACATGCTCCTCTGGCGCGGCCTCGTCGGCGAGGCCGAGCGCATGCTGCCGCGTCTGGACCCGGCCCATGCCGCTCTCGCCCGTGCCCGCATCGGCCTGCAGCGCATGGTGCGGGGCGTGGACGGGCTGATCGCCGCCGTGCCCTCCGCCCTCAGGGACGACCCGGGTCTGGCGTATGACCGTTTTCGCTGGCGCGTGCGCAAGGGGCGTGACGAGGACGCCCTCGCCCTCCTGCGCCGTCAGAGCCGCTCGGCCGCGGCTCTGGGCCACCCCGGGAAATGGGCCGACCGCCGCCGCGCCTATGCCCGGCAGGCCATGCGGGAAGGCAAGGCACGCCTCGCCTACGAGCTGGCCTCGCGCCATTTTCTCGGCGCCGGCAGCGATTATGCCGATCTCGAATGGCTTTCGGGCTATATCGCCTTGCGCCACCTGAAGGATCCCGAAAGGGCACTCGTCCATTTCACCCGCTTTCGCGATGCTGTCGTCACCCCGATCTCCCTCGGTCGGGCCCATTACTGGATCGCCGAGGCCGAAGCCGCCCGGGGCAACAGGGTCGCGGCGCGCATCTCCCTCGAAAATGCCGCCACCTACCAGACGAGCTTCTACGGCCAGCTGGCCGCCGAGAAGCTCGGCCTGCCGCTCGACAGCCGCCTCGCCACGCGCGGCAGGCTGCCCGACTGGCGCGCGGCGGATTTCGTCTCCGACCCGCTCTTCGTCGCCGCAAGGCTGCTCGACCGGGCCGGCGAGGAGCGGCTCATGCGCTGGTTCATGCTGACGCTGGCCGTGCAGCGCAAGGCCGACGACATCGCCCGGCTGGCCGATTACGCTCTCGAGAACGATCGTGAATATGTCGCTCTTCTGCTGGCCAAGCAGGCCGCCCGGCGACGGATCATCCTGCCCGAGGCCTATTTCCCCGAACCCCGCCTGCCCTGGCATCGCCTTGCCGTGCCGCGCCATGTCGCCCTTGCCATCGCCCGGCGCGAGAGCGAGTTCGACCGGGCGGCAAGAAGCAGGGCCGGCGCTCTGGGGCTGATGCAGCTGATGCCGCGCACCGCCCGCAAGATGACGCGCGCGCTCGGCATGCCCTTCAGCACCCGTCGCCTGACCGAGGACCCCCATTACAACATCCGCCTCGGCGGCGCCTATCTCGCCGAGCTTCTCCGCAAATACGACAACGCCTGGGCTCTCGCCTTCGCCGCCTACAATGCCGGCCCCTCGCGGGCCGACCGCTGGATCGCCCGCCATGGCGACCCGCGAAGCGGCAAGATCGACGTGGTGGACTGGATCGAGCACATCCCCTTTCGCGAGACACGCAACTACGTCATGCGGGTGAGCGAGGCGGCGACGATCTACCGCGCCCGGGAAAGCGGCGATCCGCGCCTCAGCCTCGGCCGCGACCTCGTCGGACACTGACGCGCAGGCCGACGATGCCGGCCGCGACGATGATCGCCGCCCCGAGAATCACCCGCGGCGCCAGACTCTCGCCGAAGACCGTCACGCCGATGATCGAGACGAAGACGAGCTGAAGGAAGGCGAAGGGCTGCAGCAGGGCCGCCTCGGCCACGTCATACGCCTTGATGAGCAGGAAGTGGCTTGCGACACCGACAACGCACAGCGCCACCATCAACCCCCAGTCCTCGCGGGCGATCGGCTGCCAGAACCAGGGCAGCAGCACCGTCAGCATCCCCGCCCCGACGAGACCGGTCCAGAAGAAGCTGACGAGGGCATCGTCCGCCCGGGCGGCGAAGCGCGTCGCGAGGCCATAGAGGGCGAAGATCGCCGCTCCGAGAAGCGGCACGAGAGAAAGCGGCGAGAAGACGCTCGTTCCCGGTTGCAGGATCACCATCATCCCGGCGAAGCCGGCGAGGATCGCCGCCCAGCCCTGCCAGCCGATCCGCTCCCCCAGAAGCGGCCCCGACAAGGCGGCGACGAGGAGCGGATAGACGGCGAAGACGGCATGGGTCTCGATGAGTCCGATCAGGGTGAAGGACATCACCGTCACCAGCACCTCGGCGGCCAGCAGCACGCCGCGAACGATCTGAAGCCCCTTGATGCGGCTGGCAAGAGCGCGGCGCAGCCCACCGCGCCGCCACAGGAGCCACAGGGCGAAGACGGCGAAGAACCAGTAGCGGATCGTCACCACCATCACCGTGTTGGTGCGCCCCGCGAGATGGCGCGACAGGCCGTCGAGCACGGCGAAGGCGAAGGTGGCCGCCACCATCAGACCGATGCCGAGAAGCGCGCTCTGCGGCCGCGCGAGCCCGGGCGTCGCCGTTTTCATCGGCCCGTCTCCCCGTTCCCCGGCCCCGGCACCGCCAGCACCCCGCGGCTCATGTGGCGCTTGCGGCCGAAGCCCGCAACCCGCATGACGCGGAACCCCGCCGCCGCGAGCGCCCGGCGCACATGGCCCGCGGCGGTGAAGGTGGCGAAGCTGCCGCCGGCGCAACTATGGCGGGCGACCTCGCCCAGCAGCGCCTCGGTCCACATGCCGGGATTGCGTGCCGGGGCAAAACCGTCGAGGAACCAGGCGTCGGCCCGGCCCGCCCAGCGGGGGAGCGTGACGCGCGCATCCCCCTCGATCAGGTGGAATTCGAGATCGGCGAGACGGATCCGCCGCCGCCCCGGCCGCCAGTACGCCAGAAGCTCCTCCACGACGGGCGCGATCTCGGGGAAGGCGCACAGCGCCCGCGCCATCTCGGCCGGTGCGAGGGGATATTTCTCGAAGGCGGTGTAACGCAGCACCCCCGGCACCTCGGCCCGGCGCCAGGCATCGAGCGCCGCCGCGAGGTTGAGCCCCGTGCCGAAGCCCAGTTCGGCGATGTGAAACCCGTCCCTGAAACGCCCGGGCAGATCGTTGCCCGCCAGAAAGACATGGCGGCTTTCGGCAAGCCCGTCGTCGGGGGAGAAATAGGGGTCGTCGAAACGCGCCGAAACCGGCACATGGCCTTCGCGCCAGATCAGCCCGGCACCTTGTTCCCCGGTTTCCGTCATGCGATCACCCCATGCGAATCGGGTGCAGATTGATCTTGGACGGGAGCGAAGACAATGGCGGATGTCGAGGTTCTGGGAGCCGGAATCTTCGGTCTCGCCATCGCCTGGTCGCTCACCGAACGGGGCGCGAGGGTCCGTCTGATCGAGAAGCGCCATGCGGGCGCCGGCGCGAGCGGCGGCATCCTCGGTGCGCTGCAGCCCCATGTGCCCGACCCCTGGACACCGACCAAGGCCTTCCAGCGCGACGCCCTCGCCCTTCACCCCGCCTTCTGGCGCAAGGTGGCGGCCGCATCTGGGATCGACCCGGGCTATCGCCGCATCGGCCGCATCCTGCCGCTGGCCGACGAAAGGGCCGTCGCCCTCGCCCGCCGCCGCGCCGAGGCCGCCACACGGCACTGGCGGGGACTCGGCAGCTGGCGGATCGTGCCGGCCGAGCGATTTGCGGGCTGGGCCCCGCCGAGCCCGACCGGCCTTCTCGTGCATGAAACCCTCTCGGCCCGGATCGATCCGGCCCGGGCCTGCAGGGCCCTCGCCCATGCCGTCATTGCCCGAGGAGGCGAAATCGTGAGGGGGGAGGCGGGCTCGGGCACGCTTCCCCTCATCGACGCCCGTGGCCATGAGGGGCTCGCCGCGCTCGGCCGGGAACTCGGGCGCCCGGTCGGCGGCGGGGTGAAGGGGCAGGCCGCCCTTCTCGCGCACGACGCCGAAGGGCTGCCGCAGATCTTCATGCGCGGCCTGCATGTCGTCCCCCACCCGCATGGCGTCGCCATCGGCTCGACCAGCGAACGCGAATGGTCCCGCGAAGGGGTGGACGCGGCGCTCGACACCCTCCTCGACCGGGCCCGCGAGGCGGTGCCGACGCTCGGGGATGCTCCCGTGCTCGCGCGCTGGTGGGGCATCCGGCCGCGGGCCCTTCACGGCAGGCCACTTCTCGGCCCGCACCCCGCGCGCGACGATGTCTTCATCGCCAATGGCGGTTTCAAGATCGGCATCGGGCTCGCGCCTCTCGTCGGCAGGTTGATGGCCGATCTCGTGCTCGAAGGACGGGCCGACATTCCCGCAGGCTTCCTGCCCGAGAACGCTCTCCGCACCGAGTGACCGCGCACCGAACCACCGCTTTCCCTGCCGATCCGCCCTCGCTATCATGCCGCATCGACAAGCCCGGAACCCGCAACCGCGAAGAGATCCCGATGAGCCAGATCCCCCCTGACGCCGGCACGCCCCCGATCACCCCGATCCTGTTGTGCGGCGGATCGGGCACGCGCCTGTGGCCGCTTTCGCGCAGGAGCTACCCCAAGCAGTTCGTGCCGCTCACGGGGGAGGAAACGCTGTTCCAGCAGGCGGCGCGGCGGCTTTCGGGCACCGGTTTCGCCGCTCCCGTCGCCATCACCGCCTCGGACTTCCGCTTCATCGTCACCGAGCAGCTGCAACAGATCGGGATCGACCCCGGCGCGATCCTGCTCGAGCCGGAGGGGCGCAACACCGCCCCGGCGGTGCTGGCCGCGGCGCTGCATGTGGCCCGGACCGATCCCGCCACGCTGATGCTGGTGGCGCCGGCCGACCATGTCATCCCCGACGCATCCGCCTTCCGGGCGGCCGTGGCCCGGGGCGTGCCGGCCGCCGAAGGGGGCAGCCTCGTCACCTTCGGCATCACCCCCGACCGGCCCGAAACCGGCTATGGCTGGCTCGAGCTGGTCGCCGCACCGGGCGAGGACCCGGTGCCGCTCACCCGCTTCGTCGAGAAACCGGCCCGCGATGCCGCCGAGGCGATGCTCGCGGCCGGCAACTACCTCTGGAACGCCGGCATCTTCCTCTTTCGCGCCGACGCCCTGATCGCGGCTTTCGAGCGACACGCCCCGGAGCTTCTCGGGCCGGTCGGCGAAGCGGTGGAGAAGGCGCAGCCCGATCTCGGCTTTCTCCGGCTCGATGCGGACGCCTGGGCGCGGGCCGAGGACATCTCGATCGATTACGCGGTGATGGAAAAGGCCGACAACCTCGTGGCCGTGCCCTTTTCCGCCGGCTGGTCCGACCTCGGGGGGTGGGATGCGGTCTGGCGCGAAAGCCCCCGGGACGCGGCCGGCAATGCCCTTTCCGAAGGTGCGAGCGCCATCGACTGCACGAATTCGCTGCTCCGGGCCGAGGGCGAACATCTCGAACTCGTCGGCATCGGCCTCGAGAACATCGTCGCCGTGGCGATGAACGACGCCGTGCTCGTGGCCGACAGGCGCCGGGCGCAGGACGTGAAACGGGCCGTCGCCCTTCTCAGGAAGAAGGGGGCGCGGCAGGCCACGGAGTTTCCCCGCGACCATCGCCCCTGGGGCTGGTTCGAATCGCTCGCGCTCGGCGAACGCTTCCAGGTGAAGCGGATCTCGGTGCATCCGGGGGCGGCGCTCTCGCTCCAGTCCCATGTGCATCGCTCCGAACACTGGATCGTGGTCGCCGGCACGGCCCGGGTCACCATCAACGACGAGGTTCGCCTCGTGACCGAGAACCAGTCGGTCTACATTCCCGTCGGGGCGAAGCACCGGCTCGAGAACCCCGGCAAGGTGCCTCTGGTGCTGATCGAGGTGCAGACCGGCGCCTATCTCGGCGAGGACGACATCGTTCGTTACGAGGACATCTACGCCCGCGGCCAGGGAGCGCGCGGCTGAGGCGGCTGCCCGCAAGAAAATTCGCGTCTGTAAATCTTTCGGCAACCTTCCGGCGCCATGCTCGAAGGCATGATTCGGCATGGCAGGAAGAAACATGGGTGAAGGGGAAACCGGCCGGGTACGGGCAAGGTGCGCCGCCGCAGGCGGAGAGATGGCCGGGGAAGGCAGCATCGTCATCGCCATGGCAACCCGAAACGGGGTCGCGCACCTGCCGGCCCAGCTCGCAAGCCTCGCGGCCCAGAGCCGGCGCGGCTGGCGGCTGATCGCTTCCGATGACGGCTCGCAGGACCGGACACGGGCCCTTCTGCGCGCTTTCATGGCGCGGCGCGCCGAAGGATCCGGTGCCGCTGCCCTCATGGAGAAGGGCAGGGGAGGCGAACAGGCACCGCCCGGCCCTGATGCGACATTCCCCCGTCATGTTCCCTTCCGGGGACCGCGTCTTTCTGTCGCCACTGCCCATCTCTTCCACCAGAGCCTTCCGCCGGACAGCGGATCTTCGCGGCAGGCGGCAGGGCGGTGGGGGGCAGGGCAAGGGGTGGAAGCGCGACGGGCGGAAGGTGCCTCGTCCTCTCCGCCGCCGCTCCGTTCCGCAGGCAGGGCGCCCCCTTCCTGCAAATGGGCCCGCTCGCCTCCCGACGGATCGCGCCTGTCCGCGACCGACCGCATGGAACCCGATTCTCCCCCTTGCGCCGTTGCGACGGCCTCCCTGCCCCCGGCCCTGCGCTCCGGTGCGGGAGACCGGCTTCTCCAAGGGCCTCGACAGGGCTACGGGGCGAACTTTCTCCATGCTCTGGCCCATGCTCCGGCGGATTGCCGGCTTCTGGCCTTTTGCGATCAGGATGACATCTGGCACCCGGTCAAGCTGGCCGCTGCCGAAGCCGCTCTTGCCCGCATCCGCGGCCCGGCGATCTGGTGCTCGGCCCGCGAAGCCTTCTGGCCCGACGGGCGGCGCCGATACCTGCCGCCGCCGCGCCGGCCGCGCTTTGGCACCGCGCTCTGGCGCAACCCCGTTCCGGGCAATAGCATGGTGCTGAACCGGGCCGCGCTTCGTCTGCTGCGCCGGGCACTGACATGCGGCCGGGATCATGCCCCGCCGATCCCGGCCCATGACTGGTTCGCCGCACTGATCGTCCTTGGCGCCGGCGGCTGGGTGCTGACCGATCCATACCCTTTCGTCGCCTATCGCCAGCATGACGGCAATCTTTTCGGCGCTCCCGTCGGCTTGCGGGGATGGACGCATCGGCTCGGCCTCGTCCTCGATGGCCGCCAGGGACGGCGGATCCGCGCCAACCTTGCCTGGCTTCTTCGCGCTCTGCCGCTCCTCACCCCCGCGAACCGGCGGCTCGTGCAGCGTCTCGCGCCTCTCGCCGCGCCGCACCCTTCGCGGGCTCCCGCCGCCATCCGCCGCCCCGAATGCATCGGCGCGCTACTGCGCCCTCCGTGACGGCCCCTCACCGAGACGGGAGCGAGAGAGGAAAGCGGACCCACAGCTTGCTTGGGAGCGGGAAAGGAAGAAACGTGCCGATCGGGCCGGTGGCAGGCTCCCGACGCAGGGCCGAAAGCACAGAATGCGCACCGCGGGAGTGGCGGAACGGTCGCCCGCTGTCGTCGAATGCGCAAGATGCGGATCCGGTCGTCCCGGAAGCACTGTGCCTCGGCCAGAAAGGCGTCGTCCGCGGTCCGTGCAGATCCGGGGGTTCCGGAAGAGACGCCGACCCGGCGGCATCCGGAATGCGCCCGTGCCGGGCAGATCCGGTCGCCCGGAGACACCGCCCCCTCCGCCGCACCGGCCTTGGCCACCGCCACGGCCGATCGAGGTGAAAACAGCCTGTTCCTGCACCACGGTGGCGCCCGGCCCTCCCAGCCCGAGATGCTGCGCGAAAACGGCGCCGGGGTCTGGATGGGCGAGGTGTTCGGACCTTGGTCCGCGGTCGAGAGACCTCGTTCCCCGGCCCGTGGTGGTGCGAGACGACCGCGCCGGGATCTGGGGGACGCTGAGGGATGAGAGCCATCGGGTCCGGCCCGTGATCGAAAGGTCTCGCGTCCCCTCCCCGTGATACACGAGGCCGCCGCGCAAGTCGGATGGTCGAGAGCCACCGCTTCCCCCGTTCGCGGTCGCGAGATCTTGCCGCTGGCCCATTTGCAAGAATAATGTCGCCTCCTGGGCGCCGGGCGCATGGCGCCCGCTTGAAGCTCGCTCCCCTCGGCCCGTGATACACGAGGCCGCCGCGCAAGTCGGGATGGTCGAGAAAACGCGGTCCCCGATCTCCTTGGCTGAAAGGTCTCGGCCCCCGACCCGTGACGTTGCAAGAATGTCGCCCTCAGGCGTCATGCGCATGGCGCCTGCCTTCGGGCGTCCCTGCGCAAGGGGCTTTCCACCCCACATTGAAATTGTCTCAGCCTTCCGGGGGCACCGGCGGGGCATTTCCCTCTTGAGTATCCGGGTACGAAAAAGAATGATCCGGCCATGAGACATCAAGCGCCCCGCCCATGGCATGAAATGCTCGCCGATCTCGTCGCCGTCGCCGCCGGGCGGCAGGCTGCCGATCTCGTCATCCGTGGTGCCCGCTGGGTCAACGTCCAGACCCGCGAAGTGATTCCCGATACCGACATCGCCATCCGGGGCGGGCGTTTCGCCGCTCTCGGCCCCGATCTCGGCCATGCTGTCGGCCCCGGAACCGCCATCGTCGATGCGGCCGGGCGCTTCGCCATTCCGGGGCTGTGCGACGCGCACATGCATATCGAATCGGGCATGCTCACCCCGGCCGAGTTCGCCCGCGCCGTCATCCCTCACGGCACCACCTCCATGTTCGTCGATCCCCACGAAATCGCCAATGTCCTCGGTCTCGAGGGGGTGCGGCTGATGCATGACGAGGCGCTGATCCAGCCGATCAACATCTTCGTCGAGATGCCGAGCTGCGCCCCGTCGGCGCCGGGGCTCGAAACCACCGGCCACGAGATCACGCCCGAAGACGTGGCCGAGGCGATGTCCTGGCCCGGCATCGTCGGCCTGGGGGAGATGATGAACTTCCCGGGCGTCGCCGCCGCCGATCCGAAGATGCTGGCCGAAATCGCCACGACCATGGCCGCGGGCAAGACCGTCGGCGGCCATTACGCCTCCCCCGATCTCGGCCCCGCATTCCATGCCTATGTCGCCGGCGGGCCGGCCGACGATCACGAAGGCACCCGCGAGGAAGACGCCATCGCCCGGGCACGCCGGGGCATGCGGGTGATGATGCGTCTCGGCTCCGCATGGCACGATGTGGCGCGCCAGATCACCGCCGTGACGGAAGGGGGGCGCGACCCGCGCAACTTCATCCTCTGCACCGACGACTGCCATTCGGGCACGCTCGTCCATGACGGCCACATGGACCGGGTGGTGCGCCACGCCATCGCCTGCGGCTGCGACCCTCTGGTGGCGTTGCAGATGGCCACCATCAACACCGCGACCCATTTCGGCCTCGAGCGCGAAATCGGCTCGATCGCCCCGGGCCGGCGGGCCGATCTCATCCTCACATCCGATCTCGAGACGCTGCCGATCGAACAGGTTTTCGCCCGGGGCAGGCTCGTGGCCGAGGAGGGCGCGATCCGCACCGATTGCCCCCATGGCGACTGGCCGGCCCATGTGCGCCGCTCGGTCCGCCTCGGCAAGACGCTCACGGCGGAGGATTTCGCCATTCCCGCCCCCGAGGGGGCAAGCCGGGTGACGGCACGGGTGATCGGCGTGATCGAGAACCAGGCGCCGACGCGGGCGCTCGAGATCGAGATGCCCGTCATCGGAGGCGAGATCCGGGCCGACCCGACGCGCGACATCGCCCGGATCGCCCTCGTCGAGCGGCATCGCGCCACCGGCCGGGTGACGAACGGGCTCGTGCAGGGCTTCGGCTACGGGCCGGGCTGCGCCGTGGCCTCCACCGTCGCCCATGACAGCCACCACATGATCGTCGTCGGCACCGACCGCGAGATGATGGCCCGCGCGGCGATGCGCCTGGCCGAGGTCGGTGGCGGCGTGACCGTCTGGAAGGACGGGGAGGAGCTCGCCCTCGTCGAACTGCCGGTGGCGGGGCTGATGTCGGACCGACCGGCAGCCGCAGTGGCGGCGGCGGCCGAACGGATGAGCGCGGCGCTGCGGCAATGCGGCTGCACGCTCAACAACGCCTTCATGCAGCACTCGCTTCTCGCGCTCGTCGTCATCCCCGAGCTGCGGATCTCCGACAAGGGGCTGGTCGATGTGCGCCGCTTCGAGATTGTCGATCTCGTCAAGGAGGCACGGACATGACGGCCACGGCCCTGCCGGTCGAGACCCCGCCGCCGGCCGAGAGCCTCGTGACGCGGGATCCCGCCGAGGCCGTCGCCCGGCTCGAGGCGCTCCACGCCACCCATACCGCCTATTTGCGCCGGCGACTCGGCGAGGTGCTGGCCGGCCGGCGCCCCACGGCCCGCTACCGCGCCTTCTACCCCGAGATCCGGCTGACGGTGACGAGCCATGCCCGGGTCGATTCGCGGCTTTCCTTCGGCCATGTCTCGGAGCCCGGCACCTATGCCACCACCATCACCCGTCCCGATCTCTTCCGGGGCTATCTCACCCACCAGATCGGCCTTCTCGTCCGCAACCACGACGTGCCGGTGACGGTCCGCGTCTCCGAAACGCCGATCCCGATCCATTTCGCCCTCGGCGATTCCCTGCCGGACGCGGCCACGGAAGGCGCCCTCGACTTCCCGCTCAGGGACGTGTTCGACGCGCCGGACATCGCGGGCATCAACGACGACATCGTCAACGGCGACGAGTTCCACTACCCCGACGGGGCACGACCGCTGGCTCCCTTCACGGCCCAGCGGGTCGATTATTCCCTCGCCCGCCTCAGGCATTACACTGCCACGTCACCGGAGCATTTCCAGAACCACATCCTCTTCACCAACTACCAGTTCTATGTGGACGAATTCGTCGCCTATGGCCGCCGACAGCTCGCCGATCCGGCCAGCGGTTACACCGCGCTGGTCGGCCCCGGGGACAGAACGCTCGAACCTCAAGGGGCGGATCCGGCCCTGCCTGCGCGGCTGCCGCAGATGCCGGCCTGGCATCTCAAGCGCGCCGACGGCAACGGCATCACCCTGGTGAACATCGGCGTCGGGCCATCCAACGCCAAGACCGCAACCGACCATATCGCCGTGTTGCGGCCCCATGCCTGGCTTATGGTCGGCCATTGCGCCGGCCTGCGCAATTCCCAGCGGCTGGGGGACTATGTCCTCGCCCATGCCTATCTGCGCGAGGATCATGTGCTCGACCAGGATCTGCCGGTCTGGGTGCCGATCCCGGCGCTGGCCGAGATCCAGATCGCTCTCGAACAGGCGGTGGCCGCCGTCACCCGCTGCCAGGGCTACGAACTCAAGCGCGTCATGCGCACCGGCACCGTGGCGACGATCGACAACCGCAACTGGGAACTGCAGGAGCATCGCGGGCCGGTCCGGCGGCTGAGCCAGGCGCGTGCCATCGCCCTCGACATGGAAAGCGCAACCGTGGCGGCCAACGGCTTCCGCTTCCGCGTGCCCTACGGCACGCTGCTCTGCGTCTCCGACAAGCCGCTCCACGGCGAGCTGAAACTGCCGGGGATGGCCTCGGCCTTCTATCGCGAACAGGTGGTACGCCATCTCGAGATCGGCATCCGCGCGCTGGAGAGCCTGCGCGACATGCCGCTCGAGCGGCTTCATTCGCGCAAGCTGCGCAGCTTCCAGGAAACCGCCTTCCTGTGACCGCCTTCTCCTGTCGCGTCCGCTCTCCGCACCGCCGCTCCTCGCGAGGCGCGAAAAAGCGTCTGGCGCGGGGTCCGCCATGCCACATTTCGTTTGTGCCGCCATGCCGAGACGGGTTAAATGCCGCCATGCCGACCGGTGCCTCGCATCCGGCGCCGGTCAACAGCAGTAACCACGATGGAGTGACGCATGGCCCAGAAGCCGATGACCAAGACCCAGCTCGTTGCCGCCCTCGCCGAGAAGACCGGCAGCGACAAGAAGACCGCCGCCGCCTTTCTCGACGCGCTGGCCGAGATTGTGACCGCCGAGGTTTCCGCGGGCGGGGCCGTCACCCTGCCGGGGATCGGCAAGATCTTCTGCCGCGAGCGGCCCGAGCGCATGGTCCGCAATCCGGCCACCGGCGAGCAGATGAGAAAACCGGCAGACAAGGCGGTGAAGGTCACCATCACCAAGGCGCTGAAGGAAGCGGTCAACCGCTGATCCGCAGCTCCACGGATCGTTCGGAAGGCGGTCGCCCCGGCGGCCGCTTTCTTCTTGCGTGAACGGGACCGTCAGGCGGAAGGGAGGGGCGGCGATCGATGCTCATCCCGCGCCGGGGCCGATGCGCCCGGCCGGCCCGTTGCCCACCTGTCCCCGATGCAGCAGCAGGTGATCGAGGAGCACGCAGGCCATCATCGCCTCGCCCACCGGCACGGCGCGGATGCCGACGCAAGGGTCGTGCCGCCCCCGCGTGACGATCTCGGTTTCCTCCCCCTCGACGGTGATCGTGCGCCGCGGGGTCAGGATCGAGGAGGTCGGCTTGACAGCGAAGCGGCAGACGATCTCCTGCCCGGTCGATATGCCGCCGAGAATGCCGCCGGCATGGTTCGAGGAGAAGACCGGGCCCTCGGGCCCCATGGCGATCTCGTCGGCATTCTCGGTGCCGGTAAGCGCGGCGGCGCCCATGCCGGCACCGATCTCGACCCCTTTCACCGCGTTGATCGACATCATGGCCGCGGCAATGTCGGTGTCGAGCTTGCCATGGACCGGAGCGCCGAGCCCCGGCGGCACACCACGCGCCACCACCTCGACGACAGCGCCCACGGAATTGCCGCTCTTGCGCAGCGCATCGAGCCTCTCGGCCCATCGGCGGGCAGTGGCGGCATCGGGACACCAGAAGGGGTTGCGGTCGATCTCGGCCTCGTCGAATCGGGCGCGGTCGATCGCATCGTCTCCCATCTGCACCATGTAGCCGAGAATCTCGACCGAGGGGGCGAGCGCCGCCAGAGCCTGGCGGGCCACGGCCCCCGCCGCCACGCGCGCGGCCGTCTCCCGTGCCGAGGCGCGGCCGCCCCCCCGCGGGTCGCGCAGACCGTATTTCAGATGATAGGTGATGTCGGCATGGCCGGGGCGGAACTTGCGGGCGATCTCGGAATAGTCCTTCGATCGCTGATCGGTGTTGCGGATCATCAGCGAGATCGGCGTGCCCGTCGTTCGTCCTTCATGGATGCCCGAGAGGATCTCCACCCGGTCCGGCTCGCGCCGCTGGGTCGTGTAGCGGCTCTGACCGGGCCGGCGGCGGTCGAGCCAGGGCTGGATGTCCGCCTCGGAAAGCGCGATGCCCGGCGGGCAGCCATCGACCACGGCGCCCAGCGCCGGTCCGTGGCTCTCGCCCCAGGTGGTGACACGGAAAAGCCGGCCGAAGGTATTGATGCTCATGTGCCCTCCTCGCTCCTGCTGCTCTAGCCGATGCGACCGGTCTTGAAAACCGTCCGCCGCGCCGCAGGCGCCCGCGCGGCCCGGCAATGCTGCTGCCTGCCGCCGGGCACTTCTCCCGCTGCGGGGCGGGGAAAGGGCGGAGGCATCCCGCGGGGCGGTCGCATACGGGGCGCCGAGTCGGGCGCGGAACGCGACCATGAATGCGCCGGAAATGCCGAGGAGTTCTTTCCGTGTCCGCAGAACCCCGGCGCAGTTCTCCGAACGCGCGTCCCCGCCCGGGGCGCCGACTTGCACCCATTCCGCCTCTTTGCTAGGCAGGCCCTGCCTCGGGGTGCCCGCAAGGGCTGAGACGCGGAAACGCGAACCCGTCGAACCTGAACCGGATCATGCCGGCGTAGGGAAGGTTGCAGGCAAAGGCCGATCGCCCTCATGCCCTCCACCTGACCGCGCCGCAGCCGACAACGTGGAGGACATGCCATGAAAACTCCCCTGATCGCTGCGGGCCTCGCTCTCGCCTTCGCCCTTTCCGGGCAGGCGGAGGAAAAGCCCGTCCTCAAGGTCTATACCTATTCGTCCTTCGCCTCCGACTGGGGGCCGGGGCCGCAGATCGAAAAGGCCTTCGAGAAGGAATGCGGTTGCGATCTGCAATGGGTCACCGCCGGCGATGGCGCCGCGCTTCTCGGCCGTCTCCGGCTGGAGGGAGAGAAGACCGAGGCCGACGTGGTGCTGGGCCTCGATACAAACCTGATCGTCAGGGCCCGCGAAACCGGGCTTTTCGCCAGGGCGCCCGAAGCAGCGGCCTTCGACAACCTGCCGATCCCGTGGACCGACCCCGACTTCCTGCCCTTCGACTGGGGCTATTTCGCCTTCGTCCATGACAGGAACCGCCTGGCGAAGGCGCCGGGCAGCTTCCGCGATCTCGCGGCGGCCCCGGACGATCTGCGCATCGTCATCGAGGATCCGCGCTCCTCGACGCCGGGGCTGGGCCTGCTCCTGTGGGTGAAGGCGGTCTATGGCGACAAGGCCGCCGAGATCTGGCGCCGCCTCAAGCCGAAGATCGTCACCGTCACCAAGGGCTGGTCCGAAGCCTACGGGATGTTCCTCGAGGGGGAAGCCGACATGGTGCTCTCCTACACCACGTCCCCGGCCTATCACATCAATGTCGAGAAGGACGACAGCAAGGCCGCTGCCATCTTCGACGAAGGCCATTACATGCAGATCGAGGTGATGGGGATCACCCGCACCAGCAACCGGCCGGAGCTGGCCCGGCGCTTCGTCCGGTTCATGCTGTCGGACGAGGCGCAGGCGATCATCCCGGTCACCAACTGGATGTATCCGGTGCGGATGCCGCCCGAGGGGCTGCCGCGGGGCTTCGAGCAGCTCGTGCCGCGCGAGAAGGCGATCCTGCTGCCGCCCGAAGAGGCCGCCCGGCTGCGCGATGCGGCGCTGGCCGAATGGCTCGCCGTCATGAGCGAGTGAAGGGCGGCGCGAACCCGCTCGTCTGGATCGGGGGCGGCGCGGCCGCCCTCGTTCTCCTTCTCGCCTTCGGCACCCTTGCCGCCCTCGCGCTCAGGGCCGAAAGCGCCTCCGGCCTCGGCCCCGGCGACTGGGCGGCGATCCGCTTCACCCTCCTTCAGGCACTGATCTCGGCGGCGCTCTCTGTGCTCCTCGCCCTGCCGGTGGCCCGGGCGCTGGCGCGGCGGCACTTTCCGGGCAAGCGACTTCTGACGACGCTGCTCGGCGCCCCCTTCATCCTGCCGGTGATCGTCGCCGTTCTCGGGATCGTCACCATCTTCGGCCGTCGCGGCCTCGTCAATGCCGCCCTCGCGGCTCTCGGCCTGCCGCCGATCGAGATCTACGGGCTGGGGGGGATCGTGCTGGCCCATGTCTTCTTCAACCTGCCCCTGGCGACGCGGCTTTTCCTCCAGGCCCATCTCTCGATCCCGGCCGAGCATTTCCGTCTTGCCGCCGCGCTGGGCTTTTCCGACCGGGCCGTGCGCCGGCATCTCGAGCGACCGGCCATCGCCCGGGTGCTGCCCGGCGCCTTCGTGACGATTCTCCTTCTCTGCCTGACGAGTTTCGCCGTGGCGCTGACACTCGGCGGCGGCCCGCGGGCGACCACCATCGAGCTGGCGATCTACCAGGCCTTCACTTTCGATTTCGATCTCGGCAGGGCCGCGCTCCTCGCTCTCGTGGAGCTGGCCCTGTGCGCCGTGGCGGCGTCCTCGGCCCTCGCCGCAGGCACCGCGCCCGAGGCCGCTCCCTCCCTTGTCGCCGCCCCCTGGCGGCCCGACGGACGCAGCCCCGCCGCCCGTATCGTGGACGGCGGCTGGATCCTGCTCGCCGCTCTTTTCCTTCTGCTGCCGACCGGCAGCATCGCCCTTGGCGGCCTCGTTCATCTGGCCGATCTGCCGGCGGCGATCTGGCCCGCGCTCGGCCGCTCGCTCCTCGTCGCCCTCGCCGCGATGACGCTCACACTCTCTCTCGCGCTCGGTCTTGCCGGCCTTGCCCTCGCGCTCGAAGGCCGGTGGGGGCGGGTGATCGAGGGGATCGGCTTCCTGCCGCTCGCCACATCGCCGATGGTGCTCGGGGCGGGGCTCTTCATCCTGCTTTTCCCGACGTTTCCGCCCCGGACGCTGGCCCTGCCGGTGACCGCGCTCGTCAACGGGGTGATGAGCCTGCCCTTCGCCCTGCGCGCGCTGTTGCCCGAGATGCGGCAGATCGAGGCCGATCACGGGCGGCTGGCCGACGCGCTCGGCCTCGTCGGTCTCGCTCGGCTCAGGCGGCTGCACCTGCCGCTTCTCGCGCGCCCCCTCGGCTTTTCCGCCGGGCTGACGGCGGCGCTGTCGATGGGAGATCTCGGCGTGATCGCCCTCTTTGCCACGCCGACCGAGGCGACATTGCCGATGCAGGTGCAGCTCCTGATGGCGAGCTACCGCATGGGCGCGGCCAGCGCGGCGGCGCTGGTGCTGCTTCTTGCCAGTCTCGCCCTTTTCTGGATCTTCGACCGGGGAGGTCGCGCCCATGCTCGTGCTTGACGATCTCGTTCTCGAAAGAGGCAACTTCCGCCTCGCCGCCGACTGGTCGCTCGCGAAGGGGCGGCGGCTGGCGCTGATCGGCCCGTCCGGGGCGGGCAAGTCCACCCTTCTCGACGCCATTGCCGGTTTCCTCACACCGCGCCGGGGGCGGATCCTCTGGCAGGGACGGGACATCACCTCCCTGCCACCCGCCGCGCGACCGATGACGATCCTGTTCCAGGACCACAACCTCCTGCCACATCTCGACGTGTTCGCCAATGTCGCCATCGGTCTCGATCCGCGGCTGAAACTCGCGCCCGAGGACGAACGGAAGGTGCGGGCCGTGCTGACCCGCGTCGGCCTTGCCGGTCTCGAGGGGCGACGGCCCGCGGCACTTTCGGGCGGCCAGCGCTCGCGGGTGGCGCTGGCCCGGGCGCTGGCCCGGGCGCGCCCCCTTCTTCTTCTCGACGAGCCCTTCGCCGCCCTCGGCCCGGCGATGCGGGCCGAAATGCTCGATCTCGTCTGCGAAACGGCGGCGGAAAGCGGCGCGACGGTGCTGCTCGTCACCCATCAGCCGGAAGATGCGCGTCGGCTCGGCGACCTGGCATCGGTCGTGGTCGAGGGGAGGGCGGCGCCGCCGGTGCCGGTCGAGGCACTGCTTGCCGCACCGCCCGCTGCCCTTGCGCGCTATCTCGGCCCGGGCGAGTGAACGCGAAACGGGCGCGCAACGCGATGCACGCCCGTTTCATGTTCTCTCCGTGAAAAGAACGCCGCTCAGCTTTCGGCAGCAGCCTTCTCCCGGCGACGCTTCACCGCCGCCCAGAGCGTCTTGTTGGTGAGATAGAGCAGCGAAGCGAGCAGGACGAGATAGACCACCCCGACGAAGCCCATGCGCTTGCGGGCCATCATCTTCGGCTCGGCCGCCCACATCAGGAATGCGGCCACATCCTGGGCCTCCTGCTCGGCCGTGGCCTTGGTGCCGTCCGCATATTCGACATCCTCGCCTGAGAGCACCGGCGGCATGGCGATCCAGCCGATGGGGAAGGTCCTGTTCTCGTAGAAGGTCTGACCGGCTTCTTCCTTCTCCTCGCCGGTGAAGCCGGTGAGAAGCGAGGCGATGTATTCGGGCCCGCCCATTCCGTAAACGATCTGGTTGATGCCAAGCCCCATCGGCCCGTGGAACCCGGCACGGGCCTTGGCCATCAGGCTGAGATCGGGCGCCTTCGGGTTGGGGCTCCTGGGGAAGTAATCCGACGGTTTGGCAGGGCGCATCTCGCCGCTGTCGGGGTCCATCACCTCGTATTGTGCGGCGATCTCCTTCACGGCCTTCTCGCCGAGGGCGGGGCCGTCCGGGTCTCCCAGGGCGCGGAAGGGAACGTATTTCAGACCGTGACAGGCCGAACACACCTCGAGATAGACCTGCAGACCGCGCCGCAGCTGCGCGCGATCATAGACGCCGAAGGGGCCTTCAAAGGAGAAGCTGAAATCCTTCACGTGCCCTTCTTCCCCTGCCGCCACCGGCGCCCCGAGGCCGAAAGCGGCCAGAGCCGCGATGAGAACCGTTCTGATCTTCATCTGTCTCTCTCCTGTCCGCTTCATTCGGCCTTGCCGGCCAGATGGGCCTCGAAATCTTCCTCGATCGTCTGCGGCTGGGGCAGCGGCTTCTCGAAGATGCCGAGAAGCGGCAGGATGACGAAGAAGAAGGCGAACCAGTAGCTGGCGGCGATCAGCGAGATCGTCGGCACGAGCCCCTCGGGCTTCTGCGAGCCGGCCCAGGTCAGCACGACGAAATCGAGCACGAGGAGCCAGAACCACCACTTGAACATCGGCCGATAGCGCCCCGAACGCACCCGCGAGGTATCGAGCCAAGGCAGGAGCACGAGGGCGATGATCGCGCCGAACATGGCCAGAACGCCGAAGAACTTGGCATCGATGATGCCGCCCGAGATCCAGTTGAAGAACTGGACCACCCACACATCCGAGGTGAAGGCCCTGAGGATGGCGTAGAAAGGCAGGAAATACCACTCGGGCACGATATGGGCCGGCGTCTTCAGCGGGTTGGCCTCTTCGTAGTTGATCGGGTCGCCGAGGAAGTTCGGCATGAAGCCGACGATGGCGACGAAGACCACCAGCACGATCGCAAGGGCGAACAGGTCCTTGATGACGAAATAGGGCCAGAACGGCAGCGTGTCCTTCTTCAGCCCCTCCGCTTCCCTGCGGGGATCGACGCCCGCGGGGTTGTTGTTGCCGGTGTGATGGAAGGCCCAGATATGGAGGATGACGAGCCCGACCAGCACGAAGGGCAGAAGGTAGTGCAGGGCGAAGAAGCGGTTGAGCGTCGGGTCGCCCACCGACGGGCCGCCGAGAAGCCAGGTCTGGATCGTCTCGCCGATGCCGGGAATGGCGCCGAAGAGGCCGGTGATGACCGTGGCTCCCCAGAAGGACATCTGCCCCCAGGGCAGCACATAGCCCATGAAGGCCGTCGCCATCATCACGAAATAGATCAGCATGCCGATGATCCAGGTCACCTCGCGCGGGCTCTTGTAGGAGCCGTAGTAGATGCCGCGGAAGATGTGCAGATAGACCGCGAGGAAGAAGAGCGAGGCGCCGTTGGCATGGAAGTAGCGCAGCGCCCAACCGGCATTCACGTCGCGCATGATCTTCTCGACCGAAGCGAAGGCGAGGCCGACATCGGGCTTGTAGTGCATCGCCAGCGCGATGCCGGTGGCGATCTGCATCGCGAGGGTGAAGGCGAGGACGATCCCCCAGATCCACATCCAGTTGAGGTTCTTCGGCGTGGGGATCATCAGCGTGTCATAGAGCAGCTCCACGATCGGCAGCCGCTCGTGAAGCCACTTCTCGAAGCGCGTCTTCGGCGTGTAGGGCTCGTAAGGTCGCATTCCCATCGTCCTGTCCCCCTATCCGAGCTTGATGGTCTTGTCGTCCACGAAACGGGCGACGGGGATGTGCAGGTTCCGAGGAGCCGGCCCCTTGCGGATCCGCCCGGCCGAGTCGTAATGCGAACCGTGGCAGGGGCAGAACCAGCCGTCGAAATCGCCGGCACGGTTGCCGAGGGGAACACAGCCGAGATGGGTGCACACGCCGATCTGCACCAGCCATTCCCCCTTCTTGTCGAGGGCGCGATTCTCGTCGGTCGCAGGCGCATCGGGCGGCAGGTTGGCGTTGCGCGCCAGCGGGTCCACCAGCGCGGAGAGCGGCACCTTGCGGGCCTCGTCGATCTCTTCGGGCGTGCGGCGGCGGATGAAGACCGGCTTGCCGAGCCACTCGACCGTGAGCTGGGTGCCGGGGGCGACATCGCCCACATCGACCTCGATCGAGGCCAGGGCCAGCACGTCCGCGCTCGGGTTCATCTGGTCGATGAGCGGCCAGACGGCGGCGGCCGTTGCCACGGTGCCGACGGCACCCGTCGTCAGAAAGAGGAAGTCGCGGCGATCCTGCGCGGCGACCTCCTCGGCGGAAAGCTCCGTTTGCGACACTGCTTCCTCCTTGTCCCTCCAGACCCGTTTCGTCGATGACGGACGGGTCGTCCCCCGAACCGAACCGCGACAAGCCGTCGCGCGGCAATCGATTCAGGCGGCTGTGTACACAGCGGAATACCGGACGGCAAGTCTCACGCCCGACTTTTGCACGCGTGAACGGCTCTGCTCCCTTCTGCCGACGGAGCCGCGGCACTGATACCGGCGGGGTTGACGGGCCCGGCACCCGCCTTCATCAAGGTTCGGGGTTCATCGAGGGTGCAATGATCGCGCTTGCCGCCTATCAGCCGGACTTTCCCGCCAATCTCGGGCTGCTCGTCCGTCTGGCCGCGTGCATGGGCGTGCCGCTTCACGTCATCGAGCCGTGCGGCTTTCCCTTCTCTCTCAAGGCGGTGCGGATGAAGGCGCTCGATTACGGCGAGATGGCCGAGATCCGCCGTCACCTCGACTGGAACCGGTTTCTCGAGGCGCGCCGCGGGCAGGGACGGCTGATCCTGCTGACGACCGCCGCCGAGACTCCGCTTTTCGAGTGCCGCTTCCGCCCCGGCGACTGCCTGCTCCTCGGCCGTGAAAGCTGCGGGGTGCCGACGGAGGTGGCCGCCCGTGCCGATCAGGCGCTGCGCATCCCGATGCCCGGAGGCGGACGCTCTCTCAACATCGCCCTTGCTGCCGCCATGGCCGTTTCGGAAGCCTGGCGGCAGCTCTCCCACAGCGCATCGGGGACGAAATGATGAACTGCCTCGTGTCCCGTCTCCTTGCCCTTTTCACTCCCGCCCGCAGGGGGGCGACGGTGCTTCTCGTCCTGCTCCTGGCCGCCGTCATTCCCGATCGCGAGGCCGAGCATGTCGGGGATCGGCTTCAGGTCGCCCTGCCGCTCGCGGGCTGGGCCTGCGCCTTCGCCAACGGAGAGGGCGGGGCCTATGCCCTGCGTTTTGCGGCCAGCTGGCTGACGGTGCACGGGCTCAAGAACGGCCTCGGGGACATTCCCCTCAACCGTCGTCCCGGCGGCGGGCTTCAGGGCTTTCCTTCGGGCCATACCGCAGCCGCCAGCTTCGGTGCGAGCTATCTCGCCCAGGGATGCCTGCAACGCAACCCGTGGGTCGCCGGGGCAAGCGTGATCGCGGCCGGCTTCACCGGCGCCTCGCGCATCGAGGCCCGGGCCCATGACATCTGGCAGGTCTTCTGGGGCGCCATGATCGGCTGGGTGTTCGAACGGGCCTTCCGCCGCCGTTCGTTGCGGACCCTCTGGCAGAGGCTGAAAGACCGCATCGCCCGCCTAACCGGCCTCTAGGGCGGCGGCGCCGGCCTGCGTCAGCCCGCGGGCGGGGCGGTCGCAACCATGCTCGGACGCTGGGCGAATTCGTCATACCAGCTGGCCAGACCGGGGCGCCGTGCCCGCCAGTCGCGATCGGGATGGCGGAAATCGAGATAGCCCAGCGCACATCCCACGGCCACATGCCCCATGTCCACGGGGCCGGTGAGATGGGGCAGCCATTTCTCGCACAGGACCCGCAAGGCGCGCTCGATCTTGGCCCACTGGGCCTCGACCCAGGGCTCGAACCACTTCTCGGGAGGACGAACGCGTTTCTCGTAGACCATGAGGACGGCGGCCTCGAGAATGCCGTCGGCCGTGGCCTCGAGGGTCAGCGTCCGCCACAGGCGCGGCACGGGCGGATAGAGCCTGCCGCCGGCGCGATGGTCGAGGAAGCGGCAGATCACCCGGCTGTCGTAGAGCACCTCCCCGGCGACGACGAGGGTCGGGATCTTGCCGAGCGGGTTGTCCTCGAGGGGAAGCGAGCCCGGATCGGTGGGCGTGCCGCCGACCTTGACCTCCTCGATCTCCTCCATCTGCCCGGTCTCGATGGCAAGCACCCGCACCTTGCGCACGAAGGGCGAAGCGTCGCTGCCGTAAAGCTTCATGGCCATGTATCTGCCCCGTGGTTCGGATTCTTTCCGTCTCTGCATGAAGCCTATCGGGCGCCCCGGCCCCTGTCCAGACGATCGCCCCGAAGCGACCGTCCTGCGCTTCTGCGCTCAGGCGGCGAGGAGCCGCCGCCCGTCATGGCCGGTGAGGGTCATCTCGGCCAGCATGCCGGGGGCAAGTTCTCCCGAAAGGACGACCTCGGCGAAATGCTCCGTCCGCCCCATGCCGGGCGTCTCGACGAGCACCTGCCGCCGCTTGCCGGTCTCGGCCTCGAGAAAGGCGCGGCGGCGGCGTGCTCCCTCGGCCCGCAGCCGCTCGGCACGTTCGCGGATGACGGGCCCCGGCACCTGCGGCATGCGGGCGGCCGGCGTGCCCTTGCGCGGCGAAAAGGGAAAGACATGCAGGAAGGTCAGTCCGCATTCGGCCACGAGGTCGAGCGTGGCGGCGAACATCTCCTCGGTTTCGGTCGGAAAACCGGCGATGAGATCGGCCCCGAACACGATGTCGGGCCTGAGGCGGCGCGCTTCCTCGCAGAAGCGGATAGCGTCCACGCGAAGGTGCCGTCGCTTCATGCGTTTGAGGATCAGGTCATGGCCGGCCTGGAGCGACAGGTGCAGATGCGGCATCAGCCGCTCCTCCTCGGCAAGCGCCGCCATCAGCGCCGGGTCCACCTCGATCGAATCGATCGAGGAAAGGCGCAGCCGCGGCAGATCGGGGACATCCCGCAGGATGCGCCGCACGAGATCCCCGAGCCGGGGGGAGCCGGGCAGGTCGGCGCCCCAGCTCGTGAGATCGACCCCCGTCAGCACGATCTCGGCATGACCGGCCTCGACGAGCCGGCGGATCTGCGCCACCACCTTCCCGGCCGGCACCGAGCGCGAATTTCCTCGCCCCATCGGGATGATGCAGAAGGTGCATCGGTGATCGCAGCCGTTCTGGACCTCGACATGAGCACGGGCGCGCGTGGCGAAACCGTCGATCACCGGCGCGCTCGCCCGGCGCGTGGCCATGATGTCGCCGACTTGGCAACGCGGCGCCGCGCCCCGCGCGAGCGCGGACCAGGTTTCGGGGCGCATCTTCTCGGCATTGCCGACGACGTGATCGACCTCGGCCATGGCGGCGAAGGTCTCGGGCTCGGTCTGGGCGGCGCAGCCGGTCACGATCAGTCGCGCGTGCGGATTGTCCCGCGCAAGGCGGCGGATCTCCTGGCGGGTCTTGCGCACCGCCTCGGCGGTGACGGCGCAGCTGTTGACGATGACGGCATCGCCGAGCCCGGCCTCGGCGGCGAGGCGGCGCATGGCCTCGGTCTCATAGGCGTTGAGCCGGCAGCCGAGCGTGGCGAAGCGCGGCGGCGCGAGCGTCTTCGTCATGCTGCGCCCTCCCCCATGCGCTGCGGGGCCTCCCCGTCCGCACCTTCGGCCGCGGTTTCGGCCAGGAATGCCCCGGTCAGAACCCCGTCGAACACATGCGCGGTCGGCCCCGTCATCCAGACGCCATCCTCGCGCCAGTCGATCTCGAGCACGCCGCCGTCTAGCAGCACCCGCACCTTGCGCCCGGTGAGGCCGCGCCGGGCCGCCGCCACGGCCGCGGCCGAGGCACAGGAGCCCGAAGCCTCCGTGACGCCGGTGCCGCGCTCCCAGATCTTCACGCGAATCGTGCTCCGGTCGATCACCTCGACAAGCTCGACATTGGCCCGCTCGGGGTAGAGCGGATGGTGCTCGATGGCCGGACCGAGCGTGCGGATGTCACGGGCGGCCAGATCCTCGACGAAGAAGGTGCAATGGGGATTGCCCATGCCGGTGGCGACCGGATCGCCCTCGATGGGCAGATGCAGCGTGTCGAGATCGCGCGCGAGGGGGATGTCCTGCCAGGCGAGGAGCGGCGGCCCCATGTTGACCCGCACCTTCCCCCCTTCCGCCTCCTCGGCGACGAGAAGGCCCCGCTCGGTACGCAGGGTGAGGCGCTTGCGGCCGCTCTCGTTCATCAGGTGGCGGGCGATGCAGCGCGTGGCGTTGCCGCAGGCGCCGGAAAGCGAGCCGTCGGCGTTCCAGAAGACGAGGCGGGCATCGGCTTCCGGGTCGGGGTGGATGACGGCAAGCTGGTCGAAGCCGACACCGCGGTGCCGATTGCCGATGGCGCGCACCAGCGCCGGCGTGAGCGGGGGTTCGCTCTCGCGCGCATCGAGGATGACGAAATCGTTGCCGAGACCGTGCCACTTCATGAAGGGCAGGCCGTGCTCTGCGGACATGGACATGGTGCGCGATATAACGCCTTGCCCGGCCGATGACCAGCAACGCCGCCGATGCCGTGAGGGCGGCAAGCGGCATATCCCCGGAAAATCTCCGTCAAAAAATTCTCCGAAGCGCTTGACGATCCCCACCGCCTTGAATAGACAACCGCCCATCGGAGCCCGTAGCTCAGTTGGTAGAGCAACTGACTTTTAATCAGTGGGTCGCAGGTTCGAATCCTGCCGGGCTCACCATTGAAATCACATGGATTGCGCACCCCGGAATATCCTGTAGCTGCCAAGTAGCTACCGCGTTTCGGCATCATCACCACAAGCGGCGCACACATGATTCAATATTCTTCCGCTTCCCCATGCTCGGACACGAAGTCCTCATCGGGCAATGAACGCTGCTGATTGCACCAACGACACCCTGCAGCTTCATTCCGTGATTGAAATTTCTTCCCAATTCACCCAACATGCCAGCACTGCGGGGAAGGGAAAACGGCATCATGCCGAAATCATTGTGACCTGCCACGGGATTTTTCCTCTGGATGGGAATAGAGTCCGCCCCAAGGAAGGGACGGACAATGAAGCGAACGAGATATTCGGAAGAGCAAATCATCGGCATTCTGGTCGAGCATGAGGCGGGAGCGAAGTGCGCCGACCTTTGCCGCAGGCACGGGATGTCGGAGGGGGCTTTCCACAACTGGAAAGCCAAGTATGGCGGGATGACGGTTTCGGACGCAAAGCGGCTGAAGGCACTGGAAGACGAGAACGCCCGCCTGAAGAAGCTGCTGGCCGAACAGATGCTGGATGCGGCGGCGATGAAGGAGCTCTTGTCAAAAAAATGGCAGGGCCCGCCGTCAAGCGCGAAGCCGTCGCGCATCTGCAGGCCAGGATGGGCCTGTCGGAACGGCGGGCCTGCAGGATAGTCGGGGCGGATCGCAAGATGATCCGCTATCGCTCGCGCAGGGCGCCGGATACGGAGTTGCGCCAACGCCTGCGCGATCTGGCCAATGAGCGGCGTCGATTTGGGTATCGGCGGTTGTTCGTGCTGCTCAAGCGCGAGGGCGAGACCTCGGGCGCGGGTCGCATCTACCGGCTTTACCGCGAGGAAGGCCTTGCGGTGCGCAAGCGCAGGGCCAGGCGCAAGGCAGTTGGCAGCCGCGCCCCGATCCTGGTCGAAGCGAGGCCGAACGCCCGGTGGTCGCTGGACTTCGTGCATGATCAGCTCGCCTGTGGTCGCCGCTTTCGCATGCCTCACGTGGTCGATGACGTGACACGGGAATGCCTCGCGGCAATTCCGGACACAATGATCTCGGGCAAGCG